>Ga0307379_10003051_pt1 | contig 24421 bp, 20 predicted proteins | sample UN2MG_FD_202237 | JGI IMG/M metagenome (GOLD analysis project Ga0307379, IMG submission 202237) | Soil microbial communities from Risofladan, Vaasa, Finland - UN-2 | ecosystem: Environmental > Terrestrial > Soil > Coastal area > Acid sulfate soil | place: Finland: Risofladan, Vaasa | collected...
GCGCTTCCGGGTCACGCAATGTACAAGTGGCCAATTCCTCAACCGCTAGTGCCCCGTTAAGAAAATAATGTTGTACAACGTTCGCGAATATGGTATAAGAGGCTTTCGGATCCTGGCAATTCACAAGGATAGGAGTCGAAAGCCATGTGTCTATACGTCAGACGGGTGACCTCAAAGGAGTCCAAGACCCTTACAAGGTGGCTGCGGCACGAGAAGAGCATCGTCAAGATGCGGCGTGCACAAGTGATCGCCTTCAGTGCGCAAGGCCTGCAAGCCCGCGAGATCGCTCAGCAACTGGGCATGCACGAGGAGTACATCCGAGAACTGATCCGGCTCTTCAATGAAGGAGGCTTCGAGGCACTCAAGCCGCGAAAGCAGACGGGCCGAAGACGTACACTCAGCGAGGAAGAGGAATCGATCGTCGTCGAGGTGGCCACGGCGCCGCCTCAGGCCTTCGGCCGGCCCTTCAACCAGTGGTCGCTGCGCAAGCTGCACCAGTATCTGGTTGAACAGAAGAAGCTGATAACGCCTGTCAGCTACGGCACGATACGCAATGTGCTGAAGCGTCGCAAGGTCACCTTCCAGCGCACGCGCACCTGGAAGCGATCAAGCGATCCTGACTACGACGTAAAAAAAAACGAATCAAGAGGCTCTACCGCAAGGCGCCCGAAGGCAGCTCGGTGATCTGTATCGACGAGTTCGGTCCGGTGGAGGTGCGTCCGCAGGCAGGCAGTGCCTGGGCACCAAGCACGAAGCCGATCCGGCATCGAGCGACGTATCGCCGCACGCAGGGGGTTCGGCACTTCTTTGCCGCATACGATGTGTACGACGACAAGCTCTGGATGCGGCCGAAGCCACGCAAGCGAACACGCGAGGCCCTTGCGTTCATCCAATCGATACGCCGCCGGTATCCCGATGGGCGCCGCATCTATCTTGTGCTGGACAACCTGTCAACGCACAGGCACGCCAGTGTCAGAGAATGGTGCAGGGGGAACAGGATCACGCTGGTCTTCACGGCCACCAATGCCTCGTGGATGAACCGGATAGAGTGCCACTTCGCACCATTCCGGAAGTTCGTCATTGACAACAGCGACTATCACAATCACCGCGAGATCGCAAAGGCGGCACAGGACTACCTGCGCTGGCGCAACCGCAATGCTCAGGATAAGAAGATACTCAAAGAGCAGAATTCAATACGAACTCTTTAACAGGGCACTAGTATGTTTGCCAGGTTGTGCGAGGCGGGGTATTGCGGAGTGTCGTCGAGGCTCTGGTTGGTGTTGCCGGCGGCGGTGACGAAGAGTACGCCGGTCTGCTGAGCGCGCTGGATTGCGTCCAGTTCGAAGTGGCTGAAGTCGCTGCCGCCGTAGCTGGCGTTGATTATTTTGGCGCCCATGGCCACGGCGTATTCGATAGCCTCCACCTCGGCGCTGGTGGAGAGGTCGCCCGATGTATCATCGGCGCCGATCTTCAGCGGAAGGATTTGAACGTTCCAGCATACGCCGGCCACGCCGATGGCGTTGTTGCCTATTGCTCCCAGCACGCCGGAAACGCGAGTGCCGTGGTTCATCACGTCGATCGGGTTGTTATCGGGCACGGGTGCGGAAAGCGACGGCCCCACGAAATCCCAGCCGCTCACGTCGTCGACGTATCCGTTGCCGTCGGTATCGGTGCCGTCGAGGATTTCGTTTGGGTTGCGATAGATATTGGCAGCGAGATCGGGGTGCGCGAAATTTATGCCGGTGTCGATCACGGCCACGATCACGCGGCTGCTGCCCACGGTGGCGTCCCAGGCGTCGGGCAGTTTCATTTTGGGCAGGGCGTACTGGTTGACGAAATTAGGATCGTTGGGGAGGCGCGATACGGTGCGGATGTAGTCGGGCTCTACGGCAAGCACGCCGGGTGTGGTGCGTGCGATGGCGATTGCGCGCTCAACGGTGAGGCCGGGCGGGAGCTTCCAGATCTGGGCGCGAGCAAGGAGGAACTTGCGGCCGGGTTTGAGCCCGCGACCCTTGAGGGCTTCGGCGGCCGGATGCTCGTGCTCATCAGAAAGGCGAACGAGCAAGCGCCCGGGGATAACGCGCCTTCCGTTGAATTTTTCCAGTTCGCTTCCATGCACCCAAGCGGCGAGCACGCAGGCCCAGGCGAAGACAGCTAAATTGCGCACGCCTAGCCCCCTTCGTTGGAAATGTCTCGAAAGAATCTTAGTATTTAGTATGAATAATCGGTTGAAAGTTCCCACTTTTCCGCAAAAAAGCGCTCAAAGGGCCAAGGGGCCCAAGTGCCGAGCGCCGAGTGCCGAGCGCCACCGGCCCCGGAGGTCCGCCGCCGGTTTATTAGGGCTCCTCTGCTGGTGCAGGCGCGTCAGGTTCGGCGTCTTCCTTCTCGGGTTCGGCGCTTTCCTTTGCCTTCTTTCTTTTCTCGGCGGCTTTCATTTTGATTTTGACTTCGCGGTCGCGTGTCATTCGTTTCACGGAGAGACGCGGCTCGGCCTGGTCTTTCACCAGCTTTTCGAAATCGGCCACGTTCATCACGGGCGTGTCGTTGACGTGCGTGACGATTTCGTAGGGCTTGATGCCGGAGATGGACGCTTTGCTGCCCTGCTCCACCTTTGAGACGATAACGCCCGGGTCTTCGGGTTTTCGCTGGAAGTACCGGCGGACTTCGAAGGTGAGGTCGCGCACGGTGAGGCCGAACGATTTGCTGTTGAACCTGCCGGCGGAGTTGAAGTATGCGGGGCTGGCTTCAATCAGGAAGTCCTTGTTGATGATCTCGCCGTTGAAGAAGAACTCGGCGGTGTATTTTTTGCCGAAGCCGATATCGGTGAGTGCGCGTGTGAAGCTGTTTTCGGCGGCCGGCCACGGGTTCGGGATTTGGTCGTAGTATTCCTCGGACACCTGGTCCAATTTGTCCCACGGGAAAGGCTCGTGCGTGAAGTAGCCTTCGTCCTCCATTTTCACTTCGAGGGGGGCGGGCTGGTCTTGCACGTGCAGGCGCAGCAAGACGTATCCGGGCTGCACACCGGCTTTTGCGGCGGGCGATTCGGGGTAGATGTATGAAACGAGTGCGCCGATCTCGCCGTCTTTTGTCTGCTCGGAAACGTTGTTTGCCCGCGCGAGCTCGCGGTCGAGCCCTTGCAGTTCAACGCCCATCCAGGCGAGGCGGTTTTCGTCGGCCTCGGTGAGCGGCACGTTGTCGGGATCGATGTGCTTGGGCAGGTCGACGAGCATTTCCGCCAGGTGCGCCACGGGCGTGAGCACCGGGCTGGAGTCGCTCCAGCGGTTGCGTTCCTGCAGTGTTACCTTGCTTCTTCGCGCAATAGGGATGGCCGCAAGTGTGGCGTTGGCATCGAAGAGCAGCACGGCTTCTCCGCGTTTGGAGAGTTCGGGGTAGATGTTGCGTTTCCAGCCCATTTCGTATTGTGTGACGCGCTCATGCTGATAGTAACACACGCGGTTGTCGCCTCTCAGGACAATTTTCGCCGAGAGCATGAGCTTGTCGCGCATGGCCAGGAGGTCGGCTTGCGAGAACTTGGGCGCGCCTTGGAGGGGCTTTTCCAGCGTGGCAATCAATCCGCCGTAGTCTGCGAGCGTGCCGGCGAATTTGGCGGGTATGGGATCGCCCTTGGGCGGGTAAACGAGGATGCGCTCGAGGCGTGCGGTCACTTTGGGTTTGAGGTTGGCGGCCACTGCCACGGTGTTTTCGTTTAACAGCAGGCCGAGCACGTCCTGTTCCACCGCGTTTTCATCGTCGTCGCCATAACGATATCTGGTGCTTCGATCGGATTTTGCGGGGCTGCGGAAATTGAGCTTCACGTGGAGGAGGCCGCTATCGCACACGCGGGTGAGGTTTTCGAGCATCTTGGCCATCTCATCTGCTTTGACGACGTCCCACTTCGTAGGTGAGCCTTTCCAGGAATCGTCGAGGGGCAGTTCTTCCTTCATTGCGATGCCCACCGGCACACCGGCTTTGTCGACTACTATGCAACTGTGTTTGAGGCGGATGTAGCGTCGGCCGTTTTCCTCGATGGTGACGGTTTTGGGTGCGGGTTCCACTTTGGCCACCCAAATGCCTTCTTCGTAATCGAAGGTGACGGAATGGAGGCTTTCTTTTCGTTGTGGGTCAAACTCCAGCGGCTTGCAGTTTTTCAGGGGCTCGTCGAGTGTGAGAAACAGTGCTTTCTGGTCTTTGCCGTAGGCGGTGATGCGCGCGGGCACGCGATGCTCACCGAGGCGCACGGATAGGGCTTTGATGAAGCGCGGGTGCAGCATGGTGTCGCCGGTGATCACCTGCGTGGGCGAGAGCACATATCCCACCACTTCCATGGGGCGTTCTTCTTTGATGTATTCGTCGCCGCTGCCGTGCCATCCTCCGCAGCCGGGGCACTTGGCCAGGCTCTCGGGTGCTTCGCCCTTGTCATATTGCAGCTCGTATTCTACGCGCACCACCGAGGAAGCCAGCGTCTCGGCGATGACGATGGAATTTTCGGGGATGATCTCGTCGGCTGCGCGGGCTGCGCCTGCGATGGCGATCAATAAGGTGAGTGCAATCAGAATCCTGCCGTGCATTTGTGTTCCTCCTGTGCAAGTGTGGGCGTGCGGGGGGCACGCCGATGAAAGTCATTCCTTTTCGTAGTCGCGGGAGAAATCGATCACGAACTGACGCATCAGGCCGTTGCGCATCACGGAGAGCATGACCTTCGATTTGGAATTGACGTTATCGATGGCGGCCTGGTGGATTTCCTTCACCTGTTCGAGCGTGGTCACTTCCTTGTCGTCGATTTTGAGGATGATATCCTGCTGTCGCAGGCCGGCCGATGTGGCATTTCCGGGGTATTTGATTCCGAAGACAAAGATGCCTTCCTTGCGGTAGAAGTGAAGGTCGGGATTGTCGAACTGATTGATGGTTTTGACGGTGAAATCCCAGCGCGGGCAGTCGAGTTCGTTTCCTTCCACCTCGCCCTTCTCGCGGGGGGTAACGTCTACCACCACGGTCTCGTTCTTTCGTATGAGTTCGAGCTTCACGGGTTCGTGCTTCGGCATCAGGCCGAGCATCCGGCGCATTGCGGGCAGGTCTTCCTCGGTTACGGCGTCTACCGATTCGCCGTTCACCTTCACGATGTGGTCCATCGCCAGGATGCCGGCGTGGCGAGCGGGGCTTTCGGGATCGGTGCCGGCCACGATCACGCCGCGGGTTGCGTCGAAGTAGATGTTCTTGTTGAAGTCGCGCAACGGCTGAAGCTGAAGGCCATACCAGCTCCAGTTTACCTTGCCGTGCTCTCGGAGCTGCGGGAGGATGTGCCTTATTGTATCGGAGGGCACTGCGAAGCCCATGTCGCCGCCGATGTAGGTAGCGAGTGTGTTGATGCCGATGATATCGCCGGCGGTGTTGACGAGCGGGCCGCCGGAGTTTCCGGGGCAGATCGAGGCGTCGGTTTGCAGCCAGAGGCTGTATTGGCTGTGGTTTTCGGGTAGGAAGCGGTGTGTGCAAGAGACAATGCCGATGGAGACCGATCGGCTCATGCCCCAGGGAGCGCCCATTGCCATGACGAAATCGCCTTCGCGCAGCACGGTGGAATCGCCAAGCTGCGCGTATGGCAGGCGCATCTGCAATTGCAGCGAGTCCATGTCGACTTCGCCCCCGTCAACCGTTTTGAGTTTGTCGGGCATCCTCAACTGCAGCAGGGCGAGGTCGGTATCCTTGTCGGTGCCGAGCACTTTGGCGTCCATAGCCTGTCCGTCGAACAGCAGGCATCGCACTTCGACCGCCTTGTCGACCACGTGCCAGTTTGTGAGCACCTCGCCGGTGGGCGATACGATCACGCCGCTGCCGGAGATTTCTTGCGAGATTTTCTTGCCGGTCTCGTGGGTTTCCCTCACGCACTTGATGAAGACAACCGCAGGGAAAACCTTGTCTTTCGCCTTTTTCACTACCTCGCGGAAATCGAGCGTGGCGAGGCCCGGGCTGGCCACCGCGCTGCCGGGGCCGGTACGTTGGCTGCAGCCAAGGCAGGTGAAGAGGATCGAGCAAAGCAGCAGGAACGAAAACCGTTTCATTGGCATTTGCCTCCGTTGCCGATGGTGGCCGGCGAGTCGATGCGGCTCTTCCGTATATGTCAAATCATAACGGCAAGATCGCAAAAGTCAAGTTTGTTTTTGGCAGGAAGGTCCCGGAAGAAGTGCCAAGTGCCGAGTGCCAAGGAAAACTATGCGCCGGCGCGGCCGTTGTAGGGTGCGGGCTGAGGCCCGAATGGGGCACCGTCTGCGGTGCCCGGACGCTCGCCGGCGGCGAGGCGTCCGGCCGAATTGCCCGCCCGTCTGGCGCTTCCCGGCGCCCACGGGCCATCGTTTCTTCTTGAATCGCCCGGCCGGTTGCATATAATGGAAGCTATCCAAGGCGAGCGTGGTTTGCCGTCCGGCAACCATGGCTCGAATCGCAAGCTGTATGAAAGGAGCGAAAGTGGCAAAAAAGCATATTCCTCGCGGCAAGGGCAAGCAGAACAAGCATCACACGCGCAAACCTTCGGGCGCCAAGAAGGTGCGCAAGCAGTTCTGAGCCGATCGACCACAAAGGGCGCGAGGGACGCAAGGGACGCGAAGAAGCACGAAGGTGAAGCCGGGATTTTCCGTCGTGTCTCTTGGTGTCCTTCGTGCCATTCTTGGCTATCTTATCGCGATATGGAAATCGCGGCCTCGAGCACGTGCCGGGCCGCGATTTCTTTCATGCAGAGGTTGTTGGCGCAGGCGCGTTTGGCGCACGGGCGGCAGGGAACGTCTGCCGCGATCTTCCTGTGCGGGCCGCCCAGCGGCCCGTAGAGCAGTGTATCCTTGGGCCCCATCAGTGCGATAGTGGGCGTGCCGGCCATCCAGGCGATCTGCGTGGGGCCGGTGTCGGAGCCGATGAAAACCTTTGCGTGCCGCATCAGCTCGGCCAGCGCCGGCAGGTCTAGCCCGCTCACTGAAAACACACCCGTCGACCGCTCGGCGATATTCCGCACGAGCGATTCCTCGCCCGGCCCGGCCGACAGCATCACGTCGATATGCCTTTCCTGGAGCATCTTCACCAGCTCCACGTATTTTTCGGCGGGCCATTGTTTGAATGAACCGAACCTGCTGACGCCGGGATGGATGAGTGCAAAACCGCCCTGGAAACCGGCCTGCGCCAGCAGCGCGCTCACGGTGCCCCTGGCGTCTTCGGGCGGCTCGGGGATCACGCCGCGAGCCTGATCGGCCGGCACGCCCAGCCGCGACAGCAGGTGCAGGCCGCGGTCGATCTTGTGGATTGCGGGGTCGATTGCGCGCACGGGGCAGTTCAGCAGCAGATGGCTGTGCTCGCGGCTGCATGGCGGCCCGAAGCCGGCTATTCGGCGGGCGCCGGAAAGCCGGGCGACAATTGCGCTGCGCAGGTTGCCCTGCAGGTCGATCGCCCAGTCAAAGTACATTGCCTTGAGTTCCCGGCGCAGTTTCAGCAGCGTGCGGCCGGCGCGGATGACGTGGCCGGATTTCACGTCTCTCTGTACGCTTTTGCGCGGCACTATCAGAAGCTCGTCGAGCTGCGGGTGGTTCTTGAGCAAGCCCGCGGCGGCTTCCTCGACCGCCCAGGCGATGAATGCTTTCGGCAGATGACGGTGCAGCGCATCGAGCGCCGGCAGAGCGTAAACAACATCACCCAGTGCGCTGAGCCTTATCAGCAGGATGCGGTCGGCAGGTTTCAGGTGCTCTGCATTCAACGTCAGGAATCCCAAAGCAAGTGTTGAACCACAAAGGAAGCCGGCATTCGTGGTTGATTATCGGAACAGCCGCCACCAGAGCGAATGCCGTGCGGCGTGGCGTTTGCAGCTCGTGATGAAAGCGGCGGTGTCGCCGAAGAGCGCGTTGCCGCAGCGATAGGCGGCGAGAAATCGCTGCCGCTCCAGATCATCAATGGCATTAGGCTGCGTTTTCATCACGGATCGGTTGAGCCGGCGTAGGTTGTCGGCACGCATCGGTTCGGCGAGGCCGGCCGGACATATTCGCGACTTGTCGAGGTCGATGAAGAACAGTTCGATGCTGCTGCCTCGGCGGACGAGGATGTTTTTGGCCTGCAAATCTGCATGGTAGAGGCCGGCGTCGTGCATTGTGCAGATCGCCCGGCCGGCGGCATCGATGATCCGGCGCTTTTCGGCGGCAGCCTCGGGCGCGGGCGCCGCCGGCAGGCTGCGGAGGTATTCGCCGACGTCGATTGCCTCCTCGATCTCCTCGGTGGCCAGCCAGCACAGCCAGAACGGCGCCCGCCGTTCGACGATGGCCCCGGCGGCCCTGCAAACGGGCACGCCGCGGGCGGCGGCTTCGCGGCACAGGCGGAGCTCGTCGATCGGCCTGCGCGGCGTGAGATAGCGGTCGCGGTTGATCAGGCGCAGCAGCCCGCCGCGATGGCATTTGCGGATCAGCAGATTTCCGTCAGGCGTAGCGAGGCGGCAGATGGTGCCTCGGCCGTGTGCGGCGGCGGGCAGGGCTTCAAGCTCGGCGGCGGCGAGCGGTTCGAGGTATTGCGGCAGCGCCACGATATAACGGCGGCCGGCGCGCCGGGCCTGGAATCCGTCTGGTATCATTCGGGCAAAGTCCACGTTCGCTTTTCCTTTCGCTGCCAGTATAGCCCGGCCCGCGGGCAAAATCAAATCAAATCGGATGAGCGCCCCGGGAAAACAGCTTGTTTTTTGCGTCGGCGCTGGCTATAATTTTCTTTTTCCTGTGGAGCATTTTATTCCCGTCAAAGCACATGAAGGAGCCGATATGCCTTTGACACCAATGAGGCAAATCCTCGACGAAGCCAAGAAGATTGGCTATGGTGTTGGCGCGTACAACGTCAACAATATGGAACAGATCCAGGCGATAATGAAGGCGGCCAAAGACACACAGTCGCCCGTTATCCTCCAGGCCAGCCGCGGCGCCCTCGAATACACCAGCATGGTTTACCTCAAGCACCTCATGCTTGCAGCGGTTGAGGAAAACCCCGACATCCCGCTGGCTATGCACCTCGACCACGGCCCCAACCTCGAGGTCTGCAAGGAAGCCATCGCTCTGGGATTCACCTCCGTGATGATCGACGGTTCGATCGACTACGACGTGAAGGACGCCAAGGGCAAGCATCCGGCCCGCACCTTTGAAGACAACATCCGCGTGACCAAAGAGGTGGTAGATTTCGCGCACACGCTCGGCGTGAGCGTCGAAGGCGAGCTCGGCACGCTTGGCGGCATCGAAGAAGACACCGTTGCGTCGGAGGTGCTGCTCACCGATCCCGAGCAGGCGGTCGAGTTTGTTCAGAAGACCGGCGTGGATGCCCTCGCACTGGCCATAGGCACGTCGCACGGCGCGTATAAATTCAAACACGAGCCGAAGCTCGCGATGGATTTGATCGACGGCGTGCGCAAGAACGTGCCGAAGACCGCCCTCGTCATGCACGGCTCGTCGAGCGTGCCGGCCGAGCTGGTAGACCAGGTGAACAAGTATGGCGGCAAGCTCGACAAGACGATGGGCGTGCCGATCCCGAGCATCCAGGAAGCCATCAAGCGCGGCGTAACCAAGATCAACGTTGACACCGACGGCCGCCTGGCCTACACCGGCGCCCTCAGGAAATTCCTGGCCGAAAACCCGAAGGAATTCGATCAGCGCAAATACCTCGGATACGGCCGCACTGCGATCTACAACGTTATCAAGAGCAAGATGATAGATTTCGGCACGGCCAACCACGCCAAAGACTACAAGCCGATGACCCTGGCAGACATGAAAAAATTCTACGGCAGGTAATCGGCGGCGTCCAAGCTGCAAGAATAACGGAAACCGCGACCGCGTGGTTTCCGTTACTCATTTCAAGCAGATTCGATCTTGATTAAAGGACAGGATTATGTTATCCTCATGCACACGTTGAATTCATAGACGTCATGTCGTGGGCGCAATTTCATGAAAGGAATATGTATGATGAAGTCTGTCATCGTTTGGCTGGGAGTATTGGCGGTGTGTTCAAGTGTTGCGTTCGCAGGCGAGGCCACCGAGGTGGCACCAGCAAAGGCACCGGCAAAGGCAGCGGCAAAGGCAGCGGCAAAGGCAGCGGAAGAGGCACCAGAAAAGGCACCCACCAAGCCGGTGCGGCCCGCCGAGGCCGTTTCCGTTCGACCGCCGATGCCAATGCAGATGAGCTACGGCGGCAGAAGCGAATGCAGTGCCCTCCAGGTGGCGATGAGCCTGCTCACGTTGGAAGCGCAGGAGATGCAGGAAACCAATGCGCTGGTCGAAGGGTACAACCAGGATTACGCGCAAGAGATGAAGAAAGTGAAGATCGCTCTTGAAGAGAAATACACCGCCGAGGTAAAGGCCGGCCTTGATGCCGACAAGCAGAAGCAGCTCGAAGAGCTGCTGGCCGTCGAGAAGGCATATACCGACGCCTTGATCGAGGGCGACGACGAGTTCAGGGCAACGCTGCAGGGCCTTTTCTACCCGAATCCCAAGGACGATAATGAGAAGGCAAGAAACGAAATGATGCTCAGGCATCTGCCGGCAGACCAGAACCAGCTCGTCAACCGCTTCATCGACTCCACGCCGGGCCTGCGCGCGAAGCTCAGGGAGCCGCTACTGAAGTTTCAGACAAGCCAGAGCCAGATATACAAGCAGGAGCGCGATTACACCAATCCTGCTTCCATCGCCGAGCGCGAAAAGGAACTGAAGGAGGCAAATGCCGCCCTTGCCGCCGAAATGCTGGCCGCACTGGGCGCTGAAGAGAAGGGCGTTTTTCAGCAGGCTCTCGACGCCCAGGCGAAGTGGCTTGAGGCGCAAGCAGCCGGCGAGGCCGCCTATATCAAGGCAGCCGAAACCATCGCAGGCGCCAACAAGCGTCCTATTATCCAGTCTCGCCAGAGGCAGTTGCTGTATATGCGGGCGAGGTAAGAGCCCCCTGAGGAAACTTGAAAAGAACGAGGCGGAAATCGCGAGTGCGCGGTTTCCGCCTTTATTCATGTCTTCATGCGGCCGAGCCGATCCAACTATCTCGGCTGCGGCTGCTGTGCAACAGCATAGGGCGTTTTGGGAATAGCGGCCGGCCGGAATTCGGGGCTTTCCCTCGAGCCGGCGTTGCTGCAGGAAACTCTCACCTTTGCCACCATTATGCCGTTGTTATGAGTCCACAGGGCCAGCCTGTTGCCTGCCAGCGGCTCAGGATCCTCATATTCCAGGATAAGCTGGTTGTCGATGAAATACTGTATCTTTGGTCCGCGTTTGCATATTTTGATGTAGAACCACCGCCGGTGTATGTCGCCCTTGTTTGGGATAACGAACGAGGTATTCTCGGCCACTACATGGTCGCCGCGGAGGATGCGCGTCGCGGTGTTCTTCCAGCCGCCGAACATGAAGCTGTAGCCGGAGGTGATGTCGGTGCCGTCGGCGCAGATCGTTGCGTTGATGTCGCTGGCATACTCGTAACGGCCGCCTCGCGTCTGGTCCATTTTTATCGCAGCCGCAAACTCGAGCGTTACATCGCCTTCAAGCAGCCGCTTCGACCAGATAATGGCGTCGCTGGTGGAGACGCCGGAAAAGAACGACCACCGAGGGTCGCATTGCCAGCGGTTCGTCACCTGCCACATGCCCGAAACGGCGCGCCAGTCGCTGCTCGCCTTGTCGAACGTGTAGATGAAAACGTTGGGGCAGAAAATCTGCACGTCTTCCTTCGGCAATTGAATGCCGCTCTCGCCAAGGCCCACCGTCACGCCGTCAAGCGGTGTCTCGTCCTTGAATTTCAGCACTTCCCTGTAATTGGCGAGTGCAACGACATATGAACCTTTCCTGCTGAGCGTTACGCGCGTGGGGTCGGTGGGGCGGACTGTTGTTTGCCCGACCGATTGCCCGCGGCGGAACATCTCGATCGCCAGGCCGCCGGAATTTTTCACCGACAGCGAGTAACCCGACGATAGGCTAGACTGGTTAGCCGCCACTACCAGCCGCAGGTCGGCCCCGGCCGGGGGCTGGCCGCCGATCTTCGCGCTGATCTCCACGTCGCCGGGAAAATCTGCGCGGTGCCAGCTCATCTTGTACGTCCGCGTTGTCGCGCCGTCGCTCGCCGTGTCGCTGCCCGGCAGCCAGTCGCTCAATTCCGAGGCCCAGCCCTCCATCGTTTTTTCGGCCTCAAAAACCACGTTTGTGGTAAGCACCGGCTCGTGCTGCTGTTTCAGCGAAATAGCCACGCCGGAGAAATTCACCTCGCCGGCCAGTGCCGTATACAGGCCGCCGCGGCCCGCGGCGATGCAATCGTCCCACGCTTCGAGCACCGGCATCGCGTCCATTCCGGCGCGAAGAAGGTTTCCATCGGCGGAGAAGAAGATCGAGTGTTTTGAACCCGGCCGCATCGGCGCGCGTGCGGCTATCAGCGGCGTCCTCACGCCATTGTTCACTCGCACCAGTTGCTGCGTGCCGTCGGGCCGGGCGATCCAGAGGTAATGGTTTGATTCGTCCAGATACCGCACGACAATACCGACTTCCCCCTGGCTCCAGTTGGCTACGCTGGCACGGAAGGTGTAGTCTTGCCAGTTGTCGTCGCCGGTGATGATCTTGCCGGCCGGTGCATTCTCAGACGTCAGTGCATTGACGCCGCCGGTGCTCGCCGCTCTCCACAGGCCGCCGATATGCTCCCAGCCGCTCGAGTTATCTGCCAGGGCCATAGTCGAAACGCTCTTGTCGCTGCACACGAATACGTCGTCGAACCGCGTGGCCATCCTGCCGGCGGTGTAAAGGCCGATTTTGCCGTGCGCGAGGTGGGCATCGTGAACGACAAGGGCTTCGTTTCCATCTATCAGCGCGCGCACCGTCTGGCGGTTCACGCGCACCTCCATCATGTACCACTGGTTTATAGTGTAGCCGCCGGGCTGTTCCGCAACGACCTCGCTGCGGCCGTTGGCCACTCTCACAAGCTGCTTGCGGCCCGGTGCTGCCGCATTGTGGTAGGCATTCCAGCGGAACAGGAAATAGTTGGCAGGGTCGCGGTAGTAGAAGCAGAGCCCCACGTCTTCCTCGCCTTCGCTCTTGCACGCCGCCTCAAACGCATAATTGTCCCAGAACCAGTAGCCCGTCGTGCTGAGTGCGTGGGCGGCGCCCCGGCCGGTGAAGAAGAACGCGTTGCTGGAAAGGCTGCTGTTTGGCAATGTGTTCACGTTCCACGTGCCCGACACGGTCTCCCACTGCGAATCCTTTTCGGCACCCTTCATGAAATCGTCGGCGAAATATATCTCGCCCACCTGCTGCACTCGCGCGTTTTTCGGAGACGCGCCCGACACGGCCGCCGCGCCCTGTCTGAAGGTGCCGCTGTAGGCTTCGGCCGTTGTCACGCCATTCACCGAAACCACAATGCTGCGGCTGCGCCGCTTCACCAGCACGTCATACGATTCAGGCAGCTCGGCCGGCATCTGGGCCGAAACCAGCGGAAGGGCAAGGCCGTTTTCGATCTGCTGAATCTCCACCGCATTCGAGAAGCTGATGAGATAGAAATTCCGGTCGTCTTGCACGTTCAGCGCAAGGGCGAAATCGGCTTGATCGGCATTTACGGACAGAAGGATGTTGAAATCCTCGGGCAGCTTGGCGGCCAGCTTGCGGTAGCTCGAAATGCTCGACACCGACCGCGGCACAGCGGCACTGACTGGCACGGCTCTGCTTTCAGACCTCAATTGGTGCCCGAGCAGCACGCCGGCCACGAGGGGCAAAATCGCGAAAATGGCAATCCGTTTCACAGCTAAACTCCATTGCACCCGTTGGCTGGAACGACGCGAACAGGAACATCCCTTTACTATTATACTTCGCATGTGCACAGCGATCAACCGGAAGACTGGTTACTTGCCTGATCGATGTGTAAAAATGTGTATCGCGCTGCTCCCGACAACCCGCGCTGATCCGACCCTGCCCATTGATTCCCGCTCTCTTTCTGGTATAATATGCGGCATCACATCAGAGCGGAGCATCTATGGACAATTTGGCTATCGAGGCGTTGTTTGCTTATTACGGCCGTCTGGACACGAAGGTTTGCGCGTTCAAGAATGGCAACGTCTTGGGCTGCCCGCCTTGGTGCGGGCATTGCTGCGTATCTGTGGAACCCGAAATCACGGTCATGGAGGCCGTGCCGCTTGCGAGGCTTATTCTGTCCAATGCGAGCCTGATGAAGCAATATGCGGAGTTTACCGACAGCGGCACGCGAAGGCCGTGCTTTTTCTTCCGCGCCGACCGCGATTTCCATTGCGGCGCCTACGGCATCCGCCCGATGATATGCAGGCTGTTTGGATTCGCGGGCGGGCGCGACAAGACCGGCAAGCCGCGGTTCAGTTTCTGCCGCTTGATGGCTCGCGAGCCGGAGCTGACCGTAGCGCAGCTCGGGCCTCTGCCCATATTCCAAGACGCCCAGCACGAGTTGCTGTCGTTCGCGCCGCTCGAGCTGGCCCGCGTGCTGCCGTTCTCGGAAGCCTTGGCAGAAGCGATGCGCCGCGAAGGCCTTCGGCTGAGGTTCACCGGCCCCGACGATACCGACCGGCCCGTGCGCCAGAGCGCGTGAAATCCATCCTCATCATTCTTGCGGCAGTATCAGCTCCGAATCGGTAACGATCAACTGCACCGGCAGGTCGTGCGGCTCGCGGTGTAGCGACGGGACTATCTGCTCGTTGAATGCCACGCCGCAGCGGAAGGCGCGAAAACCGGCGGCGGCCATGAAACGATCATAATAGCCGGCGCCGCGGCCGAGACGCCCGCCCGAGCGGTCGAACGCCCGCGCGGGCACGAGGCAGAAATCAATCGCCGAGGCATCGAGCGTCGCCTTGCCCGCCGGCTCAAGGATGCCATACGCGCCGGGCGACAGCTCGCCCGCGCAGGCCACGGGGCAGGCCACCATCTCGCCGCGCGAAAGAACCTTCGGCAGCACCACCATCTTGCCCAGCGACAGCGCCGTCTCGATCACGGGCCGTGTGTCAACCTCGTCTGCCATCGAGGCGTAGAGCATGACAACGCGCGCGGCGGCAAACTCCGGCACCGCAAGCAGCGCAGCCGCGATCCGCCGCGACTTCGCCAATCGTTCTTCCGCCGAAATAGCTGCTACTCTTTCGCCGGCTTCTCTTCTTGCCTGCGCTTTCTCCACGCTTCGAGCCTCTTCTTTATTTCCGCCTCGTGGCCGTTTTCCGTAGGTTCGTAATAGATGCGCGGCTCCGGTGTATAATCCTGCGCCACAAAATGCTCGTCGTATTCGTGAGCGTATTTGTATCCTTCGCCGTGGCCCAGCCGCTTGGCGCCCGGGTAATGCGAATCGCGCAGATGCTCGGGCACGGGCATCGTGCGGCCCTCGCGCACGTCGGCCAGGGCCTTGTCTATGGCCATGTACGCGGCATTGCTTTTCGGAGCGGTGGCGATGTACGTAACGGCCTGCGCCAGCGGGATGCGCGCTTCGGGCATGCCCACGAATTCCGACACCTCGAGCGCCGCCGCAGCGAGCACCAGTGCCATCGGTGCCGCGTTGCCCACGTCTTCCGCCGCGCAGATCACGATTCGCCGCGCGATGAAGCGCGGGTCCTCGCCCGCCTCCAGCATCTTCGCCAGCCAATAGATGGCCGCATCCGGGTCCGAGCCGCGCATGCTCTTGATGAACGCCGACGCCGCGTCGTAGTGGGCGTCCTCGTCGTGGTCGTAAACTATCGCCTTCCTCTGGATCGAATCCTCGGCTACGGCCAGCGTATAATGGATCACGCCGCCCGCGTCGGCCTGTGTGGTGAGCACGCCGATCTCGAGAGCATTGAGCGCCCGCCGCGCGTCTCCGTCCGACATCGCCGCCAGGAATTCGAGGGCTTCGTCTGATATCTGCACTTGATACCCGCCCAGGCCACGTTCCTTGTCTGCCAAGGCCATCCGCACCACGCCTTTCACGTCGTCGCCGGTGAGCGGCTTGAACTCGAATATCTGCGAGCGCGAAACGAGCGGAGCGTTGATCGAAAAGAATGGATTGTGCGTGGTGGCGCCGATCAGGACCAGCGTGCCTTCCTCCACGTCCGGCAGCAGCACGTCTTGCTGGGCCTTGTTGAAGCGATGAAGCTCATCGACAAAGAGCACGGTGCGCGTGCCCTCGATCTCGCGCCGTTTGCGTGCTTGGGCTATGATGGTGCGAACTTGTGCCACGTTTGACTCGGCGGCGTTGATCTGCTCGAACTGCGCCCGCGTGGATTGTGCAATGACGTGTGCGAGGCTGGTTTTGCCGCAGCCGGGCGGCCCGTAAAAAATTACCGAAGCCAGGCGGTCGGCCTTCAGCATCCGCCACAGCAGCTTGCCCTCGCCGAAGAAATGCTGCTGGCCGATGAATTCCTCCGGCGTGCGCGGCCGCATCCGCAGCGCCAGCGGCGCCGGTGATTCCTCTTTGGCTTTCGCGTCGAATAAACTCATAGTGGTAGCATGTAATGCGGGCAGTACAAAAAAACCTCCGCTCGTGCCGTGGTGCAGTAATTTAGGAACCCAAGACGTAAAGTGGGTACCCTGTTGCAAGCCTCGAAGGTCCTCCAGATTATAGAGGCGTCTTCTTAGCCGGCAGAAGAGGGTTCCCTCGCATGGGTGTCGGTTCTAAAAAAATACAAACACTCACGAGCACAGCAGAGGTTTATTCTTCAGTATCGGAACTTCGCAGAAAAGTTCCTCAGATTCTGCCGCCGGTGTTCGACCCGGAATTTCAAAGAGACGGCAATCAGGAATCAGGCTCGAAACCGCCTGTTCGAGGGCTTTCAGGCTTCTTCAGCCGCACCCTTCAGTTTCCATTATAGCACAGAACTGAAATCTTGCAAGTGTTTTTCCGAAAGTTTTTCATGCTGATATTCGTGCACGCCGCCCCCTCCGGTTGCGTCTGCACTTTTCCCTTGAAAGCCCGCAGTCGCGGCGGTAAGATCGACGCGGTTTCCATCCAAGGAGATATACGTATTGCACACAATAGTCGGAATCGACGAGGCCGGCTACTCGCCGCTGCTCGGGCCGCTCGTGATCAGCGCAGCCGCATTCGAAGCCGTTGAGCCGCCCGACGACTGGTGGAAGGCGCTCGGAATTCCGAAAGCCCGCGCAAAGCCCCAGACGCATCTGCCGGCGATCGACGACAGCAAGAAACTTTACACGCCGAAAGAAGGCCTGGCAAACCTCGAGCGCGCCGTGCTTTCGTTCCTCGCAATAGCCGGCCGCCGGCCGGCTTCGCTCAGGCAGCTTCTTTCGGACGTCGACGCGTGCGTCGATCTCGACAGCCATCCGTGGTATCGCGGCGCCGATGTCGCCATCCCCATCGCGATCGACCGCGACGCGATCCTGCTGTCGGCCGATGCACTGCGCGTGGCGCTCGAAAGCGCCCGCGTTCGCTTCCTCGGGTTTCATTCCCAGCCCATCCTCGAAGGCGACCTGAACCAGAGGCTCGACCGCTGCGACAACAAGGCCACAGTGCTGCTCACGTCCACGCTCGGTGTCGTCGAGGAATTCCTGCGGCCGGGCGGCAGCGTGCAATTTCTGATCGACAAGCAGGGCGGGCGCGACTTCTACGGCCACGCTCTTTCCCAGATGTTTTTCGGCTGCCACATCCATCACAGCACGGAAGGCAATGACCTGTCCACCTACGGCGTGCAACACGGCGATTGCCATTTCGACATCAGCTTCTGCGTGCGCGGCGACGCCGCCCATCTGCCCATCGCCCTCGCCTCGATGCTCAGCAAGTACATTCGCGAGCTGTTCATGAAATTATTCAACCGCTACTGGCACGCCATCGACCCTGCGCTCCCGCACACCTCCGGCTACAGAACCGATGGCTGGCGATTCGTGCGGGCACTCGATGCGGCGGAGAGGCTGGCGGGTATCGAGCGGGCTCTGATGATCAGGAATAAATGAGAATAGGGGCGGGGCACTGTCCCCGTCCGGAAGGGGCAAGGGCGGTGCCTTGCCCCTACTGCGAGGCCGCCTTTGGCGCAGAAAAGCCGCGGACGGCTTTCCATCCGCGGCTTTCGTTGCTTTCACCTCCCGCGTTCCTACATCGAAACGTTCTCAATGAACTTCTTCACCGCCGCGAGGTATTTCGCGCCCTCGGCACCGTCGACCACGCGGTGGTCGCACGCGCAGGTGATGGACATCATCGGCCGCACGTACATGCCGCCGTCGCGCACTACCACCTTCTCCTGGATTTTGCCCACGCCCAGTATGCACGCCTGGCCGGGATTGATGATCGGAATGAAGCTGTCTATGTCCATCATCCCCAGGTTCGAGATGGTGAGGCTGCCGCCCTCGTAGTCGTCGGGGCCCAGCCGCTTGCTGCGAGCCTTCTGGATCAGCTCCTGGCTGTCTTTCCAGATATGCAGGTAATCCTTCTGTTGCACGTTGCGAACTACCGGCACCATGAGGCCGCCGCCGTCGAGCGCCACGGCCAGCGAGATGTCGGCCTGCGCGCGGAATTCCACGTGGTCGCCATGGAAAGACGCATTCATCCGCGGCATCTCGCGAAAGCCTTCGGCGCACGCTTTCATTATGATGTCGTTGTAAGCGATCTTCGATTTGTTCTTCTCGTTGAGCGCCTTGCGGAATGCGATGGCGTTTGTCATGTCGACCTCGACCGAGAGGTAGAAGTGGGGGATGGTCGTCTTGCTTTCGGTCATTCTCTGGCCCACGATGCGGCGCATCGGCGAGAGCTCTTCGCGTCCGGCCGCGAGCGCCGGAGCAGCAGCGACGCTGGCCGCGGCTTCCACGTCTTCCTTCGTGATGCGGCCGTCGGGCCCGCTGCCCTGCACGTGGCGGAGGTCTACGTTCTGCTGGAATGCGATTTCCTTCGCCACCGGCGCGATCTTCAGGTTTCGGATCGACCCGATGTAATGCTCCACGTCTTCTTCGATGATGCGGCCTTCGGGGCCGGAGCCGCGGAGAATCGCCAGCGGCACCTTCTCGGCCTCGGCGAGCTTGCGTGCGCGCGGGGAGGCCTTGATCTCTTCCGGCTTCAGCACGGCGGGCCTGGGCGCGGCTTTCGGCGGGGCTTTCTCCGCAACGGCTGCCGCGGCCGGCGCTCCCTTCGCGGCCGCTTCTGGTTTCTTCTCGGCCGGCGCGGTTTTCTTCGGCGTCACTTCAGGGATCGCCTCGCCCTTCTCGCCCACGAATGCGATCACCTCGTTCACCGGAGCCGTCTCGCCATCCTTCAGCAGTATCTTCAGCAGCGTGCCGCTCACAAACGCCTCGACCTCGAGCGTCGCCTTGTCGGTTACCACCTCGAAAATGATCTCGCCCTTTTGAACCGTATCGCCTTCCTTCTTCAGCCAGCGCTCGATTGTGCCTTCTTCCATCGTCTGGCCGAGCTTGGGCATCAGTACTTCCTGAACCATTATCGCACCTCGTTATTGAAAAGATTCCGTTTCAAAAACAATGTTGTGTTACGCGCCGCTTATGATCACGCGAAGGCCCTTCGCCTTTTCCGTGATCTCGATGCCTTCGAGCACCTTGGTAATCGGCAGCCGATGGCTGATGAGTGCCGATGTCTTGATCTTTCCGGCGCCCAGCAGCGAGAGGGCCATCGCGTTGTGCCGCGGGGCCGAGCCGTGCGTACCCACGCAGTAAAACTCGCCGTAATGCAGCAGGTTGCTGTTGAACTTGATGTATGGATTGTCTTTCGGCAGCCCGCCGAAGAAATTCACGTAGCCGCGCTTCGCCGTCATCTCGAGGGCCTGCTCCTGAGCCTTGCCCACCGAGCACGCGGTAATCACCACGTTTGCACCCTGTCCGCCGGTAGCATCTCTAACCGCCTTTATCGGATCGACCTCTCTTGAATTGATGTAAAGATCGGCTTGTGCGATCTTCGACATGTCCAGCCGCTCCTGCGAGATGTCGATCATTATCGTTTGCGTGGCGCCTATGCTCTTGCTCAGCATTATGTGCAGGCAGCCGATCGGGCCAGCGCCGATTACGACGACGGTCTGCCCGATGCCGGTGTGCGTCAGCTCGGCGGCATTGATCGTGCAGGCCAGCGGCTCCGCTAGCGCGGCCTCCTCGAACGATACGTTGTCGGGTATGCGATTCACGCAACCGTTGCGCACGGCCACCGGCGGCACGGCCATGAATTCGGCAAACCCGCCGTCGCAGTGATAGCCGATCGCGATCAGATTGTCGCACATGCTCTGCATGCCGCCCAGGCAATAGCGGCATTCGCCGCACGGCACGGCGGGGGCCACCGCCACGCGGTCGCCCACGTTATAGCCCTTCACGGTCTTGCCCACCTCCACGATCTCGCCGGCCAGCTCGTGGCCGGTGATTCGCGGGGGCACGATGTGCTTGTGACCGTGATGATAAACCTTTACGTCGGTGCCGCACACGGCGCATGCACCCACCTTGATGAGCAGCCCGGCAGGATCGCACGCGGGCATCTTCGCGTCCACGATCTCCATTTTCCCGATGTCTTGCAGAATCGCAGCTTTCATTCGTCGGTCCTTTCGACAGTTGTTGACTGTGTGAATCTCACGATTCGCCGGAGTATTGCCTGAAAGCCTCCGGCAGGGCGTCCAGGATATCGGTGGCGATCAGGGCAGTCTCGCCCTTCGTGCGCGCCGCGATATCGCCGGCCAGCCCATGTATGTAAGCGCCTAGTTGGGCCGCGGCAAACGGCTCGAACTGCTGGCAGAGCAACCCAAGAATCACGCCGGTGAGCACGTCGCCTGCGCCGCCCGTTGCCATACCGGGGTTGCCGGTGGTGTTCACGTACGTGCGCTCGCCGTCGGTTACAACCGTGCCGTGCCCCTTGAGCACCAGCAGCGCGCGATGCCGCGCCGCAAAAGCCTCTGCCACGCCTATGCGGTCGGCCTGCACGGCGGCGGGGGAGATGCCCGCGAGGCGGGCCATCTCGCCCGGATGCGGCGTGAGGATCAGCGGCGTGAGGATCAACGGCGTGAGGATCAGCGGCGCGTGGCGACGGTCGAGCACGTCGATATCCGTGGCCAGGCTGTTCAGTCCATCGGCGTCGATCACCGCCGGCACGCCGAGTTTCAGAATCACGTTGAGCACAAACCAGCAGGTGGACGGATGCCGCCCGATACCCGGCCCCAGGGCCACAGCCGTGAAGCCCGGCAGCAGATCGATCACCTCGAGCAGCGCGTGTGCGGCGAAGGAGCCGGCTTCGGTTTCGGCAAAAGGATGCGTGGTGGGGCAGGTGGTCTTTGCGGCGAGCACCGGCACAACGCTGTGCGGCGCGCCGATCGTAATCAGTCCGGCGCCGCTCCGGAGCGCGGCTTCGGCGCACATAGCGGCGGCACCCGCCATTCCAACGCAGCCGCCGAGCACCAGCCCTCTGCCAAACGTGCCCTTGTGCGACTGCGCGTCGCGCCGCGGGATCGCCGGCAGCATAGTTATCCTTTTCGTGGGCATCCTGAACAGAATCCGCTATTCATTTCTTCTGGCTGCGGTACGCCTTCACCGCCGCCATCAGGTCCTCGGCGTTTTTCGTAATCACCTCGAAGCGTCCGTCCTTCATCGCCTTCTTATCCACAAGCTCGCCGCCCACCGCGAGGGCCTCGGCGCCGGCCGCGAGCCATTCGCCCGCGTTTGCCGCGCTCACGCCCCCCGTGGGCATGATCGGAACCTGCGGCAGCGGAGCCTTCAGCGCCTTGAAGTATGCCGGCCCGAACTGCGACGCCGGGAAGACCTTCACCCAGTCGGCGCCGTTCTTCCACGCGTGGTAAATCTCGGTGGGCGTCATCGCACCGGGCATTATCGCCACGTCTTTGCCGTTGCAGAACTTCACCACCTCGAAGTCCGTTATCGGGCTCACGAGAAACGCGGCGCCCGCCTCGATCGCCTCCGCGGCGTCCTTCACGCTCAGCACCGTGCCGGCCCCCAGCAGCACGCTGTCGCCGAATTTCTTCTTAACAGCCGAGAGCGTCTTGATCGGCTCTGGCACTGTAAACGTGATCTCGATGGCCTTGATGCCGCCGTCGAAGCACGCCTGCACCGCGGCCAGGGCCTTGTCGGTATCGTCGCTTCGCACCACAGCCGCAATCGCATATTCCTTCAATCTCGAAAGCGTTTCCTTGCGCGACATTCTATTCTCCGTGTTATGAGCCGGGGCAATGGCGTTTGCCGGGCGGACGATTGATCAAAGCAGCAATGTAACCGGCGCCGAAGCCATTGTCGATATTCACCACCGAAATGCCCGCCGAGCAACTGTTGAGCATCGTCAGCAGCGGGGCAAGCCCGCCGAACGACGCGCCATAGCCGATGCTCGTGGGCACAGCTACCACGGGCCGGTCGGCCAAACCGCCCACCACGCTGGCGAGCGCGCCTTCCATGCCGGCCACCACCACTATCACGTTTGCCCCGAAGATCTCCTCGCGCGATTTCATCAGCCGATGGATGCCCGCCACGCCCGCGTCGTAAACCGTTTTCACGCGGCAGCCCATGATCTCGGCGGTCACCTTCGCCTCCTCGGCCACGGGGATATCAGACGTGCCGCCGGTGACGATCAGGATGTAGCCTTCGTAACGCGGCTCTTCGGGTGCGTTCAGAGAAATCGTGCGCGCGGCTTCATTATAGCTTGCCGCCGGCCATTTGGCGGCCACGGCCTCGTACGTGGCGGCGTCGGCCCGCGTGGCCAATACCGGATTGCCGCCGGCCGCTAGCTTCTCAAAAATGCCCAGCGTCTGCGGAATCGTCTTGCCCTGGCAGAAAATCACCTCGGGAAAACCGCAGCGCAGCCCGCGATGATTGTCCACCCGCGCGTAGCCAAGGTCTTCGAACGGCAGATGCTTGATGCGCTCCAGCCCGTCGCAAACGGACATCTCGCCGGCACGGATGCTTTCGAGCAATTTCTGAAGATCTTCTGTATTCATAGGGGAACGGCAACCCTGTGGCTAAATCCGAAAACGGCGGCACCTGTGGCAATCACCACACCATAATGATATTGGATTGCCGCACAAAATTCAAGCTTAAGCCGGATCAGCCGCAGGCGCCGCGCAACGCCAGCCGCTTGATTTCCCTTTCCGCTTCCGTATAATATGCCCCGGTGTATGAGCCGACACGGATATGAACCTCTCGCAGGAAACACACAGATGGCAATGAGCCAGGCCGACAGAAACGTTATCCGCGATCTCGCGAAACAGGTGGCCGCGATTGCAGCCGACGCGAAGCAGGAGGCTCGCCGGCAGCTTTACTACCGCCACGCACGGCTCGAACACGTGAAGCCGCTCGTGATGACCTTCCCCGAAGGCTCGTGGCGCGAGCTGCTTCCCGGCGACGCGTGCGTGACCACCGACCCTACCGCCCGCGGCTATGAATGGCATTTGCGCGCGACCATTTATCAGTGGGAGCATTTCGATCATGATCTCGTGACCGAACCCGTCATCAACGTGTCCAGCGTGCGGCATTTCACCGGATGGGGCGTCGAGGTGAAGCACATCAACCCCAGCGAGTCGCTCGGCGCGTGGCGGTTTGATCCGCCCCTGAAACGGCCTGAAGACCTCGCCAAGCTCACCGCACCCACCTACACAAACGACGACGCTGAAACGCAGAAGAACCTCGATGCCGCAAATGAGCTTTTCGGCGACATCCTGAAGGTGCAGGTGAAGAAATACCTGCCAGGCTGGTGCAGCCTGATCGGCCAGCTTGCGGGCTTCCGCGGGCTCGAGCAGATAATGATAGACATGATCGACCGCCCCGAATGGCTGCACAAGGCAATGAATTTCCTGGCCGACGCAAACGAGCGGCTCATCCTCCAGGCGCAGGCCGAAGGCTCGCTGAGCCTCAACAACCGCGACGACTACAACGGCTCGGGCGGGCAGGGCTGGACCACCGAGCTGCCGCAAAAGGATTTCGCGGGCACCGTGCGGCTGAAAGATATGTGGGGCTTTGCCGAGGCGCAGGAGATCGCCCAGGTGTCGCCCGCAATGCACGAGGAATTCGTCTTGCAGTATCAGCGGCGGCTGCTGCGGCATTTTGGCCTCAACGCTTACGGCTGCTGCGAAGCCCTGCACAACAAGATGCAATACGTGAAGAAGATCAAGAACCTGCGCAAGGTATCGATCAGCCCGTGGGCCGATGTTGCCGCGTCCGCCGAGGCCCTCGGCGGCAAATACATCTTCTCGTGGAAGCCCAACCCCGCCGAGCTCGCCGCCATCACCTTCGATCCCGTTCGCATCCGCAAGCAGATCAGGGAAACGCTGGCCGCTTGCCGCAAGCACGGCTGCATCGTGGAAATGGTGATGAAGGACACGCACACATGCAACAGCGATCCGTCGCGGTTTGACCAATGGGTGAAGATCGCACAGGAATGCGCGCGGGAAGCTTGAGCGAGGCAGGCGGGCCTCATGCGCGAATCGACAGGTCCGGCGAGCCGGTGAGCAGAGCGTCGATCACCCGCTCCAGGAAAATCTCGGCTCCGTCGGCGGCCGATGATATGCGGTCGC
>Ga0307379_10003053_pt1 | contig 24420 bp, 22 predicted proteins | sample UN2MG_FD_202237 | JGI IMG/M metagenome (GOLD analysis project Ga0307379, IMG submission 202237) | Soil microbial communities from Risofladan, Vaasa, Finland - UN-2 | ecosystem: Environmental > Terrestrial > Soil > Coastal area > Acid sulfate soil | place: Finland: Risofladan, Vaasa | collected...
TAGATCGTGGGACGGCAAAGCACTCAACCGAAGGACGATCAACGAAACGAGCGGCGTAACCGACAGACGTTAGACGAGTTTGCAATCCCCCGGTTGCCATGTTATAATCGCGGGTTGGGAATATATCCCCTTGGACAAATTCGAAATTCGAAGCACGAAATTCGAAACGATCTGAAAAAACAACACATCAACGGAGGTTTTGGAATGCCGACAACTATAGAACACGTCCTCGCACGAGAGATACTGGATTCGCGGGGCAATCCGACCTTAGAGACTGAGGTCTATCTGGCCGATGGCAGCATGGGCCGAGCGGCAGTTCCGTCGGGCGCATCCACCGGCGCTCACGAGGCGGTCGAGCTTCGCGACGGGGACAAGTCGCGATTCGGGGGCAAGGGCGTATTGAACGCGGTCAGCAATGTGAACGAGGAGATCGCGACTGAGATTCTTGACCTAGATGCGACCGATCAGGTCGGCTTAGACGAATTGATGATCGAGATGGACGGCACGCCGAACAAGGCCCGGCTGGGGGCGAACGCCATCCTAAGCGTATCCCTTGCCATCGCCAAGGCGGCGGCGGCTTCTCTGCAACTGCCGCTCTACCGGTATATCGGCGGAGTGAGCGCCCGAGAGCTGCCCGTGCCGATGATGAACATCCTGAATGGCGGCAAGCATGCGGACAACAACGTTGACCTTCAGGAGTTCATGTGCATGCCCGTGGGAGCGGAGAGCGTCACGGAAGCCGTCAGGATGGGAGCGGAGGTTTTCCACAGCCTCAGATCTGTGCTGAAGGCTCGCGGGCTGAATACGTCGGTTGGCGACGAAGGCGGTTTCGCCCCGAACCTGAAGACGAACGAGGAAGCTGTCGAGGCGATCCTGGAAGCCATCGAGAAGGCGGGGTACAAACCCGGGGAGCAGGTCTGCATTGCGCTCGACCCGGCGGCAACCGAGCTTTATGATGAGGCGGAAAAGAAGGGCGAGAAGGGCAAGTACTATTTCTGGAAGTCGGACATGATGAAGACCGGCGAGGAGATGGTGGAGTTCTACGCCAACATGGTCGAGAAGTACCCGATCATCTCTATCGAGGATGGCCTTGCTGAGGACGACTGGGATACCTGGAAGCTGATGACCGAGAAGCTGGGGAAGAAGATTCAGATCGTGGGCGATGACATTTTCGTCACACAGACTGATCGCCTGGCGAAGGGTATCGGAATGGGGGTTGCAAATTCAATCCTCATCAAGCTCAATCAGATCGGCACGCTCACTGAGACCATCGCTGCGATGGAAATGGCGAAGAGGTACAACTACACGGCGGTCGTTTCGCATCGCTCGGGCGAGACCGAAGACTCCACAATTGCCGATGTAGCAGTCGCGATGAATGCCGGTCAGATAAAGACGGGAGCGCCATCACGTACTGACCGAGTGGCGAAGTACAACCAGCTCATGAGGATAGAGGAAGAGCTCGCGGGTGAGGCGATCTTCCGAGGCGCGCTGGCGTTCTACAATATAAGGAAGCCGGCATAACAGGCGGGTTATGGGTTGTAGGTGTTAGGTTATAGGGAACCCAGAACCCAAAATCTAGAACCTACAACCTTCTCCGATGTTTAGGGCTTCCTCTGCTTCGGGGCCGGCGGCGGGGTCTTTGATTTATAGCCCTTTGGGATCTCGAACAGTGAGTCGGGCACTTTCTCGATCTTGATGTTCTTGTATTCGAGGAGCCGTGCCGACCTAGGCGATTTGATCTCGGTCCTGACCGCAATTCCCAATTCGCGAGAGACCCATTCCGTAAGCGTCATGCTTGGCGCACCCTTAGTCACCCACTGGCGTTTCTCGCAGAGATAGCCGTTGACCTTTTCCTTTGTGATGGGTTTCGCCACGCCGATCTTCTTTATTCTTGCCCGTGCTGTTGGGTCGTTCAAGCCGCGGATGACGGCGCCCGTCACTTTCATGTAAGTCTTCGTCACCGGGTCCAGCGTCCAAACAAGCTTCTTGTCCCTGCGAGTGATAACGATCTGCTTTCTGCCCAAGCTGATCTCCTCGCGGATCTTACTGCCCTTCACATAGAGCTTGCCTTTGTTGAGTGTACCGGGGCCGGTCTGAATCAGGTCCGCTGAGAACTCGGCCGCAATGCCGATTCCCGAAAGGATGAAGATGCCGGCGATAACAAGGATAAGCCGGCCAAATCTGTTCTGCTTCACCTGTACCTCCGTAGTCGAGAATGCTGTTTACTACTTATACGCAAGAAACCACGAAACCTTCACCCGCGGATTTCACCGCTTGATTGACTAGCGGCTGATTGGCAGTTACAATGTGATCTATGAGGCGCACGAAAATAGTCTGCACAATCGGTCCGGCAACGGAGTCGGCGGAGATGCTGGGGCAGCTCGCCGAAGCGGGGATGAATGTCGCGCGGCTGAATTTCTCCCATGGTGAGAAAGAGGAGCATGCCCAGCGGATAAGGGACATTCGGGAGATCGAGCGCCGGCAGGGGACGCCGATCGCCATACTTCAGGATCTTCCCGGCCCGAAGATCCGCACCGGGAAGATGGCTGAAACCATCACATTGACGTCCGGCAGGCGATTTGTCTTCACTACCAGGGACGTGATCGGCAATTCGGAGGAGGTCAACCTCCCCTACCCCGAACTCGTTCGGCAGGCGAAGCCGGGGCAGCACATTTTCGTTGACGACGGGAATCTGGATTTCCTTGTCGAGTCGGCGACCGAGACGGACATTATCACCAAGATCGTCATCGGCGGGCCTCTGGGAAGTCACAAGGGCGTGAATATGCCGGGCACCAGCATCCCGCTGCCGTCGGTGACGGAAAAAGACATCGAGTACCTGGAGTTCGGCCTGGCGAATGACGTTGACTGGGTGGCGGCGTCATTTGTGAGGAAGGCGGCGGATCTCGATCCCGTTTGTGAGACGATCAAGAAATCGGGGAGGCGAGTCCTTCTGATAGCAAAAATCGAAAAGAGAGAGGCCGTCGAAGACATTGACGGCATCATCGAGACGGCGGACGGCATTATGGTTGCGAGGGGCGACCTGGGGGTGGAAATCCCGCTGGAGGAGGTGCCGGGCGTCCAGAAGACCATCATCCGCAAGTGCAATATCGCCGGAAAGCCAGTCATCACCGCGACTCAGATGCTCGACTCGATGATCCGCAACCGCCGTCCGACCCGGGCCGAAGTCACGGATGTGGCGAATGCGATTTACGATGGCACGGACGCCGTGATGCTCTCAGGCGAGACGGCGATCGGCGGGTTCCCGGTCGAGGCGGTGACCGTGATGGGAAAGATTGCTTGCCAAACGGAATCTTCGCTTGATTACCGGCGACTTTGGCAGGAAAAGGCTGTTACGAAAGCGAAGACAGTAACGGATGCGATCGCTCAGGCGACGGTGGATATCGCGCTCGACCTGGAAGTGACGGCGATTATCACGCCGACTTCATCAGGGGCGACCGCTCGGGCGGTGTCGAAGTATCGGCCCGAAGCGCCGATCATCGGGGCGGCGATGTCCGAGAGAGCATGCCGGCAGCTTGCGCTGTCGTGGGGAGTCTGCCCCACGCTGATCGCGCCAAGCACGAATACCGACGACATGATCAAAGAGGCAGTCCAGGGGGCGCTTCAGTCGGGCCTCGTGAAGGATGGCGACATGGTCGTCCTGACCGCGGGCGTCCCTGCGGGAGTACCCGGCCGAACGAACCTGATCAAGGTTCATATAGTGGGACAAGCGGTGTCTTAGGGGAAAAGGTTGTAGGTTTTCGGTTTTAGGTTATAGGGAACCCCAAAACCTGGAACCTACAACCTATAACCCATTTTCCAGGGATGAGGCTATGGCCAGGGACAAGAAGTATGTTCATTATAATGTGAGACGAGTTCGACGGAAGAGTCGGGTGCGGATCTTTCTGATGCTCATCTGCATCAGCCTGGCGGCTTTCATCGTTAGGGCAGCGGTTATGAAGGCTGCTCGCCCCTATCTGATCTCCTACACCGAATCCAAGGAACGCGCCGACATCCAGCGGCAGATCGCCCAGGCGAATGCTGAGAAGAATGCCCTCAAGCGCGACATTGCCTATCTCGGCACTCCCAAAGGCAAGGAAGAAGAGGCCCGAAAGCTCGGCTGGGTGAAGCAGGGCGAAGTGGCGGTCGTCGTCCCGGACACGGGGCCGTCTCCATTCGCGAGCGAGCCCCTACCACAGGCATCCATCTGGGACCGCATGAGCAGGCGCATGGCAGGGATGTTTGTGAAAGGCCGCTAGGCCCGATACTGGATACTCGATACCCGATGCCGGATACCAGATACCGGATTCCCACCGCCAAGAATGCCACTGGGAATGGAATCCCCAGGCTATGATCAGACCCAAGCAGGCAGAAGCAAGCTCCGGTCATCCGCGTTCGTCCGCGAAAACCGGCGGTCAATTCCGGGTCACGAATCACGCATTACGCATCATGGTTTTTGTGGTATAATAAAAAGCTAAATCAGATGTTTTCGGCAGGGTTTTGGTGGGTCCACCCCGGTGGACCGGGCCAAAGCCCTTTTCGGCGTTTACCATGAGCACAGATGTGATCTTAAAACTGCTGAGGGATTCGCCTCAGCTTCGTCAAGTGAGACAGGCGCTCAACGAGGGCCCTGGGATTCAGGTCGAGGGGCTGGCGGTGGCGGCGAAGAGCGTTGTCGTCACGGCCCTCCGACAGGAGCTCAACCGGCCGATCGTCCTGGTGACGTATAACTACGAGCAGGCCGAGCGGCTTTATGAGGACCTGGCGTCCCTGGGGCTGGGAAACGGCGACCTCCTGCTCGTCCCGCCCGCCGATAGCATGATCTATCAGGAGGGCGACACCGACTTCGATGTCATCGGCAGGCGGCTGACCGCATTGTCACAGCTTCTGGACGGTAAGCCCTGTATCATCGTAGCCCCAATCGCGTCGGTCCTCCAGCGAACCATCCCACCCGAGGCAATGGCGAAGCATCGGGTGCGCATCGAGAAGGGCAGCGAGCTGGACCTGGACGAGTACGGGCTCAAGCTCGTCGAGCTGGGGTACGAGCACTCGGACATGGTGGAGAGGCAGGGGGAATTCAGCCGACGAGGCGGAATCCTGGACATCTTCCCCTCGACCGAGAACCTGCCCATAAGAATCGAATTATTCGGCGATGAGGTCGAGAGCATCCGCTCGTTCGACGTCGAGACCCAGCGATCATCCGGAGAGCGGGAGTATGCGGACATTGCGCCGGCACGGGAACTGCTGCTGGATGAAGATAAGGCCGAAGAGGCGGCGAATGCCCTCACCGAACTCCTGGAGGCACAGGCATCCACGATGGAGTCGGAGGGCGAAACCGAAGTCGCCGAGCGCCTGAGAAACAAGATCGAGGATGACCTGGTCCGCATGCGCAATCAAGCCTATTTCAACGGCATCGAGTACTACTTCCCGACGGTTTACCCGCGGGCGTATTCCATGCTGGACTACCTCCCGGCGAGCGCCATAGTGATCCTGGACGAGCCGCACCAGATCAAATCGCACTGGGAGCAGCTTCACGAGGAGCTGCTGGAATCGCTTCAGGCGCGGATCGTTCGGGGAGATACCCTGGCGCTGAATCAGGACCATGTGATACCGTTCGATGAGGCGGCGGACGTCCTGCGGCGGAGGGGTCGGAATATGCTGTTCTCGCTCCTTTCGAGACCTTTGCCCTGGATGGCAGTCAAGGAACGGGTGGCGATCTCGGCCTCGCCGATGGATTCGTTCAGCGGCCAGATCGGCACGCTGGTCGAGCAGATCAAGACATGGCTGGAGAACGCGTGCAGGATCGTGATCGTCACCAATCAGTCTCACCGGATAGTCGAGATTTTGAACGAGCACAAGCTCTCCACCTCGCCAATCTCCGAGCTTTCGGGCCGAAACGGCACGGGCATTTATGTGATTGACGGCACGCTGCGCTCGGGGTTCAAGCTCCCCGAAGCCAGGCTGATGGTCGCCACGGACAGCGAGATGTTCGGCATCAGCAAGCTCCTCAGGCCGAGGAAGTCCTTCAAGAAAGGGCTGGCGATATCGTCGCTGCTCGAGCTGGCGGAGGGTGATTTCGTCGTCCATATCCATCACGGGATCGGGCGATATCGGGGGCTGACGAGGCTCAGCAGTCCGGGTGGGGAGAAGGATTATCTGCTGCTGGAGTATGCGGGCACAGACAAGCTCTATGTGCCGGTGGACCAGATTGACCGCGTGCAGAAGTACATCGGATCGGACGCCCAGGAGCCGACCGTTCATCGGCTCGGCGGCAGTGAGTGGGCCAGGGTCACGAAGCGGGTCAAGCAGTCCGTACAGGAGATGGCGAGGGAGCTGCTTCAGCTCTATGCCGCTCGGCAAACCCTGGATGGATACAGCTTCGCCCCGGATACCCCCTGGCAGCAGGAGCTGGAATCGGCCTTCCGGTATGACGAGACTCCCGACCAACTGGAGGCCATCCAGGACGTGAAGCAAGACCTCGAAGCCCCGAAGCCAATGGACCGCCTGATCTGCGGAGACGTCGGCTACGGGAAGACGGAGGTCGCGATCCGAGCGGTCTTCAAGGTGGTCAACGACGGCAAGCAGGTAGCGGTCCTTGCGCCGACAACCGTTCTTGCCCAGCAGCACTTCAACACATTCTCCGAGCGGCTGGCGGCATACCCGGTGAACATCGCCATGCTCAGCCGATTCAAAACTCGCTCGGAGCAGAAGAAGATCGTCGAGGGGCTTCGGACCGGCGAGGTGGACGTCGTCATCGGGACTCACCGCCTGCTCAGCAAGGACATCGAGTTTCGAGACCTCGGGCTGCTGGTGGTTGACGAGGAGCAGAGGTTCGGCGTGGCGCACAAGGAGCGGATCAAGCAGCTCAGGAAGTCGGTTGACGTCCTCACGCTGACCGCCACTCCGATACCCAGGACGCTTCACATGTCGCTATCGGGGATACGGGACATGAGCCTGATGAACGACCCGCCCGAGGGTCGGACGGCAATCAAGACCTACTGCCGGGAGTACGACGATGAACTCGTGCGGGATGCGATTCTGCGGGAGCTCGACCGGGATGGGCAGGTTTACTATGTCCACAACCGGGTGGAGAATATCGAGCACATAGCGGATCACCTGCGGCGGCTCGTGCCTTATGCGAAGATCGAGGTGGGCCACGGGCAGATGGCCGAGGACAACCTGGAGCAGGTGATGCTCGACTTCTACGAGCACCGGTTCGATGTGCTGCTCTGCACGACGATCATCGAGAGCGGGCTGGATATTCCGAACGTCAACACCATCGTCGTCAACAATGCCGACAAGATGGGGCTGGCGCAGCTTTATCAGCTCAGGGGGCGAGTGGGCCGGTCGAATCGGCAGGCGTATTCGTATCTGCTTTACCAGGCGAACCGCGTGATGACCGAGACGGCCGAGAAGCGGCTCGAGGCGATCAGGGAGTTTTCGGACCTGGGGTCGGGGTTCAGGATTGCGCTTCGAGACCTGGAGATTCGAGGGGCGGGAAACCTCCTCGGGCCTGAGCAGCATGGTCAGATGGCGGCGGTCGGGTTCGACATGTATTGCCAGATGCTGTCTCAGGCGATTAATGAGTTGAAGGGCGAGGAGCCGGCCATCTCGGAGCTGCCGCCGGTTGATCTGCCGGTGAACGCGCATATTCCGGTTGACTACATCCCGACCGAGAACCTGCGGCTGGCGTTCTACAAGAAGATGACAGCAGTTCGAGATGAGAAGGACATCGAGAAGCTTGCCGAGGAGCTTCACGACCGGTTCGGCGAATTGCCCAGGCCGGTGGTGAACTCGCTGGACATCCTGCGCTTGAGGCTCAAGTGTGCGGCAGTCGGGGTTGCCTCGATCTCGACGGATCGGAAGCAGGTGATCATTCGGTTTGCGGTGGGTATCAGACTCGCGCCGGATGTGTCGAGGGATCTGAAGAAGAAGTACCCTGAGCATGTGTTCCTGCCCGATCGGGTGATCCTTCATTCGGCGACCCCGAGGCTGGTCAGGATGCTGGGATACATATTGGATGATCTCCCGGCCGCCCTCGAGGAGTCGAAGGAGATCTACCTGGCGAGGATTTAGCAAAGTGTGGGAGTATGGGAGTGTGGGAGTGAAGGCGCCGGAAGGAAAAGGATTGCGTGGGAGGGAAACGGTAGATTGGTGAGCGATGAGAGATCGAACGCTTGATACGATTGTTCAACGAGTCGTCGAGACTGAGCATCCCGAGCGCATTATCCTGTTCGGCAGCAGGGCTCGGCAGACTGCTCGTCCGGGCAGCGACTACGATCTGCTTATTGTCAAGGAGTCGGATCAGCCTCGATATCGGCGGTCTGTCCAGTTGTACACCAGACTGGCGGACGTGTCCGCGGAGGTAGATATCCTGGTCTACACCCCGGAGGAGATCGCTGAGTGGAGTGCCGTTCCACAGGCTTTCGTGACAACTGCTGTTCGAGAGGGCAAGGTCTTGTATGAAAGACAAAGCTGACCTGGTTCGGGGTTGGGTTAGGAAAGCGGACAGCGATCTGCTGGCATTGGAGGCCTCTCTCACTGTTGGCGCATTGGATGCAGCCTGCTTTCATGCCCAGCAGGCTGCCGAGAAGTATCTTAAGGCATATCTGGTGGCCAAGGGCATTGAGTTTCCCCTAACTCACAATCTGTCCAAATTGCTGGAACTCTGTGCAACGGTTGATCCATCCTTTCGCTCTATGGAGTCCATAGCAGAACCCCTTACTCCTTATGCCGTAGAGATGAGGTACGATAGCGACTTCTGGCCGGATGTAGGCGTGGCCGAGGAAGCCAAAGCTGCGGCTGTGACCGTGAAACAGTTTGTGTTAGCCCGCATAAGTGACTGATGGGCTTCTTAATATCCTTCTGTGCCATCTGTGGTTCTTCTGTGTAATCTGTGGTTATCCCTAAGGTAGACGAATGCGCAAAGTCATTATCATCGGTGGTGGGGCGGGGGGAATGCTCGCGGCCGGAAAGGCGGCGGAGTGCGGGGCGAGCGTCGTCCTGCTGGAGAAAAACGGCATCCTGGGGCGGAAGATCCGGATCACCGGCAAGGGTCGGGGCAACATCACCAATACCGCCGACCTGGATGACTTCATCGCTGCCTTCGGCCCGAACGGCAAGTTCCTCTACGGGGCATTCTCTCGATTCTCGAATCAGGACCTCATCGAACTCCTTGAACGACTCGGCGTGCCTACGAAGGTCGAGCGAGGCGGGAGGGTCTTTCCGCAGTCCGACCGGGCGGCGGACGTCGTCTCGGCTCTCGAGGCGTGGCTGAGGGAGCTTGGGGTGGAGATTCGGACGGGGATCAAAGCAATCGAACTTCGAACATCGAACGGTAAATCTGAGATCGAGGGGGTTCGAGTTTTTGGCGGAGTGATGGCGGCAGACGCGGTCGTATTGGCTACCGGCGGGATCACTTATCCGCGGACCGGCTCGACGGGCGATGGATATCAGTGGGCGGCGGAGGTGGGGCATACCGTGATTCCGCCGAGTCCATCGCTCTCCGCATTGGAGGTCCAGGAGCCTTGGGTCTCGCAGCTTCAGGGACTGAGCCTCAGAAACGTCACCGCCACTCTCCATGCCGGCGGAAAGAAGGTTAGTAAGGAGTTCGGCGAGATGCTCTTCACCCATTTCGGGGTCTCCGGGCCGATCATCCTCACCCTCAGCAAGACCTACACCAAGCTGGAAGACAAGGGCAATGTCTGCCTGTCTATCAACCTCAAGCCGGCGGTCAAGCGAGAAGAGCTCGACGAGCGCCTGATTCGCGATTTCACCCAGACCCGGCAGTTCAAGAATTACCTCCCCGAGCTGCTACCGAAAACCTTGATCCCCGTATTCACCCAACTGAGCGGCATCCCGGCAGACACGCCCCTCAACCGGATCACCGCCCTGCAAAGACGCCGCATAATCGAGCTCCTGACCGATTTCCGCCTAACGATCAACGGCGCTCGGTCTGCGGATGAGGCCATCGTCACCGCAGGCGGAGTCTCGTTGAAAGAGATCGATCCGCGAACGATGGAGTCCAAGCTGGTGCGAGGGCTCTTCTTCGCGGGCGAGGTCATGGATATTGACGCCGTCACGGGCGGGTTCAACCTCCAGGCGGCATTCTCCACCGGCTGGGTGGCAGGGGAAAATGCTGCAAGAGGAAAACGGCCGGTTTCCGTCGAATAGATGAATACCATTTCGCATTGGAGGGATTGCTATGCGAACCATAGCTGTATTGCTGATTGCTGTGACGCTGGTATGTATCCCCACTTTCGCCGCCGACAAAGACAAGGACAAGCCCCAGCAGATCAACGTTCCGATGGCGGATCGTCCGATGCTGGCCGTCGTTGCGTTCGATGATGGCTCGCTCCAGAGACAGGAGTGGTGGGGATCGAGCTGGGATATTGGCAAGGGCCTTGCCGATATTCTGACGACTGTGATGCTTGAGAGGAGTAGGTATCGCCTGGTAGAGCGAAGCCTGCTGGAGAAAGTCACCGGCGAGCAGGACTTGGGAGCAGGCGGACGAGTGGATCCGGCAACGGCCTCGAAGATCGGGAAGCTCATCGGCGCGGACTATCTGGTCATGGGCAAGGTGACTACCTTCACCGTTGAGCAGAAGAAGATGGGAGGGCTTTTCAATCTGGGTGGCCTCACCGGGATAGGGACTGCGTCATCCAAGGCGCACGTGGCCGTTGACCTGCGGATCGTAGATGCGACGACCGGCGAGATATTGGGAAGCTATCCCGGCAAGGCAGACGAAAGCAAGGGATCTCTGACGATCGCCGGCGTCTCCGGTATCGGGGCGGTGGCCTTCGGAAGCTCTGACTTCAACAACACGATCCTCGGCAAGGCTTGCAGAAATGCGATCGGCCAGTGGTGCGACAACTTGAGCAAAGCCCAGGATTCGAGCACATTGGTTCTCACGCCGAAGCATCGGGCCGTGATGCGCCCGGATGGCGTCATACTGGATGTTTCGGGGACGACCGTTATTGCCAATTGCGGCACGGAGAAGGGTTATGCAGTCGGCGACAAGGTCGAGATCCACAAGAAATGCAAGGAGCTTAAGGACCCGGATACAGGGGAAGTCCTGCGGGTGACGACCGAATTGATCGGGACTGGAACGATCACCAAGTGCGATGCGAAGACTGCGGACATCGCCTGCACTATCACCAATACATCGCTCACCATCTCGGAGGGCGACTTGGTGAAATCTGTCCAGTGATCTCGGATTGGAGGAGAATATGATCAGGAGATTAGCGATTGCTTTGATTCTGCTGGGGATTGCCATTCCAGCGCTGGCCACCCAGCCCGGAGATGTGCTTATCGGCGACGACGTGGTTCTCCGCGTTCGCTTCCCTGCCGGGGGATATACCGTTGAGCAGCGGGCCGAGCAAGTAATGCTGAGGATCAACGAGCTGCTTGGTTCGCAGCCGTTCGATCCGTCGGATGTCAAGGTTGGGGTAGTGAACAAGGAGTGCGTGGTGCTGATCGGCGGCAACGTAATCATCACCGCCGACTCGGCGACCGCGAAGTACAACAAGAGCACGCCTCAGCAGTTGGCGGAGATCTGGGCGGCGAACCTGCGAAGAGTGATCCCGCAGGCGAAGAATAAGTCGGTAGGCTGAGACGTCGGCCATCGGTAGAAGACAAGAAAGAGCCCGTCCGAGGACGGGCTCTTTTCGTAAGTGGGGCGAGAAATGGGACTTGAACCCACGGCCTCCAGGGCCACAACCTGGCGCTCTAACCAGCTGAGCTACTCCCGCCACGGAAAAGCAGTAAACAGTTAACAGTGACCAGTGAACGGTGAACAGTCTTACTGCTAACTGATTACTGTTCACTGGTCACTCGAACTACATGGCGCCCCCGGCAGGACTTGAACCTGCGACCCACTGCTTAGAAGGCAGTTGCTCTATCCCCTGAGCTACGGGGGCAAATCCGGAGTACAAAGTACTTAAGTACAAAGTACAAAGAACAAAAACACAATCCGGAGTACAAAGTACTTAAGTACAAAGTACAAAGAACAAAAACACGGACCGGAGACTACTTGCCTTCGATCTTGCGCATCAAGGCATACAGCATATTGGCCAATTCGTCAGTTTGGGCGATCATGGCATCAGCCACGCTTCTCCCTACATACCCAAACCTTACAGCCAACTCGGCGGCTGTAGCTACCTCGTGGCACGACCGAAAGGCAAATCCAAGAAACTGCACAAACTCCGGGTCAGTCCGACAGCCTGCACCCTCCGCAATGTTCAAGGGCACTGAGTTCGCCGCTCGGCCGATTTGGCTGGTGAGCGAATACATCTCCTCCTTAGGAAAGGCCCGGCTGAATCGGTGTACTTCTTCGGCAAGATCCATGGCCTTCTGCCAGACCTTCAGTTCCTTGTACCTGTGCGGCATCTAGTTCTCTTTGTACTTTGTACTCCCTGGCTTTGTACTCTGAATGGAGCGGGAGACCGGGTTCGAACCGGCGACATCCAGCTTGGAAGGCTAGCGCTCTGCCAACTGAGCTACTCCCGCATGCCAAGCTTCCAGGCACAAGATATTATACCACAAAAGGCCCGCCTGTCAAGGCGAGCCGAGCTCTCCGAACTTCGAGAATGGTCGGGGTGGCCGGATTCGAACCGGCGACCTCGTGTTCCCAAAACACGCGCGCTAACCAAACTGCGCTACACCCCGAAATCGTTTATCGGCTTTCGGTTGCGATGCTCGTTTCGTCCCATCGTCTTTCGGTTGCGGCCCGGTGTACGCCCTACGCCATACGCAACCGATATGAGCCGCGTGCCGCCTGAGCGAGTGCCGCCGGAGCGAGCACCCCGATCCGTCGGGGCAACCCCAACCGACCAACGTTTTGCACTCTAATTATACCAATTCGGAGGCTGGAAATCAAGAAGTATCCGGGGTATGAACGGTCATGGGCGGCATGGAAGGGTATAATCCCATCGGTGGGAATCCAAATCGGCAGCAGGGAGCTGGAGAGTTGAACGAAAACTTCGACATAGGCAGAGTAACAAGAACCAGAGCGGAAGCTCAGGCCACATACGACAGGATCAGCAAGTGGTATGATCTCCTGGAGGGCCGGTGGGAGAGGAAGCTCAAAGATGTCGGACTTCGGAAGCTCGGAGTCCACGAAGGGGAAGTGGTCCTTGAAATCGGATTCGGAACAGGGTATGGAATGCTTGCCCTCGCGAGGTCAGTTGGCGCAACCGGACGCGTCTACGGGATAGACCTGTCCCCCAAGATGATCGAGATAACGCGGGAGAGGGTAGGCAAGAATGGGCTCGAGAGCCGTGTTGAATTCATTCAGGGCGATGCTCTGCAGCTCCCTTTCCAGACGGACTTCTTCGACGCTGCATTCATGAGCTTTGTTCTGGAACTCTTCGATACGCCCGAAATCCCGAAGGTGCTGCGCGAGTGTCTGAGGGTTCTGCGAGTCAGCGGACGAATCTGCGTGGTGTCACTGTCCAAGATGGGTGGGCCGAGCCGAATGCGAAGATTATACGAATGGGGGCACAGGGTGTTTCCCAGAATCCTGGACTGCCGTCCCATATACGTTGAGAGGGCGTTGAGAGAGGCCGGGTTCGCGGTCAGCGATGCGACTATCGGGTCAGTGGCCGGTCTTCCGGTAGAGGTAGTCCTCGCGACCAAGCCGGGGCAATGAGAGATCACTAGACTTCAAGCATCTCTCGAAACACAATAATCGAAGGTCAAGGCCTTTGAGCCAATCATTGGGCATATTGGGCTTCGCGGTCCATTATTTCCCAGGCCTTGCGGGTGTAGAAGCGGTAGTTATCGAGGGGCGTGCCGTTCGGGATGCGATGGTCGAGGCCCAGGACGCATCCGCCGGTGCGGACCATCGGTGGTATCTTGTATTCCAATTCGGCCTCGATCTCCTCTCTGCTTCGCCTCAGCACATGCTTGTCTATCCCACCCCAGAATGCCAGCCTCGCGCCGAAGGTCTCGCGAACCTGGACGATGTCCATCCCGGCGGCGGGTTCCATTGGATACATGACGTTGAGTCCGGCGTCGAGGAAGGCGGGGATGACGGCGTTCATATCGCCATCCGAGTCCTGGCTGAAGAGCCTCGCACCACGATCCCGGAGCATGTCCCAGATGCGACGGTAGTAGGGCCGGATGAACTCCTCCACCTGCTTCGGGCCAACCAGGGGACCGCTCTTGCCGGCGAGGTCCTCGTGGACGCTCAGTTCATCAACCTGGACAGCGGATGAAACTCGATCAAGCGCCTTGAAGGCCGTGTCGCCGATGGTTTGGAGGATGTCGTAGATCAACTCCGGCTGGGAGTAGAATGCGACGCAAAGCTCCTCCTCGCCCATGAGTTGGCGGGGCTCGTCGAATCCGCCGGGAATCCCGACTACCAGCGCATGCCCGGCCTGCCGGCGATCATGTGCCGCCTTCTCCCAATCCGCGCCGAACCGCTCCTCCGAGAACTCATAATGATGTTTAAGCTTGAGCCAGTCATCCATGTTCTTGACCGGATGATCGAGCGGGAGAGGAAGGGTCGCATAGCCCTTGGAGAGTTTCATTCGGCGGCCCATTCGGTCGCGAGTGATCATGTAATCGTCGGTCTCCTCGAGGATCACCTCCGGCTCCCCGCCGATCCAGCCGGTGTTCACGGGGATGCGCGCTCTCATGGGAGCACGGAACTTGTAGGCCGAGAGATCGAACTCCTCGGGGGTCGCACCTTGAGCCGCCCACTCCTCCTTCAGGCCGATGAGCGGGCCGAAGATCTCGGTGAACAGCGGCCGCTCGTTCGCCTGGAAGGTCATATAGTCCAGGTACTCCTCCCGCCGAACGGTCGGGGTCACTTTGATGGCGAGGGAGGCATGGCTGACAGGATTAGCTCTATGCACCATCTTGTGAGCCTTTCAATGCAACATCACAAATGTACCCGAAGGCTTCCCGACTACTCGGGATGGGATCATGTTCGATATATCAGGGGCGACCGGCACCGATCTGCCTTCCCATGCTTCATGGTAATCAGCATTCGTTCTTTGGGAGTCATATAGGGGAATCTTAGGGGTTGATGGCGGGAAATCCTGCCAGCCCACCTTTCCCGTCGTCTAGGGAAATTCAGGATTTGGGTAAGAGATACTCGGTGTGCGTAGAAAGACAGATGTAAAGGTAAGCGAGGTGGTGTTAAGTGAGAATCAGGCATATTCTGACAATCATCGGCATCGCATTCGTCATCCTGATAGTTGCCCTCACAGTCGTGCTATACCGCACCAGAGAGATCGCCGCCTCCAGCTATGAGGTACAAGCAGGGAGGTGGTGGGCAGTCGCTGCAGGAGGGTTCGACGATTTCGCCAGCCAAATCCTTAGTCTGAAGCCCGATCCGGCCTCTCAACCTGCTGTCTGCCACAATGCGAAAGTTCAGCTCCAGAACTTGAATACCATTTCTACCAGCGGAGACGTGCCTGAAGAATATGCCGGATTCCACGCTCAACTCTTAAAGGCTATGAGCACCAACAAGCGCTACTACAGGAAGATCCTGCAGCTCTGTGCACAGGGCGCAGAGGCGAACGGCACGATACTCTCCAGCTTGTCCGCCTTGGGCAACCAGGTCGAGGAGGAGTACCAGGATGCCTATGCCCGCATGCCGGGGATCGGCACCGTGATAGAAGAGGGTACGGCGACCGAGATCGACGAGCGTCTGGCAAAGATCTTTCAGCCCAAACCGAAGCCGGTCGAGCAGCTAAAGCCCAGAGTAGTTGAAGTGCCCAGGCGAGGATACTCACCGGATTTCCCTCCTGCAGTAGGAAGTATTGTGTTTGTGGAGACTCCCCGGAGGGTTGGTGTTAACCTCCGAGTAGCGCCGTCCTTGAACGCTGCAAGGGTGGAAGGCAGGGAACTCGTACAGTCCGGTGAGCGGGTGCTGGTGCTGGATCGCATTGGCTACTGGTTGTTCGTAGAGACCGCGGATGGGTACATGGGCTACATTCGGTGGTGGTATGAGGGTACGCCGTATGTAAGGCCTTGACGGCATCTAATCCAGCAATTCCCTGAGCACCTTCTTGGCAGATTGGAGGGCTCGGGCGCGGTGGGAGATGCGGTTTTTTTCGGAGGCGGGGAGCTGGGCCATGGTGAGGCCGAGGTCGGGGAGGTAGAAGATGGGGTCATAGCCGAAGCCGTTTTCGCCTCGCGGCTCGCGGGCGATCCGCCCCTCGCAAGTGCCCTCGACTAGGACCGTCTCGCCTTCGGGGGTGGCGATGGCGACGGCGGCTTTGAATCTCGCAGTACGCTCCTCGTCGGGGACGCCTTCCAGCAAATCGAGGATGCGCATGTACTTCTCCCGGTCGGTGGCTTCAGGACCGGCGAACCGGCTGGAAAGGATGCCTGGCTGACCTCCGAGGGCGTCAACCTCCAGGCCCGAGTCATCAGCAAGGGCGATTCGGCCGGTGGCTTGTGCGGCGGCTTTGGCCTTCAATTCGGCGTTCTCAGCGAAGGTGTTCCCGGTCTCGGGGGTTTCGGGGAGGTTGGGAAAATCGAGGAGGGAGCAGACTGTGATCGGCATATCAACTAGCAACGCCTTAAGTTCCTCTATCTTCTTGCGGTTTCTAGAGGCGAGGACGATTTCGGATTGCGGATTTCGGATTGCGGATTTCAGAGGATTCCTTCCAATACCTGTCGCTGTATGGCGAAGAGCTCGGTGATGCCCTTCTGGCCGAGGTCAAGGAGCTTGTTAAACTTCTCCCGGCTGAAGGGCAGGCCCTCCGCCGTGCCCTGGATCTCCACGAACTTCCCGCTGCCGGTCATGGCAACGTTCATATCCACGGCGGCGACGCAATCCTCGGTATACTGCAAGTCGAGCATGTCCTCACCGCCGACGATGCCCACGCTGATGGCGGCCACCAGATCGGTGATCGGGTTCTTCTTGACCAGTTTCTCTTTCACCAGCCAATCGGCGGCTTCGGCGAGGGCAACAAATGCGCCCGTGATGGAGGCGGTCCGAGTCCCGCCATCGGCCTGGATGACATCGCAGTCCATCCAGATCGTCCGCTCGCCGATTACCTTCATATCGAAGACCGAGCGAAGCGTCCGACCGACAAGCCGCTGAATCTCCTGAGTTCTGCCGCCGAGCTGACCCTTGGCCGCCTCGCGAACATTACGGGTGCGGCATGAGCGGGGAATCATCCCATACTCGGCGGTGACCCACCCCGTGCCCGAGCCCTTGAGGAATGGCGGAACTTTCTCCTCGACGCTTGCGGTGCAGATGACGCGGGTATCCCCTACCTCGATGAGGCATGAGCCCTCAGCGTACTTGATGTAGCCCCGAGTGATCTTTACAGGGCGGATTTGGTCGTTTGTGCGGCCGTCTTCTCTTGGCATGTGATCTCCTTCATATCCAATCCCCAGTTGATCCGGCGGACACCCGCAATCCTACTACCCAATAAGGGACTTCCTAATCCCGCAAACTGTTCCGTGTCGCCGGTGGTAAAGTAGGAATGCGCCGGCTCAGTGGTCGGGGGATTGAGCAGTCGCGCGTCAAAAAGGATATTGGCGGCTTCGACGGCCGTTTCCTCCGCCGGGTCAATGATCGTCATACCCGGCCCAGCCTCTTGCTTGATGAACCTGTTCAGGAACGGATAATGGGTGCATCCCAGAATGAGCACGTTGCAGCCGTCCGAGATCAGCGGGCGGACGTATTGACCGACTGCCTCTCGGGCCTCGTCCGAGTTCCACTTCCCGGCCTCGATAAGCGGCACGAATAGAGGACATGGCTGCTCGATGACCTCCGCCTCGGGCATGAGGCGGAGCAGCGTATTCGAGTACGCCCGAGTGCTCACAGTGCCGGTGGTGGCCAGTACCCCGATCGGCCGGCCGGATGCGACTCGAATGGCCGCTCGGACGCCCGCCTCGATGACGCCGATTGCGGGCACGCCGGGGTAGAGCTTGTGAGCGGCGTCAAGGGCGGTCGCTGAGGACATGTTGCACGCCATGATTACCAGCTTGGCGTGCCGCTCGATCAGGAAACCGGTGATCCCCAGCGCGAAGCTCCGAATCTCATCGGGCGTGCGCTCGCCATAAGGGACGTGGAACTGGTCCCCCACGTACGCTATGCTCTCGTGCGGAAGCTTCTCGATGACCTTCTTCACGACCGTGAGGCCGCCGAGTCCCGAGTCGAAGATGCCGATAGGCTTGTTAGTCAATTGCCGCCACCAATTCCCGTACCTACCCAGTTGACGTCCTGAGGGCCTGAGAAGTCCAGGTGCCCCAATGTTTCGAGCGGCTCGCCTTCGAGCTTGAACTGGACTTTCTTGATCTTCGGAAACTGGCCCAGCGTGCGAAGAATAGCGCCTATGCAAAGGGCTTCGTCTTCCGATCCGCCGGCGAAGTTATCCGAGAACTCCTTGCTCAGGTCAACGGTCGCGAGGCCGTCCTTGACCTCGAGACTGAGCAACCGGGTGCCTTTAGGTATAGGGTTCACCAGGTTGCCCTCATCTCCCTGCTCGATCAGGCAGCGAAGTGCTCCCTCGGCAGGAACTTCTTCTCCGGGGACTTCGGCCTCGACCGCACGAAGCCCGGCATGATCGTCATCGAAGGCGATGCGGTAGATCTTGACCTTTACGGGCGGCTTGATCGGCTCGTGCGCTGCCGGCTTCGGAGGCGGAGGTGGCGGTGGAGACTGCTTATTGATGACCAAGTATGTTCCCAGCCCCGCACAGGCCAGTATGACGATTGCAATGGCGACTGATCGTATCTTTTTCATTGTCTTCCTCCAGGCCTCGGCGGCCCTGATGAATCGGGCGGCGGAGGTTTGACCTCGGAACGGGATGGCGGTTGAACTTCCGGCTTGATTTCCGGTTGAGGCTGAGGTTTCGGCTCCTCAACCTCTTCAGGGGGCATGATACGCTTTGGTGGTTTGGGATTGCCCTCGAAATATGCTCTGACACCTCGGACCATGGCATCCGTCGCCTTCTTGACCCATGCAGGATCTTTTCTCTTCGCGAGGTCGTCCGTGTTAATTACGTATCCAAGCTCGATCAGCGCTGCCGGAATGCCGTAGTTTTCGCAGGCTCGGCGCAGAACGCCTAAGCCGGTCCTAAAGAGGAAGAAGTCCGACCTGCAAAGGAGATCGGGAACTCCCCATGCGTCCACCGCCTCACGATGGATGCAATTCGCCAGGGCGTTGCCGCTCATGTCTTTACCATGGTAGAAGGTCATAATCCCGGATGGCGGCTTGTCCTTGTAAGGCCTCGAATTGCCATGAATGCTTATGAACAGGTCCGCCGAGTGGCGTGCGGCGAAATCCGCCCTCTTCTGGAGATCGAACTTCCTGTTCTCGTCGAGGCGAACATCGGTCTTTCGCGTTAGCAGCACGACGACTCCCGCATCTACAAGGGCCTTCTTGAGACTCAGAGCAAGCGCGAGGTTCGTGTCTTTTTCCTGGCAGCCCCCCCAACCCGGGGCACCTCCATCTTTTCCACCATGGCCGGGATCAATGACAACCGTCTTCCCTGCCAGCTTGCCTCCCGCCCCCTTGGGAAGGGCGAGGCTGATGGTCATCTTGTCTCCAACTTTGCTTTGAGTGATGTCGAAGCCCACCACCCGTTTCAAGTTCACGGTCAGCTTGACCTGCCTCTCGCCGGTCTGCTCGGCCTCTATCCACTGAACGATGTCATTGCTCACCGGGATATCAGGGATTTCTTTGGTGAGCGCGGAGTCAAGCAGGTCAACGATCAGCCGGTCGGGATCTCGGAGCAAGGAAGTCAGATACTCCACCCGGCCGGAGGTGGTAAGGAACACGTCCAGGCGGCGGGCGCTCTGCTCCTTATAGTCTATGCTCGTGATCTCGGCGGGCGGAGGGGCGGTCGGCTGCTCCTCGGGAATGGGCTGGCTGGGCACGGTTGACTCCGGCAGTCCGGTTGCGGCTTGAAGACCGGAGACAACGACGTATATCGTGGCCGTCTTCGACGAGCTTTTGACCGATTTCTTAACGTCACAGGGCATATCGAGAACGACTCGGCCGGTCAGGTCATCCGTTTGCATGCCGGTTCGGATGGGCACGTTGGTCTGGTTTTCGATAGACAGATCATTCGGGATAATGACGCCCTTGAGGTCAATGATCAGCTTCTTGGCTTGGGCCCACCAGATGACATCATAAGTCACCGGATAGGAGGTCGTCACCTTGAGGTCCGAGCCGTCGAACTCGATCGTCTCGACCCTCGCTCGGAAGCTGAGGGTCTGCTTCCGATCATCCCAATCGCCGACAGCGCCCAGGTCAGGCGCAATCCGCTGAATGGGAATCATGAGATCATTTCCCACGAGGCGCGATTTGCAGGAGAATTCCCGACCGGCGGCATTGGTTATTCGGATCTCCTGGTCGTCTTTCTTGCGGGTCTTGTCGGTATCATATCGAGCGCCTAGGGCATTCAACGCCGGCAAAGGAGCATAGACCGTCTTATCAATGATCACCGGCGAGGCGTGAAGGTAGACGCTCTCGCCACCCACGGTCAGGGTGATATTATCCGCACTCCATGCGGCTGAGATAGTCACAAGAAGCAGGATGAACGCAAATCTGTACTGCAAGACTTTCTCCCGGGGCACGAGCAACCCCCGCCTTATTATACGTCAACTGTGAGCAAATGGGGAAGGGGAGACAAGAGACTTTGGACTTTAGGTCTTGCTTGACGGTATTCCGGCGGTTCAAGTAAACTGATGGCGGATGGATTTCGGAGGGCTCTCATGGTTAAGAAACTCCTTGCGAAGAAACCGCTCAGGTTGCTGCTGGAGGAGATGGAGGGCGAGAACCGGCTTCGGCGGGTGCTGGGTCCGGTTGCGCTGACCAGCCTGGGGATCGGATGCATCATCGGCACGGGCATCTTCGTCATGACCGGGATTTCTGCTCACAACCTGGCCGGCCCGGCACTGAGCGTTTCCTTTGTCGTTGCCGGCATAGCGTGCATATTCGCGGCTCTGTGTTACGCCGAATTCGCTTCCATGGTACCGGTGGCGGGCTCGGCTTTCACCTATGCCTATGCGACCCTGGGTGAACTGGCAGCCTGGATAATCGGATGGGACCTGGTACTGGAGTACACGGTTGCATCCTGTGCAGTTGCGCACGGGTGGTCACAGTACTTCCAGGAGTTCCTTCGCACGATTGGTCATTTCCTTCACGTAGACCTGAGTTTCCCCGCCAAGTTCTCGGCTACGCCATTCAACCTCCTGGAGAAGACCGGTCACTATGGATGGACAGGAAGCTATCTGGATCTTCCTACCATCATCATCGCGGCGATTATCACGATGGTGCTGGTCAAAGGAATCAGGGAAAGCGCCGGCTTCAATGCGGGAATGGTGATCCTGAAAGTAGGAATCGTCATATTCGTGATCATCTGCGGCGCCTTTTACATTGACCCCAGGAACTGGCATCCCTTTGCCCCGTATGGCTGGACCGGCATTAGTTTTTTTGGGAAGACGGTGGCTGGGATGACGGCAAAGGATGGCGCTCCGCTCGGTATGTTCGCGGGCGCGGCGATCATGTTCTTCGCCTACATCGGGTTTGATTCCGTCTCCACGCATGCCGAAGAAGCAAGGAATCCTCAGCGCGATGTCCCCATCGGCATCATCGCCTCCCTTCTGATTTGCACAGTGCTCTATATTGCCGTGACAGTCGTGCTGACGGGAATGGTGTCATACGACAAGATCGACTTGGAAGCCCCTGTGTCAAACGCCTTTGCGCAGATCGGGCTTCCGTGGGCGCAGCTTCTGGTCGCAACGGGAGCGATTGTGGGGATTACGTCAGTTCTTCTGGTGCTCATGCTCAGCCAGCCGAGAGTGCTGCTGGCAATGGCGAGGGACGGCCTGGTGCCGGAGAGCTTCTTCGGGGCGGTTCACGAGCGCTTCCGGACCCCCTGGAAGTCTACGATCCTAACCGGCTGTGTGGTCGCCACGATCGCCGCGTTCGTGCCTCTGCGTATACTCGCCGAGTTGGTGAATATCGGCACGCTGCTGGCTTTTGTCATCGTCTGCCTGGCAGTGTTGATCATGCGCAGAACTCACCCCGACGCCAATCGTCCATTCAGATGCCCCTGGGTGCCCGTGATTCCGATTCTGGGGGTATTGATGTGCGCCTTGCTGATGTTTTCGCTGCCATCGGAGAACTGGATCAGGCTTTTCGTGTGGTTGGCAATCGGGCTCTTTATCTACGCATTTTATGGCCGCCGACACAGCATCATGCGCCGGCACCCTCATGACGGGAAAAAGCAGGCAGTCGAGGACCGGGAAGTCGCTCGCTAGCCAGGCTACTGGACCAGAACGGGCTGGACGCTGGACTCGCGATCGAATATCTCGCCTAGTTTGTCTGCGATCTCTTGGGGGGTCCCAGCTCGCAGAGCCATGCCGCCATTGCGAACGAGACCTTCGTTGAACTGATAGTCGGCGCCCTCGGTGCCTTCGAGCGGGACGGCGGGTTTCTCTCGGGTCCAGAGGCGGAACAACCCCGATTATTACCGACTTATTGCGAACCCGTCTATCCTGGTTTTGTCGCCGTCAAGGTAAACTGTCCCGGGATATCAGCAAGTTGTGGGTGCGGCAATTCGACTAGCTGTTCGATGGTCAGCCCAGCACGCGCAAATGCGGTGACTATCTCCCCCAAAGTCCAGTACCGGAGTTGGCACTTCGGAAAATCGCTTTGTTCCTCGTCTGGGAAGAATCGTTGGAAGGCAACATCGCTATCGTGGAATTGCTCGTCGAAGTAGTTCCCTGTCGAAACAACATGGCCATCACCCACTGAAAGGCATTTTCCAATAGGGTGGAAATCGCTGGCCACGAGTCGGCCACCGGGTGATAAGATGGCATGGATAATCTGCGCTATATGCGAAAGATCGGCAAAGTAATGGAAGACACCACCTTCCATGTAGGCAAGGTCGAAGCTGTTCGCGAGTTCCTGAACGGGCAATTCCATTACATCAGCAACCAGGTAGTTGATATGCACGGCGGCAGCTTCGGCAAGCTCCAGTGCATAGCGTGCTCCCTCGGGTGAGATATCAATGACGGTGACATCCGCCCCCAACAGCGAAAGGGGCACTGCTTTCCGACCATTCGATCCCAGGAGATTGATCACCCGTTTCCCCTCGACATTGCCCAGGTAGGACAAGTCCTGCCGAAGGAATGATGCCGGATCATCTCTCATTCGCGCGGCAGCCTGATCTGGTGGGCCGCTATACCGCAACCAGTGCTCGTATGCGCGGTACGACCATGCGATCTTGTTTGCGTTGCTTTGACTTTTCATAGCTCTATCAGCCTAATCAGCAATCAATTCGACGGCTTTCTCTACTGCTTGCCGATTCTCCACTAACCAGGCAATAACATTCGCATTATACTGTGCCGCACCGAAGAGATCTTTACGGCAGCTGAAGGCCAGAAAGAGCACTTGAATGGCGATCAGAACCCAGAAAACCGCCTGACGCTCGTTCTCCTGGAGCGCTGACACGCCGTTGTACCCCGATAACAAGCAAGTGACCAATGCCGACCAGTGATCTCGGTTTTCTTCATGCCCGAAACCGCCAACCAGTATGCTTGTCAGACAATAGCATGGGTCGAACAGGCGTATGCCGACACAGGCGAGATCGAAGTCCAGGTATCCGCTCACTTGCCCATTCGCCATGAGCATATTCGCCGGATGAATATCGCGGTGAATCAGGTGTGCAGGCAGTCTTGACTGGTGTTGCTCCAGGAACTGACAAAGTGCACGTGCGGCATCAAAGACGTGGTCAGTCTTGAGCCGTGCACAATCCTTCTGGGCATCATGCTCGATCCACTTAGTAATCTGGGCATGCGGATCGAATGAGCGGAAATCGGGTGCATGCGGATACTCGGCTAGTCGCTCGTGCAAGTGAGCGATACCCGTGCCATACGCCTGAGCCTGTTCTTCTGCTCCTGGGGCATAATGATCTGCCGACGCTTGGCCTGACAGCGCCGGATACAGGGCAAACACATCATCGCCTATACCTATTGAGGGTTGCCGGGCATGCGTGAGCAGTGGCGGGGCGACTGCAATCCCGTGCTCACTTAACCAGGACAATAGAGCGAACTCACGCACCACATGGCCTTCATCTGGTCGCCGTTTGAGATAGTAGGCGTGTCCATCCTTTGTATTAAGCTTAAAGACTCCGCCGTGAAATGAATCGACGGGTGTGAACGAGTAATCCCCTGGCAAACCCCAGGCTTGGCAAACAGCATTAATCATAGCTTGTGTTCTGCATTTCCAGGTAACGCCGTACCTGTCCTACTAGTCTATTCTTCGCAGCAGCGTCGCACCAAGCATAATTGATCGCATTTCCAGCTAATCGAAGAATCTCGTCAATCGTAAGACCCAGGTGCGAGATCAGAAGTGAATACTCCTTCAACAACGACGTGTTGAACAGCAAGGGATCGTCTGTATTGACACAGACTGCTAATCCTTCTCGATAAAAATCC
>Ga0307379_10003059_pt1 | contig 24394 bp, 14 predicted proteins | sample UN2MG_FD_202237 | JGI IMG/M metagenome (GOLD analysis project Ga0307379, IMG submission 202237) | Soil microbial communities from Risofladan, Vaasa, Finland - UN-2 | ecosystem: Environmental > Terrestrial > Soil > Coastal area > Acid sulfate soil | place: Finland: Risofladan, Vaasa | collected...
GCAAGGAAATACGGCATACCCATGAAGGGAATTACCCTCTTTATCTTTGGCGGTGTCGCAGAAATGGATGAGGAACCTCCGAGCCCCAAGGTCGAGTTTATGATGGCCATTGCCGGACCTCTCTCCAGCATCCTCATCGCGCTTATATTCTATGGGATTCACGCCATAGGCAAGCAAGGCGGGTTATCGGAACCGATTAACGGGGTAGTGGGGTACCTCGGCTGGATCAATGCCATCCTGGCCGGCTTCAATCTCCTGCCGGCCTTTCCCCTGGATGGAGGGCGCATCCTTCGATCGATTCTATGGAGCACCAGGAATAACCTCCGTTGGGCCACCTACATCTCATCCAGGATCGGGTCCGGGTTTGGCATCTTTTTTATTGTTCTGGGAGTTATCCAGATATTTCAGGGCAATTTTGTCGGGGGAATGTGGTGGTTTTTGATCGGGATGTTCCTTCAGGGGGCAGCAAAAGCATCCTACCAACAACTCATCACACGTAAAGCGCTTGAAGGTGAGCCTATCCGTCGCTTCATGAAGACCGATCCCGTGACAGTATCACCATCGGTTTCTTTGGAACAACTGGTTGAGGATTATATCTATAAATATCATTTTAAGATGTTTCCCGTTGTGGAAGATTCCGATAGGCTTCTTGGTTGTGTCACGACAAAACAGGTGAAGGAGATCCCCAGGGAGGACTGGGGCCGGAAGACGGTCGGAGAGTTTGCTTCACAATGCTCTCCTGAAAACAGCATAGAACCGCAGGCCGATGCCATGAGGGCCCTTTCCGTCATGAATCAAACGGGCAACAGCCGCCTCATGGTGGTTGAGAAAGGGCGTTTGGTCGGAATCATAGCGCTCAAGGACCTCTTGGAACTGCTCTCACTCAAGGTGGAATTGGAGGTGTAAAAGAACAAGATCGCTGTAGAACCGTCAAACGTGCGCAGACCCGGGCGGGTGCCGCAGCAACAGGGAATTATTAATGATTGAGATGATTCAAATCAGCTTCGCAGGAGAAAACTTGATCAGTGCAACAAGAACCGGAGAATGGTCATCATGCAAACAATCACAAATAAGCCCAATCTGAAGGACGATCTGAAATCCCTGCCCATGACGGAATTGCAGGCAAAGTTGGGGTCGTCGCCGGACGGTCTCAGTCAAGCCGAGGCGCAGAAAAGGCTGACCCAATATGGGCCCAACGAGATTGAAGAAAAGAAAACCAATCCGCTCCTGAAATTCCTCACCTATTTTTGGGGTCCCATCCCGTGGATGATTGAGGTGGCGGTAATTCTATCGGCACTGGTCCGGCACTGGCCGGATTTTTTCATCATCCTGGTTCTGCTTCTGGCCAATGCCGTAGTCGGTTTCTGGGAGGAATTCCAGGCGGGAAACGCCATAGCCGCCCTGAAGGCCAAGCTGGCGGTCCGGACCCGCGTCCGACGCGACGGGAAATGGACCACGCTGGCGGCGCGTGAACTGGTGCCCGGCGACGTCATCCGCGTGCGTCTCGGCGACATCGTACCGGCGGATGCGCGCTTGTTCGAAGGTGACCCGGTGGAAGTGGATCAGTCCGCGTTGACCGGTGAGTCGTTGCCCGTCACCCGCAAAGCCGGCGAGACGGTTTTTTCAGGGTCAATCATTCGCCAGGGTGAAATCGACGCGTTGGTGTATGCGACCGGTGCAAACACCTATTTTGGTAAAACCGCGCAACTGGTGCAGGAGGCGCACACCGTCAGCCACTTCCAGCGCGCCGTGTTGAAGATCGGCAATTACTTGATCATTCTTGCGGTTGTGCTCGTGGTGCTGATTCTGGCTGTCGCCTTGTTCCGCGGCGATAAGATGATGACCACTTTGCAGTTCGCACTGGTGCTGACGGTAGCGGCCATCCCCGTGGCGATGCCCACGGTGCTGTCTGTCACAATGGCCGTGGGGGCGCGGCTGCTGGCGGTTAAAGAGGCAATTGTCAGCCGGCTGGTAGCCATCGAAGAGTTGGCCGGGATGGATGTGCTCTGTTCGGATAAGACAGGTACCTTGACGCAGAACCAGTTGACTTTGGGTGATCCGTTCAGCGTCCAAGGAGTCAACCCCGACCAGGTGATCCTCAACGCCGCTCTGGCGTCGCGCGCGGAAAACCAGGACACTATCGATCTGGCCGTGCTGAGCGGCATGAAGAACGATCAGGCCCTGAAGGGCTACGAGGTGGTCCATTTCCAGCCGTTCGACCCGGTGCACAAGCGCATCGAGGCTACCGTCAAGACCCCTGACGGGAAAACGTTCAAGGTGACAAAGGGCGCACCGCAGGTGATTTTGGAGTTGGCGGCCAATGCCGCGCGGGTAAAGCCCGCAGTAGAAAAAGCCATAAACGAATTCGCGGCGCGCGGCTTCCGTTCGTTGGGTGTGGCGCGGGCGGACGCGAAGGGTCAATGGCAGTTCCTCGGCGTCTTGCCGCTTTACGATCCGCCCCGCGAGGATTCCAAAGCGACCATTGCGACCGCAAGGCAGATGGGCGTAAGCGTGAAGATGGTCACGGGCGATCAACTGGCCATCGGTCGGGAAACCGCCGGGCAACTGGGGCTGGGCACGAACATCCTTGATGCCAGCGGCTTCGGCGACACGCGTCATCACGAGACGGCGCAGTTAGCGGAATCTATAGAGAAAGCAGACGGTTTCGCCCAGGTGTTCCCCGAGCACAAGTTCCATATTGTGGATGTCCTGCAGCAACACGGCCACATTGTCGGAATGACCGGCGACGGGGTAAACGACGCCCCCGCCTTGAAGAAAGCCGATTGCGGCATCGCGGTATCGGGTGCGACGGATGCGGCCCGGGCGGCGGCGGCCATCGTCCTGCTGACGCCCGGCCTGTCGGTAATCATCGACGCCATCAAGGAGAGCCGGAAAATCTTCCAGCGGATGAACAGCTACGCAATCTACCGCATCGCTGAGACAATCCGTGTGTTGTTGTTCATGACGTTGTCGATCCTGGTCTTTAACTTTTACCCGGTAACAGCGGTGATGATTGTGCTGCTGGCGTTGCTCAACGATGGTGCAATTCTGTCCATCGCCTATGATGAGGTGCGTTATGCGAATAAGCCGGAGGCCTGGAACATGCATATCGTGCTGGGAATTGCCACGGTGCTGGGGGTTACCGGCGTGATGGCCTCGTTCGGGCTGTTCTATCTTGGTGAGCGTGTGTTCCACCTGGACCGGGAGTTCATTCAGTCGCTGATGTACCTGAAGCTGTCCGTGGCGGGGCATCTGACGATCTTCCTCACGCGCACCCGCGGCCCGTTCTGGTCCATTCGTCCCGCGCGGATTCTGCTGGCGGCGGTGATCGGCACACAACTGATTGCCACCATGTTTGCGGTTTATGGACTCCTGATGACGCCCATCGGTTGGGGCTGGGGACTGGTTGTGTGGGGGTATGCCCTGGCGTGGTTCTTGGTGAACGACCGCGTAAAACTGGCTGCGTATCGGATTTTTGACCCAACAGAACCCGCACTATTGAGCAAAAAACGGCTCGATTCTGTGCCGCAGACCGCCTGACGAGACTAGGAAGTGTGCAGACAGCGTTGGTCATGCATCCCTTCTCCCTTTATCAAGGGGAGCAGGATGACGAGCGGAGCTTGGGTTCTTTAACCTATGAGGTGACTCGGAGTAACCTATGAATATCCACACCGTATCCACACAGCCCTTCACTGACCAGGAGCCCGGCACTTCCGGGCTGCGTAAGCCAGTCCTGGTTTTCCAGCAGCCTCACTACCTGGAAAACTTCATCCAGTCGGTCTTTGACAGTCTTGAGGGATATGAGCGGGAGACCCTCGTACTGGGAGGTGATGGTCGCTATTACAATCACGATGCCATCCAAATCATCTTGAAAATGGCGGCCGCCAATGGATTTGGGCGGGTCAAAGTCGGACATAGGGGGCTTCTCTCAACACCGGCCACCTCCTGCGTTATTCGCAAACACAAGACACATGGCGGCATCATACTTTCAGCCAGCCACAACCCGGCCGGACCTAACGGCGATTTTGGCGTAAAGGTCAACATCAAGAATGGCGGACCTGCACCGGAGGAAATGACAGAGGCCATTTATGCCCGCACCCTGGCGATCAAGCGTTACAAAATCCTTGAAGCCACCGATGTGGAGCTGGAAACATTGGGAGAAGTCCAACTGGGAAACATGGTGGTTGAGGTCATTGACTTGGTTGAGGATCATCAGCAATTACTGGAATCCCTGTTTGACTTCGAGCGCATTCACCAGCTCCTGAGCTCTGGGCAGTTTCGGATGTGCTTCGATGCGCTCCATGCCGTCACCGGACCCTATGCCCACGCCATTTTCGAGCAGCGATTGGGCGCACCCGCAGGAACCGTGCGAAATGGGACCCCAATGGAGGATTTCGGTGGTGGACATCCCGATCCGAATCTGCTCTATGCCCACAAACTAGTCGATCTTCTATACGGCGAGAAGGCACCTGATTTTGGGGCGGCTTGTGATGGCGACGGCGATCGCAATATGATCCTGGGCTGCAAGTTCTTCGTCACCCCCAGCGATAGCCTGGCTCTGTTAGCCGCCAACGCCCGACTGGTTCCGGCTTATCGCTCGGGTTTGGCGGGAGTAGCGCGGTCGATGCCCACATCTCAGGCAGTAGACCGGGTAGCTGCCCGGCTTGGCCTTGACTGCTACGCCACGCCCACCGGATGGAAGTTCTTTGGCGATCTTCTGGATGCCGGCAAGGTAACCCTCTGCGGCGAAGAAAGCTTTGGAACAGGGTCAAACCACTTACGAGAGAAAGACGGGCTGTGGGCTATTCTCTTCTGGCTCAACATTATGGCGGTGCGGCAGCAGTCCGTCGAGCAGATCGTGCGGGAACACTGGCTGACCTATGGACGCAACTACTACTCCCGCCATGACTACGAAGGGTTGGAGAACGATAATGCCCACGGCCTGATGGAAAACTTACGATCAAGAGCGCTAACCCTGAAAGGAAAACGGTTTGGCCCGTATCAAGTAGAATACAGCGACGACTTTAGCTACTCCGACCCGGTTGATGGCCGTGTAACCCCCCATCAGGGCATTCAGATTGGCTTTACCGATGGCTCCCGTATTGTGTTTCGACTTTCCGGTACCGGTACCCACGGAGCCACCTTGAGGGTTTACCTTGAGCATTACGAGCCTGACCCGGCCAGGCATGACGTTGAAACGCAACAGGCTCTCGGGCATTTGATTGCCCTGGCCGATGAGATTGCCCAGATTCGAACCTTCACCGGTCGAGAGAAGCCGACGGTCATTACCTGAATGGATTACGCTATCGAGCAATGTGCTTGCCGTCTCTCATAAGCTATTGAGTCAGCTTAGACTCAGCAGATGCGCATGCCGATCAGCCAGGGAGTGTTGAGCTTTTGAATCAGGCCTTCAGAAGCCGAAATGCTTACAGCACACAATCCCTCCAGCACAAGGGAGGGATGGGAGGCTTTGAAATGGGATTTATGTGGATTATTTTGATCATCATTATTGTAGCTGCAGTTCTCCTGACAAAGGGCTACCTGAGCCCGGCCAAGAAGGAAGGTGAACCGCCGAGAGAGTCTGCCCTGGACCTTTTGAAGAAAAGATATGCCAGGGGGGAGATCAGCAAGCAAGAATTTGAGGAAAGGAAAAAAAAATTTAATCTAGCTCATGGAGGTAACCATGGAACAGGTAAAAAAATATGCCTTTAGCACCGTTTTGGATACATCTTATGAAGATGCAATTTCCAAAGTTACCAATGCACTAAAAGAAGAGGGCTTCGGGGTTCTAACGGAGATCGATGTGAAGGCAACATTGAAGAAAAAACTGGATAAAGAGTTCAGGAAGTATGTTATATTGGGTGCATGTAACCCGCCCTATGCGAAGCGGTCCCTTGAGGCTGATTTGGACGTGGGGCTCCTCCTGCCCTGTAACGTCATCATATATGAAACTGATGAGAAAAAGACCTATGTTGCGGCCATTAATCCCGTATCCGCTCTCGAGGTAATTCAAAGCCAGGAGTTGAAGGGCATCGCTCAAGAAGTTTCGGAAAAATTGAAACGGGTTGTTGACAGGGTGCAGGGAAATGCAATGGCGTAAGGGTGTGGGTACGATATCCTTATTTTTCCAGAACTTAAGCCCTGGGATTCGTCTCTGGGGGGCTGGCTGACGTTCTCCAAGTATTTGTACTAAACCAGGCCACCTCCCATTCACATGCGTCAAATAAAGTGCGTGAGCATCCAGGAGGGAGGGGGTAATACTTATGGCGAAAGATCCGGTATGCAATATGCAGGTGGACGAGGATCAGGCAAAACACCAACTTCTATACATGGGCAAAACATACTATTTCTGTACCGAGAGATGTAAAGCGACCTTTGAACAGAAACCAGAAAAATATTTGAAGGCATATGAAGAAGATTTCATAGATAAAAGAACAGTAGCCATTGTGGGCACAGGGCAGGTAGGCGCCACATTTGCCTTTGCCCTCATGGTCAGCAGCCTGGCAACCAGTATTGTCCTTATTGATCAAAACACTGAACGAGCTGAGGGACATGTGATGGACCTCAATCATGGCCTTTCATTTGTCCAGCCATCCAAGATTTATGCGGGAGATTACTCGGATTGTAAGGATGCCAGTATCGTGGTAGTCACTGCAGGGGCTAGCCAGAAACCAGGCGAAACGAGGCTGGATCTGGTTCGAAAGAATACCGATATGTTTAAAACTATTATTCCTGAAATCGTTCGGTACAATCCAAGGACACTACTCATCGTCTCTAACCCCGTCGATGTCCTCACCTACGTAGCGCTCAAGGTCTCCCACTATCCCATGAATAGGGTTATCGGATCGGGCACAGCCCTCGATACTGCCAGATTCAGATACCTGCTCAGCAGGCATTGCGAGGTAGACCCTCGAAATGTCCATGCCTACATCATAGGAGAGCACGGCGATAGTGAGGTGCCCGTGTGGAGCCAGGCTAACATTGCAGGGGTTTCATTTCGGGAGTATTGTCCTGTGTGTGAGAGGCAGTGCCCCCGGGATGAAAGGGAAGAGATATTCGAACAGGTCAAGAATGCAGCCTATGAGATCATAAAGAAAAAAGGGGCTACTTATTTTGCCATTGCTCTGGCCCTTGTGCGAATCGTAGAGAGTATCCTGCGGGATGAAAACAGTGTTCTCACCGTTTCCACACTGCTCGACAACTATTATGGCATAAGCGATGTCTGCCTGAGCGTTCCTGTTATCTTGAACCGCAACGGCATATCAAGGGAACTGAAGATCGCTCTGGATGAATTGGAGATCAAGAAACTACAGGCATCTGCCACTGTTCTTAAGGACGTTATCAAACGCCTGGATATCTGAAGGATTTTTTTATGGCAAAACAACCGCCTTCCTTTATAACTATTGGGATTTCAATTAGTTTCCTGTCTCTCACTTTTGTTCATCATTGAATCATTTTCGGTGTTACCCCGCAAGCGGGTGAGTTCTTCGTTGGACCTCAAAAGATCACTTCTAATGTTGACATATGGCACACATCGTGCTTAAATAATGCCTATGACATATTATAAATGGAATCATGAAAAAAATGAAAAGCTTAAGGCAGAACGTGGCGTTGGTTTTGAACAGATAACCCTGCAAATTGAACGCGGTGACCTTCTTGATGTAATTGAGCACCCGAATCAATTTAAATATCCGAATCAACAGATGCTAGTTGTTAAAATCAAAGACTGTGCTTATCTGGTTCCATTTGTTGAGGATGAAGAAGGCAAATTTTTAAAAACAATAATTCCGAGTCGTAAAGCGACTCGTGAGTATTTGGGAGGATGAAATGGCTAAAATAAAACTTGATAAAGAAGAAAAAGATCTTCTTGATAGTTATGAACGGGGAGAATGGAAATCCGTTAAGAATCTTGAAGGAGAAATTGAAAAACATAAAGGGTACGCTCGTCAGACTTTAATAAAAGACAAGCGTGTCAATATCCGGATTTCATCCATGGTACTTGATGAGCTTCAAACAAGGGCTGTTGAAGATGGCATGCCTTATCAAACTCTAATATCCAGCATTCTGCATCGGTTTGTAACAGGAAGACTTATTGAAAAACCAAGGCCGATCAAGTCATTTGAGAATGACGTGTAAATGCTGGCGCATTTCCACGCATCTCAATTCCACGAACCTCGGCAATGAGTTCAACTATGATTTTTTCGGTATAGTTATCAGGGCATCAGTAAGTGCTGGCGAGCAGGCAGTTGAACGCCTATTAGAGTATGACAAAGTATTCGGCTCCTAACACTTATAAGGCCTCAGGCTGTCAAGGGTAAAAGTATCCACTAAAGAAAAAATGATTTAATCTTTCGTTTCAATAGGCAATGAGCCTTTTTGCCAGCTGACAGCCATTCTTACTCGGTTTCGAAATAGGTGCAAGAAAAGATCCTGCACCAAACACTTATCGAAGTTCTACCGCCTGCTAATCAGGCCATTGCAATCCCTGTATGGGGACTAGGACCTAGAAACCGGCTCCACCGGATCGCCGATAAATCCGGCTCCCGGTGAGCCTCAGCGGGGTTATGTGCTTGATATTTGATTTCAATATCTAAATTCAAGGTCATCCGAATGCTTGAATCATATCTGAAAAAGATTTTTAAGACTGCAAATCAAGGTGATGCCAGGGAGGAAAGCTATTACGCGACTCTTGAGGAGTTAATGAAAGATTTGGCGCACTCTTTTGGCAAGAGTAACATACACATTACAACACTCCCCAAAAGCACTGAAGCCGGTAATCCTGATTTTCGGGTGTGGGACGGCAAGCAACATATTGTTGGATATATTGAAGCCAAAGCGCCGACCGTTGAGAATTTGGATTTTATAGAACATTCAGAACAGCTAAAGAGGTACAAAAACACATTCCCCAACCTGATACTAACCAATTTTTTCGAGTTCAGGCTTTATCGAAACGGCATTCTTGTCAACAAAGCCTTAATCGCCAGACCGTTTATCGTACATAAGCTCAAAATGGCTCCGCCTGTTGAAAAAGAACCTGATTTTATGAAGCTGATTGAAGAGTTTTATTCTTTTTCTCTGCCTAAAGTTTACAATGCAAAAAATCTGGCAATAGAACTGGCCAAACGCACTAAGTTTTTAAAAGACGAGGTCATTACCGAGGAACTGGCTGAAGAAGAGAGAAACGGCAAAGGCTTTATTCTGGGGTTTTATGAAGCATTCAGACAATTCCTCATCAGCGGACTTTCAAAAGACGACTTTGCCGATCTGTATTCCCAGACAATCACCTATGGCCTGTTTGCCGCCCGCATGCGGGCAAAAAACGGTTTCAACAGAAAACTCGCTTATGACAATATTCCCCCCACCATCGGGATATTAAGAGATGTTTTCCGATTTGTATCACTCGAAGACGTTCCGGCTCAAATGGAATGGATTATTGATGATATAGCGGAAGTATTGTCAGTGGCGGAAGTAAATAAACTCCTTCAGGATTATTTCAGAGAAGGCAAAGGGAAAGACCCGGTCGTTCATTTTTATGAGACCTTCTTAGCGGAATATGATCCCAAAACCCGGGAAAGGCGAGGCGTCTATTATACGCCTGAACCGGTTGTCTCTTATATTGTAAGTTCACTTCACCTTATTTTAAAGGATCGGTTTGGAAGGGCTGACGGCCTGGCGAGCAATTCTGTTACGGTGTTGGACCCGGCATCCGGCACGCTTACTTTTTTGGCTGAAGCGGCGAAACTGGCGGTAAATGAATTTGCTTCCAAATACGGCGGAGGCGATAGAAAAGGATTTATCAAGGAGCATATCCTTGAAAACTTTTATGCTTTTGAACTTATGATGGCGCCGTATGCGGTAGGACATTTAAAGATGTCGTTCCTTCTAGAAGAACTCGGTTACAGCCTTCAAAGGGATGACAGGTTTAAACTCTATCTGACAAGCGCCCTCGATATGGAGGAGCTTGAGCAAACCACCTTGCCGGGAATGGCTTCTCTTTCCGAAGAATCGCGGTTGGCCGGAAAAGTGAAAAAAGAACAACCGATATTGGTAATATTGGGTAATCCTCCATATTCCGGTCATTCTGCAAATAAGGGAGAATGGATAGATCGCCTGTTAAAGCAAGGCTACACACATGGCAACGGTATTAAAGATAACGGTTATTACCGTGTGAACGGGAAACCGCTTGGTGAAAAGAATCCCAAATGGCTGCAAGACGATTATGTTAAATTTATCCGTTTCGGTCAGTGGAAGATCGATCAGGCCGGCGAAGGGGTTCTGGGATTTATTACCAATCACAGTTATATGGACAATCCCACTTTCAGAGGAATGCGTGATTCGTTGATAAATAGTTTCAACGAAATCTATCTGCTTGATTTGCACGGCAACAGTTTGAAAAAGGAAAAATGCCCGGACGGTTCAAAGGATGAAAACGTGTTTGATATCCGCCAGGGAACGGCCATTGCGTTGTTCATAAAGGGGAAAAGAAAAAATAACAAAAAAGTCTTTTATTCTGAAAGATGGGGCCTGAGAAAGGAAAAATACGATTGGCTTTCAAATAATGATATGGCGACAACCAAATGGCAAAAAATAACACCAAAAGCGGAATTCTATCTTTTTGTCCCACGGGATGAAAAGCTGCTCGAACGGTATGAGAAATCCCCGAAGATACCTGATATTTTTCCGACAAACAGCGTGGGAATCGTTACGGCCAGGGATAAGTTTGTTATTGATACGGATAAGAATGCCCTCAAACGGCGCATCAGGATGTTCTGCGATGAAAAAATACCGGATGAGTTAATCGGCGAACCCTATAAACTTAAGGATAAATCCAACTGGAATCTGAAAACAGCACGGGAAAAAGTAAAAAGCGACAAGGACTGGGAAAATTCCTTTGCGCAGATTTTATACAGGCCTTTTGATATTCAATGGATTTTTTATCATGACGCGCTGGTTGAACGGTCTCGGAGAAATGTCATGCAGCATATGCTACGAGAGAATTTGGGGCTGATAACAAATAGACAAATAAAAATTGAAAAAGCGCAACATGTCTTTGTTGCAAATACAACAGTTGATCTGCATATCATGGAAACTGCAAATGCAAGTGCTTATTTATTCCCCCTCTGCCTCTATCCCGATAAAAAAGACCTGTCTGCGTGCACTGCACAGGCAGGCCTTTTCAGCCATCTTGAAGAGTCAAAAGAAAAAAAACCGAATATCAGCGGAAAAATATTTTCCGCTTTATCTGAAACCTACAAAACAAAGCCGACCCCTGAAGATATTTTCTACTACATATACGCTGTTTTCTACTCCAATAGTTACCGCACTAAATATGCTGAATTTCTTAAAACGGACTTTCCGAGAGTGCCTTTTACAAGAGACAAACGCCTTTTTAAAAAATTAGCCGAATACGGCAAACGTCTTGCGGACCTGCATCTTATGCAATCACCTGAGCTTGACTCCCTGCTTGTTAAATTCCAGGGAACAGGTGACAAGCGGGTTGATAAAATCAAACATGACGAAAAAGATGAACGCGTTTACATCAATAAAGATCAGTATTTTGAAGGATTGGAAGAAAATGTCTGGCAATACCGGATCGGCGGTTATCAGGTTTGCGATAAATGGCTTAAAGACAGAAAAGGCAAGGTTTTGTCTTTGGATGATGTTAAACATTACTGCAAGGTGGCAACAGCTATTGAGCATACAATTAACATTCAGAAAAGCATCGATGAAATATATGATGAAGCTGAAAACGAATTGATCGAATTTTAATGGCGGTTTTTGGTTTTGATCAATGCGGCACATAAAGGAGCAAATCATGGTTATTTATATTGATATCTTCGGGAATGAGAGGCGGGAGGTAAAAACGCTAAAGGATTTTAAGAAATGACTAAAGCTATCAAGAAAGAAACCTATTCAACCCTCATCACCGACCTTGCCTCTCTTATTGAACAGGGGCGCAGGACGGCGGTGCGGTATGTGAATACTGCTCTGGTTACCACTTACTGGCTGATTGGCAGGCGAATTGTAGAGTATGAGCAGAAGGGGAAAGAACGGGCGGAGTATGTGGAGGCTGTTTTAAAAAAGATTTCCGAGGATCTTACCAGAAAATTCGGTAAGGGTTTTAGTTTCCCGCAACTGAAAAATATTCGCCAGTTCTATCTTACCTATCCAGAAAAAGGCTACACACTGTCTAGCCAATTTGACCATTCCCAGAAAAAACTGAATCCATCCAACGAATTGCCAGAAAAAAGCCAGACACTGTCTAGCCAATCTGAGATTTCGCACACACTGTCTGCAAAATTTTATCTTTCCTGGTCGCACTACTGTTTGCTCATGCGACTTGATGAACCTTTTAAGCGTGAATTCTACGAGTCAGAAAGTATAAAGGGAAACTGGTCAGTCAGACAACTGGATATCCATCCAGAAGTCTATGATTTCGGGATGGGGCATTCAGCTATCAGCGGTCAGAAGTCAGCAAAAGCTGTTGTTATTATAGGATTTTTTACTGAAAACTGAAAGCTAAATGCTGATCGCGCTCATCGGGAAATAGGTATTTCCGGATGAGCACTATCTAGTTTTGAATGTTTTACTCGAGCCCAAAGCTCTTTTATTTTCCGGCAACACACCAAAAGGAGTCTAGGATGAATGGGGTACCAAAGGCCTTCTGGGGTGTCCCTGTCAGTGAACTGCTTCAGAAATTGGGCACGACACCTCAAGGCCTAACAACTGAAGATGCCGGAGAACGCCTCAGAAAATTCGGTGCCAACCGTCTGAAGCCCCAAAAGCGATTAAGGACCCTTTCGATTCTGGTCGCTCAATTCAAAAGCCCAATTATTCTTATCCTTCTTTTTGCAGCGGGATTGTCATTCTTCCTCCGTGATCCTGCAGATGCATTCATTATCCTTGCGATTGTCGTGGTAAGCGGCCTGCTCGGATTCTGGCAGGAACGAGGCGCCGCTAATGCAGTAGAGAAATTACTCGCCATTGTGCAGATAAAGGCGGTGGTGTTCCGTAACGGAACCCTGCAAGAGATTCATATAGAAGAAATCGTGCCTGGTGATGTTGTTGCCCTCTCTGGAGGAGGAAGCATTCCCGGAGACTGCTTAATCCTGGAATCCAAGGATCTTTTCGTCAATGAAGCGGCCCTGACAGGTGAAACATACCCCGCAGAAAAAGCGGTTGGAGTTCTACCACCGGAAACACCCCTCAGCCAGCGCACCAATGCCCTATTTATGGGAACTCACGTGATGAGCGGCACTGCCAACGCAGTAGTTGTGCGCACCGGTACGGAGACCGAATTCGGCGCGGTTTCCGAACGCCTGAAACTAAGGCCGGTAGAAACGGAATTTGAACGGGGTGTCAGAAGATTTGGATATTTCCTCCTGGAGATTACGTTGATGTTGGTAATTGCCATCTTTGCCATTAATGTCTACCTGGCACGACCGATCCTGGACTCCTTTCTCTTCTCCTTGGCGCTTGCTGTGGGTTTAACACCACAATTGCTTCCGGCGATTATCAGCATCAATCTTGCCCACGGGGCTAAACGCATGGCACGTGAGAAGGTGATTGTCAAGCGGCTCGCCTCTATTGAAAACTTCGGCAGCATGAATGTGCTGTGTTCGGATAAGACCGGAACCCTGACCGAAGGAGTAGTGCACCTAAAGGCCGCTTTGGATGTTCATGGCGAGGAAAGTGAAAAAGTCCTCTTCTATGCCTATCTTAATTCCTTTTTTGAGACGGGGTTTGCAAGCCCTATTGATGAGGCAATCCGGACGCATCGTCAATTTGACCTATCCGGCTACCGTAAATTCGACGAGGTGCCCTATGACTTTGTGCGTAAGCGCTTGAGCATCGTGGTCTCAAAAGGTGGTGCCCATTTGATGGTGACGAAAGGCGCTCTTATGAATGTGCTCGATGCCTGTTCCTCGGTTGAAACTCCGGAGGGAAAAATCGTGAACAGGGCCACAGTGCAGAAACAGATTCAGGATCTATTTGAGGATCTCAGCAATAAAGGTTATCGCACGCTCGGCGTCGCTTACCGGGATGTAGGTCCTGACCCGCTCATCACCAGAGACCATGAGGCAGATATGACATTTCTGGGATTTCTTGCGGTCTTTGATCCGCCCAAGCCCGGCATTATCGAGGCCATCAGCCGCCTCAAGCACCTCGGCGTTTCGCTGAAGATCATTACCGGGGACAATCACCTGATTGCTGCCACGATCAGTCAACAGATAGGGTTATCAGACCCGCAAATCCTTTCAGGTCCGGAACTGCGCCGGATGAGTGATGAGGCCCTGCTCCAGAAGGTGAATGATGTGGATGTTTTCGCAGAGGTCGAGCCCAACCAGAAAGAGCGCATTATTATCGCCCTGAGAAAGGCTGGAAACGTAATCGGTTACATGGGAGACGGAATCAATGATGCCTCAGCGCTTCATGCTGCCGATGCCAGCATCTCCGTGGACAGTGCTGTGGATGTAGCAAAGGAGGCAGCTGATATTTTGCTGCTCGAAAAAGACCTGGGTGTTTTAGTGAAAGGTGTGCAGGAGGGCAGGAAGACCTTCGCCAATACCCTCAAGTATGTGTTTATGGCGACCAGTGCCAATTTTGGAAATATGTTCAGCATGGCGGGGGCATCCCTCTTTCTGCCTTTTCTCCCCTTGTTGCCCAAGCAGATTCTGCTCACTAACCTAATGACTGATTTTCCGGAAATGGCTATTGCTACAGACAGCGTAGATAGTGTAATGGTTGAGCACCCTCGACGGTGGAACATTAAGTTTATACGCCAATTTATGATAACCTTCGGGATCTTAAGCTCGGCGTTTGACTTCCTCACCTTTGGCGTGCTTCTGTTTGTTCTGCATGCCCCAACGGATCTCTTCAGGACCGGATGGTTTGTTGAGTCCGTGATTTCAGCCTCGCTGATTGTACTGGTTATTCGGAGTCGTGGGCCCTTCTTCAAGAGCATGCCGGGGAGGTATCTGCTGCTTGCAACCCTGGTGCTTGTTGGAGTAACACTCATCTTTCCTTTTACTCCCCTTGCGGGAATCTTTGGGTTCCGGCCACTGCCACTGTTATTTCTTTTCGTGTTGGGTGGGATCGTTGTGCTGTATATCTTCGCAGCGGAAATGGTGAAGCTGTTTTTTTACAGGAAGGTAAAATTTTAACGGGAATTACACTGCCCGAGAAACGGGGAATGTTTCAAATGAAGAGAACATAATGGAATCTAAAATCCTTGCAACCATCCTCCCTCAACTCACACACTGGGGTTATTATCTCATTATCCTCATAACCTTTCTTGAGACATCCGCCTTTCTCGGCCTTCTTGTACCCGGCGAAAGCGTGGTGGTCATGGCAGGGCTTTTGGCATCAAGGGGTGTACTTGAGCCGGGCGATGTAATCTGGGCTGCCTCCCTTGGTGCAATTATGGGAGATACAGTCGGCTATTTTGTTGGCCACAGGTTTGGAGAAGGGTTTTTCCTGAAATATGGTCATTATTTCTTGTTCAAAAAAGAATACCTTGATGAGGCGAAAGGATTCTTTGATCAACACGGAGGAAAGACGGTGTTCGTCGGACGTTTCATGGCATGGCTCAGATCCTTTGCCCCGGTGGTTGCAGGGATTTCAAAGATGCCGTACCAAAGATTCCTCCTTTTTAATGTAGCTGGCGGGATTGCATGGGCAACCATTTTTTCGCTGCTTGGGTATTTTGTGGGTAACAGCTGGGGAATAATACAGGTGTACCTTGGCCGTATAGGCATCCTTGCGTTTATAGGCGGGGGTGTAACGCTCTATCTTTATCTTCTTTTCTCAAAGAAGCGACGCCTGATTGGCGAGAAAGTTAGTTGGATAAGCAAGAAGGTATCATCTCATATGCCGGGGGTATGGGAATTTTTGAGGGATCGCTTTCGCGCTGGCGGGTGGTATGGGTTAAATCTGACCATAGCCCTGGTATTTTTTATGCTTGCCCTGTTTTCCTTTGGTGAGATAGTGGAGGATCTGATTGATGAAGAGACCCTTTTTTATCTCGACTTCAGGATACAGGGGCTTGCACAGGGGATAATCAGTCCCGGAGCAACACGATCCATGGTTGCTATAGCCAATTTTGGGGGTATTTATATTACGGTAATTACAATTATGATGATCTTTGTATATTTCTTATTTAAAAGGGATTGGTGGAGGCTTTTTACCCTGTTTCTTGCAGCCGGTTTAGGAGAAACCCTTCTTGTCCTTCTGAAGCTGTTTTTCCATAGGCCGCGGCCAGTCCATCAACTGGCAATGGCCCATGGGTACAGTTTTCCGAGCGGCCATGCCTTTGCCGCAACCATAGTTTATGGTTTTCTGATATATGTAACATGGAGATCCATAAAGGGTGGGGCATTAAGGTTAACAATATCTGCCCTGTCAATCCTCTTAATCGTTCTCGTTGGTATAAGCAGAATCTATCTCAATGTGCACTGGCTGACAGATGTCCTTGGCGGATATGCCGCCGGACTCACATGGCTTGTACTCAGCGTAATTATCGTGAATACAATGAAACAGATGAGTATAAAGGGGGATATAAAATAGTCAGCCTATATCCTTTGGAAATCCCTCTTTGTCAATTGACAGTGCAAGCCTGAAAATCTAATATTACTATGTGGGGTAGGCCATGAAAAAGAAATTTTTCCATATCATCGGTCCCCTGTTCGGCCTGCTTCTTTTTGCTGTGGCCCTCTGGGTCCTCCATCACGAACTCAGGGCATACCATCTCGCTGACATCCATCGGCATGTGCATGAAATTCCAGCTCATCGGTTTTTTCTGGCCCTTGCTCTCACCGTCATGAGCTATCTCATTATGACGGGGTATGACACCCTGGCTTTGCGCTACATTCAACATCCGCTCGCATACTCCAAGACCGCCCTTGCGTCTTTTATCGGGTATGCATTCAGCAACAATATAGGGCTTTCCTTTCTTGCCGGCGCTTCAGTGCGATATCGCCTTTACTCTGCCTGGGAGCTTTCGGTGCTAGAGATCACCAAGGTGGTCGCCTTCTGCAGCCTGACCTTCTGGCTCGGGTTTTTATCTCTAGGAGGAATTGTTTTCCTGTTTGAGGCGATGGTGGTCCCCAAGGCGCTCCACCTCCCTTTTGCCTCCGTTCGCCCCCTCGGAGTAATCTTCCTCATGCTTGTCGGAGGATATCTCCTGTGGAGCGCCTTGCGCAAAAAGCCTCTCAAGATTCGTGAGTGGGAATTCCCTCTTCCCTCCATTCAAATTCTCCTTTTCCAGATCGCTATCGCTTCCATTGACTGGGCCCTGGCAGCCAGTATCCTCTACACCCTGCTCCCTGCCACAGCGACTCTTTCTTACCATGGGTTTCTTGGCATCTTCCTGCTGGCCCAAATTGCAGGAATAGCAAGCCAGATACCCGGGGGCCTCGGTGTCTTTGAATCGGTTATTCTCTTGCTCCTCTCTCCCACTGTACCGGCCTCCTCGATATTCGGATCGCTGTTAGTCTACCGGGGACTCTACTACCTCCTCCCCCTTACCGTGGCCTTGGTTCTGCTTGGGGCTGACGAGGCTGTGCACAAAAAAGAAGGGCTCCGGAGATTCGCCCATACCTTTGGCCAATGGATGCCAAGGTTCGTGCCGCATGTGCTGGCCTTTACAACGTTTGTAAGCGGCGCGATGCTCCTCTTTTCAGGGACAATACCTGCCGTGACCTGGCGTTTGTCATGGCTCAAGGATTTCCTCCCACTGCCAGTTATGGAGATCTCCCACCTGCTTGGAAGCCTGGCTGGTATGGGACTGCTCATCGTAGCCTGGGGCCTCCGGCGCAGGCTTGATGCCGCTTACATTTTTACTGTAGTCTCTTTGGGAGCAGGAATAGTGTTTTCCTTGCTTAAAGGATTCGACTACGAAGAGGCACTTGCATTGGCCGTAATGCTCGGGGCGCTTCTGCCCTGCCGGCACTATTTCTATCGCAAGGCATCACTGTTCAGCGAGCCCTTCACCCCTGCCTGGATTGCCGCCATCATTCTGGTTCTATCCGGGTCTGCCTGGTTTGGGATTTTTGCATATAAGCACGTTGAATACTCCCATGATCTCTGGTGGCGCTTCACCCTATCAGGCGATGCCCCCCGGTTTCTTCGTGCTACCATGGGAGCTACCGCAGCCGCATTAATCTTTGCCATAGGCAGACTGCTGCGTCCTGCCCCACCGAAGCGGGTAATGCTGGGACATGAGGATTTGGAAAAGGTTGCAACCATCGTTCAGCAATCACACCAAACATATGCCAATCTTGCCTGGCTTGGCGATAAGACATTTCTCTCCAACCAAAAAGGGAACGCCTTTATCATGTATAACACCATAGGCCGAAGCTGGGTGGCCATGGGAGATCCCATCGGCCCGGCAGAAGAATGGCCCGAGCTGCTTTGGAGATTTCACGAGATATGCGATCGGTACGATGGCTGGACCGTCTTCTACGAGATTGGCCCGGAAAAAATCCATTTCTATCTGGATCTTGATCTCAGCGTGCTTAAGCTCGGTGAGGAGGCCCGCATTCCACTGGAAACCTTTTCCCTTGAGGGAGGCACCCGCAAAGGGTTGCGCCATACCCTTCACAAACTTGAAAAGGAGGGCTGCACTTTTGAAGTGATCGCCCCGGAAGGCATCCCTCTTCTCCTGCCTGAGTTAAAGCGAATTTCCGATACCTGGCTTTCGGAGAAAAACGCCAGGGAAAAAGGATTCTCTTTAGGGTTCTTCAACGAAGATTACCTTAAGCGCTTTCCTGCCGGGATTGTGCGAAAGAATGCAAAAATTGTAGCCTTTGCCAATATTTGGGCAGGAGGGGAGAAAAAGGAACTCTCCATAGACCTCATGCGCTACGTCTCTGAAGCCCCTCAGGGTGTAATGGATTATCTTTTTACCCACCTTACACTCTGGGGAAAGCAGGAGGGATATCGCTGGTTTAATTTAGGAATGGCGCCCCTGTCGGGCCTTGAAGATCGGCCGCCAGCCCCTCTCTGGAATCGAGTAGGAGTTTTTATCTTTCGGCATGGAGAGCATTTCTATAACTTCCAAGGATTGCGTCAATACAAGGAGAAGTTCGACCCCACATGGGAACCCAGATACCTGGCCTGCCCCGGTGGCCTGTCGCTGCCCTTTATTTTCACCAACCTGGCTTCTCTTATTTCCGGGGGGCTAAAAGGGGCTATCTCCAAATAAAAAAGCACTTGAAAGATAATGGTCTTGAGCTAATTCTGGTGAGATACATGATCCGTTTATGGACTTAGTGCAGGGCTTGATAATTTTTAAACACAGTTTTGGCTAGAAATGTTCACAGGGCTTCTAAAAAAGCTATTAGCTTCGTCCCGTTAAAAGCACTTATGAATAAGAAGTGGAAGGTTTCCTTCTGGATCGTTTAAACATCTTGATTATTTCATACGCAAAAAGGAATACACCTGCCGAGGCTACAATTGTTAACCAGTCCTTTAGGGTTAAAGGAGCAAACCCTATAAAAGTATTTATTGAGGGTGTGTAAATAGCTGCCATTGTTAACCCAAGTGAAATAACAATAGACCACAAAATTTTTTTATTGCTCCAAAAATTGCGAGTAAAAAGAGACTCATAATTATATCTCCTCGACAAGATATTTACAAATTGGCAGGACACTATAGTTGCGTAACTGAGAGCTGTAGCTCTCGGATACATACCATGAGCTAGAGTGAGCTCTACGCCAGCTCGCTTAATAAATATACCAAAATTAACAAAGCCGAGGGCCCCCATCAAAAATCCCAGGAATAGAATTTCGGCCATTGTGTATTTGTTTAATATATGCTCTTCCTGGCTTCGTGGAGGGGTAGTCATTAAATCGCTTGAGCCCTGGTCAAAGGTTAAAGCCGTAAGTGGCAAAATTTCTGCCAGGAGATCGATAGCTAAAATTTGAATAGCTAAAATGGGGATTGGCCAGCCAAAAACAGCTACACCTACAAGCCCTAAAAGAACAATGCTTAATTCCGCCCCGTTACTGGTCAGAGAGGCTATTATTGTCTTTCTAAGATTGTTATAAATTGTTCTTCCTTCTCGTATCGCGTATACAAGCGTTGAAAAGCTGTCATCCAAGAGTATAAGTTCGGAAGCCTCTTTTGCAACATCAGTACCAATGCTTCCCATTGCCACCCCAATATGTGCACTTTTTAAAGCGGGAGCATCGTTAACACCATCGCCCGTAACTGCAACTATTTCCCCTTTGGCTTTTAAAACTTTTACAATGCGCAATTTGTCCTCAGGAGACACTCTGGAAAAAATAAGGGACTCGTTTTCTTTCATAATCTCTATGAGTTTTTCATCAGACATTTCAGAGAATTCTTCTCCGGTAATAACCATCACTTCCTTATCTGTTCTGGACAAGTGAATTTGCTTTCCTACTGCCTGCGCGGTAAGGGCATGATCACCCGTCATAATATAGGTTTTAATATGGGCTTCATGCGCCTTCTCTATTGCCTCTTTAGCGCCTTCTTTGGGAGGATCGCTCATCGCCATCAATCCAAGAAAAATTATATTTTTTTCAACATCTTCCATCACATAGTCTTGTTTGCTATCTTGTAGCTCCCTGTATCCAAAGGCCAAGACCCGCATTGCCTTTTGAGAATATTCTACACTCGATTTTTTTATTACTTCTCTATCCTGTTCTGTAATTGCTGCCGCCTTCCCGTTTCTATAGATTTGTTTACTAATAGAGAGCATACCATCCAGTGCTCCCTTCATGCAAAGAACGACGCGATTATCAAACTGCCTGACAGAACTCATTCTCTTTCGCTCGGAATCGAAGCTGAATTCCTGAAGCTCCGGGCTTTCTTCATCTTCCCTGGGAGAGCGAGTCCCAAGTTTTGTTGATGCTGTAATGAGCGCAGCCTCAGTTGGATCTCCAATGGGATACCAACCGGGATGATTCTCATCGGGCTCATGAATTTCGGCATTTGATGCCATGGTGGCGGTATCAAACATGATTTCTATTTTATCAATCTCCGCCTCTGTGAGCTTCTTGTCCTTGGAATCCAATATACTCCCTTTCGGCTCATACCCAACACCGGTAATCTCATATTGCTGACCATCAAACCATAGGTACTTCACGGTCATTTCATTTTTAGTAAGCGTTCCTGTCTTGTCGGTAGCAATCACGTTTGTTGATCCCAAAGTCTCTACAGAGGACAGCTTTTTAACTACCGCATTTTTTTTAGCTAACCGTGCAACACCGTTAGAGAGTGCTACTGTAATCTGCATTGGTAGTGCTTGAGGAACAATGGCAACTGCAATGCCCAGAGCATAGATAAGTGCAAGATTCAATCCAAGCCCCTGCCATATCGTAACCCCAAACAAGGCAATGCCGATTATTATGGCGAAGATAGTAATTCTGTTTCCGAGTGTCCCCAATTCCGCTTGTAATGGTGTTTGCGATTTTTCTTCTTGCTGCGCGAGGCTTGCAATCTTTCCTAATTCGGTATTCATTCCTGTTGCGACAATAGCACCTTTAGCATTACCTGAGGCCACAGTTGTTCCCAAATAAGCCATATTATCCCGATCTGCAAGGCCGGATACCTTTTTTATGGTGTTGCTGTGTTTTTCTTGAGGCATCGATTCCCCGGTTAGGGAAAAGTCATTTGTCCTTAAATTGAACGATTCAATGATTCGAATATCAGCAGGGGCTTTATCTCCTTCCTCGAGGTATATAACATCCCCGGGCACGAGTTTTTCCTGGGGTAGTTCAATTAATTCACCGTTACGAAAAACCTTCGCAGGAGATTGGACTAATTTTTTAAGGGAATCCATAATGCGTTCGGCTTTATGTTCCTGGAGATAACCGATACCGGCATTGATGAGGACGATAATGAACATGATGGAGCCGTCTCTGAAATTACCGACGGCAAGAGAAATTATCCCTGCAACGATGAGGATAATGACGAGGGCATCTTTAAATTGAAGGAGAAATTGTAACCACTGTGGTGTCTTGGCTATAGCGGTTAATGTATTTTCACCGTATTGAGCAATTCTCTTTTTTGCCTCTTCGCTTGAAAGACCCTTTTCTCCGGTCCCAAGAGCCTCAAAGACCTCTTTGACTGTTTTCATATAGAAGTGAGGCTTATTCACCATCGTGTTTTACCTCCAGATCATAAATGCGCGCCTAATGAAGCCTGCCAAAATGCGTCTGTAACGATACATTTTATTTTTCCTGTGTTTTGTTTTTTAATCTATACCACAGCTGCCATGCTGCAGGTATGTGCTTTCTTTAGCCGACCCATGGCAGTGCTTTCTGGATAGTTCAGTCGGCCACTTTTTAGCACATGACCCTGGTGTTTCGCTACAGTGTTATTGAGAAAAGAAACGTTCATTTGCTAAAATGTGTAGCCAATTGAAAAATGAAGTCTTCCGGGGCTCTCACCATCTTCCGGATCAAGTTTCATCCCGTAAAGAAATCCCATGGCACCAATGGGTGTAATGTAGCGTAAACCTACGCCCACTGAAGAGCGAGTTTTGTCCGATACACTTTCTACGTACATGTTGTCTACGCGGCCTATGTCATAAAAGAGGGCCAACTCCAGGTTTCTACCGAGGTCGATTCTGCTCTCCATGCTCCCCGCCACTGCGGAGCGGCCACCAACAGGGTCTCCCTGTGCATCAAAAGAGAGCAGGTTTTCATCGAATCCCCTTATGCTCGATGTACCCCCCAGGTAAAAAAGCTGGTCATCGGGAATTCTCTCGGTTTCACCATAAGGATCAATATAACCCGCGCGCCCGAGCCAGGCAAGGGTCAGCCGCGACAGAGGGGTTAAATAGTACCGTACGTCATAGCGGTATTTTAAAAAATCATCAAGTGAGCTGCTTATCCCCTTGGAGACATCAATAGAAAAGGAAGACAGGATTCCCTTTCTCGGGCGGATAAATGAGTCCCTCGTGTCATAGTGTATCGAAGGGGTGGTAACGAAAATGCTCCTCGCTTGAAACGTATCATCCTCAAGATAAGTTGTGCTTTCTAATGAGTCTCGCCTGTACTGCTCTCTCCGTTCAAACCGAAAATTCAGCCCTGTAGTAATGTGGCGAGACCACTTGCGGGAGAATCCGAGAGATGAGCCAAACGATCTCGTCCCGAAATACTGATTAAACTCCTCTCTCCGCTCCGAATACAGGCCAAATGTGGTTGCGATTTGGGTGCCAAATAGCCTGGGCTCCGTGATCCCCAATTCGCTGCGATACCCAATCTGGCTTATCTCTCCGGCTATCCATGCGTCTTTCTTTGTTCCGAACAAGTTGCGGTCCCCTGCCCTGGCATGGAGGTAAAACCCCCTATCTGTTTCATATCCCCCTCCTGCCTCGATAAAATACGGTTTTTTCTCTTCAACCCCCACCAAGAGATGGACCTGATCCCTCTTTTCTTTAAGACCGATTACCCTGAATCTTACGGAGTCAAAGATTCCCATGTTTCGTATGCTTCTCTGTGACTGGAGCATCTTCACCAAGGAAAAAGGTTCGCCCGGTTGCATTTGAAACTCTCTTCGAATAACCCTGTTCCTGGTTTTAAAATTGCCCATGCAGTAAACATGTCCCATTGTCACATAGGGCCCCTCATCGATGTAATGCGTTATCTCAACGCTGGATTTATCCTGGCTTATCGACACCTCTCCTCTTACCGTAACGTGCGGATAACCTTTCTTGGAAATCAATGCGGACAGGGTATTTTCATCACTTTGCACCATGTACCTTCGAAAGGGCTCCCCTACCTTCATTCTCAGTGCCCTTCTTGCCTCCTCCTCTGTAATAACGGTTAGTCCCGCGATTTTTAGTGAAGATACAAGGGCTTGAACTTTTTCCTCGATCTCGAGGGTAATTTCGACAGTCCTTTTATCCGCGCTCCACTTCACCTCTTTTACGATCCCCGTATCCATAGACCCGTGTTTGCGATAGAGCGATTTAATGGCATTAATGTCATCATCAAGGGTTTCCGGTAGAAAAATCCCTTTTTCACGGAACCCCGGAACCCGGGTAAGCATCTGCTTTTTGAGCTTTGCGTCGTCAAAGGCCTGATTTCCTCTGAACTGTATTGACTTCACAATAGAACGAGGCCCCTCGTTAATAATAAACCGAACCGTACGTACCGCTTCACCCCTTTCAGCAGCGACCGTCCCTTCAATCTTCACCTGGGCTTCGAGGAAACCGGCCTTTCTATACCGTTGTTTTATCTTTTTGATGGTTTTTTTTAATCCCAGATCATTCTTATTCCCTTCTCTCAAAACAACCAGGTCTTTTCTCAAGGTAGTGTCCTTAAATGTCCTATTGCCGGCAAACTCAAACTCATATCGCGGCCCCTCATTAATCAGGATAAAAACTGAAAGGCCTTTTGTCCCGGGCTCGCCTATCTTG
>Ga0307379_10003060_pt1 | contig 24392 bp, 24 predicted proteins | sample UN2MG_FD_202237 | JGI IMG/M metagenome (GOLD analysis project Ga0307379, IMG submission 202237) | Soil microbial communities from Risofladan, Vaasa, Finland - UN-2 | ecosystem: Environmental > Terrestrial > Soil > Coastal area > Acid sulfate soil | place: Finland: Risofladan, Vaasa | collected...
CGGTAGAACTCAGTCCAGGCGGTTCGGAGTTCGGAGCAAGCCCGAACTATCGGCTGGAGGGGCAGTTCATCCAAGCCCGAGTCGGCGGGTGGCACGTCTATGGAGTCCACCCCGTAGAGGTGGAAGAACTCTTGATTTGTCGCGGGATTGTAGCCCGGTCTACCGGCGGCATAGAGCTCATTGGCATCGCCGAGCATCGTGTGACGCATCGTGGTGTAATCCAGCACAAGGCCATCCAGATCATAAGCCGACAACTCCTCCAGCAGGCCCGAGAGCCTCTTGCCGACCTCCGGCTGGAATGGGCTCACGGCATCGCAGTTCAGTCCCTCTCCGAACTCGACCAGCGACAGGGTTTCCTCGTCATCATCTGGCTTCTGGGGCAATCGTTCCATGACGGTACGAGCGAACTCAGGCCGTGTTCGCCCGAGGACATCATAGTCCAGCAACTCGGGGTATTGCGAGACCCATGAATCCTTGCTTCCGTCAGACCATCTGAGGGTATCCACTACCGCATGCACCTCTATATTCCTGGCATGGGCCTGATCAATCACCTGCTTCAGATAGCTCGCATCAAGGTGCGCCATTCTGGGGAATTGCTGGCTGGTAAAGGCGGTCGCGCCGTCGGAGAACACTCTCAGATACAGGGCGTTGAAGCCGTTCCTCTTGAGAGTGCTTATCAATGACACGGGCGTCTCGAACCTCGATGGCTTGCAGACATACCCGCGGAGCGGCTTGTTGATTGAGAGGTGGTAGCGAGCAGAGGCATTCCAGCTTGATGTCTGGGGTTCCTGAGTCCCTGATAGAACAATGGTCAACGAGGGCGCAAACCCCCCGCCCCCGCCTCCGTCTGGAACCAAGAAGAAAGAGATTTGGTTAAGGGACAGCTTGATCCGCCTCGAATCGGGGAATTCGGCGGCGAGGTTCAGAGTGACGGAGAAGTCGGTCCTCCAATCATCTCTGGGTTCGGAAAGACGCTCAGGATTGCTTTCCGAGAGTTGGCGCTCGATCAGGGCCTGCTGTTGGGGAGTCAGAGCGTTCCAGGGGAGCGCGGCCTCACTGCCAATGTTGATCATCGCCTGCACCTGGTCGCGGGTAGGTTGGAATTGCGTACCAGGGACGAACGGCAACATCGTCAGTACAGACAGATCCTGCATTCTGGAGATGGCACGGAACCCGGAGTATTCATAATCTTCCAACACGCGAGCAGACAGTTGGGATGCCAGGGCGTTGATCTGCCCTATGCCCATGAGATCAACGGTGAAGACATACGCATCCTCAAACCGCCTCCATGTGCCGGTCGTGGCGAGGGACACCGCTTTCAACAGGCTGCCTGCCGGGACCTTGGAGGCCAGGATGTAAAGATAGACCTTGTCTGAACCTGGGCTCGCACGGAGATTCAGGCCGGTTTCGCGGACGACGATGTCAATCAGATTTCGAAGGTCGGTGCGACCTGTGATGGAGATCGATACTTGAAGGGCAGGCTGGGAGTAATCGAGGTCTGATTTCTTCAATTCGTTGGAAACCTTGCGGAAGCCTTCGGTGCCCTCCTCGGCCTCGCTGGTAGGCGTCATCACCCCCCAGAGAGGAACCTCAGGGCTGCCGGAGATACTCTGATCGCTGCCTTCCGGGAAGCTCACGTTGACATAAGATACCTCCAGCCACCCGATCAGCCTTGCATCCTCGATGGGCAGGTCCTTCGTGCCGTCCCCGATTGCCGAATCCCGGCCCGGTTCGTTCACCTGGTAAGCATCAGAAAAGGACGACTCCAAAAATGCACGCTGCTCAGACGCCAGCGACCTCACAGGCAAGCCCTGGGGCGATCCAAGAGCGGCGATCTGGCCGTCGCTAAGAGAGCTGATGAGCTTGAACGGATCAGAGACCCAGGATGATGTGTTGCCGGAAAGCAGGTCGGTGAAGTCCGCCTTCTGCGCCAGGCCGACGACCGTGATGCCGTCCTGCTCGAAGAGCTTCAACCCGTAGGCCGAGGCAAGCTCCTCCAAAGATTTCAGATTGCGGATTGCGGATTGCGGATTATCGGATTGCGGATTTTCCGATTCGGGGACATCGAGTTGCGAGACGAGGGGGGCCTTTGCCAGGACTGCGAGCTGCTGCTCGAAGGCGGACGGCTGGATCTCATCGGCGGCGAGACAGGCCGAGAGGGTCAGCAGCAAGACTACCGCAAATAACCATCTCATCACAGATCAATCGGCATTCCACGGGCGGGAAGGGTCACCTCGCACTTGCCCTTTAGCAGACTGGTGTAGAGATCGGCGTGTTCCGTGTGCACCGGGATGACCATCTCAGGGCTGATAATGTCTATAAGCTTGAGGAGATCCGACTGGCAGGCGTGGCCGGAGACGTGGAAAGGATTGCCCTGGTCCTCCGCATTGCCGCCAAGATACTCGATGTCATACTTATCCAGCCAGTGACTAAGCCTCTCGAAGTCAATCTGCATCTCCTCGTTAAAGGGCTCGCACGAGGAGTAGATCCAGATCGAGCCGGGGATGGGCTTGATGTACGCAAGCTCGTTGATGTCGAAGAAGCTGAAGCAGCAGATCGCCTTGTCCTGATTCTTGGCGACCTGAGCCGCGGTGACGAACTTGCCTTCCGGGTACTTCTCCTTGATCATCTTCTTCCAGTTCTGCGAAGCGGCTTCATACTTGTTATAGATGAGGATGGACTTGTCATCGAGGGAAGGTATTCCACTCTCGGCGAGGGCCATCTTTTCGAGGAGATAGGCGTCCTTCGGGAGGAGGATGAGCTTGCGGCCGGTCTCCTTCGCGATCTCCAGGAAGCTCACGAGCCGCTCGATATTGCGAGGGCCGAAGTCGGCGATGACGAGGCCCTTGGCCTTCTTGACGGCGTCCAGGGCGAGCGTCTTGACCTCGTCCTCGGTGGCGGTAGTCTCGTCCTTGATTCTCGTGCCCTCGATGATGAGAGCGCGCGGCTTGAGGGCGGCGACATCCTCGGCGAACTTCCAGGTGAGGCTCGCCTGAGTGCCGTGGCAGCGGAGATCACCCGTGTAGACGACCCAGCCGCCGCCGGTTTTAATCGCCCATGCGGACGCGCCGTAGATCGAGTGATCCACCGGGAAGCGCTTGATCTCCAGGCCCCCGCACTTCGAGGTAGTGGTGATGGGAACAGCCTCGTGCTTCCGACCCTTTTCGGTCATGCTGCTGGGGGTCATCCCCCAGAACCGGTTGAACTCGGCGCTCGGAGTCTCGTCAACGAAGACGAACTGCTTCGCGACCGACGGATTCCTGCCGTAATATGCCGCCCTCAACTCCCCGGTATCAGATGGTTCGTAAGGGCTCGTATAGCAATACTGGTCGCCGCCGGTGTCCTGAGTCACCTTGGCGATGGCAAGGGTCATGGCGGAGCAGTAGATCGGGATGTCCTGGCGAACGTAGTGGAGCGAGCCGATATGGTCCATGTGAGCGTGAGAAAGGAGGATTCCGTCCACCTTGCCGATCTCCTGCGCATGGACGCCGGCAAAGGGATCGGCCAACTCGCAGAGGAGGTCGGTGCGATAGAGGTCCTTGATCGGCGGCAGGAGGCCCATTTCGATGGGTTCATAAAGGCCGATGCATGATTTAGGCTTCAGGTACTCCTCATAGTAAGCGCCCATGCGGCCGAAGTCCAGGCCGAAATCGAGCCAGAGTTTGGAATCGCCGTCCTCAAGGAGGATCTTGTTTCCACCGATACATCCGACGCCGTCGTAGCAGGTAATCCTAGACAACCCCATCACCTTCCTCAACAATGCTTGTTGCACGTGCGAACGCCATGTCAATCTGGTGCTATTATAGCAGACTTTTACGCTCTTGACATAACGGCAATATGTAGCTAGTATTGCTGTAACACATGTGACTGGCATCTAAGATAGCAAGTGACTGCGGTCAGGAGAGGGCAGTATGGCTAAACCAAGGGTGTTCATTAGCTCCACCTTTTACGATCAACAGCACTTACGACACGAGTTGGCGGCGTTCGTGCAAGGCATGGGCTATGAGCCCGTCCTAAGCGAAAGAGGCCAAATCGTTTATGGGCCTGAAAAAAGCCCGATGGAGAGCTGCTTTGAGGAAGCTGGACGTTGTGACATTCTGGTTTCCATAATAGGCGGGAAGCTAGGTTCCTTCTCCAGCGAGGAACCGTACACAGTTGCCCAGCAGGAGTTGAAGAAGGCTATCCAGTCCCATAGACCGGTTTACATTTTTATCTACAAGGCGGTTTTCATTGAATATCAGACTTATCTGGTCAACAAGGATGGACCTGAAGAGGATGACAAGGGAAGTAGCGGAAAGATACAGCCTGCCGATGTGATCAAGTATGCGCATGCAGAGCATCCTCAGATCTACAAGTTCATCGGGGAGCTCTATGAACTTGATCGCAACAACGCAATCTTTGAATTCAGTACGAGCGATGATATCATTGACGTTCTGAAGGAGCAATGGGCTGGACGTTTTAAGCAATTCCTAGACGACGAGGTGCGGCGTCCGGAGCTGGATGCGGTTGAGGAGTTGAGCATGACAACCGCCTCCATCAAGCAGTTCCTCGATTTCATCAAAACGGAGTTGCCAAACGCTGATTTGGACAACGCACTCAGGGTTTCACATCCACTTTTCGCTTGGCTAAGAAAGGCTCTAGGGGTTGATTACCGAGTTTTCTTCATAACCAAACAGGAGATGGATGTTTGGCTGAAAGCACAAGGCTTTAAGAGATGGGTTGATCCGTTTGCAGACGAGGACATTCCGTATCATGAGTATGAAGGTTTCAAAGGCCCACGACTGCAGGTTTCAACCAACTTGTTTGATGATCAGGGCCGACTCAAACTAATGGCACCGGACGAATGGATGGTTAGCATGGCAAAGCTAGCGTATCCTGAGACAGACTCCTGAATCTCGGCTTACGTACAAAGACGCCTATAGCTACAAGCCCCAATCGTAGCGCGCGGCAAATCTAACCCGCAAAGAAGCATTCCTACCCCCGATCAAGCCACTTCATCTCCTCGGGGGTCAGTTGGATGTCCAGGGAGCGGAGGGAGATCCGCATCTCATCGAGGTTAGCCGGGCCGAAGAGGGCGAAGGTCGGGAACGGCTGGCAGAGAACCCAGGCCATGGCGATGTTGATCGCCTCGACGCCCTTCTTTTTCGCAAGCTCCCGAGCTCGGTCCAGGCGATCGAAGTTGTCATCGCTATACCAGTCCAGCAGGCCCTGATCGGTGCGGTCGTCATTCCGATCACCTCGAACGAAGAACCCTCGACCGGTGCTCGACCAGGACATCAGAGGAAGCTGAGTCTTCTCGAGCCAGGCCCTCGATTCGGCATCCGAGGATGCTATGCACCCATCCCACGGCGGGCGGATCATCCGGGCGAGGCTGAAGTTGTTATTCACGGTCGAGAAGCCGTTCAGGCCCTTCGAAGCCGCATACTCATTGGCCGCCTGAACCCGCTCAAGTCTCCAGTTCGAGCCGCCAAACGCCCTGATCCGCCCGGCCCTCTGATGTTCGTTCAGCACGTCAATGAACTCGCCGACGGGGATCTCGGGGTTGTCCCGGTGCATGATATAGATATCCACATAGTCGGTCTGCATGCGCTCGAGGCTCTCCAGAAGCTGCCTGGTGATAGCCTCAGGATTGCAGTGCGGGGTGTGCCCGCCCTTTGCCAGGATGACGACTTGCTCTCTTATACCCCGGTTCTTGATCCATTGCCCCAGGGTGGCATCGCTCGTCCCATAGATGTAGGCGGTGTCGAAGCAATTGCCGCCGCAGCGGAAGAACTCGTCGAACATGATGGAGGCGAAGGGAAGGTCCGCTCCCCCGACCGTCCCGATGACCAGCCTGCTGACCGGCTTGTCCAGGCCGGCAAGCTTCCCGTACTGCATGTTGTTGCCGGATCGAGCCTTGAGGGGGCGGCCGTCAATGGTGGGGAAGTTCGCGTCCGGCTTCTCGATCTCATAGGTCAAGCCGATTGACTTCCGCCAGCGATCACAAGCCTTCATATTGCCGAGGGAGTCATCCCAGGTCATGGCGGGCGGCGGGGCCTGGCGATCCTTGATGCTCTTGGCGACGATATCCGCCTCGATGGTGTATTGGTTGGCGTAGGCCTCGACCAGGATTTCCTCACTTTGGCCGCCCTTGTTGACGACGATCTTGCCCGGCTTACCTGCTTCTCCTCCGAACCAGGGCGAAGGGACATAGATATTGCCCGCAGACCCGAAGATTCGGACGGCATTCTCCTGATTGAGCGCGACGCCGGTCGAGACCTGAGCGATTATGTCGCCAGGGAAGAGCATCACCGCCGAAGTATATTCATCCACCCCTGTCTCGCCGAGATGACCGAAGCCTTTCACGTCAATCGGCTCGATGAACGGCTTGCCGGAGTTCGCGCCTGCGACCATTCGAGCCATGGAGACCGCATAGCACCCAACATCGAGGATGCCTCCGCCGCCGAGAGCATTCTTGAACAGGCGGCCTTCGGGGTTGAAACCGGCGTGGAAGCTGAATGTCGCCTGGATGATCTTTACGTCGCCGATGGCTTTGTCGCGGATGAGCTCGGAGAGTTTGGCGGTCTGGGCGCTGCATCGGTACATGAACGCTTCCATGAGGAACACATCATTTTGCTTGACCGCGTCAATGACGGCCATGGCCTGGGCGAAGTTCAGGGTGAGCGGCTTCTCGCAGAGGATGTGCTTGCCCGCCTCGGCGGACTTCACCGCCCACTCGGCGTGCATGGGATGGGGAGTCGAGATGTAGACTGCCTGAACCCCGGGATCGGCCAGGAGGGCCTCATAGCTCCCATATCGGCGAGGGACGTTGAACTCGTCGCCGAACTTGTCGGCCGATTCCTGTGACCTGCTGCCGACGGCCAGGAGATAGCCCGTCTTCGAATCCACCAACCCCTTAGCGAATGTCCCTGAGATCCGCCCGGTGCTGATCAGCCCCCATGCAAGTTTGTCGCTCATGCCTCAATCCTCCGCAAGAATGTTTGTGAAGCTAGATTACCACACTGGGAGGGAACGTTCAAGGGTGATCGGTTACGCAGCTCGTCCCGTTGAATGTCATGCGGTTGCGTCCGGCCGCCATACGATAGACGAACGCCGATACGAGTAGCGCAACCGCAACCGAAGGCCTCTTGAACAAAAACCTGCATGGGCATATACTGGAGGCTGAGAGGTGGGAGTATGAGAATACGGTTGTTTGTCATTATTATGGCATTGGTGAGTGGTCTGGCTCGGGCGGATCAGGGGTTGATCGGGGGGATCGGGCTTACCCATTTGACGGTGTATGAGCAGCGAAAAGCGCCTGACGGGCTGAACTCCGGCTCGCCGCACGTTCACGGCGTCACCGACGAGGCGTATTATATACTCAGCGGGAGTGGCAGGGTCGAGCTTCACGACCTCACCCATGGCTTCCGGACGGTTGATCTGAAGCCGGGCGATTACTTGCAGTTCCCGCCGTGCACTCTGCACCGGATCATCAGCACTCGCAAACTGGTGATATTGGCGGTCATGGGCAATGCGGGCCTCGCTGAGAGAGGCGATGCACGCATCTACTTCGGGAAGGCGGTGGATGACGATCCTGCCGAGTATGCGAGGCTGGTGGGGCTTGCGAAGGCGAACGGCCTCGAAGGCGCGCTCGATCGGAGAGATGCCGCAGTGAAGGCGTATCTGGGATTGATGGACCTGTGGAAGACCGACCGGCAGGCATATTTCGCGGAGCTTCGGAGATTCATTGGAGTCCACCTGAACGGCTTGGAAAAGCTGAAACTCTCGTTCGGGGAGGCGGTTCAGACCGGCCCGCTTTACTGGGGGCGGCTTACCGAGCAGCGGCTGGCGGACCTGCCGCAGGCGGATGAAAAGCAGGAGCCGGCGACTCATGATCTCCAGTCGGATCTTGCATACGGCATGTGCGGAGTCCTGCGCCCCTTCCTCACTCTGAAACCGCTTGGGGATACTGCGGATAAGCGGTAAGTTTTGACGGCGCGGCAGTTGGGTATCGTGGACTTTAGACGTCAGACTTAAAATCAGGAAAGAGGAGGGATCAATGAAGCCTGAGATAGACGAGAGCCTTTGCATCGGGGACGGGATCTGCGTGGACATTTGCCCCGAGGTATTCGAGATGCGGGATGACAATCTTGCTCACGTCATCAATGAGGATCCGGACGCGAGTTTGAACGACAAGGTGCAGGAAGCGGCTGACGCGTGCCCGACCGGGGCGATCATCGTTCACGAGTAGAAATCAGGTATATTGGCGGGGGAAACAGTGCGCGTCTGAAGGGAACATCAGTGCTCGTCCGCAGCGTCTAACACATGGCGTCCGCACGCGCGGTTGACAACTCGATCGGCGTACAGTACAATTGCGCTGTCGGACGTTCATGGCGCTTGCAGGAGGAGGCAGCACTATGTCTAGTGTGGCAGGGAAGAACAAGATTTGGCTGATCCCGCTCTGCATAATTGTAGTGGGGATAATATCCTTCTTTGGGTGGCAGCAAATCCACGCGCAACCGCCTCCGGCGATAGATCCGGCAACGGGAATGCCTGTAGCTCCCGCAGCGGCAGCCCCAGCAGCCCCGGCAGCGTCTGCTGCCGAACCGACGATGCCTCTCACCGCCATGGTTCAGAGCGGGATCAAGTCCTCAAAGACCAAGAACTGGGACGGCAGCTCCATTGAAATGTTGAAGTTCAAGTACAAGACTATGGACAACCGGGTGCTGGCCGTTCTGCTGCCGGCGACCTATAAGAAAGAGAAGATGACTCGATCCGGCTGGGATACTCTTTTCCAAGTATTCGATATGGGCTACGAGTACCAGCTCGAAGCGGTGGAGAAGGCGAGAGTTCCGAACATGTCGGCATTCAGCGCCCAGCTTCAGGAGATCCTCGGTACGGTTCCGGAGGGCACATCCTCCAATCCCAATCCCGCCCAGGGCGCACTGGATGCCGCAAAGACGATGCTTCCTGCTCTGTGGGGCGGCACGGTCTCGCTGCCGCCATTGCTGCCAGGTATGATGTGAGGGGATAATGCGTAATGAGTAATGCGTGATGCGTGATGAAGAGAGCCCGTTGGCCAGTGGCCGGCGGGCTTTTCTAGTTCGGCACTAAACAATGGTTGCGGCGAGCCGATAATAAACATTGGTAATTCCGGCTCAGCTAAGCAGTAAAGGCAGGGCTTTGTTGTGAACGCCGTCCCGAAAGGGAAAATCAGCTCCCCACTCAGGGGGATTGGTGAGTATCTTCGTCATTCATATGTGATCAGGCTGACCATTGCAGGGGCTATCCTGGGGGCCTCTACTGCCGGCCTATGCGTCTACGCCAATCCAGGGGTCACCTGGCGAAACCCGATTGCCCACTCGCTTCTGGAAATGTGCGGCCTGCTCGTCACCGGAGGCATCATCTACTGCCTGTGGGTGCAGTATCGCGTGACCACCGAGCGCAAGGCCCTGCTGGCGACGACCGCCTTCAGCGGGCTGTTGATGGGCGAGTTCGCCCACGTTGTGACCTCCGGGCTGGCCCAGTTTCATGCGAGTGCTCTGTACAAGTGGGGGCTCGAATATCATGAGGGATGGAAGATCGCCGCAGCCCTGATTCTCATCGCATCGGCCCGTACCTCGGCTCTCGATAATAAGCAGACCTGTCGCCGAACAGGAATTCGCACCCTCTGCGACTCCATCATCATATCGTTCATCATTGCCGGAGTGCTGACGTTGATCAGCCGGTCAGAGCACGTCTATGCTCACTTCCTTCGTCAGGCCTGGCAGGCGCTGTCCTCCCAATATCTTGCGCACATATTCGCCGCGGTCTTCATGGGCGCAGCCCTGCTCGTGTTCATCAAGCGGTATGTGGAGCAAGAGGACGCATTTAGTGACGGCATCTCCCGATGCCTGCTGCTGGCAGTCACCAGCCAGGGAGCATGGATGATGTCCTCCCGAGCGTTCGATCTGGCATGGTGGACCTCGCACGTGCTGGCGGTAGTCGCCCTACTCGAACTGCTGATAGATCTTGCCATTGAGTTCGGCACATCCTATGCGGACGCACAAGCCCGGGTCGAGCATCTGGAGGCGGTGCATCATATTTCGTCCAGCCTAAACAACACGCTCGACCTCAGAGTCGTGATGCTGGTTCTGGCGTCCGACATTGCCGAGATGCTCTCGGCCCGATTTGCATCGGTCATGCTGGCGGATGACGCGGGCGAAACTCTGAGAACGGTCGCCACGCACGGCCTGCCGGAGTCGCCGTTGAAGTCGTCGGAGCCTCAGAGGGTGGAGGGATCGGGTCGCCCGGGCTTCCATTCCGGCCATGCGGCAAGGGCTTTCAACGAAAAGAAAGTCTGCGTAGTCGAAGATGTGCACACGGATGTGGAATTCGTGCCCTGGCGGCTTCTGGCGCAGCACAACGGCTACGCCGTCTCCGTACCGCTGGTCTACCAGGATGTCGCCCTGGGCGTGCTCAACATGTTTTTCGACTTGCATATCCCCATCAACGGCGAGCGGATAAGGCTGTTCGAGACATTGGCGTCGGGGGCCGCGGTGGCGATTGCGAATGCCCAGCTTTACGACAGGACGCTGTCAGCGGAAGCGGAGGAGGAGATCCCGTTCCGCAGGCTGAAGATTGCGTCCTGAGAACGAGGAATGGCTGCGGTTGCGTCCCTCACATCAGTCTGCTAGACTGATGGACGATGAACTACCAAGAAGCAATCCGCCGGTTGGAATCGCTGATTGACTACGAGCGCACCCCCGCAGCAGCTCAGGCAGCAAGGGTCTGGAATCTCGATCGAATCGCCTACATGCTTCAGGCTGTCGGCAATCCCCATCTTGGCACGAAATTCCTGCATATTGCCGGCACGAGGGGGAAAGGCTCGACGGCGGCTGTGACGGCCTCGATCTTGACCTCGGCAGGCTATCGGACGGGACTCTATACCTCCCCTCACCTCCAGTGTTTTCGAGAGCGGATTCGAATTGATGGGGAGATGATATCGGAGGCCGAGTTGGCATCTCTGGTGGAGGAGACCCAGCCGATCGTCGAGGAGATGAGCCGGTGGGAGATCGGCGCTCCGAGCTTCTTCGATGTCTACACATTCCTTGCCCTGATGCACTTCGCGCGGAAGAAGGTGGACTTTGCCATCCTTGAGCCGGGCCTGGGAGGCCGCCTGGATGCGACGAATGTCGTGACCCCCATTGCCTGCGCGATTACTCGGATCGGGGTGGATCACACCGAGGAGCTCGGGAATACGCTTGCGCAGATCGCAGGCGAGAAGGCGGGAATCATCAAGCCGGGGGTGCCGGTGGTGACCTCCGAGCAGCCGGATGAGGCGATGGAGGTCCTGGAAGGAATCTGCCGCGAGCGTGAGTGCCGATTGGTACCGGCGCCGACGGTCGAGGTCACCCATGCCGATGAATTCGGGCAGAAGCTCCGGGTCAATGAGCTCGATCTGGAGTGCCCGCTACTTGGCGCACATCAGGCGGAAAATGTGGGAGTGGCTATAGGACTGATAAGGCAGATGGGACATCCGATCCCGGATTGCGCAATCGCCCAGGGAGTGAAGTCAGTCAGGTGGCCTGGGCGGTTTCAGATTGTTCGGCGGAATCCGCATGTGATCCTCGACGGCGCGCATGACGAGACCGGGGCGAAGGCACTGGCCGCCACAATGCTATCGCTGTTTCCCGGCAGGCGGGTGATCGTGGTCTTCGGCATGGTGCGAGGGCATGACACGGAAGCGGTAGCTCGCGTGCTCGCGCCATTGGCGGACAAAGTGTACGTCACGGCTGCCCATTCTCCAAGGGCGGTTGACCCGTCGGTGATTCAGAAGTATGTGAGCGGAGACATCGTAGTCCCCGTCGCGGAAGCGGTGGTGAAGGCGATCAACGAAGCCGGCGAAGAAGACATCGTCCTGATCACCGGCTCCCTCTATATCGTCGGCGAGGCCATGACCTCACTGGGCATCAGCGCTTGACAACTCCTCTCTCGAAGCCTAAGATTCAACAAACAGGGAGGCTGCATCATGATGGAAGACCTAGTTAGAGCAGATCGAAGTTACCGCCGATTTCACCAGAACAAACCTATTGATCGCGAGACCCTCGTGAGCCTGGTGAACCTTGGCCGGCTATCGCCTTGCGCGGCGAACCTTCAGCCGCTGAAGTACATGATCTCCAACGACCCGCAGTTGAATGCGGAGATATTCCCGGCGCTTGCATGGGCGGGCTATCTCAAGGATTGGGCAGGTCCGGCGGAAGGCGAGCGTCCGAGCGCGTATATCATCATTCTGGGCGACACCGAGATCAGGAAGGGATTCGGATGCGACCATGGGATCGCGGCGCAGAGCATCCTGCTGGGGGCGGCTGAGAAAGGCATCGGCGGGTGCATGATAGGCTCGATCACCATGGACATTATCCGCAAGGCACTGAATATCCCGGAGCGCTTCGAGGTGCTCCTGGTCCTGGCGCTCGGCTATCCGGCTGAGAAAGTCGTGCTGGAGGACGTTGGGCCGGAGGGGGACATCAAGTACTACCGGGACGAGAGTGACGTCCACCATGTGCCCAAGCGAAGGCTGGAAGACGTGATCCTGTGAACTACAAGGTGGACTTCAGTTCTATCGAATGGCAATCTCCTTTGCCCGGTGTAAGGTTCAAGGCATTTGTGGAGGGGAATCGGCGGGTGAGGCTGGCGGAATATACCAGCGACTTTGTGGAGCCGGACTGGTGCACGAAGGGGCATATCGGCTACGTGATCGAGGGACGGTTCGAGATAGATTTCGATGGGCGGGTTGTGCAGTATGCCCAGGGTGACGGGATCTTCATTCCCCCGGGAGAGGAGCATAAACATAAGGCAAGGATACTATCAGACACAGCGAAAGTCCTTTTGGTCGAGGACATCTGAATTTCAAATTGCAGATTGCAGATTGCAAATTGAAGGGAAAGGGAGATAGGAATGGATAAGCAGGTCAGTCGAAGAGAGTTTTTGAAGCAGTCGGCGGTGGCGGCGGGTGGAGTCGCGCTGCTGGGGAGCGGGGTATTGGCGGCTGAGGATGCGCCGGCGAAGCTCAACATCGCGGTTATCGGATGCGGTGGGATGGGCAACGCGCATATCAGCGCACTAACGAACTTGAAGAACGGTGGGTATCCGGTTGAGATTGTCGCCGTCAGCGACGTTTATCAGCCCCGGCTGGATGGTGCGGCTCAGCGTACGGGTGGTAAGCCGTATGCCGATTATCGTGAAATTCTGAAGCGCAAGGATATTCATGCGGTTTCTATCGCAACCCCGGACCATTGGCACGCGTCTATCACTGTGGACGCGGCGAATGCGGGCAAGGACGTTTACTGCGAGAAGCCGATGACTCATTGGCGCAATCTCAAGGAGGCGCAGGACATCGTTGCCGCCATCAAGCGGAACAATCGCGTGATGCAGGTGGGAACTCAGTTCATGTCAAGCAGCATTTGGGAGCAGATGAATGAGCGGATCAAGGCGGGGGCAGTCGGCAAGTTGATCCATGCCCAGGCGAGCGACCTTCGGAATGGGCCGATTGGCTGTTATGACCCTAAGAGCAATGACGGCCAGGCCGATCCGGCGAAGAACCTCGATTGGGATATGTGGCTCGGGCCGGCAAAGAAGAGGGCCTGGGAGCCGGGGCGGTTCTTCGCATTTCGCTCGTTCTGGGACTACTCGGGCGGGTGCGGGACGGATTTCCTGCCGCACCTTCTGACTCCCCTAATCCGAACGATGGGCCTCGGATTCCCCAAGCGAGTGATGGCGACCGGCGGGCAGTATGAGCAAAAGGATGGGCGGGAGATACCTGACATCTTTACAATAACGATGGAATATCCGGAAGGGCCGTCGGTGCTGCTGATCGCTTCGCTCTCGAACGACTCGCGGCTGCCGATGGTGGTTCGCGGATATGAGGGGACGATTGCCCTCGATCTGGGAAGCGCCGTGATCGAGCCACAAAGGGCGGTTGTGAAGGATGGGAAGCGAGAGGAAATCGCCGCCACGAGGGGCTACTCGCTGGAGGAGCATTTCAAGGATTTCCTCGATTGCGTGAAATCGCGGCAGAAGCCGAGGAGCAATGAGGTCCTGGGCTACCAGGTCATGACCGCCCTCCACATGGGGATCCACTCCTATCAGAAGGGCAAGGTCATGGAGTTTGACCCGAAGACGGAGACGGCGGGGGCCGCCTAGGCGGCTAGTGAACAGTGATCAGTAAACAGTAAACAGTGGAGGGGCAATGGGTGTAGCAGGCAAGTACGCAATCGTGGGCGTGTTGGTGGCGGCGTTTGTCTTCACGAGCGTTCAGGTCAAACGCTCGGAGTTGAAGGGCAACACCATCTTCGGCACACGCAGAGGAGGTGTGGGCAGGCCAGACAAGAGCCCTATGTCCGGGCGAAAAGCCCCGGAATTCTCCCTCATGTCTCTTCAGGGCAAACAAGTGTCATTGGCGGACTTCAATGGGCAGGTGGTCCTGCTCGACTTCTGGGCGTCCTGGTGTCCGCCGTGCAGAGCGTCAATGCCGCTGCTGGGAGGGTTGGACGCCAAGTATCGAGACAAAGGGCTGAAAGTCATCAGCATCAACGAAAGAGATACCCCAGCACTCGCAGAGGGCGTTGTGAAGGAGATGAAGTACAAGGCGCTTGTGCTTCTGGACGAGGACGGCTCGGTGGGCGATCGGTATCAGATCGAGTATCTGCCGACTCTCATTCTGATAGACCAGAAGGGCAAGGTCGTTTGGCTGAAAGCGGGCTTTGCTCCCTATGAGGCAGAGCCGCTGGAGAGGCGAATCTGCGATCTCCTGCGAGTGAAGTATACGCACGGTTTCGGAGGAGGGCCGAGTGAACGCAATTGAAACCGATGGCCTGACAAAGCGCTACAAGGGGAGCCGCCGCAAGCCCGGAACGCTGGCGGTAGATAACCTGTCATTCCAGGTCCAGGAAGGCGAGATCTTCGGATTCCTTGGGCCGAACGGGGCGGGAAAGACGACGACGATATACGTGCTCCTCGGCCTCCTGCGGCCCACATCGGGCGGGGGGCGGCTTCTGGGACTTCCGTTCGGCGAGCCGGATGCACTCCGCCGGGTGGGCTTCCTGCCCGAATACGTGAATCTCCACGATTATTACACTGCGGACGGCATGCTGAACTACTATGCGAAGCTCTCGAACCTCGATCACGAAAAGGCCAGGGAGAGGGTTCATTTCGTGCTGGAACGACTGGGTATGGCCGACTTGTGCAACAAGCGAATTTCCAGGATGTCGCGAGGCCAGGTCCAGCGACTGGGGCTGGCGCAGGCATTCCTCGGCGACCCGGACCTTATCATACTTGACGAGCCGACCTCCAGCCTTGATCCGGTCGGCCGCAAGGAGGTCAAGGACATGCTGCTCGAACTCAGGGCCGAGGGAAAGACCATCATCATAAGCTCGCATATTCTGAGCGACATCGAGGCGCTCTGCGACAGGGTCGGTATATTGAGAAACGGGCAGCTAGTGACCATCGGCAAGCTGGATGATCTACTGAAGACCGAAGACAGCGTGCGCATCACGACCGAGAAGCTCCCCGCCGAGGCAGTGCAGGAGATCGAGAAGCTGGGCGGGATCGTGACCGGTTCGCCGACCGTATTCGAGATTGACCTGCCGGATAAGGAGAAGCAATACGACGTGATGGCTGTGCTGCAGAAGAACGATTGTCCGCTGCACTCGGTGGCATCGCGGAAGGCCAGCCTGGAGGACCTCTTCTTCGACCTCATGAAAGGAGAGCAAGCCCAATGAGCATACTGGCGATTGCCAAAGACCAGGCCGGCGATCTGCTTCGCAGGCGATATCTGATAGTCATTCTGATCATCAGCTTGGGAGTTGTGCTGTCATTCATCGGATACCTTGCTCTCATGAAAAGCCTGCTGGCCAAGGCGGCCGGGCCGTCCGCGTCAGCCCAAATTTCGAACCCCGTGGAGACTCAGGCGATGGCGGAGTTCATGTTCGCCGGCCTGCGGGCGGCATTGCACGGATTGGTGGCGTTCATCGGAGTAGTCCTCTCCATGCTGCTGATGGCAACCTCCGTGAGCAGCGAGATCTCCAAGGGAACAGCGCGAATGATCCTGTCCCGGCCGGTTCGGCGGTACGAAATGTTCCTTGGGAAATGGCTCGGCTGCGTGGCGATTCTGTTCCTCTACTCCGTTTTGATGGGGGCGCTGGTGAGCGGATGGACGTATTACGCCTTCCACAAGCTAGGGGCGATAGTTCCGGTTGCGCTCGGGATGGGATTCCTGAAGGCGGTAGTGATGGGCACGACGGCGCTCACGCTCTCCATGCTGCTACACCCGCTGCTGTCGGCGGCGATCGCATACTTCGCCAGCGCGGAGATATTCCTGTTCTTCTCGGCATTCGGGCATGGGATCGTCCGGCAGATCATTCGCGCGCCGTTCTACGTGCTGCCGAGCTATGGGACCTTCGATACCTACAAGGCCGTTTTTAGCGGAACGAATCTGGAGGCCGCCGATGTAGCTTACAAGGCGGGCTACGCGGTGCTGTACTCGGCGGTGATGCTGCTCATCGGCATCGCCCTGTTCCGAAAGAAGGACCTGATATGAGACTGATCGGATTGGTCGTGCTTTGCCTGGTCTGCACCTCAGCCAACGCTGGAAAGAAATTGATCGAATATGGCTGGGACGTCCCGGATACCGGTTTCGTGAGAGCACACGTCGCCGAGATGGAGAAGATTCCGTTCGACGGGGTCGTGATCCGCGTGCTCTCCAAGCCGGGGTCGGGCGATCAACTAGGCTGGCGGGTATTCTCCAAGCAGCCGATCAAGCCCGAGGAATACCAGCACGCAATTGACGACCTGAAGGCGACGAAGTTCAAGCGGTTCACCGATAACTTCATCCAGGTGATCGCCTATCCGGGCGACGTGGATTGGTTCGATCCCGAGTGGCAGGCGATCGCGGAGAATGCGGCATCTCTGGCCAGAGTAGCGAAGCTTAGCGGGTGCAAGGGCATCATGTTCGACCCGGAGCACTACAGCGAGCACCAGATCTGGAACTTCCGGAGCCTGCCCAAGAACCATACGTATGATGAGTACGCGGCCAGGATCAAGGAACGGGGCAGGGAGTTCATCCGAGCGATCAACAAGGAATACCCCGACATCACGATCCTCACGCTCTATGGGTCATCGCTGCCCTATCTTCAATCCCAGCCCGGGGGACTGGGGAAGGCGGATTATGGGCTGCTGGCGGCGTTTTACGACGGCATCTATGAGGCTGCAACGCCCGGCACGACATTGGTGGACGGCTTTGAATCCTCCTACGGCTATCGCGATCGGAAGCTCTTCGAGGACGGGCGGGATACGGTCTTGAAGCGAACCGGGACTATATCAACCGAGCCCAAGGCCTTCGAGAAGCACGTCCGATGCGGATTCGGTGTTTGGGCGGACAACGGGGGCGCGCCGGTCGGTTGGCATCCGGATGATTTCTCGAAAAACTACTACACGCCTGCGGGACTGAGGGCGTCGCTGGCGTATGCATTGGAGACAAGCGACGGATACGTGTGGGTGTATTCCGAGCGTCTGAAATGGTGGGACTTCAACGTGCCCCAGCAATACCTGGATGCGCTCGCACTCGCTAAGAAAGGCCCCGGCTCGGGTGAGAAGAACCCTTTGAAGATAACGACCCCTGCTCCGAAGGCCGCGGATCAGAAGGGTTACTCTGATGAGGAGACGTTCGCCGAGTTTCGCAAGACGATGACCGAGATCTTCGACTTCCCCAAAGACGGCTGGCGGTTCAGGCGGGACGAATCAGAGGTCGGGAAAAAGAAGGGCTGGTTCAAAGTCGGCTTCGATGATTCGAGCTGGCGGACGATCAGCATCGGGAAGTTTTGGGAGGAGCAGGGTGAGGAATACGACGGCAAGGCCTGGTATCGCCTGAGATTCACCTCGCCGGCGGTAGAACCGGGGAAGCGCGTCTTCCTCGCGGTCGGGGCGGCGGATGAGTCGGCATGGGTGTGGCTGAATGGGAAATCCGTTGGCGTTCATGACATCGGTCCGGCCGGCTGGGAAGTGCCGTTTGCACTGGACGTGACCCCCTTCCTGAAGCCCGGTGCGGAGAACACCCTGGCAATAATGGTCTATGATCGAGGGTTCGCCGGCGGCCTTTGGAAGTCGATTAAGCTGATGGTGAAGTAGACGAGAAACTGCTCCTTTCCCAACCCTCCTACTTGACTTGAAATGCGGTTGGCGATATTCTACAAACAACTCACATGGAACAGGCCATTGATTCAAGCGTAATGCATTGTGCCAGGCATCCCAGGGAGGAGACCGCCATCACGTGCGCGAGCTGCGGGACTCCCATCTGCCCGCGATGCATGGTCTCCACGCCCGTCGGCATGAAGTGCCCCGACTGCGGCAAGGTGAAGAACTCCGTGCTGTTCAAAGTCAGCCCCGGGCGGCTCGTAGTCGCAGGGATCACCGCGATGGCGGCAGGAGTGATTGCGGCGCTCATCGGCCATATCGGCTTCTTCGTGATATTCCTCTCCATGCCCTATGGCTATTTCGCCGGCGGACTGATCTTGAGGGCATCCGGCATGAAGCGCGGGCGCAAGCTGGAGATAGTCGTAGGCGCATTGATGGTCATCGGGGCGCTAGCGATTCAGTTCACTGGGCCGCTACTGGCAATAGCGGCTCTCAACGCAGCCGGAAAACTGACGTATGCCCCTGTGCTTCGCGCGCTGATTGACCCATTCTTCTGGATCGCGGTCGTGCTTTCCACTGGTGCAGCGGTTTCGAAGATAAGGTATCTTTGAGGAAGACTTTAGACTTTAGACTTTAGACTTTAGACTGGAGACCTTAGGAGGATGAGAGAGATTCCGGAGTGGCTGTACGACGAGACACGGACCACCGGGACGGATTACACCGACCTCAAGGAGGCCGCGGCCTACGAGGAGAGAAGCCGCAGCCAGGATAGAGGAGCGATCAATGACTTCATCCTGAAGTTTCTCGAGCTTGATTCCTCTAAGACCGTCCTTGACCTGGGCGCAGGCTTTGGGTCTTTTGCGCTTGCGGCAGCCCCGCATTGCAGGAAGGTTATCGCAGTTGATATCTCCCCTGTGATGCTTGACCTGGCCGCAAAGATGGCAAGAGAAACAGGACTATCGAACATCGAATTCCACAACGCAGGATTCCTGACCTATGAACATGCCGGTCCGCTGGTTGACGGCGTGGTGTGCTGCGGCGCACTGCATCATCTGCCTGACTTCTGGAAGCAGGTGGCACTTTTTCGCATGTCGGCGATACTAAAGCCAAACGGGCGGCTGCACCTGGAAGACCACGTGCTATCCTTCGACATCAACCGATATGCTGAAGTGCTTGATGATCTTATCGAGAGGAATAAGGACCGCCTTGATGCCAATGGACGTAACATCATGGGCGTCCTCATGCGAGAGGAATTCCCCACGTTCGGATGGATAATGGAGAGTATGATCGAACGCGCCGGCTTCGCTATACTTCACAAACAGTATGGGCAGACAGGATTCCGTGCGTACTACCAATGTCAGAAGCAGGAGACGTAAAGGAAAGCAATCGCAATGGCCCGTGGTATCATGGCTCGCCCTTTGAGTTGACGATGTTGAGCAAGGGCAGTGTGGTGACGCCGTTTAAGGAAGTGGCGAAGGCCTTTTCTCATAAGCCACCAATGGTGTCCATGTCGGATGACTACGGCGTTGTCAAGCACAACGGCGAGGTCACGGGGTTTCTATATGTCATATCAGATGCCGCACCAGGCGATGTGGTGGAGATGCCCGGCACTGATAGTACGCATTGGGTGATCCAGCGAGACATGGAGGTTGAGTTTCTGGGCGAGCTTCCCATATCCGATCCACCCCTGCTCACCGAAGAAGAGATCGCAGAGCTAAGGAAGGATCGGCCCGATGGGCAGACCGGCTTTGTTAGCAGCTAATCATTGCCATGGACATTGAAATCATCGAATTCACAGAAAAGCATCGCCCCTGGGCAAGAGAACTGCTAACCGAGAACTGGGCCTCTCCTAGAATAGTCACTCGCGGGAAGGTACACCAGGCGGATGAGTTGCCGGGACTCATGGCCGTAAAGGATGAAGAGCCTGTCGGGCTGCTCACCTACGCCATTGAGAACGGCCAGTGTGAGATCGTCTCGCTAAACTCATTGGCGGAGGGACGGGGTATCGGAACTGCGCTTGTTCATGAAGTTTGTTCAATTGCCCGATCACATGGCTGCTCGCGGGTCTGGCTGATCACAACCAATGACAATACCAAGGCCCTGAGGTTCTACCAGCGCCTGGGCATGGTCATCGCCGCCGTTTATCCGAACGCCATTGCTGAGTCCCGCAAACTGAAGCCGGAGATACCGGAAGTCGGCATAGACGGCATTCCGATCAGGGATGAGATTGAGTTGGAGTTGGCCCTGTAGCGCCCCTATTCCGCAACCTTGCCGAGGGCCAGATCAGATAGCCGCATGTGCAGGTCCCATGCCCGCATGTAGACTTTTTGCCCCTCAGGATTCCCCCACCCTTGGACGAGTTCCAGAGGAGAAGGGACTTCCTCGCCGGGGATGCACCAAGCCAGGTATGAGTACGGCGCAGCCTCGACGGCCTTCCTAAGAACCGCCTGTGGGTCATCCTTCCGCAGGTTGCCATAGAGCGGTCCGCGCGATCCCGCCTTTCCTACGCGCAAATCGAAGTTGCTCCTGCAAACTATTGGTATGTGAATGGGATCAGGATCGGGCCATGTCGTTTCACCAGGTTCCGGGTTGGCGAGCATATGGTTCACGTAGTAGCCTTCGGTATGCTTGTCCAGACTTGACCAGAAGTCCCTGTGCCACATAGTTGCCTCTGATATGGATTGGGCGTAGGGAAGCAGTTCGGCCAGATTCGGACGAAGGGCTTGGTGTTCTCGGCCTCTAGCGTGGCAATTATAGCTGACGACTTCAGCAGAGAACTCGTCCATTCCCACGCAGCGGAAGAATTCCAGGATCTCAGGAATCTGATGAGCGTTTGCCGAGGTGATAAACAGGTTGGTCCCGCATCGGAGACCCATGGCCTTAGCCCGCTCAATCGCGGTCGCAGTCTCTTTGAAAGCGCCGTTTCGGCCGGCAACGCGGTCATGAAGCTCATCCAGGCCATGGATCGCAAACCAGAGGGTAGTTGTGCCGAGCTCCTTCAGGCAGCCGAGGATTTCCTCCCAATCAGCGCGCTGGGCGAGGAGAGGCCCAGGAGTAGTGAATGGCTCGAACAGCTTGCCGTCAGCGTGTGAGTAGAACAACCGGATGATCCTGAGGGCGTCCGGGTGCATCAGGACTTCGTGCATGGGAAACGGCATGAACCTCAAGCCCTGTGATCGGCAGAACCGAGCGCCTTCCTCCAGCACCCGCTCGATGTCAGTCAGCTCCATCGGCGGATAGGGGTGCCCTTGAGCCCAGCAGTGAGCGCATTCACCGAGGCAGCCGCTGACCTCTACTGTGAGATGAAGGGTTCTCTGATTAGGATTCGCCTCTTTGCCCATAATGGTGACTCCTCCCGTCCTGTCCTTTATCGGCTACCGGGCAACAGTTGGTAAAGGAGAGTCTCTCTCACCCAGGGGGGAGTGGGAAGTCTCATGCGACAAAGGTTAGATGGCTAATCCCCTCGATCACCTGAACACTCCTACTCCAAAATGGTAGTTAGCTACATGAACATTCGTGTCTCCGTCATGAATCTCCTACTTCTTGGATTATCGGGCCTGTTGACGCCCGTCGTTTGATGGTGTATAGTGTGAGGTAGCAGGCTTGCGTCATGTGCGAGGAACAGATGAAGCTGCGAGTTTATCTGGACACATCGGTCCTGAGTGCCTACTGTGACGAGAGAGCGCCTGAAAGGATGGCGGAAACGAAGGAATTCTGGGCCAGGCTTTCCGAAGTCGAAGCCTCGACTTCCGATCTGGTACTGGACGAGATAGAGCGAACGCCTGATGAAGATCGCCGTTCTGTGATGCTGGCGCTGCTGGCAGATACGGCCCGGATCCCGGTCACTCAGGAGATGCACGAATTGGCGGATCGCTATATCCGGCATGACCTTTTTGGCCCTGTGATGTACAACGATGCGCTCCATGTGGCGGCTGCCGTGCTCTCGCGGCAGGACATCCTGCTTTCATGGAACTTCAAGCACCTGGTGAACCGACGAAAGCGCGCTCAGGTAAACGAAGTGAACATATTGCTTGGTTTACCGACAATAGAGATACTCGCGCCGTCTGAGTTATGAGGCAGTGAAAAAAATGAACTACTTTGATTACGAGAGCGCCGCGCACGAGGCCGGTCTGACGGAAGATCAGCTTTCCGCCGTCAAGGAGGCTGTGCGGCAGGAGTTTCCCACTGATGACATGATGTGGGAGCTGCACGTCCTGCGGGCCTGCCTGGCGATAAAGGACGGACACGCAACGCTGGAAGACGTTACTCGGCGTCTGGCAGCTTAGATATACCTTGCCTCAACCTCAGCAACTTCGCCTCGCCGGGGGCGAGGTCCAGTGAAACCGAGTCGTTCTCCAGCTTCAAGTCCCTCATGACCCCGGTCTTCGGGCTCATTTCCTGGATTCTGCCCTTGAACGTGAGCTTGGCGGTGGTCTTGTTGCGAAGATGGCGGTTGACGACCATCGCCCATGTGGAGCCGTCCTCATGCTTGAACATCCCCTGAACCAATGGATCGCCCTCGACTTTGATGGGGAGGCCGGGATCGAGCGCCTTGCAGCCCGCAGGGATCTCGCCGGTGTGGTAGACGCCGGTTGAGGTGAGCTTCATCAGGGTTGGGCCGAGAACCTTCATCTCTCCGTTTATGCGCTTGACCTGATTGAAGTGCTCGGTCCGTTCACCCTTGCCGTCAATTATCGCGTTGTTAAAGGGATCTCCAGGCGTCCAGTAGGTGAAGTAAAGGATCGCCTTATAGCCGTACGCGAGGGCGGTGTTCACCTGCCATCTCAGGTCCACATCGGTAGGATTCCGATATGACCAGTGGGGGGTAACCAAAAGGATATAGCAGCTCGGGATGCCGTTCTTGAGACCGTCGGTCCGAACGATCTCCATGTTGGTGAAGTAGCTGCCGAGATGCTCGGGCTTGTTCGGATCGGTGGCCATCATGATGTAGTGGTCATAGCTCAGGATGCGCGGCTTGACGACCGAGCAGAACTGGGCGACATGCTCCTCGTAGGTCTTGTTGCCGAGCTGGGCCTCGTTGGCGTAATTCGGGAAGAGGTTGATGAACGGCAGGTGCTTCGGGTCTTTCTTGAACAGGTATTGGCTGATCGCCGCCAGCTTCGGGAACTGGGATGAGTTCGGCTCGTCGGTGATGAAGTAGCCGCCGGTGGCAGGATAGCCCGAGTAGTCGGCAAGGACTGCGTCAAGATTCGAGGAGAAATCGGCGTCGCCGGGGTTCTTGGCCATGATCCTGCCGTCGCCGATGATGTACTTCAGGCCGTACTTGGAGCAGGCGTCGAGGATGGCCTTGTTCTGCTCGACCGTGACCCCACTGCACGGCGGCAGGCAGTAGTTGAAGTTTGCCTCAGCAACGTCGGCATAGCTCTTCATCGGGTCGGTAGTTGCCGGCGGTCCGCACCAGTAGCTGATGATGAAGTCACTCGCGCCGGCCGTCGAAGCGACAAGAAGGATTAGGCACAGGATAAGCACTTGCATGATTCCACCTCCACTGACTGTATAAGGGAGACTTACACTCAGCCGTGGTTTTGTCCTCCCAGTGCTCCATCACTCCAATACTCTCCCGCTTGCCAGCGGGATCCCGTCCGAAGGCGGGACATTACTCCGCCTCGTCTTCCCCTACGCATGTTTCCAGTTTTTCGGCAAATCCGGCACTAAGTGGGCTGAGCCGTCGTCTATATAAGTAAAAGGTTTGACGATAGATTGGCAGGGATGCCATAAATGAGAATTCTTCAACAAAAATCGAAAAACCCCTTGACAAGTGGAAGCCCGCTTGGTAGACTAAGGGCAGATGGCAAACTTAAGTTTCCCTTGACAGGAGGCACGGCTATGATAGCAAGGCAGCTTCTGCATCCACGGATAGGCGTGTACCGTGAAAGGCTTCCACTGAAGCGGATTGATAGAGCCGAGATGCTCGTGCTGATAGTCTCCGTTTGCTCGCTGCTTCTGGTTTGCGGGTTGACCATGGCGGTTGATCGCCCCTCGCCCACCATGACGGCGATCTCCGTCCGTTCCGGCGACACACTTTGGAGCTTGGCAGCGCAATATGGAGACCCGAATACCTATATCCTCCAGCGCGTGGATGACCTCAGGCAGGCGAATGGGCTGAAGGCAGGCCAGCCGCTGCACGAGGGGCAGATGCTCAACGTTCCGAACGTCCAACGTCGAACATCGAACGGCCGGAGGGTAAGATGAGGCAAGCGAGGGCGGTGCAAATCATGACGGCG
>Ga0307379_10003061_pt1 | contig 24391 bp, 21 predicted proteins | sample UN2MG_FD_202237 | JGI IMG/M metagenome (GOLD analysis project Ga0307379, IMG submission 202237) | Soil microbial communities from Risofladan, Vaasa, Finland - UN-2 | ecosystem: Environmental > Terrestrial > Soil > Coastal area > Acid sulfate soil | place: Finland: Risofladan, Vaasa | collected...
CTCACAATTTCAGTGAGATTTCCTCTTGAAATAACAATGATTGCCCCTGTGACTGAAATAATAATACCAGCAACTTTTATTAGATGTAATTTTTCTTTAAAAAAGTAGGCAGCAAGAAGAGCAATAAATACTGGATTGTTTGCTATTATGAGTGAAGCTCGGCCTGCGTTGATAATTTTAAGCCCTTTGAAAAAGAAAACATTGTATGAAAATATGCCCGTCATTCCAAGAAGGATAACAGGAATGATTTGTCTTCTCATTGGTATGGGAAGTGTGCCTTCAGCTTTCCAGGTAAGTAAAAGAAGGAAAACTGAAGCTATAGCAAACCGTAAAAAAGCAGCTGAAAATGGCCCAACGTCTTTTGCAACGACCCTTCCAGCGATAAAAGTACCTCCCCAGAAAATTGCTGTTAACAACAACTTTACATACACAAATATCGTGGAACCCTTATTCATTTTCTCTCTCCTAAGAAACTAAATGTTGAAAAGAGCATGGGGATGTCTTTTTTTACATCATGCCCTCTAACATGGGGCCTCAGCGTGCCGCTTCAAACCGTGTGCACGAGCACCTCGTCATTGTCTTCTAGGCACTTTGTCCGTGTGCGCCTGTTTGAAGCGGCCTACCGGCTAGTCTTTGTGAGGGCATGGTAAAAAAAGACATCCCCATGCTCAACGTATAGTTTCTTTCATGTATAACCCTGGAGCGAAGCGTCGGGGTCATTTGCTTAGTACTTACATATCAAAGGAGGGCAAAAATATACCTTCATACTGTGTAATTTCAAGCCATCTCATACATTAAAATGAGGTATCAGGAAATAAAGGGCTCCCTTTTTCTTTTTATTTTAGAGTCTTGATATGTACTTGACTACTATAGCAATTGCCTGCTCAGGAGTTTCGACGTAATCGATCCCATCAATACCCGGCCAGGTCTTAAGCCCTATGACTGGCTTTCCGATCTTCAGGGCCAAGCCTATCTCTGATAAAGTTCCATAACCGCCTGCAATCGCTACAACCACATCAGAAGCCCTGACTACCAGTAAATTTCTTCCTTCACCAAGGCCTGTTGCAATAGGGAGTGTGATAAAAGGGTTAGCTGAATCCTTTTCTTTTCCTGGCAGTATTCCCACGGTTATGCCACCTGATTGATAGCACCCTTTTGCTGCCCCTTCCATAACACCGCCAAGACCTCCGCAGAAAAGAACCCAGTCATTTTTTCCGATAAGATGACCCAATTCATTTGCCTGATGATAAATCTCCGGAGAACATTCCCCAGCACCAATAACACCAATGTGAGTTTTTGTATACATCAGAATTTCTCATAAAAAAGTATTGACAAAAGCGCTCTCATAACGATAGATATGCCAAGCTGAGAGACAGCTTTATTACTAAATTAGGGTTAAATAGAGGAAATGAAAAAGTCAAGGAATAAAAAATCACGGTTGATCATCACACTGTTACCGACTGTTATTATTTTTATCATTTTTATCTGGTTCTTGATGACTATCTTTGAAGGCAAAAAACCACTTGCTACGTTAACTCCTTTACCAGAATATATAAGTAAAAGTATTACCTTCAATGTAGTGATTTCTGACGTAAAGATGGGACTAAGAGACGTAAAAGTGAGCATAAAACAGGATGGCCCTGCGATTCCCCTCCTTAAAAAAAATTTTCCCTATACAGGACTACTCAACAAAAAGGGAGTCCATATATTTGATGGGGAATTTACATTAAATCCAAAACAATTAAACCTGGTGCAGGGACAGGCAAACCTTATCATCGAAATCCACGATTTTTCTAAGAGGAGAGGTGGCGACGGGAACCTCACCATACTTGAACATAAAATGACAGTGGACACAATTCCTCCATCAATGACGGCTATCAGCAGGAGCCATAACATTAATAGAGGAGGTTCTGGCCTCATCAGTTATAGAGTCTCAGCTGATACACGTGAGAGTGGTGTTTTAATAAATGATATACTTTTTCAGGGTGTACCATTTAATAACGATCCTCATACTGGAATATATCTCTGCTATTTTGCGTTCCCCTGCAATGTAAAAAAAGATGCTGTGTTGTATCTCTGGGCCAAGGATATGGCTGATAATGAAATAAAAAAGTCCTTTCGCTATCATATTAGACAAAAACGCTTTCGTAAGGATAATATAAGGATATCAGACCGACTCTTAGATGCCATAATTACCTCTTTTTCCCCGGACATATTTGAACAAGGTGACAGTACTATTGAAAAATATTTATTCATTAATAAAACATTAAGAAAAGAAAACTCCGCCTCATTAAAAGAACTTTGCCAATCACCAATAAAGGAAAAGTTGTGGGACGGACCCTGGATAAGAATGAAAAAAGCCGCTACAATGGCAGGATTTGGTGATGAAAGAATCTACTATTACAACAATAAGGTGGTAGACAGGCAGCTACATATGGGTGTTGATCTGGCATCATTTGCCGGATCTCCTGTTCAGGCTGCCAATACTGGCAGAGTTATTTTTGCACAAGATCTTGGAATATACGGCCTCACAATAGTTATTGATCACGGTCAGGGCCTCTTTACCATGTATGGTCATTTAAGCAGCATTGATGTAGTTGTTGATCAAGTCATCAACAAGGGAGACATCATTGGCGTTACTGGTACAACAGGTCTTGCAATGGGTGATCATCTTCATTTTGGCTTTTTGGTTCACGGTGTTCCCGTCAATCCAGCAGAGTGGTGGGATGTCCACTGGATAAAGGACAACATACACAAAAAGCTGAGCATGGTTGAAAAACTTGTTGAAAAATAATGCTTTGGCAAAGTGGTATTCAGGTTTTTTAATCTTGTTGACCGCTGATTACTGACCTCTGAAAGGGTATTGATCTTGATTATATATGAAAATTGATTCACGTTTAAAGATTATCCATGTTAGTTGCTATTCAGGATATAAGGCGAATGAAAGACCGCTTGATTTTACAGTTCGAGGGCGAAAATTAATGGTAGAAGAAATTATCGACCAATGGTATGGAATAAACGACGACTATTTCAAAGTATTAGCAAACGATAACAAGGTCTATCTTATTAAATATAATCGCAATGAGGATCTCTGGACCTTAGAAAAAATAGTAGGGTTAAAAAGTAGTTGAATTTTTATAGCTCAGTTCTTTTTTTTCCAACACAAATAATCGATCCCGCAGGCGGGCCGCCTCCTCAAAATCTAACCTTCTCGCTGCATTCAACATTTCCTTCTTTATTGATTTAATCATCTTCGGTAAATTACCAAGAGAAATATATTCTTCCTTTGGCTCCGAAACATTGGGAATGCTTACATAATCTGCTTCATACACAGAGCCCAGAATATCAGAGATGTCTTTCTTAATGGATTCTGGGGTAATTCCGTTGACTTCATTGTATCTCTTCTGCAATCGCCGCCTTCTGTTTGTCTCATCAATTGCCATTTTCATGGAGGGTGTTATCTCATCAGCATAAAAGATAACAGTACCATCCACATTTCGGGCAGCTCTCCCACAGGTCTGAACAAGAGACCTCTTGGATCGCAGGAAACCTTCTTTATCTGCATCTAAAATGGCCACCAGCGACACCTCCGGTAAATCTAAACCTTCACGTAAAAGATTAATCCCTATAAGAACATCAAATATTCCAATCCTCAGATCCCTAATAATCTCCGTCCTTTCAATGGTAGTTATATCAGAATGCAGGTATCTGGCTTTGATACCTAACTCAGTATAATACTCTGTGAGATCCTCTGCCATGCGTTTAGTAAGAGTGGTAACCAAAACGCGCTGACCATTATGTGTAACCTGCCTGATAGCGACTAAAAGATCATCCACCTGGCTGTGTGCTGGTCTGACTAAAATCTTCGGGTCTATAAGGCCAGTAGGTCTAATAATCTGTTCAATTACATGGGAAACCTTATCTAATTCATAGGGGCCCGGGGTGGCAGAAACATAGATTATTTGGTTAATGCGAGACTCAAATTCCTCAAACTTCAAGGGCCTATTATCAAGGGCAGAGGGAAGACGAAAACCAAATTCAACTAATGTCTCTTTTCTTGATCTATCACCTCTATACATGCCCATGAGTTGGGAATTGGTAATGTGGCTTTCATCTAAGATAATAAGAGAATTATCCGGAAAATAGTCAATCAATGTTGGAGGTGGCTCACCAGGCTTCCTGCCGCTTAGATACCTGGAATAATTCTCTATCCCATGGCAATAACCCATCTCCTCCATCATTTCCAAATCATAGAGGGTTCTTTCCTCGATTCTTTGGGCCTCTATCCATTTTTTTTCATTTTTAAAATACTCAATCCTTTTGGCTAATTCTTCTTTGATATTCTGGATAGCCTCTTTCCTTTTAGGTAATGTGGTCACATAATGACTGGCGGGATAGATAGCCACGCGGCTTAATCCCTGCATAACATGACCAGTAAGAGGATCAATTTCCTGAATAGTTTCAATACAGTCCCCGAAAAATGTTAGCCGGATGCAAGAGTAATCCTCATATGCAGGATAGATATCCACCACATCACCTCTGACTCTAAAAGATGAGCGATGAAAATCAATATCACTTCTTTCATAGTGAATTTCCACCAGTTTTTTTAGGACATCTTCTCTGCGTATCAAATCACCTTTTTCTACATACAAAAGCATGCCATGATAGGCCTCAGGAGAACCAAGCCCGTAAATACAGGATACACTGGCAACAATAAGAACATCATCCCTATCCAGAAGGGATCTGGTTGCCGAATGCCTCATCTTATCGATCTGCTCATTGATGGAGGCATCTTTTTGTATATAGGTATCGGTTTGGGGAATATACGCTTCAGGTTGGTAATAATCATAATAACTTACAAAATATTCAATTGCATTATGTGGGAAAAGATTTTTAAATTCCCCATAAAGCTGTGCAGCTAAGGTCTTGTTGGGAGCAATAACAAGGGTGGGTTTTTGTACTCTCGCCACAACATTAGCTATGGAAAATGTCTTTCCGGAGCCAGTCACACCAAGCAATACTAGATGCCTGAGTCCTTCTTCTACCCCTTTACAAAGGGCATCAATAGCATGCTGTTGATCGCCTTTCGGTTCAAACGGAGAGATGAGCTGAAAAGGTGAAGATTTTTGCACTACTCCTCTATCCTCAATCGCCAGCTAGTTCCCGTTGGTCCATCTTCAAGGATAATCCCTTTTCTGGATAGCTCCTCCCTGATAGCATCAGCACTGGCCCAATCCTTTGCCTTTCGAGCTTCCTGCCTCTCCTTAATCATTTTTTCAATCTCTTCCGTTGCAACTTCAGGGGAAGCTTTTATTATCTTCTGAAAAAAGTGAGATGGTTCCCCTTCAAGCAGGCCTAATGCCTTGCTGCAGCCAAGAAGGTCCTCCCTCTCTTTCACTAATTGGGATGTAATGTCTGTTTTTTGTGCTGGTGAATCTATAAGCCTATTTATATCCCGTACTTTATCAAAAAGTAATCCCAATCCTGCTGCAGTGTTAAGGTCATCGTCCATAACATGTATAAAACGATTCTTAAAATCATTGTCACCTACGTGAGATAAAAACGCAGTGTTTGTATCATGTTTATACGGCCCGATTATCTCCTCTAATCTCTGAAGAGTCCGATATATCCTAACAAGCCCTGATCTGGTTTCCAACATGGCAGAACGAGAAAAATCCAATGGACTCCTGTAATGTTTTGAAAGCAAAAAGAGCCGTAATTCTTGGGGATGATATAAAGTAAGGGCATCTCGTATTGTAATAAAATTTCCCAGGGATTTAGACATTTTTTCCGCTTCCACCGTCAAAAAACCGTTATGTACCCAGTAATTTGCAAAATTAACCCCATTGGCTGCCATTGCCTGAGCCCTCTCGTTTTCATGGTGTGGGAATATAAGATCCCTTCCACCACCATGAATATCAAAATTGGCCCCTAAATATTTGCAGCTCATAGCAGAGCACTCAATATGCCACCCTGGTCTTCCATCCCCCCAAGGACTCTTCCACTTGGGCTCTCCTGGTTTTGCCCCTTTCCACAGAACGAAATCCATAGGATATTTCTTTTTCTCATCAACAGCAATCCGAGCACCAGCAACCATCTCCTCTAATTGTCGACCTGAAAGCTGACCATAACTATCAAATTTTTCAACAGAAAAGTAGACAGTGCGGTCCACTACATAGGCAAACCCTTTTTCAATCAAACTCCTCACCATATCAATAATATCATCAATATGCTCTGTGGCTTTAGGCTCTATATCTGCATCAATTACCCCTAAGGAGAGCATATCCTCATAAAAGGTGCCTATATACCGTTTTGCAAGGGTAGCTGTATCCTCACCCGTCTTTTTTGCCCGCTCAATGATTTTATCATCAACATCGGTAAAATTTCTGATATAGGTAACCTTGAATCCCCTGGCCCTCAGATATCTCACCAAGACATCAAATACAATTGCTGAACGAGCATGCCCTATATGGCATAAATCGTAGACAGTAACCCCACAAACATAGATACCAATCTCACCATTTTTTATTGGTTTAAAGACTTCTTTTTTTCGGTTTGCTGAGTTATACAACGTGAAAGACATGTATTATTCCTATATTTATCATATGCATTTTAGCGTGACGACCGCATAGGCAGCTAACCCTTCCTCTCTGCCGCAAAAACCAAGACCTTCGGTAGTAGTAGCTTTTACGTTTACCACATGACCGTCAACACCTAAAACACTTGATAAATTCATCTTCATATCATTTAAATACTGAGTTAATTTTGGCTCTTGGGCAACAATAGTGGTATCGAGGTTATTCACCATGAATTTTTCATTATGAGCAAGGTCTACAACTTTTTTTAAAAGAAAAAGACTGTCGACTCCTTTGTAAGTAGGATCAGAATCCGGAAAATGCTGACCAATATCACCTTTCCCAAGGGCCCCAAGGATGGAATCAATAACCGCATGAGTCAAAACATCGGCATCAGAATACCCTCGTAGCCCTTTTATGTATGGAATTGTAACACCACCTAAAATCAAAGGCCTTCCTTCAGCCAGCTCATGAACATCGTATCCAAATCCAATCCTGAACATCTCTTTGTGCCATTTCGATTAATTACAAAGGTTTCTTATTCTCTACCCTTTCAATCAAGGCTGCTGCAAGCATGGGGAACATGATCTCATTGTGCCCAGTGAGAGAAAATCCCTCACCACCTTCCAGTGTTGGTCTCTTGACTACATTCGTCATAGGCCTATAATGCCGTATGAAATCCATATCCACTGTTGTGAATTTTTTAACAGTAAACCCAAGGTTTCTGACAAGGGTAAGTGCCTTTAAAAATACTTCGGGCAAGATAACCGCAGAACCAAGATTAATATATACACCACCATCAAGATGTGAGACCAATGAGGCAAAAATTCGAAAGTCAAGATGTGAAGTCTTTCCTATTGCAGATCCATCTACACCCGGATGGAAATGTATAATATCGGTGCCTATAGCCACATGAACTGTAAGAGGAATATTCATTCGCGCAGCTCCAGCTAACAAGCTGAACTTGTTGTAGGGAAACGATGCCTTTAGAATGCTTCTCCCAACTGAATACCCTAATCCACTCCCTTTTTTGGCTCCTTCCCTTATAGCACTGTTAAGAAACTCTCCTGTCTCTTCAGCCATTCCAAATTTACCATCGGAGAGTTCATTGTCCACATCTTCTGATGTGGCACCAACCATTGCCACCTCCAAATCATGTATAATGCCAGCACCGTTCATGGCAATGCCAGTAATTATTCCCCGTTCCATCAAATCCAAAATTATCGGACTTAACCCAACCTTAATGGTATGAGCCCCCATCGCTAGTATAATAGTCTTTTTTTCTTTTACTGCTATTTGCAATCTATTCACTAATTTTCTAAGATCATTTCCTGCTAAAATATTTGGCAGATTTTCAAGCCAAAGACTCATTGTGCTTCCTGCTATCCAGCTCGATCCGAAATCCCTGACCGAAACCTTGCTTTGCCTTTTTTTTAGTGGATACGTTTTTACATTTTTTAGTGATAGTGGTTTAAATTTCATAAGTGCCTCAAGTGAACTAAAGCCCGCCCTGGCGCGACGTGTTTAAATCAGACTGTAAAGTCTTTCATGCGCTAGGTGCTTTGATCAGCCTATTAAGATTATAGGCCAGCCTGCCCTGGTGCGACTTCTCTGGCAAATGCTACAATCTCTGTAGTATTTCTGGAGCTTAAGCAGCATAAGCTAAGCATTGCAAACCAGGTCTGGGCCAGGGGTCTGGGCCAGGGTTAAAAATGTCTAAAGTTATAAGTTACAAGTCATCTATCTGGGTTTTAAAATTACTAAATTCTTACATTTCACATCGCACATCCAAAAGGTTCTTTACCGCCTATTAAACCACTAATCCTGACTATTAATGTACCCTTAAGAGTTTTTCTGAAAAAGAATATACTCAACTAACTCACAGATTAGGTGTCCTGCCAAGATATGGGTTTCCTGAACTCGAGGGGTCTGGTTGCTTTCAACCACCATTGGTAAATCTACTAATGTGAGCATTTTTCCACCATCTCCTCCTATAAGACCAACGGTATATAAACCCTTCTCTTTAGCAGTCCTTATGGCAGAAAGAATGTTTTTCGAGTTTCCACTCGTTGAAATAGCAAGCAATATATCTCCTTTAACACCAAGGGCCTGAATCTGCTTAGAGAAGACTTCTTCATAGCTGTAATCATTGGCTACACTTGTAATAATAGAGGTATCAGTGGTGAGTGCCATGGCTGGTAAGGGATGACGGTCTAATTGAAACCTGTTAACAAATTCTGCAGCAATATGCTGTGCATCAGCTGCACTTCCTCCATTACCACATAGCATAAGCTTTCTGTCATTTTTAAAGGCTTTCGATATATATTCAGCACAACCTATCAATGGGGATGTATTTTTTCTAACAAAATCCTCTTTAATTCTCTGGCTTTCTTTGGCTACTCTTCTAATGATCTCTTCCATTCCTGTGCCTCGTTATCTTGTGAGTATACATTTCCTATCGCACATAATGTTTTTAAAACTATAATCTCAATACACATTTGTCAATGCTGGATTTACTTCTATCTCACTAATTGAAATTGAAAAAATTATTTATTCATAAATTAATTTAAGTAATTATAATATCTATTTGCTAATATTATGAATTTAAATATTTAATTCATGCTATGATATAAGAGACAAAAAAATTTTTCTCAAATTACAGAATTTTTTATTGAAAATGATACTTCACTATGCTAAGAACTCCTCATTGCTTTGTTTATATCTATTTTAAGAATGTATTCATATCTTTCCTAAGTCCCTCGATTCATAAATTCGATGACGTATTTATTTACTCCATTCGGCTTGAGCTATGGCCGAGGGCGGGACTAAGTGCTGCTTTCGGCCATGAGCCTTTCGGCAGTGAGCTCAAGGCCGAACTGCTCAAGCCGAATGGAGTGAGCCCTTCGGTCTGAGACATGTCGACGAGCTCATGTCGAGTCGTTCTGGGTCGAAGACAATTGCAAAGATTATACTTATTCAAATACGTTATAGTATTTGCGAATCGAAGCACTAAGGAACATCCGTAATTATTAAACAATGTACCTATCTATCTTTTAAAAGAAATTATTTAAGAAAATATATAAGGAAAGGGGGGAGAAAGTAATAGTAATAAGGGGAAGTACCTTTGGCATTTAATAAAAAATATAATAGGAGGGTGAAACTCATGACAAAAGCAGAATTAATATCAGCGATAGCTAACAGCACAGGTTTAACAAAGGCCGATTCAGAAAGAGCCTTGAACTCATTTCTTACTGCTGCAAAAAACACCATAAAAAAGGAGGGTAAACTTCCCTTAGCTGGTTTTGGAACCTTTGTGGTAGTTAATAGAAAAGCAAGAACCGGGAGAAACCCACAGACTGGGGCACCGATTCAAATTAAAGCCAGTAAGGTTGTCAGATTTCGCCCGGGTAAGGAATTAAAAGAAAGCCTGTAGTGCATAACCAGTTGTGTAGCGTGCCAAAGAAACGCTTTATCATTTTCGGCAGTCTTTACCCCTTTAAATAACTTTTTTGAAGGTCCGAAGTTTTGGCATCCACATTTAACAGTTCTCCCTGGTGTTACATACGTGAATAAACCTGCGAGGTTTATGGGGTACTGAGAGCTCGAATCATCGTATTAAGTCCATACAGCGGGCCGGTGTCAAAGTAATTAATTAGTCTGGGGGGTACTTTAAAGGCACGAGTAAGCTTCCTCACAGGATTTAAAAATCGGTGGTGGCGCCAATTATTTTAGGTAATTGTGTTTTTTGCAGATAGTATTTTTATAGCCTCGGCTACAATTTTTATCTCTTTTTCCTGGATGGTTCGTGCATCCAGCAAAACCTGATCTTTCTCAAGCCTTGCTATAATAGGTGGATTATAGCAACTCAATGCATTTGCTATATACGTGGCTGAGAGTTTCCCTGGAGATATGCAAAGAAGCCTACTTCGTATCTCCTCTAAAGGCATGGCGCCACCACCAACCCGAGAAAAACCATCACATAGGCCTATAGAGAGAGCGCTATTACCTACCCTTCCGATCATATCCAATAGCTTTTTCGCCTTTCGACACACACTTTGATACGGCTGGCATATCATTCTCAATGTCGGTATCTGTTGTATTGCTTTCTTTTCATTCCGGTAAAGGTTCAGTGTTTCCTGAAGCGCGAAAATGGTTAATTTATCTACCCTGAGAGCCCTCGCCAGCTGGTTCGCCTTTATTGCCGAAATAATCTCCTTTTTTCCAAGAATTATCCCGCATTGTGGTCCGCCCAGCATCTTATCACCACTAAAGGTGATTATATCTGCCCCTTTTGCGACAGAATCCTGAACCGTTGGTTCTTTTGTTAGTCCATATCGAGAAAAATCAATAAAGCAACCGCTGCCAAGATCTTCCATTACAGGAAGGCTATATTTTTTTCCCAAAGCAACAAGCGCGTCTAACGGTACTTCCTCTGTAAATCCTACTGTCTGAAAATTACTCGTGTGAACCTTAAGTAAAAGAGCGGTATTTGATTCAATAGCAGCTTCATAATCACTACTAGTTGTTTTGTTGGTAGTTCCCACCTCAAACATCCTCGCCCCACTTTTTCTCATGACCTCAGGTATCCTAAAGGAGCCGCCAATCTCTACCAATTGTCCTCTGGAGATTATAACCTCCTTACCTTTGGCAATAGTGTCTAATGTAATGAGAACTGCGGCAGCATTGTTATTAACAACCATGGCACCCTCTGCACCGGTCAGCTCCATAAGGATATCTTCCACGTGCACATACCTGCTGCCCCTTTTGCCAGTCTTTAAATCATATTCTAAGTTGCTATAACAACCTGCTAAGGCATTAAATGTCGAAATAACCCTTTTTGCCAGTAGCGATCTTCCCAAATTAGTGTGCACAATGACTCCAGTGGCATTGATAACCTGTCTTAGGCTCGGCTGAGATAGAATTATTATCCGTTTTTGTATCTGATCAACTACAGTACGTAACGCTAAGTCTGGCAATTCATCCTCTGTCTGTGCCCTATCTATCCTTTCCCTCAGTTCATCTAACACATAATGAATAGCCCTTAACACCAGGACCCGGGGAGTAGTCAACAGAAATTCCTTAACGACAGATGACTCCAATAGGTAATCTACCGATGGTAACTTTCTAAAAATTATATTTTTATCATCTTTTTTCACTTGTGACTCCTTATTGTGCTGCTAAGATACGCAATAATATCCAGTTGCCAACCAGTAAATAATATGATAAACAATATTTTAATGTGGTGGGTGTAGCTCAGTTGGTAGAGCACTGGGTTGTGGCCTCAGTGGTCGCGGGTTCAAGTCCCGTCACTCACCCCATTAAATTAGTGTTTCCTGTGTGTATTAACAGCCTACCCAAAAAAACGCCCTATACTAATCATCCAGCCAAGTAAAGTCCTCGAGAAATAATCAGCAAGCAAGAAAGGGTATTTTAAGGTACCGGTGATAATGAGAAACAAGATAATTACAATACCATATCGTGCAAACTGCTGATATTTGATCGATAGTGGATAAGGAAGTAGATAGGACAGCACATGCGAACCATCCAAAGGGGGAATTGGAATAAGATTAAACATGGCTAAAATAATATTTATCTTAACACCAAAAAGACACATTACACTTGCAATAGAAAAAATGGTGCTATGACCCCGTAAGACTATTATTGAAAAAAGCAATATGAATCCAAAAACAAAGGCCAAAAGGATATTAGACAGAGGACCGGCCAGAGAGACAAATGTGTAATCTCTCTGAGGATTTCTTAAGTTGCCTACACTCACAGGAACGGGTTTGGCCCAACCAAAAATGATACCGGACCCTGTCATCAGGTAAAAGGAAAGCAAAACCATCGGTAAAATAATAGTTCCTGCAAGATCTATGTGTCTTACTATATTAAGAGACAACCTCCCCTGTCTTTGTGCAGTATCATCCCCAAACCACAAAGCAATTACACCATGAGCACACTCATGAATCATGACAGAGAAAAGAAGTATCGCAATTATCAAAATTACTTCAAGCATATTCTATTATACCAAAAAAGAATATTGTAAAAAGATTAACTAAAAACCTCTCACAAATACCATAACGAAAAAATATCGTTCTATCAATGTATCTTTAAGGGGTTACAATGAAAAATAGATTTAAAAGAAGGTATACTGCATTGTGGAGGAAATAGTAGATCTATTCGAAACGCTATTTTTACAGAAAAATATCTCAACTAAACAATTCAGCAAAGACTAAAAGAGATCATCCAGTTCGTCCTCTCCTCCTCCTGACATTTTTCCATGCACCTGCAGATATTGCTGAATCAACTCACTTTCTCTCTTCGAATAAAATTGATCTTCTTCATACTCAAACCAGACTACCTTATCATTTTTCTCAAACCTTCTTATGGATTGATGATTTTCAATTGCCCTTTTTCCTTTTAAAGAGGCATTATTCAATTGTCAATCTTATATTGGCCTGGTTAATCTGTTAGGTTTGCTAGGCCCATGCTCTCTAAAAAGATATCCATGCGGTTTGTCACGGCCTTTTCGTCAAATTCCCGTTCATCACCCATGTTTCCTTCATAGGCCATGACCTTATGCTCCCTCTCCAACAGGCCGAGGCGGTTTTCAGCAATACCCACGGAAAGTCCTTCACAGCCGCGGTTGTAATGGAGTATAATCCCGTTAACCTTCCAGTGCTTGGCAATGGCATCCGCACCTCCATGTTCTCTGCACCGACGGTTGTTTTTATGGCAACGGCATGTTCCGCGTGACGCCGTTGTTCGAACTGAAACACCTGGAGGAGATCTTCCGGCACAGGTTTTTCAAGATGCTCCTTTCCAAAGGCAAGGTCACGGAAGAACTGGTCCATATGGTTATGGGGTGGCGTCATTCGGGTTTCAATGTTTTCTGCGGCCCCAGGATCCAGCCCGGCGATGAAGGGGCCATGGAAAATCTGGCCCGGTATATCATCCGCGCCTCCTTTTCCCATGAGAGAATGACCTACATCCCGGAAGACTGCAAGGTTGTTTACCAATCGAAGGACAGCAAAGAGGAAAAGATCTTCGATGCCTTAGAGTGGCTTGCCGCCATGCGTTCTCATGTCCCGAATAAAGGCGAGCAGATGGTCAGGTATCTAGGCTATTACAGCAATGTGGCGCGCGGCAAGCGGAAAAAAAGCGACCAGGACGAGTTGATACCCTCCATTCTCGAACCGGATGGTTCATCCAATGAATACAGGCGAAACTGGGCGCGTCTTATCCAAAAAATATATGAAACTGACCCTCTTTGCTGTCCCAGATGTTTCGGAAAGATGAAAGTAATCAGCATCCCATCTCCCAGAGTTTACCTGCCGTCTCTCTGGCTGGTCCCAGAAGTGGTTATATGTCGACCCCGAATAACCGGAGGCTTGCGCCTCTGGGGGGTTCACCCCGCCTGATTTTCAAATGGAGAGGTGAGCCAGGGGGCAGATATGGCTTCACTCCACCGGCTTCGCACTCCTGAGTGCCGAACCCCCTTATTCTTTGAGCCGGCGCTCAGCACATCGAGGTAAGAAAGCCTCGCCACAATTGAACCATGCCAGCGGAAGACAAACACGCACAACATGATGGACTCGCTTTACCCATGGACTCGCTTTACCCTTGACACACAAGGACAAATCCCGTATAGTCTGAGCCCGAAAAAGGAAGTTCTTATCACCTTCTTCTCAAAAAGGGCAGGTTCCGGACCAAGGACCAGAGTTATTTTCTCTATTCACTTTCACAAAAGCAGCTCTCCCGGACCCTCTTCCCTCTTGGAGAATTCAAAAAACAGCATGTAAGGGATATGGCCGTATCCTACGGGCTCTATACATCAGAGAAAGCTGAAAGCCAGGAATTTATCGGCGATAGTGACTATTCATACCTTTTCATGGAAAATGAATCAAGGGAAGGTGATATCGTAGACAGTAAAGGTTGTATCCTGGGAAAGCACCGTGGAATAATACATTACACGACAGGTCAGTGTAAGAAGCTCGGTATTGCATCATCCGCTCCCCTTTATGTAAATAAACAGGACGCATCGAACAACAGGGTAGTAGTGAGGAGCAGGGAAGAGCATTTTTCGAAAGGACTCATCACAAGATACGTTAACCTGATAGCATTGGATTGTCTGGAAAGGCCTTACAGGGTGAAGGCAAAAATTCGTTACAGACACAGGGAGGCTGATGAGGTTCTGACAGCATGTAATGAAAAGGGAGTCAAGAGTGATATTCGATGAGCCACAGCTTTCGATAACTCCGGGACAGTCCGTTGTTATTTTATTCTGAAGATATAGTGTTCGGGGGCGGAGTTATTGAGAAGATTATTAAAAGCTAAAACAAAAGAGAAGATTTATGGACAGGAATAGAAAAATCTATCAGACCTACCATCTGGCGCGCTATGAAGATAGTTTTGTGAACAGGTATATGCAGGACTTTGTACGCGAGGAACCTCTGCTAATAAGAGTGGAAGATAGGCCCTATGCTGTCGTTATGCGGACTCCGGGTGATGAGATCGCGCACGCGGCGGGTTTCTGCCTTTCGGAAGGACTGGTTGAATCTCCTAAAGATATTGCCTTGATAGGTTTCTGCAGCGATCTTGATGAAAACAGCGTAATGGTTAAATTAAATGACGAGAGAAAGAAGTTAGTCTCCGAACAGCTTGAGAGACGGGGTTTTCTCAGCCAGACCAGTTGCGGGATATGCGGCAGGGAGATGATAGAAGATTTAACCAATAATCTGAAAGTTGTTGATGAAGAATCCGAGATAAGTTACAGACAGGTGTTTGAGTGTGTTGAAAATTTTTTCCGGCACCAGGAATATTACGTTCGAACACGGGGAACACATGCTGTTATGCTCTTTGATTCGAGACTTAATATCATTGTCAAGGCAGAAGATGTTGGACGCCATAATGCGATGGACAAGTCAATCGGAGCTCTATTCCTGGGGAATAGAATGTCCGATGCATATCTGGCAGTACTTTCCTCCAGGATCAGCTTTGAGATAATCCAGAAGGCCGCGCGTGCCGGAATTCCGATCTTGATAAGCATATCGAATCCTACTTCAATGGCTGTGGAAATGGGGTTGAAACTTAACATGACACTGATATGTTTGGACAAGAAATCAGGCTTTATCGTACCATGCGGAGAGAAGCGGGTCAGAGCGAAAGATATTGATATGGCTAATCCAGTATAGTCTGAGCCCGAAAAAGGAAGTTCTTATCACCGGAAAACCCTCCCTACATTTTATGCTGCCTTCAAAATAGTCATCCCTTCCCTTGCTTCAAGTAACTTCTTTTCAGTCGATCGGTAAAGGGATTTCTCTCATTTTTCTTTACTCTTTCTGACTATAGTTCTTTCTTCTTCAGGAATAGGAGGCGGAACAGGCTCGCCGGAAATCTCCTTCACCGCACCAAAGCGAGTGGGGCAAGCTTCAAAGCAGGTTCCGCATTTTATGCATTTCTCTTGGTCAATTACATGGATCTGGTTCTTGCCACCTGCAATCGCCTCTACAGGGCATTTCCTAAGGCAAATCATACAGGCCTGGCACTTATCCGGATCAATATAGTACGAGACTACTTCACGAAATAACTTTTCTATCTCGTCACTGGTGAAAAATCCGTCATATTCTTCTTCGTTTTCAAGACGTGACCCCAGCTTCTCATTTTTCACCACCTTAATGTATGGGACCAGCTTTGTAATTTCTTTAAGTTTGGACTTTAATTCATCTTCGTCTATTTCTTCGCCTTTGCCAAGTGGTCCTAACTCCTTCACCTGCTTGCTAAAGTCATTCATAACTTCGGTGAAAAGGATTCCTTCACCGGAAGACATAAATTCGATCCTTAACCTTTCTGGGTTCAGCCCTATGTGTTCCATTATTTTTCTACAGAGAAGCACCATGTTTAGTGCATGGTAATTTCCATGAGTAATATAATTACATTCATTAAGACGGCAACCCCCAATAAACACCCCATCCATTCCATTTGAGAAGGCTCTGAGTACAAATTCCAGGTCGACTCTACCGGAACACATGACGCGAATAAGCCTGATTTCATTTGTATATTGCAGTCTGGAAACTCCAGCCATGTCAGCAGCGCCGTATGCTCACCAATGGCATACAAAACCTAATATTCTTGGTTTAAATTTAAGTCCTGCACTCATTCGTTCTCACCTCTTTTGTTAGTAATCCCGGCTATATTCATTCATATACTTCTACACAGCTCCAACCGCCGCATCCATTTGTTGTATGATCTCTTCCTCTGGAACCGCCGCATCAATTTGGCTAAAGAGCTCTTCATCGGTAAAGTGCTTTAGTGAAATAGCGCCTGTTGGACACTTTGCATTACAGAGACCATCTCCTTTACAGATAACAGGATTAACTACAGCCTTTTTGCCCTGTCGTGTCTCACGAAACTCTATGGCACCATACGTACAGGCTGAGATACATGCCCCACACCCCATACACTTCCTCTCATCCACCTCGCAAACAGAACCTGAGGCTGTGACTATATCATGTGAGAGAAGGGTTAAAGCTCGACCTGCAGCTCCATAAGCATGGTTAATCGCTTCCGGTATATGCTTAGGATAGTGAGCTGTCCCACACAGGAAAACGCCATCCGTGGCAAAGTCAACAGGTCTTAATTTGACATGGGCTTCTTTGAAAAAATCATCCGGTCCTAAAGTGACCTTGAATAATTGAGATATTTCCCTGTTTCCTGCGGGGGGGATAACGGCGGCAGCCAAAGCAAGGTAATCGGCATCTATAGCAAGCCTCTTACCTAAAATGGGATCGGTCACGGTAACCCTTAAAACAGGCCGACCCTCCTCCTTAACAGCTTCCACCTGAGGTTTATCATCCGGCTCATAGCGGATGAACTTTACATCTTTATTAGACGCGTCCCGGTAATAGTCCTCCATAAAGCCATACGTTCTCATATCCCGAAAGATAATGTAGATATCCATCTCAGGGTTTATCTCTTTCAGTTTCAAGGCGTTCTTTACAGAATGGCCGCAACATACCCGACTGCAGTAATTTCGGTCTTCGTTTCTGCAACCCACACACTGGATCATCACCACGCTCCGGGCGTTGATCAACCCTTCGTCTCCTCTGGCGATCTGCTCCCCCAACTCCACAGAAGTCAATACCCTTTCATCTTCTCCATAAAGATATTCGGTAGGTTCATATTCTTCAGCGCCGGTGGCGATGACGGCTGCACCATGGTGTATCTCTGTGACTCCTCTGTCTGACTTCACCTTGGTTACAAAATTCCCAACATAACCGGTAGCCTCTGTGATGACTGCATCAGTATATACATGTATTAAGGGGTGCTGATAAACCTTGCGCACAAGATCATGCAAATAGGCCTGAACATCCATCCCTTCCAGGGTGGAAGGAATCCTCCGAGCCATTCCCCCCAGGTCTGTATCCTTTTCCACCAGGTGAACCTCATGTCCCTGGTTGGCTATGGAGAGAGCGCAAGTCATGCCGGCTATACCTCCACCAACCACTAACGCCGTCTTGTTTACTGGCAGATCAATTTCCTGTAATGGCTCTAAATGGCAAGCTCGTGCTACCGACATACGGGTTATATCCTTTGCCTTTTGGGTGGCGTCTTCCGGTTCTTTAGAGTGGACCCAGGAGTTATGCTCCCTAATATTCGCCATTTCGTAGTAATATTGATTAATTCCCGCCTCCCGAACGGTGTCCCGGAATAACGGCTCAAGGGTCCTGGGAGAGCAGGCAGCAACAACCACTCGATTGAGCCCTTTTTCCTCTATCATGTCTGTTATTTCTTTGGCACAATTAGTAGCACATGAAAATAGCTGTTCCTGAGCGTAGACAACATTGGGTAAGGTTAAGGCATAGTCAACGACGGAAGGAACATCCACCACTCTTCCAATATTAGCCCCACAATGACACACAAAGACTCCTATCCTTGGCTCCTCTTTGGAGACATCCCTTTCCGGCGGATATATCCTTTCTTTGGTCAGCTTCCCTCGCCTGTAGTCAAGGAGTTCACCACATTGGGAGCCAGCTCCGCTGGCGGTAAAAACCGACTCGGGGATATCTATAGGGCCCTGGAAGGCTCCGCTTACAAAGACCCCAGGCCTGGTGGTCTCCATAGGATTGGAAGGAATTGCTTTACAGAATCCGTGTGAATTGAGCTCGATTCCGAACTTATCTGCCAGATCCTCATAATCAGCAGGAGGATTCAATCCAATGGATAAGACCACCATATCGAATTCTTCCTCTTTTACTCCATCGTCGGGAGTAGAGTATTTTATGGTAATATTTTTGGTTTCCGGGATCTCTCTTCCTACTGATACGTAGCTTCTTATAAATCGAATCCCGGGAAGGTTCTCAGTTCTTTGGTAGTATGGTTCAAAATCCTTGCCATAGGAACGAATATCGTTATGGAATATCGTACACTCTGCCTCTGCGTCATGATCTTTTGTCAAAATCACCTGTTTCTGGGTATAGGTGCAGCATACGGCTGAACAATAGCTGTTATCGCCCGGGGTAACTCGTCTGGAACCGACGCATTGAATCCAGGCTATTTTATGGGGATGCTTCTTGTCGGAAGCACGCAGTATCTCACCTTCGTATGGCCCGGTGGCACATAACAGCCGTTCAAAGTCAAGACTGGTTACCACGTTCTCAAACTTTCCGTAGCCATAGTCGCCCTTTACCTTAGGGTCAAATACCTCATAGCCCGGAGACAGGACTATTGCCCCTACTTTTATTTCTATCTTCTCCTCCGTTTGATGAAAATCTATGGCGTTATTCTTACAGACTCCTTCGCAAATACGACATTTCTTCTCTTTAAGGTAAAGGCAGTTTTCATCTATATAAGTGATAAGGGGAACTGCTTGAGAGTAGTATATATGGACGGCTTTATTCGACGATATGTCTTGATTATATGGATCAGGGACCAAGACCGGGCAGTATTCTACACAGGTTGTACAACCCGTGCATTTGTCCTCTATAATGTGCCTGGGCTTTTTAGTCAGGTTTACCTTGAAGTTTCCTGCTTCCCCTTCTACACTGTCAACTTCAGTATAGGTCAGGACCTCTATATTGGGATGCCGGCCGACCTCGACCAGTTTGGGCGCGAGTATTCACATGGAGCAGTCATTGGTGGGATAGGTCTTGTCAAGCTGGGCCATATGGCCGCCAATCGCAGGTGATTTCTCAATCAAATAAACCTTATAACCCGCAGTGGCAAGATCAAGAGAGGCTTGAATACCGCTGATCCCTCCGCCAACAACCATGATATCTCCAAAATTGCTGCCTGCGAAACTTTTACAAAGCTGTTCAATTTCTTCTTTTTCCACTAGTTCTTTTTCCACTTTCTATCACCTCAGCAGATTTTTTTGTGCCCGTAGTGTCCGGGTCGGCCGGGTTAGCCGTACTTACTCTAAATCACTTCCTGTATTATCTCCGTGATGTCCTTAATCTCTATATTTTCGGTAACATCCAGGGTTAATCTGCTGTCCTCAAAATTGGCGATGCAATAGGGGCAGGAAGTAGCCAGCACCTCAGCCCCGACATCGATAGCTTGTTCTACTCTGAGGTCGCAGAATCTTTCACCCTTAGGAGTTTCCATCCAGATCCTGCCTCCTCCCCCTCCGCAACAGAGACTATCTTCCAGAGAATCAGGCATCTCATTCAACTCTAAACCAGGTATCTTCTTTAAGACCTCTCGAGGCTCATCATAGATGCCGTTATGTCGACCCAAGTAACATGGGTCATGATACGTAACTTTCTTTCCATACTCCTTGGTGAGCTCAAGCCTTCCCTCATTAATAAGCTCGAATAAATATTGAGAGATATGAATCACCTCAAATTTCACCATAAATTCAGGATACTCGTTTTTGAAGGTATGATAGCAATGAGGGGAAGAAACAAGGATTTTCTTCACCCCATTATCGATAAAAGTTTTGATATTTTCCTTGGCCAAGAGTTTGAATACGCCCTCATCGCCCGTCTTGCGAATGCTTTCCCCACAGCAATTCTCCTTGGTGCCCAGTATCCCGAAATCTACCCCTGCCAAGTTGAGGATATTGGCTGTGGCTTGAGCTACCTTTTTTAATCTTGGGTCATAGCTGAGGTAGCAGCCGGGGAAATATAAAACTTCCATCCCCTCGGTGAAGGTTTTTACAGAAAGACCTTCCGCCCAATTCGCCCTCTTTGCTCGTTCTTCACCAAAGGGGTTACCTTCGCCAACGAGACTTCCGCTTATGGTGCGGATAGGCTTGACAGCCGTAGGAAAAACCCCATATTCCGTGGCAATCCTGCGTAAGGCGACCCCGGATTCTATTTGTTTTACGTCCCTGGGGCACTGCTGAGGGCATTTTCCGCAGGTAGTGCAACGCCACATCTCTTCACTTTCAATATCAGTCAAACCGAACGTAGCCTCTCGGACTAACTTGCGCATACTAAAGGTTCTAACCCTATTCCATGGACAAACAACATCGCATAATCCGCATTGAAAGCATAATTTGAAGGCGTCTCCACCGCTCGCTTTTATGACATCTATGATCTCTTTGTAGGGGGCTACAGTCTCCACTGTCTTTTTTAATCCTCTTTTTTCGCCTTAATGGTTTAGTCCTTCACTGACATTCGGGCAACGGTATCCATTATCTTGTCCAATCCATATTTGTCTACCAATGATTCCAATCCTATCTCCATCTCCTCAAGCTCCTCTTCTTCTTCTACTTCCTCTTCTCTTTCTTCGTACGTCAGGGCATCATTTAAGCACCACTGAACACACAAGGGCTCTTCTTGTGGCGGATCGTCTTCACACATATCGCATTTCAGAGGAAGACCGGAATCGGGTTCTTTGAAAATGTTCCTGGATGGGCAGGAAGCCCTGCAAAAGGCACACTCTTCGTATTCCTTTCCGTCAATCGTATATTTGTCTCTGCCCATACATTCGGCTGCAGTATACTCACCCGCGTATACAGGAACATATACGTCTCTTAGTGGATCACGAATCACCCGAATACGAGACCTTGCCGGATTATTGCTGCTATATTTTGGCGTAGCGTGAAAGGCGGAGCAGATTACCTCACAGGCCCGGCAACCATTGCATTTATCAACGTCAACTTTTATTGTTTTAACTATTTTCTTTTTTTTCTCACCCTGCACGGTTCACTCCCTCCACTCTATTTCTTCTCTGTTTCCGCCGAAGTCTCTTTAGAAGGAGTACCTTCATTATCTGTCAAGATCCCCCTCTGCAGGAAGTCTTCGCTCACGTAATCCAAAGCCAATTCATGTAAAGTCTCTTTAGTAGGAATACCCTGATTATTCCACCCCTTAAATTCGTAATACGCATCTAAGAGCTGAGCTTCAAGCTCGGGAAATCTTTTCTTCCAATGGTCCTCTGGAGGCTTCTCATCAGCTCTCCTCATCCCTCTTCTTATATTAACGGCTCTAAGTAAAGTTCGGTTCCTCTTGGCTACTTGCCATAGTCCGGCTTCGTCAATATCGATCCCGGTTCCTGATGAGATTAAAGTCGGGTAATTGTGTATATGATAGGGAGGCTTCAGGGGAAATGATGACAAACCGGCGCACATCCCGAGGGCGTCATCAATGTAGTGCATGGTCTCTTGCCAGTCAACAATTTCACAGGACATGTCAACAGTTGGGTAATATGGATTTGAGTGTTCTCCGCGGAATTCCCAGTCCAGAAGATATTGCTTAAACTTTTCATCAGGAACTTGGACCCAATCCTTTACAAAGTCTTGTCTCTCCTCCATCGTAGCAAAAGGCGCCTGGGGGAACTGCCCTTCAATTTGGGTAATGTTTATCTTCTCGCCGGTAGAATACATAAGGAAATAAACGGGATTCAGCATTCCAAGCTTGAGAGGCAGCTGCTCATGTTTCTTAATGTTATTATGAGCATATTCTTCCGCGCCCTTACCAATCTGTTGGGCCGCCCAGTGAGTGCCATTGGCCAAAACATCTCCTATCCCTTCTCGCCGAACAATTCTGTCAAGTAACCAGTAAAATCTCCCCTCGTTATCGGACGGCATTCCTGCCATGTCCTGGTCAGTCAAAATGCCGGCCTCATAAAGCTCAAGGCCGAAGGCCATAACTTGCGGGGTTGAGAATGCGTCCACTCCATACTCCGTAGCACGTTGAGCGATTTTAAAACCAAAATCCAGGTCTGAATAGGCCGCCATTGTATACGTAAGTTTCGAGAAGCATTTCATCATGTAGGTTGAAATTCCTGGGACGGAAATTGCTGCCCCGCATTTCATCGGACAGTTATAGCAACTTACTAACCGCGTCCGCACACTTTCTTGAGTCTCCTTCCACTTCTCTTCGATTTCCTTGTTCCAATAATCTCTTATCCGAGTACGGGAATTTCCCCACATGAAATTCTGGGTGTGCCACTCCTCATCGTGAAGTTTCATCTCTTGCGGTGACCCAAGCCCGGCTAAAATGGGCATTACCCCCGGAACTGGCTTTTCTTCTCGGGCTTTTATATATTTCAGCACTTCGTTGCAAAACTCGATAAATTCAGCCGGTCGGGCAATATTGATGTCCTTTGTTCCACGAACAGCTATCGCCTTTATCCCTTTGTCTCCCATAACGGCGCCTATTCCTAGTCGGCTGGCACTGGACCTGCCCTGCTCGATGGAAGCCATATAGACCCTGTTTTCACCGGCCAGGCCGATAGCAGCCACCTGGGCTTTCGGCTCCTTCAACTCCTCTTGAATGAGTTCTGCAGTTTCAACAGCGCCTTTACCCTGCAAATGAGAGGCATCACGTATTTCAACTTTGTCATCGTTTATCCACAAATAAACCAGATTGGGGGACTTGCCGCGAAAGATCACTTTGTCATAACCGGCATGCTTCAATTCTGGTGCCCAAAATCCCCCCATCATTGAATATCCCATTAACAAAGTCTGAGGAGAATAGGTAGTAACAATGGTACGATTAGCACCAGGAGCAAGTGTGCCACCTAAAAGACCGGTGCTGAATATGAGTAAATTATCAGGAGAAAAGGGTTCAGTTTCAGGGGGAACCCTATCCCATAATATCTGGGTGTTAGTACCTAGACCGCCAAGATAAAGTTCGGTTAATCTTGGGTCAGTTTCTACCCTCTCAATGCTTCCTCGGGATAGATCAATTTCTAAATTAAACCCTGTCTCTGCGTACCTCATTTTTTCCCCCTTCTAAATTACCTGAATCCATGACATACTTTTTGATTAATCATGGGTTGCAGGCACTTAACTCAAAACGGCCTTCACCCGTCGGGTGAAGGTTGAAATTGCTTAAGTTGCTGAAGTTATTCTCTATCAAAATCTATACCATGAGTTCATGGGCTAGTAAGCCTTTTAATGCTAAATCAAAAAATTACTCTTGGTGATAAGAAAAGATTATCGGCGATGTCCGGTACGATGTGATTACAATATAGCTACATTGTAGCTATGTGTCAAGAAAAAAGTGGATTTATGTAAAAAGCCATTGCATTTTTTTCAAAAATGGAATGGCTTTCATTGTTAACAGGGTGGATAGTCAAGAATCCAGTTCTTTTCTAAGGTTAATGAAGTTGCTCCGGTCAAATCCGATGGATTTAAAAAAGGAAAGTATATCCACCGCGTCCCACCTGGCAACCGTATAGGTTTCATTGATTTTTTTCTTTTTGAACTGTTTGAACAACTGGATAATCAGGAACTGGCCGAAAAGGATAAAACACCTAAATTAATTTCCGCAAATTAATGGACATCACCCCTTATCGTGTTTGCTGATAGCCTTCTCCTTTCCTTTAAATAGATACTCAATCGATGACTTTCTTTAGATTAA
>Ga0307379_10003062_pt1 | contig 24380 bp, 26 predicted proteins | sample UN2MG_FD_202237 | JGI IMG/M metagenome (GOLD analysis project Ga0307379, IMG submission 202237) | Soil microbial communities from Risofladan, Vaasa, Finland - UN-2 | ecosystem: Environmental > Terrestrial > Soil > Coastal area > Acid sulfate soil | place: Finland: Risofladan, Vaasa | collected...
CTTGTGTTTAGCGATCTATCACTTACAAGTGCAAGTGATAGATCGGTTTAATTGTTTAGTGCGCTTCAATCATATCGTTTGCTGTTCGGTATGCTTCAAATATTTTGGAAGTATCGAATTGCGTACCTGTTAAGGATACAATTTTATCCGCGAATAATAGTGATACGGGATGCTGATTTATTGTTTCGGTACTGTATTGGTACGTTGAATCAATTGCTTGTTTCTCGCGCTCCAATTGCCACAAGCGCAAAATTGAACGTGCAAAAGATTGAACGACTCCGGATAGGTTGCAAGCGTCTTGCACGGCAAGCGCTTCACGTATTAAGTCAATTTCGGTTCTGTTATCAGTAATCATTTTTTTACCTTGTGTTATTAGTGTTTAAAATTTTGAGAATTTCAGATCCTTCAATTGTGATCGGTATGAAGCTGCAACCTATCCCATTTGTATTGTAATCAGATACTAAACTGAATCGAATAGTATTATAATCGAATTGATCTTTTAGTAATTCAGTTACTTCGTTTAACCAATTTTGTGGAAGTGCATAATCAATTTTTTTACAATATTCCTTACCTAGTAAATTTTCGGCGGTCGATTGTTTTGATCCTGAGATATCTTTGATTGATTGCAATTTCATTTTATAGCCTTGTGCTTAGTGTTTAACGGTTAAAAAACGATCTATTGCTCCTGGTAGGTGCGAGCAATAGATCGGCGCTTGTCGGTTATGCTGCAAGCTTAATTTCAGCCATCCTTTCAGATAGTGACCATAAAGCTTTGTTTAAATAATCCTGTTTATTCATACTGTTAACGGCGCGCACTTTTTTAGTACGATAGCTATTATCAGTCTTTTGCGCTCTAAATCCCTTTTTTATGACGTTTTCCTGCAAACGATTGTAAACAGTCCATAGATCATCTTTACGATCTTCGTACCTGTTAGCAGATAGCACGCCGTTTACAGCACGTTGATCTTCAACGTTGTAATCTTCGCCTAGTCTTAATTCTAACGTGCTATGCGCGAGCGCACGTTGTTCATTAGGATTAAGATTGATTGTCGACCATTGATCGATGGCATTAGCTATTTTTGGGGCTTGCGGTATTACGTTATGCAGTGCGCTTGCAATTTTCTCATTTGCATAACCGATATGTTTAACCGATTCACTTGAATAATTATCACCTGTCACTAGTCCGTTAGAACAGATCATCCTAAAAATACCTAACTGTATTTGGAAGGCTTTACTTCCATCATACGCATTAGTGAGGAGCAATTCCAAAAATGAACCGTTTACAATCGGCAATTCAGGATTGAATAGTCTTACCCTATGCGCTTGCAATCCCTTACGTGATTCCTTGCGCGTGTTTAGTTTTATTAATTGTCTTGGTTGCCAGCCATGATCGCGTAACACGTTGATCGGATCAATCGTGCTAATTGTTTCATAACGATCAGTAAGCTTGTCATGCTTGCGCGTGTTATAAAGTATCGGAGTCAATTCAGGCGATAATTCTAATGGTTTTAATTGTGCATAAGTATTTAACATTTTATTCCTTGTGTTTAGTTAAGTGATTAATAAATAACAGTGATTAAAGATATTAAAATGAAAATTAGACTATACAGCGTAAAATTAACGAATTGATCGTTAGGTAGTTTATTATATTTTGCTCCTATAAATTTAGTGCGCGGATATTGCAGCAATTGTCTTGAATATATTTTTTTATTGTGTTTCCAGTTCATTTTTTACCTTGTGTTTAGTGTTTACCTAGTACCTTGCAGATATCACTATTCTATCGTGATTCGTGCTCTAATGTCAAAATAATAATTTGACTATCTTACACTTGCCTAAAATATTTCGGCCCTATCACTTGCACCTGCACCTTCCATTCGCGATCTACCTACAATCCGACCATTGCAGCGCCACATTTGCGCCACAGTCGAGCAATTGAGTAAAATTAGGTTGAATAAGTAATAGAGTATATTCAATTAATTCAATAGTTTATCACTCTTTTAGAGTATAATTGACCGATAAGTGTTCTTATCGGTCAATTTTATAACTGGCATGAAAATTGCATAAAAAAAATTAAGGAATCCATTTTTTTAGAAAGCTGCACCGGAGCACCGATCCGAACCGCCCGCCCCCTGGGTGTAGTGTTAGCTCCCCCTGATTTCTGAGTCTCGCGCCTTACTCGCACCTCCCCCACTCGCACCTCCCCCACTCGCGCTTTACCTCCCCCACTTTCCACTTCCCTTCCCCCCACCACTTCCCTTATACTAGAACTATGAAACCAAAAACCGCACCTCCCCTGAATATGAAACCCATGACTGGTAAGAAGATTGCTCGTAAGATGAAAAAGCGCGTAGCAAAAGCCCTTGCCAGTGGAAACACAGCTAAAGCAAATAAGGTGCTCGCAAGAGGTACTGCAAAGCTTGCAACCCGTGCAGCAGCTACAGGAACAGCTACTACTAAACGTGCCAAGCGTTCTGTCACTCGCGCAACCGCAGCCATAAACAAAGCAGTCCCTAAAATGAAACCAACCAAAACTAAGGGGGGTTTTGGGTATAAAGCTACACCAACTAAAACACGCTAATGAGCGAAGAAGATAACTTACCAGCAACCCACTCAGGTAACTTCCAGTTAGTGACTCCCCTAAAGCATAACGCTACTGAAAGCGAAGCCATCCATGCAGATTTGGAGATGTCAAATTTTATGCTTGATGCCTTGGCTACCTGTTGGGAAAGTGTAAGAACGATTAAAGGAGTCACTACACTTGTAGGAGCTACAATAAAAGCTACCAAACATAGACGAGATATATTAAAGTTACCTTATGGTGCTCCAACTCAGAATACCTCCAACCGCGCAGTCACTTTCTTGGATTGAGTACGCTTTCGCCGAGCACTTTAAACTTCCTAAAAAGAAAATTATCCGCTACGAAGAAGCCGTAGAGGTCTTAGGATCAGTATTGGTGCGTAAAGCAGTTATGAGTGGGACTCTTAATTGTATAGTAGTGCTACCAACAGAGGAGAAATTTCTACATCAAGATGAAGTGGTGCGCCTGGTAAAAGAACATGCACTACACTTACTAGAGAAAGTAAAAGAGCAGTACAATATCAACGATTAAAAGGGCTTCGCCCTTTTACTCTGGAAGGGCGAAGCCATTACCGATTAAACTTAAAAGGCTTTAAGTCCTCTACCCCAGCTTTAAAGCTTGCAACAGGATGTTGCTTACCACCGCTAGTACGAGCACTCTCTTGTAACTTACCCATCTCGTTTTGTACCCACAATTTCTCTTCTGCAAAGTTACGTACCCCCACAATGTCTTTTTTATTACCTGCACGAAACCCGAACACCATCATAGCGGCTTGCAAAGCTAGTGCTGCGGCATCAGCTTCATCAGGAGAGTGCGCGAGAGATGGCATGATACCTCCCATCCTAGTGCGATATTCTTTTTTACCTTCTAGGACTGTCTTTAAAGTTTTCTCGTGCATCTTTATGCGACGAGTGTAAAGCTGCATGGCAGCCGTTTTATCCATCCCTTTTATCTGTCCGTTTTGTATGAAGGGGCGAAAGTCATTCCACATATCAAGACTATTCTTGATAACGATGTCGAAGGAGTTGCTGTCTTTATTTTTACCACCTTGGCGCACTGTGTAAATCTTAATAGGTGCTTTTAATGCTTGAGCCTCTAAACGAATTACCTCCCCGATGGCACGACCTTGACCTGTCGCATCTACCGCCATGTGGTGCAAGGGACAGTTATACTCAGCGAGTATTCGTATTACCTGTTGTGCGATTTGCAGCTCCGCACTAATTCCGAGAGTAGCGGATATCTGAATCTTAAATAGTAGTTCCATTCCTCGGTAATCGAGCACCTGGTTTCCATGCACATCTATTCCAAGGATAGCTAAACGCAACAAACATTGGTCGCCGCCAGTGCTAAACGCAGGGTCTAGCCCTGCCACCATTTGAAGAGGGTAACGGCCCGACCACTCAGCCACTTGCATAATACTGAAATCATTTAGAAATTCCTTACTTACTACCGTGCCGTCCGTTGCGGATGACCTCCAAAATCCTAATACGAAACGATAGAAGTCGTCACTATCTTTTCCGTATTCATTTTCTTTTTCTGTTACCTGTGCGGCGGTGATTAAAAACTTACCTAGCCTGTTTTTCTTTAGCTTATCAGGTTCCGTAATTGCTGGAGAATCATAGCAACTAAAAAAGAGGCACACTCCCCCCTCCCTACTAGTCTCCCACTTTTTATCTATCAATGGGTCTATCGTTTCCCAACCTTCTTTTGGAGTGCTAAGGAGGCCATGCAAGTCAAACTTGCTATTACTGTTCCCAATTACCATTGCTTGAAAAAACTCAATACCTCTTTCCAAGTTGGGCAGTGCTTTAAATAGTGCAGGAGGCATATCAGTACCCTCATCGAGAATCAGCATTAGTGCTTCTTCTGGGTGACGACCAATCCAGCCTGAGATTGCTTTCTCGTCACTACCTTGTTTGGCGGCAATAGCGAACATTCCGTGAATAGTATCACTATCTTTACTACCATCCTCTCTAAGGCGCGGATTTAGAATTGCTTGTGAGTTACCTCCTCGCAAGCGGTAGGGAATTTGGAGTGCGGTGTTAGTCATAAACCTAGTCGCGTAACCCCAGATGCGAGTTTCTAAACTTGCGAGAGTGGTGCTGGCAATAACGACAGCTCTCTTTTTTGGGTTGGCTAACCAAAATAGGCAACCTATCTTTGCTGCGTCATACGATTTGGTCGAAGCTGCGCCTCCAGCATACGATATGTACTTCCAGCCCTCGCAGTGCTCTCTAAAACGCCACTCAGTCCACCTATGCCACTCTGTATCGGGCCATAAGTAGTCGTGCGCCGCTTTCATGTGAAAATACTTGCTTTCAGGATTTGTTTCAGTTCTATATAGTTTTAGGTGTATTGAAACTGGATGAACCTTGGGGAATAGCTGACCATTTACTAACACTTGGTCTTTACCGCCCTCTCTTACAACTTCCCACCCTTCATCTTTTATCAGGGAATTTATGCTAACTTTCAAACCTTTCACCACTTCTAAAATTTGGCAATTTCGAGATCCAGATACTAATAGACTTCTTACTGCGGATAATAGGAAGCAACTTACAACACTTATATATACCTATCGTTCGCAAAATAACCTAGCCCCGATTTATCGTTTGAATGATGTGATTGATAACTACTTGTGCAAGCAACCTGCTAACCTCGGCAACTGTATGGAAAATAAAAAGCTACCGCGCTCTGCTATGCAATACTTAAAAGGAGGTATAGACCTGCTTGTCAATATGCTCTATAGCTCCTACGTTCCTCAAGGGGAAGCCGACCGCAGGGCGCAAGTCTGTTTAGGATGTACACATAACACCTTTCCTGACAAGACTGGATTTATTAAGTGGTCAGACACTATAGCGGTAAAAAGTGTGGGTTCCAGAAAATCAGCTCACCATGATAAACTAGGTAATTGTGGGGTATGCTCGTGTGTGCTTCGTGCGAAGGTGTGGAAAGGTGGCACGGTATCTTTATCCCCAAACGAACTAAAGACTATTAAAGAAACTAAACCCGATTGTTGGCAGTTAGAGTTCCTCGATGGCAAAAAATAAGAATATCTACAAAACTCCTATTAATGACTACACTTCAACGGCTGCGGAAGGGAGTGTAATACGAAACCCGATAAAGCAACCTGAAGCAGGAAAGTTTGAAGCTCCCCAAAATATTATAAGTAACCCAACTGCGGCCAAAGCACTTTACTACATTTACCGTGCAGATCACTTAAAGCGTATTGCGCTCTACGCACAGATTGAAGGGCTTATTGCTGGCAACCCCCCATATGATCCCGTTGACTTAGCGCAGAACGGCTTGTCGCACATTGCTAACTTTAATCCTCTCGATGCGCGAGCACTTTACGAGCGAGGTGCGCTTGCGTACTGGAACTTGCTTAACCAGGCGCAAACAGTTTCTCACTTTACTATTCGAGGTGAAGATCCGCAGCTAGTTTCATGGGCGCAAACAATGTCCTTCCATTGGGATAGGGTAGTGCGGAAATGGCCGTCGTTTGCAACGCAAGTCAATACTATGACAGGCCAGCTTGTTAAGTTTGGTATCTCACCTATTGTTTGGTCTGACGAAAGAGACTGGACTTGGAGAACTATTGAGTTATCAAAGTTTTTTGTATCAGATCAAGCTCTTTCTGACATAGAACAACTCACCAGTGTGTTTGTTGAAACAACTTACACAGCGCAATACTTGTGGGAGATATATTCCGAGTATCAGAATAAACCTGATACAACTAACTGGAATTTGGAAGAATTAGGCCGCTTTTTGGTGTTTAAAGCTAATTCTTTTGCAAAGCTCAACAATCAACAGATTGTTGATATGATGGATCTTCAAAGACGTTTACAAAATGGAGATATAGGTTATGACGTACTTTTTAACGATGATATCCGCATTGTTTCTCAGTTACAGCAGGAATACGATGGAAAGATTACTCACTTTATGTTTGACCCGACCTACGCCGAGTGTGAGAACTTTTTATATGAAGCCTCAAACCAGTACGAGGACTTAGGAGAAGCACTCTCTATTTTCACAATGTCGCCTGGTGAGTTTACTATTCATTCTAACAGAGGTTTAGGGCATAAGATATTTTCAGGGTGCCAAGCTATGATGCAGCTCGACTGTTCCATTATTGACATGGCGAGAATGTCATCAACTCCTTTAATTAAAAACCCTGCTACTGGCGTTCAAGATTTTTCTACAATTCGTTTTATCTCTGGAGTTCCTACGGATATAGGAATGGCTGACTTTGTGCAAAACCAACTAGGTGCAAACATCGAGCAACTTATTGGTGCGTCACAGTACATGCTAAATAAAATCAATTATAACTCTGCTAACTCAGGTGACGACCCAGGTTCTCCAGATAGGAATGTAGGTTCTATCGCTCCTTCTCAAGCGCGCATGAAAGCATTTAAAGAGTTTGCAGTTTTAAAAAATAACATTGCTCATTTCTATAGTCAGTTTGATAATGTCATTGCGAATATGACGGTTAAAATGCTTCACTCTAAGCAGGGCTATCCTAATTACAAGTATGTAAAAGAGTGGAAAGACCTTTGCATGGCTGATGGGGTACCTGAAGTTATCTTTGAAACAAAGGGTGCAAAGACTAATGAGATGCCTCGGCACTTAGAAGTGAGAGCGACACGAGTAGCAGGAGATGGTTCTCAGCTCGCACTCATTATGGCGCTAGAAGCATTTGCTCCTTCCGTTGCAGCGTTAGGTGCGGAAGGACAGAGAAACTACTTAAAGCAGCTTACTACAGCTCTTTTCGGTAGAGATTATATTCCTGCGTTCTTAGGTAACGAGGAGCCTGACGAATCAGCAGGTGGAGCGTCGTTAGCGGCGGTTGAAAACGCTATTATGCGTAGTGGGGAGTCTCCTGTATTCTCACCTGATAATGAGCAACGCTCGCACGTAGCTATTCACTTAGCTTTAGGTACTCAAGTTATTGAGGAAATTCAGCAACAAAACCTTGATATTGTTTTAGCGGATAAGATATTTAATGTTCTTATTCCTCATGGTGCGGAGCACATGCAAGCAATCGCAAATAACCCTTATGATGCAGGGTTCCTCGGTACAGTTAAAAAGCCTTGGGAACAGATTTCTGAGTATGCTAGGTTAAACCGTAAAAATGCAGGACAGAAACTAAAAGCTGAGTTACAGAAGAAACAGAAAGCAGCAGAGCAGCAGCAAGAAGTAATGAGTGATATACAGCGCAAGGATGCTGTAGCTCAAGCAGATATACAGAGAAAAGGCTTAGAGTCTACCGAGAAGATGGCTCGTGCTCAAGAACAAAGCGATACTCGTGCAAGCTTATCGAAAGAGAAAATACAAAAAGATGCAGAAAACAAAAGACTAGAGATACAGCTTGATGCAGATGCAAAAGCAGGTAAGACTGCGGAGCAGATGAATGAAGTTGAAATTAGAAATCAATTAAAAATAATGGCTGGTAATACTCCAAGCCCTAATGATGTGGAAACTGGAATTTAGTTTATGATAACTACTTTACTTTCTCAGTCGCTCGCAGCGTTAAGAGCTAACACTAACGTAGTAACGGATTTAACAAACGCACTCTCTCTTTTACATCGTTCAGGAATTTTAAATTTCTTACAACAAAGAACAGTTGTTAGTGCGGCGCAAGACTTAGACAATATAAACTCACTTGCAAGTATGGCTTCGTGGAAAGCTGGTTATGCAGAATGTTTACATGATTTAGTTTTATTTAATGAAAGGTACATAATACCTACTCAAATAACACTTCCGGTAAGAGATTATGGCGGTACGGATGCTGCGGTAGCTCTCGGAAATTTAACAAAGGAAGAAGCAAATGTCATCAAGTCAGGACGGCTCGCAGACCTCGAATCCAAGTACAGGAACACCTCAAAGACCAAGCCTACAGGATAACCTTAGAAAAGTTCAGGCAGGGGAAAGTCCTTTAGATTACATCCATCGTAATTTAAGTGTGGCAACTTCTTCAGAAGGGCATGAGCAAGTGCAAGAGGTACTAGCTGCTGAAACACAAAAAGCTCAAACTTCTCAAGGGCCTGTAGTAGAACAACCGCAACCGCAGCCACATACTGTTGAAGCACCTGCGCGAGAAGCGACAGTGCTGACTAACACTGCCCCTGAACCTACACCTGCACCGGAACCGGAAAAAGACCCTCTCGACGTGGATTATGCAGGGGAAGCTCCGGTAATTGAAGCTCCTGAAGATGGTGAAGATCCAGAAGAAACTAAAGGACTTACACTCGCTGATAACCTGAAAAGACTTCGAGCTTCAAACAAGGAAACTGTTAAAAAACTTAAAGAAGTTGAGGAAGTTAAAGTAAAGCTTGAAAAGGATCTTGAGGACTATAAAAAAGGGAATACAATACCTGAGAAAATTCAGGAATATGAAGATAAGATTACTGAGTTATCTTATTGGCAAAAACTGCATAACTTTAAAGCGTCAGACGAGTATCAAGAAAAGTATCAGACACCTTTAACAGAGGCTCGCAATAAGTTAAACGAGATTGCAGCAGATTATAAAATACCGCAGGAGGTAATGGATGAGGCCCTTAATTATAGCACTGGAAGTGAGCTTAACAATTTTCTTTCTGAACACTTTGATGCTGTGGGTGCTCTTGAAGTAAAAGAGCTTATTAAAGGTATGAAAGGTACTCAAGCTTTAGCACTTGAGGCTGAGAAACAACCACTCGAAGCACTTACTCGTTTACAGGAAGAAAACCAAGCTGCAAAGCAGGTACAGGATCAGCAACGCAAACAAGTTATTGCAACTCGCTCTAAAGGAGCTTGGACAAGTGCGCTTACTAAAATTCAAGCAGGTGGGAAAGTTCCAGAACTTGTTTATAGTTCTAGTGATTCAGAGCATAACGATAATGTTGTAAAACCTATCTTGACTGCCGCTTCGGTGGAGTACGGTAAGATGGTGCGTATGCTTGCGGAAGCTGGACTTAAAGATTTATCACCGGAGTTAGCGGAAGCTTTAGCAAACTCTGTTTTATGGGGTCACGCGAGCGCGGTGTCAGTTACTCAGCGTGAAGAAGCTGTAAGGTATGCGGAAGATTTACATAGCACTCTAAACCGTACTGCTAAGTTTGATCGTCCTGCTATTGGAGCACCGCGCAGGTCGCAATCGAATGGAGCCGCACCAACTAATGAGCTTATGACTCCAGCGAAAGCGGCAGAAGCATTACTTAATCAAACTCTTAGAAGATAGGTACTTGCACACTTTTGGCAAACTCTGTCACAATAAGAGTACGGGGTGCTTTCACGTTAGCTAAAGCAGTCTAAGCTCTTAGGACTTAAAAATTTGATGAGCCACAAGCTAATTCGACAAGGGTTACGTTACAACCTGCTTGTAGAAACAATAGAGTAAAATCCTCAATGCTTTCAGCATATTAGGGTTATTTTATCTTTCTACTTTTAAATGTAGGTGTAACATGGTTCCAGCATGCAATTTTACGGAGCAGCAGGTGCAGGAGGCGTTTTTAAACGCACCGCCCCTTATTGCTCAAACAATTCTCGACCTTACTATACAGCACCCTAGCTTCCTTCGTGATATGTGGGAAGTCGAGGCGTGGCCGTTAGGTAATGGTACTTTAATGGAACAGCTCGTATTTAGAGGCGCTATGCCTCAGATCGAGCGTGGTTTCGATCAATGGAAGAAACAGTCCAATAACACCGGATGCGATCCCTGTGAAGGGCCAGATTGCGGTTACAATGTAACCTATTTCGGTGGTAATGGGTTTGAGAGAAAAGTAACAGAGTTAATGGCTCGTGACTTCTTCTCCCCTTCCTATTGCGTCAAAGAAATCCAAACAACAGCTCATTTTAAAGAAGTGTTCTCTAAGATCATAGAAAATCTCTATGCTCAAGTGAGTTTCTTCAAAGAGATGAACATCGGGCTTAACTTCCTAAGTGGACTGGCAAAGAAGTTTGTCGTTGACTCAGGTGGTTTTAAAGCTAATCGCAACAACCCTTATGTGTATCGTCCTGTAGGAACGACTCGACTCGCTACTCTAAATATAGAGGGTCTTGAGTTTCTATATGAGCAGATGAGGCGTATGCCTGAAGCGGTTCCATACGATGTAGTAAACGGTGCGCCGATTTACTCTCTTATGGCTTCGCATCAGCTACTCGCTCGTTTGTATAGGGATGATCCTAAACTAAGAGAAGATGTGCGGTTTAGTGGACTCTCCAATGATGCGCTTATGAAGTACAACTTTATGAGCACTATCAGAGGCATGTTCATTGCAGCTCCTATTCTTTACCCACGACGTTTCAATGTAAATGTCGCGAGTGGAGAAGTAGAGGAAGTGCTACCTTTCATTAACGGCATACCTATGGAAGTAGGCGCATTTACAGGGTTAAATCCTGAATATGAGCTTGCTACACATGAGGAAGTGCTGATTCACGGTAAGTTCCCATTTAAGCTTTTCTACATGCCGACTACTGAGTCGCTTGGAGAGAATACTTCATTTGGGCCTGAGCCGAGTTTCTTCGATTACTGGTCTTGGATTAACCCAATGACAACGCAAGATCCTTTCCGTAGGCAGGGATACTTTGCAACGTCAGTACAGTTGGGACTATCTCAGCAGTATTCAGATGGAATTTTCGGTTGGTTAGTAGAACGTCCATCTCAGATTCTTTCTGCGGTGTTCACTCCGAACCCAACTTGTCCTGAAGATCCACCTGTTTGTGATAATGAGGTAGCTGATGTGGGATGTCCTTGTCCGTTAATAGTTAGTTCAATACCTAATCCTATTACTGCTGGTAACTTCTTCCTAACCCTCGCGGTTGCGGTAGATGTTGTAGTTGATGATGTGATTCAACTTGGTGTTGATACTGGTGGCTATGTAGAAGGTACCGTCGTATCTGTTAATGCAGATGGAACAGTGATCGAAGTAACGATTACCGATTCCGAAGCACTAGCAATATGTGATAGGTTCACTTCTGTGTGGTGTGACGATACATTAGGATGTTCAGCAACCGTATTCGGTTACGATGGTAACTGTGACGATACTAATAACATCAACTTATCTCTAAGCAACCCAATTAAGGGTGACGTTGGAGAGGATGTTGAGGTGTACTTCGGAGATGGAACAAGTGTTACGGCAACTATCGTGAGTCAGAATATGTTGACTGGCGAACTTATAGTTGCCCTTGGCGCGGCGTTCTGTGACCAAGTAGGCGGCATCTTGAAAGTATGTGTACCAAGCACTACTGACGCATCTTGTAATGGATGTGCAGGGCTTGATATCACAGCTTGTGCCACTTAATAAGTAGAGTGTGTAACAGGGCTAGGGGTGTAAAAGCCCCTAGTCCTACTTCTTCTTAAAGAGGCACTATGGCTATCCAGACTGTAAAGTATCTAACAAGTTGTTTACTTCCTTGTTACGCAAGTTTTCCTGCGGAGGTAGTGCTTTGCATCACCTCTTCTAAGATAGCTCCAACTCTCTGTCCTGATGATGTAGCGGAGGAGACTTATGCACGAAGAACTATTGAAGCTACTCTTACTCTTTCTTCTAAAGAAAAGTCCTCCTGTAACCAATGCTTGTACAGTTATACCTTCACATACGATGATGAACAGCTCCTCGACGGTGAAGTGCTGTATGCCGCAGATATCTCAGGGGTATTCTGTAAAGACTGCTTTACAAAGTGGGTTGAAGATTTAGTAGGGAACGAGCCTTTCTTTACTGATAACGGTGACGGGACTCTTACTTATACTTCCCCTCACGGATGTACTTTTACTTTTAACGGAACGGTACCGTAGTGTGGGGCAACTCTGCGTTACTTATAAGTCTACTACAAAGCTAACCTGTAGCGTTCCTAACGCTGTAGGTATTTGCGTACCGTCTTATTTTCTAGCAGCTAGAAATTGCCCTGATGGGGAGTCTCTACAAACGTATGAATATAATTCTTTTGAAGGGGTAGTAGTCAATGCCAAGTTTACTTCAGGCTCTTGTGGACAGCTTTCTTACAACACTTACACTATATGTTTTGATGAAGCTTTAATCGCGGAAGGACAAACACTTACTTGTAACGATATTCTAGGTATTTTTGAACTTGGTTGTTTAGGTACTTGGACAAAAGATTTAGTTGGTAATGAAATACAACTTAATACAAACGAGGATGGCACTTTAACTTTAGTTACTCAGCATGGTTGTGAGTATACTTTTACGCCTGGTGGTGACGATATGGTGATAGATACCTTACCCTACTTAAATATCAATTTAGATAGTACAGGTGCGAGTGTTAAAGCTGCTGCTGGAAAACTCTATAACTACCTTGTGTTTAACGAGTCATTAGTTACATTATATGTAAAGCTTTACGACACCGTTGCAGCTCCTAACCCTTTAATACATATTCCTTTTAAAGTCTTACCTGTACCTCCTCCTATGAGTGGAGCTAATTTAGCTGCTTACGCGCCTATAAATTTTAATAATGGTCTTTGGGTTCGCGGAGTAACAGGGGTTGCAGATACAGACGTTACTAGCCCAGGAGCTAATGAACTTATTGTAAACTTTGACTATGTTTAGGAGTTTTTATGCCCGTTTATACTTGTGAACCTTGCGAAGATTGCAACCCCGATCAATTTGCTCGCTCGCAAGATACCTATCGTCAAGCGGTACTTCATATTCTGTGCGAGATTCTAGCTGCAAGCGGTGGAGGCATGGCTGCTAATGATAACGAGTTTGAAATACTTTGCGATACAGATACAGTTGCCGAGACACTTACTACTTTTTTACGTAGATATGTAGTAACTCCTGCTGGAACAGTAACTACTGTTGATACTGAATTAGATGGTTTAACTGCTTATGCTGTAACGGGTACCGTTGGGCCTTGTGACGTAGAGTACACTTATGTTTCAGACTGTTTTGTAGCTCTTGCTGATTCTCCTGTTGATTATCCTGAACCAGGCGATCCTGTAGGAACAGCTTATGGTGTAGGTGATACGATTACATGGAACGAAGGTTTCAGAAACGATAATGTTCTTGCAGATTCTTTATTTATCATAACTACTAACTTATCTAATGGGAACTATCCTGCTCCTTTTTGGGTGAGCATAGATGGTGTGGACTTGTTCGGAAGTCAGCCTAATATGTCTGACTTTAATTCTTGCGAGAGTGTTCAAGGTACTAACGATAGTGAAGTAGAAATTCTATGTGATCGAAACGCTGGTACTGATACTCCTTTTCTAAGGCGTTATACTATCCCAGGTGTAGGAGCAATCACTACTACTGACACTGAACTAGATGGAGTTACCCCATACGTTGTACTTGGAATAGCAGTTCCTTGTGACGCTGAGTATGTTTATGACTTAGCGTGTTTCAGAGCTATTGCTGATTCTCCTATTGATTACCCCGTTGGTGGAGATCCTGTAGGTACTGCTTATGAAATTGGAGATATAATCCAGTGGAAACAATCACTCGATACTACTAATTTTGGTGGTGCATTTATAAAGAGTGCGGTTGCTCAAAACTTATCTAACGGTACGTATCCTACTCCTTTTTGGTTTCAATTAGATGGTGTGGATATTGTCGGAAGTCAACCTACGGCTGTTGACTTTGAGGCATGTGATAGTGTGCCTGAAGTTTTAAGTGCGCGAGACTTAGACCCTGGACTTACGGGGGTACTTGTCAAGTCAGGGAAAGGCACTATTTTCGATATAGAAGCATTTAATATAAATGCTACCGATATTGCTTATTTGAAAATATACGATGAGCCTATCGCGCCTGTAGTGGGGGATACTCCAATAAGAACTATAGGTATTCCAGCTCAAACAGGTGGAGCAGGATTTGTTATTGCTTTCCCTGCTGGAATTAACTTTGAAGATGGTTTTGGGTATAGGGTGACGTTAGCTCCTGCTGATGCCGACGTAACAGCTCCAGCCGCTAATGAAATTATTCTCAACTTTGGATACGTATAAAGAATGGCTAATGTTTTAGTAGGGCATTTTTTATCCAACACCGTTACAGGTGATCAGGATGTATTAGGAATAGGCTTCGAGCCTAAAGCTGTTATATTTTTTAATGCCAATGATGCTGCTGGAGTTAATTTTTTAACTAATGAGGGTGCGGCGTTTAGAGGTATCGCTGATACAGGATTAGAGTATGCGAGTGGAATACTTAAAGCTCAAACCTCAGTTACTACTGTCCAAGCTAGTAGATATATAGGTTTTGTAAATGCAGCTATTCAGTCATGGACTGTACCTTCTCCTGTGCCTGTAGTTCAAAGCCATCAAGCTTCTTTAGTTACTTTTTTACCAGATGGTTTTAGAATAAATTGGTCTTTAACCTCTGTCACTCCTATGGCCGTTGGGTATATGGTTTTTGGTCAAGATTTTTCAGTTCAAGCATCCTCTCTTATTTTACCTAATGCTGGCCCCACAAGTATGACAGGGCTGCCTTTTATGCCAACAGCCGCCTTTAGCCCAGGTACAGAGATTAGCTTAACAGGAAATAGTCAAACAGATGCTTTTGCTATGGCCTTTTTAGACGCTACTACGCTAATGGGGAACGCTGTAGCTATCACCCAAAATAGAGATGGTGCAGGGAGAAAGATACAAAGCGAAACTACTTACCCTGCATTTATAAATACTAGTGCAGGGGTAGCTCAATACGATATTCAATTAGATAGTATAAATGCTGATGGGTTTACAGTGTCAGACGCAGGAGGGTCTAGTGGCCCTCCTCCAGCAGTTCCAGCTCCTTTTTTAATGTTCGGTAATATACCAGCAGTAGTAGGTGCTTTTAATTCCAGAACAACTTTAGGTACTTTAGTTATATCTGGATTACCTTTTCAACCTTCTTGTTTAATGTTTTCTTCAGTAGGGCCTAATACAGGGGGGGCCGCAATAACTACTTGCCAGACTAGTTTTGGAGTATGCGACGCAGCTCTAAACCAAAGGTCAGTTTCTCAGTATGTATTTCAAACAAGTAACCCTGCTAGACCTTCTGCGTTTTTTAGTACTACTGATGCCTTTGTACAGACGTTTAGTACAAGTGCAGGAACTAGAAGTAATACGCATGTAGCAAATGTATCGGCTATTAATCCTGATGGGTTTGATCTTCTTTTTACTGCAACTAACGCTACAGTTCAAAGAGGACTATATTTAGCTATGGGAGAACCTGTAGCTAGTGCTGCGGCTGCTAAAAGACTTATGATGATGGGAATGGGGGCTTAAATGGTAGTTAATAGTTGTGAACCTTGTGTAGGATGTAACCCTGATCAGTTTGCTAGGGGAGTAGATACTTACCGTCAAGCGGTACTACATATCTTATGTGATATTCTTGCTGCAAGCGGCGGCGGCGGCGGTGGAGGCGGTGTTTTATTCTATGACTATGAAGTATTAGTCGATCCTATTACAGGAGTTCCAGTATTAGTGCGCTCTGCTTATAACTCCAGCACTGGCGCTATTATAGGTATCACTGCTTTTAACTTAGACGGCACTGCTTATGTAGGGGCGATAGCTGACTTACAAACTAATAAAGGTGCAGTTGCTCCTTCTGTAGGAAACTCTACTGCAATAGCTTTAGGAATTGCAGGAGTTTTTACAGGTGCTTGGGAACTTAACCCCGAAGAAGATGTTTTATTAGCTGTAAGAACAGACCAAAACGGAAGTATTGCGCTTCAATTTTCTCCTGATGGGATAAATATTGATAGCACTATTACCTACCCTGTCACTGCTAATATTACTGAAGTTCATAGACTAGTAAAAGGATATAGGTATTTCAGAGCAGTATTTACAAACAACTCTGGCGTAGCTCAAACATTTTTAAGACTGTCAATTAGTTACGGCCAGTTTGGGCCTCTTACTTCTTCTTTAAATTCTAATACTTCTATTCAAGCAGACGCAATTGTTATTAGAGACCCTTATAGCGGTATAGAAGCCGCACAAGGTAACGTAAGAGGAATTACAACTATATCTAAGTTTGGAAGAAACTCTGATATAGATACTGGTAGTCTTCCTGAAGATGTTTGGGAAGGTGGAGGTCTATATACAGGCCAGCCTATAGGTACTACTGAAGTAGTTCAAGCATTTTCTAGTAGTGCGTTAGATACTGCGGCAGGAACAGGTGCGAGAACTATTCGTATTTACGGATTAAGAAGCACTACTTCTGTAGTAGAATCGAGTGAAGATATTATTTTAAGCGGTGTTACTCCCGTAGCATCTCTTCTTACTTGGTATCGTATTTATAGGATGCAAGTTCTTACTGCTGGAACTTTAGCAAGTAACCAAGGGGTTATAACAGTAAGACATACTCCTACTATTGCAAACGTATTTATATCTTCAGCTATAGATAGAAACCAAAGCTCTGTAGCAGCTTTTACACTTCCTGTAGGAGTTACAGGGTATATACAACGTATAAGTATCGGCATGGCTAGAAATGGTGGGGAATCTTCAGGAACTTCTACTGCCAGTTTAAGAGTGCGAGAAGTAGGTAGTGTATATCAAGCAAGACGAGTTTATGAAATAAACACTCCTTCTAATGTTGTTAGTATTTATGCTACTCCTCTGAAGGTACTAGAGGGTTCAGATATTATTATAAGAATAGATCGCGTTTCAGATAATAATACTATTATGACAGCAGAATTTGAGATGATAATGATTCAAAATTAATATGGTTACTAATATACAAAAACTACTACGAGATAAGAAGTATAAAATCTTTAAGGATTTCTCTCACCCGTATAATTTAAACATTATAGGAGTTAGAAATGTATTAACTAAAGTAGATAAATTCGATGATAAGTTAGTAGTATTCTGGAAAGAGAAAGCTAAACATTGGGAGTACCGCGAGTGGCCGATTACTACTCGCCCTGGTGCTCATTGGCTACTCTTTCCACTTAATCCAAACGGTACCGCAATCATGGTTCCAGGGCAGTATCTTGGGGCATACTCGATAGGGAAGTATCGAGGAAAAGACGTTCTAAGGCAGGTAGAGCCTGTCAAGGTATATCGTGATAAAAATGGGGATAGCGAGTTTAATCAAGACTCTGCTACCATAGAAGAAGGGGTTTTTGGCTTACACATCCACCGCGCAGGGGCAATCTCTAATATTGTAGGACTTCATAGCGCAGGGTGTCAGGTGTTCCAGAAACAAGCAGATTTTGAAGATTTTATGACTCTATGTGCTTCAGGTGCAGAGAGTTGGGGTAATAAGTTTAGTTATACATTATTGGAGTTAAAAGATGAGCTGTTATAAATGTAAAAAGAGTAATTGCTACGGCAATTGCTGCGGTAACGTATCTCCAGCTACACCTTTACAGCCTTACTGTCCTCCACAGTATAGCTGCCCTGAAGATCATTGTCAGATGATAATCAATCAGCAGTACGCTTCTGCGCTAAAGATTGATAATTCGTGGAACGTCCCTGACTGTGGTGGTAGTGCTACTTTGCACGTAACAGGTTTGACTGCTGTTTCGATTGGCTCATTCCTTTGGGCTTCACCTTACGGTTATTTTGAAATAGTAGGTTTCAATGCTGAAACAGGAAACATAACTATTGAAAATATCTGTGCAGATGGCAATGCTCCAGTGGGTAGTGCTATTCCTGCTTGCAGTTATTTTATTATATCTGATGGCCCAATCGAAGCTGGTGGAAGTGGACAACCTTCATTATTTCCTTATGTGGCTGTAGACTTTACTGCACCTGAAAACGGTAACTGCTTACTTATTACTGTGACTACAGTAAACGGATTAGTAGTCGGTAAGAATGTTCAAATCAGTTCTGGAACTTATAGAGTAAACGCTATTCCAGATGGTACCCATATTGAGATATGTAACGACGGTTTCGGGGTAGTTCCTGGTACTGCTGTTATAGCTAAAAACGCAGCTAACCAGTTTCAGTATCCAGTAATACTAGTGGATGCTAACCCCTGTACTAATCCTGAAGTAGATGATGGCTGTTTAATTGTTTGCAAAGATAACATCATGTCTCCGCTTGGAGGGATGTTACTTGCTGGTTCGGTTCCTGTAGTTCAAGCAGATGGGGAGTGTGGAGTAGCTTTTCAATTACTCGAAGTACCTACGCGCACCTGCGCGACAATTACTTGTTGCTTAACTTTAGTACCTGGAACACTTGTTTACGTTATAGCTGTCTCTGATTCGAGTCAGTTTACTGTAGGGGATGTGCTTCAAATTGGTACTCGTACTGATAGGTACACTGTCGATGTTATAATTGATGGCACTCATATTCAGGTAACAGTAGATACTGATCCTGGAAGTGTGACTGAAATAGCGCCAGGAACATCTATCTGTATCATTGATTGCTGTGAAGCTCTTACTACTTATGTAGATAGCGACGCTTATAAGTGTTCTGATTTTCAGAATGAGGTACTTTTTGATATAGACCAAGTATTTAGTGCTGCTGCAATTCAGACACTTAATGCTGGCAACCCGTCTTACTATACTCCATCGCAGATTTTAGTTGTTAATAATCCTTCTACCTGTAGAAATATGAGAGTGTTTGTGCAGCAAGAAGTTTATCTCTTTGGTAACGCCCAAGATGGCAATACTAACCTATTAAATATAGATTTAAGAGCAGGTTATAGTATTGTAGCTAACCCCCCACCAGATGTTATGGGAGGAGGTTTTCATCTTTTCCCTAGAGATGATGCTGATCATCAATATACTTTTACAAGGACGTTCACTAGTGCAGCAGGGCCAGTAGCGCCTGGGGGAGTTGTAAATATTGTTCACCGAGCTGGAGCTGTTTGGACAGGGGGAGGTGCTTCTGCATTTGCAATCGACCCAGCAGCTTTATGGTCTAGGATCGCAGTATTCGGAGTGGCTGTATAAGTGTGGCAAGCCCAACGCTCGTTCAGGATAGGCAACTTGATTTTATAGGCGGCCAGGATGCTTCAAAGGTACCCGACAGGGTACCTGAGAACGCTTACTACGCAGGGGTTAACATCACCACTAAAAACGGAGTGTTAGGCCCTCGCGAGGGGTTTGATCGAAAAGAACTTATCTTTCCAGACGGCGATATAGTTCAAAGCAACCTATATAAGCGCAGTTATATAGATGTTTTTCGTACAGGAAAGTTTCAAGCCATTGCTCCCTACACTGTAGGGCCTGACTACTACAACGTGGTAGTTATTGCAGGAGTGATATTCACTATAAATATTAACACCTACGAAGTTGCTGTTATCGACATAAAAGATGGCAGTAACTTTGATGAAACTGCTGATAGGATTAATTGGTCAGCCGCAGGGCCTTACTTAGTTTTCTTTGATTTTCCTAACTACCCTGTAATCTTTGATGGTTCGAGTGCGCGTAGGGCTAATCCTGAAGATGATGAAGTACCTATCTCTGTATTGGGTGCATATAATAGTAACCGTCTTTTTATAGCTAATGCAGGTGCAGACTTTACAGCAGGAGATCCTTACGGCAGCACACTAGCTCCAGACGCTCCTATCTCTTTTAAAGAAGTGCTTACTATTGCCTCACCGTACTTCGGTCAGGTGTTTCAGTTACCTACAGCTAACGCATTTAACCCGATTACAGGAATGGCTTTTTTACAAACTATAGATACCTCTACAGGTATAGGTTCTTTACTAGTTTCAACTCGTAACTCTGTCTATTCTTACGTTACTCAACAACCTCGCGCTAGTTGGCAAGCTGGACAGTTTGGTGCGCTCTTTATTCAAGACGCTGGTTTTGCAGGGCCTAGAGCTTTTACAAACGTAAATTCTGACTTATTTTTTGTAGCTTCTGATGGTCAAGTGCGTACAGCTTCTATGAGTCGTGATGAGCAAAACAGGTGGTCGCGTACTCCTATATCAAGAGAAGTGCATAACTGGTTAAAGTATATTGACCTTGATTTAGCTAAATTTGCTTCTATAGCTTACTTTAATAACAAAATATTTATAACTGCTAACCCCTATCGTACAGGGGCGCTATCTCGTGATGGGTACAAAGTAATTGATTACACTAACGGCGGTATGGTCGTTATTGAGATGGATGATATCTCTACGCTTTCTAGCCGTTCTGCACCTTCCTGGGCAGGACTCTGGACAGGGGTTAGGCCGATGGATTTTTGCGTAAACAACAATCGCATGTTCATTATGTCTAAAGATGGGGAATTTTCAAACAGGCTGTATGAAGTAAACCCTGACACTAAGATTGATACGGCTGATAACCAGGTACGTCGTCCTAGAGGAATTGTTTATACTCGTGAATACGATTGGCGAGACTCTTTTCAAAATAAAGAGACTCACTCGATGGACGTAGCTTTAGATAAAATAAGTGGCAAGTTTAGTATGGAGGTGGCAATGAAGCCTTCTCATAGTTCTAAGTTTTTACCTTGGAAAACTTTCTTACACGAGGCTCCAACAAAGGTGTGCAAAGGTATCCCTACTCCAAAACAGGTTAACGGCTTAGACCCTCATCAGTTTAGAGAGGTAAATTTAGGGTACCCTAAAGCGGCTGAAGATAACCTGTGTGATCCTCTTACCAACACTTACTATCGCTTGTTTCGTAAATTACAGCTCCGTTTTATTTTGGAAGGGGATGATTGGGAAGTGCATGAGTTTAATATAAAAGCTAATGTGCGTCCTCAAAGTGAAACCTTTGTTGACTGTGAGGAGCTACCTATAGTTGAGTTACCTAAAGAGTGTAGTATTGATTGGAATTATGAGGAGTTTGCAACATGAACACTATAGAATTACGGGATGCAATAAAGATATTAGGGCTACCTGATACAACCTGTTTCGAGTCTTTTGAACAGCTTTTACAGGTATTAACTGATTATATGGTGCTTGAAATTCCTACCAGTATCACTAATGTAGTGGTAGGAAATACTCAGCCAGGAGATACACAGCGAGATGCTGTTTGGTTTCGTATGAGTAATGGAGGCCAGTTTATAGGCATCTATTTATACTCAGAAGGTACCTGGACGCAGTTCTTTCCAGTACCAGGGCAAGTGTATAAAATTGCAGGGGGAGACTCAAGAGATGTACCTAGAGGGTTTATTCTTGCATCTAACTCAAGTAACTTAACTGCGGCTGAGAAAGCTAAACTAGAAGAGGAGTGGTTATTTGACCCGACAAACGTATATTACACAATATTTCATGTAGTACCGTCGCCCACTTAAATAGGGGATTGCTCACTTTAAACCAGTAACTTAAAATAGTAGTATATCCTTTTTAATTACTAATCTCAGGAGTTTAACGATGATTGAAGAATTTAGCGAAAGTAGAAATCTTTCACGAGTAGCCGCAGGAATGAAGGGAGGCCCTTTTAATAAGAATCCCGTTGTAGTTCCTGCACGTACTATTGTAAATGGTACTGCGCCGACTTCTATGGAGAAGTTACACGCTAGTATGCAACCACAACCTAAGCCGCAAGATCCTTGGATCTACAGACGGCCTAACGGTAAAATGGCTTACTAAAGAATATTTAAGTTTAAAATAAAGGAGAATTAAAATGTCTAAACCTGCACTTGCTTTATGCGGAATACCAAAGCTTGCAACTCGTGATGGATGGGCTGGAGCCAATGCGCGAATCTATATTCCATTTTTGGGATACTGGTTTGCAAGTGGTCAGACTATTTCTGACGGTGCTGGCACTATTCCACAGGATAAGAGCTTGACGTTTGCTGGTACTTCTAAGCCAGATAACTACCTCAAATCTGCTGGCGTTTGCTTTCAGTAAAGAGGTAGCTAATGGGCTGCACATCATGTGGTAAAAAGTACAACGCATCTTCGGGAATAGCGAAGGTGCGCTCTACTCCTCCTGGGTCAAGGATGAAAATTGCTGTGAAAAAGGATATGAAAGTAAAAGTACAACCTCAACCAGAAGCAGGAAACAAAGTTCCCGATACTAGAGGCCCTATAGATCCGTCTACAGGGGTTCCTATTAGTGTCATCAAGACAGGGACTCAAGGCCCTGTCTTAGGGAAAACTCCAGTACAAGAACCTGTTACTTTTAAAGAGACTCCGAAAGGCGGTAATGAGTAATGCCACTCACCTTCGGAGAAGTAAAAAGTGTACTGGCTGAATACTCCGGTCGTGGAGGAAACTGCCCTACCGCTAAGGGTGTCGATATGTTTGTTCGGCAGGTTCTTGAGTACATGCTACTTTCTGGAGCGCACGGCAACTTAAGAAAATTCTGTTTTAACGCTGTAAATGGCTGCTTTACTGTTCCCTACGAGTTAGACGTTCCTCTTAAAATATCCATAGACGGTAAAGTTTCTACTGTTTGGGATAAGTGGTTTGAGTTCTACACGAGCCGAACCCTTGAAGGAAGAACGTGCGTTCCTGCTAGTGACGCTCTTTTTGAAGATCCTAATTACTATCCTACTGTGTATGACTTACCTTCGGGGGGTGCTCAAGTAGGTACTATGGGAACGTGCTTAGAGGATGAGGATCGAGGTCTTATAGTTCAAGGTAAAGACCCTTCAGGCAGAGAAGTAATCACCTATCACAAAGGTGAACAGATATCAGGTGAATACCTTTCAATTAAAAAGCAGGAACTTCATTATACTCAGACTGTTTTTGCCGAGATTACTGGGATTTTAAAAGACCCGACAACAGGATACACTCAGCTTTGGGCGGTAGACTCGCTTACTAAGACTAAAAGGTTTCTAGCAGACTATTCTCCTTTAGAGGAAAAGCCCTCTTACAGAAGGTTTAAGCTAACTACTAAGTGCGACCCTTCAGTTAAAGTGTCAGTGCTTGGACGTATACGTTTAAAGTCTCACTATGCAGATACAGACTTTATTCCATTTGATACTATGTATACTTTGAGGCTTGCAGCTCAAGCGCAAAACTCAGATTACAATGATGATATAGAAACGTCAGCATACAAAGATAAGAAAATGGTAGAGCTTATAAATAGAGAAAATAACTATAAAAGAATACAGAACGGGAAACCGATAGAAGTTTGGCAGAATAATTCTGCTGGAAGAATTAAGAACATCGTATCATAAGAGAATAAAACGTGGCCTTTGATATACTTATAAAGCCTAAGTTTGACGGCCAGGGAGGAGGAGGTGTTGTTACCTCTCAACCTGGAACACTTGTTGTATATAGCCCTGATGGGGAAGTATTAGACACAGTTCAAGTTGGAGGCGCAAAAGGGAGTGAAGGTTACAAGCAATCAGTAAACTCTATTGCTAAAGGCTTACCAGCAGGTTCAACTATAGAGTTCACTCCACAAGGCGGCACTCCTACTGTTTATAATTTAACACAGTACGGACAACGCCATGAGTTTTCTTTCGGAAACCCTGAACCTACAGTAGTAAGTGGAAAAGGAGCTGTAGGCAGTGTTGGGGGAGGAGGAGGAGGCGCAAGTTACCCAGGACAGTTTGAACCTGGTAGTGCTGGTGGTTACGGAGCTTACCCAGGTTACTTAGGGGGAGAATTTCCAACACCTTCGCTAGTTGATTACGATCCTATAAATGCTGCTGAGTATAATTTTACAGACCCTATTGATTTTGCAAAGGCGTTTGGTTCGTTCAATCGGGAAGAACTTCTTAAAAACTTTGACCAATCAAAAAAGTTCGCACTCGATACTCTTCAAACTGAGCTTCAAGGTCTTGAAGGCTTTGTTCCTGCTGCTAGTGCGTTAAAGCGTAAAGAAACAGCTCTTGATAATATCTTTAATCAGCAACAACGCACCGACCAAATAAACAAAGTATTACCAGAAGCTCGCGGCCAATTAGACGCACAAGGGCAACGTGCAGAAACTTATGCACAAGGTAGAGTTCCTGATTCGGTAACGGATGCGGCTTTAGAACTAGGAGTACGCTCGGACGCTGCTGACTTAGCAAGTGCTGGTGGTTTTGGTTCTACAA
>Ga0307379_10003063_pt1 | contig 24378 bp, 24 predicted proteins | sample UN2MG_FD_202237 | JGI IMG/M metagenome (GOLD analysis project Ga0307379, IMG submission 202237) | Soil microbial communities from Risofladan, Vaasa, Finland - UN-2 | ecosystem: Environmental > Terrestrial > Soil > Coastal area > Acid sulfate soil | place: Finland: Risofladan, Vaasa | collected...
GTTCGCTCTCGGCGTGGTGTAGCTAGGGTAGCCCCCCCCCCCTCGACCCCTCGAGGAGGATATGGCTCAGGTAGATGTCGTATCGAGGTGAGGGTTCCCGCCCCCTGAGCTTGATGCAGGCTTTGGGGGTCCTGACAGTGAAGCTTAGGGTCACCTGGGACCACCCTTCGAGAGGTCCGCGTACTTGACCTCCGAGTAGGCGGTCACCCTCCTACCCTCGTCGACGCTAACGTATAGGGTGATGTGTCTCGTTGGAGGGCTCCACCGTCGGCCGGGCCTTGAGAGAAGAGGCGGATCAGTATGAGGCTGAAGTGGATGGCGAACTAGCTGCTGCCAGAGTTGTTGAAGAGGTCGGGGGTGTAGTAGAAGAACCTACCCCCGAAGATGGAGCTATGGAAGACTTGGTTGAAGACCTCCAGGTCCCAGGCGTAGCTGTTGAGACAGTGATGCTTTAAACATGTATGATATGTGAAGATAATTGTGTATATTAATATTAATGATAATAATATGACTTCATATTTTCTTTTAGATATTGTCGAACGAAAATACATAAGTTTTATTATCTAGAATATTAAGTGAAAATATAAAATAGATGTGAAATGAAGATGTATTTTTCTTGGACATAGGGCCGGTATCGCCGGGATTCCATCTTTTTATATTTAAGTATTTAAATAGCAGAGTTGGTGCTTATATATAGAAGACAATGAAATTCGTCCAACTCAAGTCATTGAGGGACCTCGTGATGCTCGTCGCATCCTCCCCCTCCATGAACGTCGTACAGCACCTCAAGAACAGTAAAGCCCACATGTACTTCATCATCGGGGGGACGCTCAGCGAGATATTCCTCTACTTCGTGAAGGAGGATAAGCAACTCGAGGGTAGCTTCATAACGTATAATTCCTACACAGGTGAGATTGGATCAAGCGATAAACTGACGCACGAACCCAACCTTAGCTCCATACCGGTTGTTGAGATAGAGAACCAGGACCTCCTCCCAGAAGAACTGCTGGAAAGGGTAGACAGTTTATAGAAAATCAACCTTCAGGATGGGATATTAAATGATGGAGAAACAGGTTGATATCAGCATCGAGAACGTCGTCGCCTCGGCCTCGCTTGATCAAAAGATCGATCTTCTCGCAATCATGAAGGTCTTTCGCAACGTAGAATACAGACCGAAGCAGTTCCCGGGGCTCGTCTTCCGGTTGAAGAGGCCTAAGACGGCAACGCTCATCTTCGGCTCGGGGAAGATGGTCTGTACGGGAGCCAAGTCCGAGAAGATGGCCAGAAGCGCCGTCAACAAGGTAGTCCGTGAGCTCAAGAATAACGGGATCATCATCCTCGGGAAGCCAAAGATCGTGATCCAGAACATAGTCGCCTCGGCGAACCTCCACGGCAAGATCGACCTCGAGACCGCCGCCGACATCATGGAGAACGTCATGTACGAGCCCGAGCAGTTCCCGGGCCTCATCTACAGGATGGCGGAACCCAAGGTGGTGATGCTCCTCTTCGCGAGCGGTAAACTCGTCTGCACGGGCGCCAAGCACGAGGACATGGTGAAGGAGGCCGTTCACAAGCTGCACGGCATTCTCGAGGAAGACGAGCTCATCTACTACGAATGACCTGAGGTCGAACAGTGTCGAGGAATAACGATCTTGAGCGCAATGCGCTCAAGCTAGTGGTCGACGCCGGTGAAGAGGGTATCCTTCAGAGCGATCTATGGAAGAGCCTCGACGTCACTAGCAGGGAGGGGTCGAGGATCTCATTAAAGTTCGCCGAGAAGGGTGTCATCGAGAGGAGGAAGGTCCTCCACAACGGTCGCTGGACCTACAAGTTGTTCAACCTGACGAAGTACGTCTCCCTCGAGTCGATAAAGAACAGCCCATGCATCGTCTGCGATGAGATCGACAAGTGCTTCGTCGGAGGCCAGGTCTCCCCGATCGTCTGCCCCAAGCTCACCGCCTGGGTGGACCCCAACGTAGAGCTACCTGCGGCTGAACCGGAAAGCTGAGACGGGATGCAGACTTGGGCGAGAACTTGAGAGAGTACTCGAAATATATCCTTTTTTTCATAGTGCTTGCTGCCATAGCCTTCGGCGGCATAAACGTGCTTAAGATGACCCTGGGGACAAACTACCCCCTCATGGTCGTCGTCTCCCAGAGCATGGACCCTACGCTGGGGGTGGGCGACTTCATCTTGGTCGGCAAAATAAACGATACAGACAACGTGGTCGCAGAGCCAGCGCCGGAGGGCGATATACTGGTCTTCATCAAGCCCCGCACATCGAGTGAGTACATCGTCCATAGGGCCGTGGAGAAGTACATGACGGATACCGGGTGGTTCTTCGTGACCAAGGGTGACAACAACGCGCTCCACGATCTACGACCGGTGAACGAGGAGAACGTACTCGGGAAGGTAGTGGGTAGAATCCCGATAGTGGGCTTCTTTCCCCTCTTCATCAAGACCACGCGGGGCTTCGCCCTCGTCGTCGCATTGATGGGAATCGTCTTCTTCGCCGACAACTTGATGCCGACCCGGAGGGAAGGTAACCCTGACACCAAGTTCCCGTACATTTCACTGCTCCCCTTCATCCCGGCGCCCCTCGTCCTCCTCTCGTTCCTGTTCCTGTTCGACTCCCAGCTGATGTATGAGACCATAGCCCTGGCGGCCTGGTACCTCGGCTGCCTCATCGCTCCCTTCGCCTTCGACGACGATGACATGGGATTGATGTTATGGCTCTACCACTTCGTGCTCTTCATGGTGCCCCTCGGGTGCGACATGGTGTGGAGGAGGACCGGGCTCACGCCGAGTCTCTGGTGGGAGACGACGGGGAGCATCATGCCCCTGACGTGGCTTCTCCAGACCGAGACGGTGATGTTCATAGAGGCCTTCAACCAGTTCGCTATCTTGACGCTCCCCGGATGCCTCCTATTCTTCATTATCATGGGGTTGAAGAGGCGCGGCGTCGGCCAGCTAGAAGAGTACAGCAGAAAATTCAGAAAGATTTTATCATTCTAATATCGGCACAACTTTGAACAGGTTGCGTTCACATCGCTCGCATTCGAGAATAGATAAGCGTTAATACAGTTGGCTTCTTCATAAGAAGAGGCTCAGGTCAATGTCCGAAAAAGCGGTAAGTTCCCCTAGTAAGATTATCATCGTTGGCCTAGGAACGGGGGGTTTGTACTCCTCGCGGGCGGCTTCGCGGTTCGATCGACGCGTCCAGATCACCATCATTGAACGGCGGGACTACGATATGTTCTCGCCCTGTGGCATTCCCTACGCCATTGAGGGGAAGGTCGGGGACTTCGAGGAGCTCAAGCACACGGTGCCGAGGACCCGTCAGATCAACATACTGCTCCGCCATGAGGCCTTGTCCATCGACATTGCAGGCAAGACCGTGGAGGTGAAGGACCTTGAGACCGGGGAGATCTCATCGCATCCATATGACTCCCTAATCCTGGCGACCGGAAGCCGTCCCCGTGTACTCCGCATACCGGGCGCCAACGAGATGATGGGAAAGGGAGTATTCGTTGTATCCAATCCTGAGGAGGGCAAGCTGCTCAGGGACGCCGCTCTCAAAGCCGAGAGGGCAGTCGTAGTTGGGGGTGGAGCCATCGGGCTCGAGATCGCCCTCGCCCTGAAGCACCTCGGCCTCGAGGTGATCGCCACGAAGAGGAGCCCCGATCCCCTACCGAGGAACCTGGACCCCGACATGGGGAAGCTCATACTGGAGTACTTGGAGTCCGAGGGGGTGAGGGTCCTTTTCGGGAAGAGCATAAAATCGGTCAACGGGGCTGAGGGGGTTGAGTCCGTTACGATAGCGGGTGAGGTCATCCCCACGGACATCGTCGTCATGGCCGTCGGCGTAGATCCCGTGTCCAAACTCGCTGAGGGCGCCGGCATCACAACGGACAGGGGGGCCATCGTCGCCGATGAGAGGATGGAGACCAGCGTCAAGGACGTCTACGCGGTAGGCGACAACTGTCTCTCATTCAGCGCGATCGACGGCGAGCCCATCCGTGTGGCCTTGGCGACGACCGCTTTCAGGCAGGCGACCGTGGCGGGGGTCAACGCCGCTGGAGGTGAAGCCCTCTACGGGGGGGCAATCGGTACCTTTGTGACGTACTTCGGGGAGCTGGAGATCTCGTGCACCGGGTACAACTCCCAGTCTGCGGAGCGGAACGGGCACACCGTGGTCTCAGGGCGGGCGAATATGACCATCAAGCCTAGTTGGATGCCCGATGCGAAGGAGATCTCAGTCAAGGTGGTCGCCGACGCGGAGACCGGAAGGGTGCTGGGTGGTCAGGCGATAGGCGGAGAGGGGACCGACTGGAGGATCAACATCATAGCCATCGCCATAAAGAGGGGCATGACCCTGGAGGAGCTGAGTACCATCGAGCTGGCCTACTGTCCCGCGGTCTCGGATCTCTATGATCCACTGCTGGTCGCCGTCGACGCTGCGATAAGAAGAAGGGAATCGGTTAAAAGAAGAATGAGAAAGTAGGTTCTACTCTTCGACTTGGAAGATATCGACGCCCTTCTCGTACTCAGGAGCACGGTAAACGCGCTCCGCCTTTATTGCCTCCTGCATGCAGTTCTCGATGCAGAGGTGGCAGTACATGCACTTGAAGGGGCTGTACTCAATCTTCTTCTCGTCGGGGAAGACCTTGATTGCCCCTGGTGGGCAGACCCTCTCGCAGTCCTGGCACTGGTCGCACCTCTCCATGTCCCAGGTAATCTTACCCCTGAGACCCAGAACTGGTTCTGGCACTACAGTTGGGTAGTTCACCGTCGCCGGGGGTGAGAATAGGTTCTTCAGGACTTCCTTGAGCATCTTCGGCATCTCACTCGCCTCCCTTGATGTATGTGATACGTTCCGTACACGACATGCAGGGGTCTATAGAATGGACGATCGTTGGGATGTCAGATATCTCGTGCCCGATGAGCATCGAGACGAGTGGCGGGATGTTCGGTATAGTAGGCGTTCTCACCCTGACCCTCTGAAGCTTGTTTGTCCCGTTCCCCTCGACGTAGTAGAAGACCTCGCCTCTCGGCTGCTCCGTCCTGTTTATGGAGATGCCGTTGGGGAAGTCCGTGTTCTTATGAAGTAGTGGACCTTCGGGCATCTGCTTGAACGCCTTGTCGATGAGGTCCAGCGACTGATACACCTCGTCGAAGCGTACGTGCATCCGAGCGTTGGCGTCTTCGCCGTCATAGGTGACGGGCTCGAAGTCAAGCTCTCCGTAGGCCTCGTAGCCTGTCATCCGCATGTCCTGCTTTATACCGCTCCCCCGGATGGTGGGGCCTACCGCGCCTAGGAAGACCGCCTTGCTTTTTGGCAGTATACCCTTTCCGACGGTCTTGTCCTGGACCGCCTTGTCAGTGTAGAAGACCGGTGCTATCGCGTCCACCTTCGTTCTGACGAGGGCCAGATCCTTCTTGTACTCGTTTATGAGGTGCTCGTCCATGTCCTTCCTGACGCCGCCGATCGTGTTCAACGAGAGATGTATCCTATGACCGGAGGTCTTCTCGTGGAGCCCGAGGATGATCTCCCTGTCCCTCCAGATCTGCATGAAGAGGCTCTCAAAGCCTATGGCGTCGGCGAAGAGCCCCAGCCAGAGCAGGTGGCTCTGGAGCCGAGCAAGCTCAGACCAGATGACACGGAGGTACTTCGCCCTAGGCGGAACCTCGGCGTCTGTGATCATCTCTATGGACTCGCAGTAGGTCGTGCCGTGGATGACGTTGCAGATACCGCAGATCCTCTCTGTGATGTAGATGTTACGCCTGTAGTCGTTCAGCTCGCAGGCCCTCTCGATGCCCCTGTGCACGTATCCTATCTGAGGGATCACGTCGACGATCTCCTCCTCGTCGACCACGAACCTCAGCTGAAGGGGCTCCGGTAGCACGGGGTGCTGCGGGCCGAAGGGGAAGACCGTGTACTCCTTTACTTCACTCATTCCAATCGCACCTCCAGCAGCGGCTTGACTCCCTTAACGCCTCTGCGTCACTGAATCCTAATTCGACCTCGTCGAAGTTGGCGGCCCTCACCTCGGGCGATATCTCCCTCACCTGTACATGCTCCATACGCTTTATCTCGTCGAGGTTCTCCGGGCGACCCACGTACTCCCCCATGTCGATGGAGGGCTCGGGCAGCCCTTCCCCTCCCAGGAACTTGTTGATGGCCGAGGCTGCCTTCCGTCCATCTCTCAGGGCCTCGATCACTGACTTTGGGCCGAACACGGAGTCGCCACCGGCGAAGATTCCCTCGACGTCGGTCTCGTAGTCCTCGCTGGCCACTATTCGTCCCCTCCTGTCCAGCCCTATGCCAAATCCCTCGGGGACGACGACCGCGTGGCCGATGGCCTTCATGATGGAGTCCACCTCGACTGTCGTGGTGCTCCCCTCTATGGGCATGGGCCTCCTCCTTCCGGAGGCATCGGGCTCACCCAGCTCCATGTTCTGCAGGACAAGCTGCAGGGGCTTCCCGGGGATGATCTTGAGTGGCGAGACGAGGTACTCAAAGCTCACGCCTTCCTCGACGGCTCCCCTTATCTCATGAGCTGAGGCGGGCATTTCCCTCTCCGTCCTCCTGTAGTAGAGGACGACCTCGCTCGCTCCGAGCCTCTTTGCGACCCTGCCCGAGTCTATGGCGCTGTTACCGCCCCCCACGATGGCGACCCTGTCGCCCAGGTTGGGGATCTCGTCGTAGACGTTCACCTTCTCGAGGAGGTCCTTGCAGTCCCAGACGCCCTCGGACTCCTCTCCCTCGATCTGGAGCTTGAAGCTCTCCATCGCCCCGATGGCGACGTAGATGGCGTCGAACCCCTCGTCTAGGAGGGGTTTGAGCTCCTTGACCTCCGTCCCCTCCTTCAATGTGACCTTCGCCTCCCCGAAGCGGGCGGTGATCTCGGATCCGAGGATGTTCTTGGGCAGCCTGTACTTGGGTATCCCCCAGAGCATCGCCCCGCCGCATCTGTCGGTCTTCTCGTAGACGGTGACTTCGTGGCCCAGCATTCCCAGGTAGAACGCGGCTGAGACGCCGGATGGTCCCCCGCCGACGACGGCGACCTTCTTGCCCGTTGACTTTGCCCTCTTAACTTTCCTCTTGTAGTTTGGGATGGAGTCTGAGCAGTATCTCTTGAGGAGCCTTATCTGTATGGGCTCCTCGTTCATCTCCTGCCTGCATCCCTCCTGGCAGGGGGCGAAGCAGACCCTGCCGAGGCAGGCCGGGAGGGGCGCCTGCTCGATCACCGTGTCGTATGCCCCCGCCGCGTCGCCCATGGATATCTGCCTGATGTACTTCGGGGCGTTGACGTTGCTCGGGCACTCCTCCCTGCATTTTCCGAAGAACCTCATTATGGGGGGCTCTGGGCCCTCGGCAGGTTTCAACAGCGTGTCCTGTTCGATGCCTTCGATATGCAGCATCTTTCCCCCGAAGTCCACGTTGAGCCCCGAGAACTTGAGGTTGAAGAGGTCCTGGACCTCGTTCTCTGCGATGAAGGCCACGGGGTAGATCGAGGTTATGCTCGGGAGGGGCTTATCCTTCTTGGCCTTAATCTTCAGGCCTACGACCCCAAAATCCTTCTCGAAGTGGTATATGACCTCAATCTCTTCACCGAGATCCAGGGCTGTGATTGTGATGAACCTTGCGTCAGCTCCTTTAAACTCGTTCAGCTTGATGAACATCTCGCCGAGGCTGGATGTGAACTCGCTGACGGGAGAGTTCGAAGCTATCTCCATTTTAGTGTCTGCCATATCAGTTTCCCTCCATCTTCTCGCTCATCTCAGCGAGCTTCTGTAACGCCAGTACTACACCGTCCACTATCTGCTCGGGTCTGGCTGCACAGCCAGGAACGTAAACGTCGACGGGTATCACATTGTCGACTCCCCCGAGCACGTTGGGGCAGTTGTGGAATATTCCGCCGGTGCATCCGCAGGTGCCCACAACGATGACCGCCTTGGGATCCGGCATCTGGTCGTAAAGGTTCTTCAGCACTTCCTTGTTACGGTGATTTGCAGGGCCCGTTACCAAGAGTATATCCGCCTGCTTTGGGTCTCCAATATTCACGATACCGAATCTCTCCGCGTCAAACTTCGGAGTCAGGGCTGCTAGTATCTCGATGTCGCATCCGTTGCAACTGCCGCAGTCAAAGTGGAGGACCCATGGAGATTTCAAACGTGCCGTAGTCATCAGTTTCATCTTATATCACTCCCAGAATGGTAACGACCACGAAGTTGGCCAGAATCAGGATGAACCCGAGCGTCCAACTTGTCCTGACCATCGTCTCCCAGTTCAACCTCGGGTAGATGTTGTCGGCGACTATCGAGATGAACCAGAGGAGCAGCGATAGGCCAACTCCTATCAGCAGGTTCTGTGCCCAGAAGAGGCTAATCAGGCCCATTATGAAGGCTATCTTGGTCCAGTGCCCAAGCTCGACCAGAGCGAGGGTGTAGCCAGAGAACTCCGTGTAGACGCCCCTGACAAGCTCCTGGTGGGCGTGGCCTGAACCCGCTACGTCGAAGGGGCTCTTCTTCATGTCGATTATAAGCACGAGCTGCTGCACGGCGTAGGCAGCGGGTATGACAAGCAGGAGCGGTTTGCCGTATGTGAAGACGTCTCTCACGAGGAAGCTCCCCGTCACGACCTGTATGCTAATCGCAGTGAGCAGCATGAGCGGCTCATAAGCGAGCATCGAGAGCAGTTCTCTCCTCCCTCCGAGGTTGCTGTAGGGGGACTTGGAGTTGTAGGCCGATACTATGAGGCAGACGTCAGCCAGCGTGAGTGTGAACAGTGTGAGCAGTAGGTCCTGCTTGAACGCCAGCATTATCACGGCAGTGAAGATGAAGACGAAGTATCCGACGGCGAGCATCGGCTGGAACCTGCTCGAGAGGAACGGGGCCTTCCCCCAGAGCTTGATGAAATCATAGAAGGGCTGAGTGATAGGGGGGCCCATCCGGCTCTGCATCCGAGCTGTGATCTTCCTGTCGAGTCCGACGAGGAGCCCGCCTAGGAGGGGGGCCACTATGATGAAAGCCAGGGGCAGAACGTAATCCGTCAACAAAGTGTTCACCATCCTACAACACCACCAATGCGATCACTAGCAGGTTCATGAGAACCCCCGTCACCACACCCCACGGGGTCCACCTCCCCTCGTTTATCTCGGGGTCGAAGAACATGCCGGCCACGTTGAACTCTACAGTCGTGTCCGCCGTCGTCCTGAAGGACGTGGGGCTCCCCTCGACGTTTGCGCCGGAAAGGTAGGCCGGCATGATGATGCCGCCCTTCGATTTGTACAGATAGTTCCCGAGGAGAACCACGGCGGCTATGGCGGCCCAGATTGGGATTATCATGAAGGATCCCAGCTGGCTTGAGATCCCGAGGATGCCCGCTGTCCAGACGCAGGCGTAGTTCGAGGCGATGGCGGGGCAAACCACGTTTTGTATGATGAGTCCAACCCCGAGGCTCGCGACGATGTCGAGGGAAAGCAGGAAGAACATACTGAAAATGTATCCAGACGGCAGTTGCTCGAACTTGTACTCTCTTTCGGTGAGGGGGAGGACTGTGAAGTTCCCGAGCCACTTCGCCCAGAATAGCGTGGTAGCACTGCTCCCTATCACCATCATTGTGATCATGACAAGAGCCGGGAAGAACGCGGCGCTCGAGACGGCACCAATGGCCGCCCACTTGCCCAAGAGGACCCCGAAAAGGGGAAGGATCATGCTTATGATCCCGGTGATCATGACTGAGGAAGTCAGGGGCAGCTTTCCCAGGAGCCCCTGCCACTCCTCGATGTACCTCGTATGGAGGCGGTTTTCCACTATCCCTGCGCAGAGGAACAGAAGCCCCTTACTCATGGAGTGGAATATGAGGAGTATCACCGCTGCCGAGTATGAGAGGGGCGTGTTCATCGCCGCACAGAAGATCATGAGGCCCAGGTTCCCGATCGTCGAGTACGCAAGGATGGCCTTGGAGTACTTCTGATTGAGGGCGATGATGGCCGTGAACATGAAAGTGAAGATGCCGACGAGGGCGATCCCATATGTGAGGACGCTCCCCTCAATTGCGGGCACGAACCTTAGGATCAGGTAGACGCCCGCGTTGACCATCGTGCTGGAGTGGAGCAGCGCTGAGACCGGTGTCGGAGCGACCATGGCGCCCAGCAGCCAAGACTGGAAGGGCAGCTGAGCGGACTTCGTAAAGGCGGCGATAGCCATGAGGGCGAACGCAAGATACAGCAGGGGCGTCGGGTTCTTCCCAATGAGGGCGCTCATCGAGATGGTGTCAAAGTGGAAGTGCCCGATGAATATGGAGCCCACTAGAGCGACTCCCCCGACGAGCCCCATCCAGAGCGCTCTCAGGCCGTTCTGTACCGCAATCTCCGTCCCATCGTGCCTGATGAGCTGGTAGCAGCTGAGAGTTGTTACCTCCCAGAAGAAGTAGAGCCAGTACAAGCTGTTGCTGAAGACGACGCCGTGCATCGCCCCTAGGAGCATTATGAGGTAGAAGAAGAAACTTCCCTGGCTCGCAGCCTTGACCGAGGAGGCGCCAAGGGAACCCACTTCCTCCTCGTGCTCAACCATGTAGTCAAGGGCGTAGATCGCGACCGCTGACCCAACGATGCTGACAATCAGCGACATTATGCTTGAGATGCCGTCCACGAGGAGGGTTGGCGTCGTATGGGTTCCGAATGCGACGTACTCATAGTACCCAATGGGCAGAAGTTGTGCAAGGGCTAACGCCAATGTTGGTAGGTTCCTGTTGACATATCCGATGTAAAGGAAGTACAGCAACAGGAGTATATCCAGGCCGACGACGACGAGTTCAAACGACTCGTTTGGCGAGTACACGAAGCCTCCTGAGTTGTAAATAAGGATGGATGTTCCAACGAGAACCGCCGCCGTGACATAGACCAGTATACGCCTGATATTCTTGGGTGCGACCAGACATGCCAAGCCTGATAAAGTGGGGAGCCCGATTGCTAGAGCGATCAACCAAACGCTTTCCATTTTTAAATCACTTCATTTGAGAACTCGATGGTAGTGTAAATGTCATACAATAATAATTGTCTTGACCTTTCTCATGGCCAAAACGTATAAGGGCAGGTATATAGGACCGTCCCTTTGTACATACCATCCTCTTCGCATACATAATATTGCATTTAAGGTTATCGATATCGTTTTTGATTATTACATTTTACATAAATTCCTGTTTTAAATTTAGAGCTATTAATTGTTAAGTAGCTTTGATTAATTTAACTGGTGATTTATAACAGGTGAATGGTGAGAAGTACATTAATCATTATAATATATATAGTAATTAGTGAATATATAATGAGTACTAGGAAACATGATGGAAAACAGATTTAGTCTTAACTATCCGTCAACATTCACCACACGTAATTACAACATATATAATTTTTATAGTATGAATCAGAGTCTTATTGATGCCTTCCATGTACAAAATCGTCGAGAAGGAATCTCTAACATCGAACGTTCGGAGGTTCAAGGTCGAAGCCCCCGCGGTTGCTCGGAAGGCCAGACCCGGGCAATTCGTCATCCTAAGGGTGCACGAGAAGGGAGAGAGGTTCCCCATCACACTTTCAAACACGGACCCCGAGAAAGGAACGCTTGAGTTCGTGTTCGCTGAGGTCGGTAAATCATCCAAGCTGCTTGGGGCATTGGAGGTCGGTGACTCGATCCTCAACCTCTCAGGGCCCCTAGGCAATGCGACCGTGATAAAGAAATTTGGGACGGTCCTCTGCGTCGGAGGGGGGGTGATGGTCGGCGCGCTTCTGTTCCAGATCAAAGCCTTCAAGGAGGCCGGAAACCGTATCATTTCGATCGTCGGGGCGAGGAGTGATGAACACGTTATTCTGGCGGATGAGGTGAAGGCGTTGAGCGACGAGTTCTACCTGGCCAGCGACGACGGCTCAGTCGGATACGAGGGCATCGATTTCATCAACGATATTCTGAAAGAGAAGGGCGTCGACTATGTCTTCACGATAGGCCCCATTTCCCTGCAGAGGGCGATCTCCGAGATGACGGAGCCCCACAAAATACCCACCACGGTGAACCTGTTTCCGATAATGGTGGACGGCACGGGCATGTGCGGAGCGTGCCGGGTGACCGTGGCAGGGGAGACGAGGTTCGCCTGCGTTCACGGACCTGACTTCGACGGCCATAAGGTGGACTTCGACGAACTCATCTCGAGGATGAGGTTCTACAACCCCAACGAGAAGATAGCCATGGTGCTATTTGAGGGACGGTGATCCAGATGGCGGCGAGAAAACCCACGATTGAGATGCCCAAACAGGTCCCCGAGAAGCGGGTACACAACTTCGAGGAGGTGGCCCTCGGGTACAACGCAGAGATGGCGATCGAGGAGGCGGAGAGATGCCTCCAATGCCCGAACCCCCAGTGTGTGAATGGCTGCCCGGTCAGCATAGACATCCCTGACTTCATATTGCTCATACGAGATGGAAAGTTTGACGAAGCAGCGAAAAAGGTGAAGGAGAAGAACGCCCTCCCCGCCATATGTGGCAGAGTCTGCCCTCAGGAGGACCAGTGTCAGAAGCAGTGTGTCCTTGGGATACGCAGCGATCCCGTCGGTATAGGAAGGCTGGAGAGGTTCGTTGCCGATTGGGAACGCGAAAATTCGGACACCAATTCCCCCATGACACCACGCACGGGTGGAAGGGTCGCTGTAGTCGGGGCTGGCCCCGCCGGCATCACCGTCGCCGCGGAACTCGCGAAGCTCGGTCACAGTGTCGATATCTTCGAGTCACTCCACGCGCCCGGTGGAGTCCTCATGTACGGAATCCCCCAGTTCAGGCTCCCCAAGGAGATAGTCCAGGCCGAGGTGGAGTACGTGAAAACCCTTGGGGTCGAGGTTCATCTTGACTCAACGGTGGGAAGGCTAACAACGATCCCTGAGCTCTTCGAGGAGGGCTTCGATGCCGTCTTCATTGGGACAGGGGCAGGCCTCCCTAGTTTCCTCCATATCCCCGGTGAGAACCTGAAAGGCATCTACTCCGCCAACGAGTTCCTCATTCGCACGAACCTGATGAAAGCTTACAGGTTCCCGGAGTACGACACGCCCATCACGGTCGGGAAGAACGTGGCCGTCATCGGCGCCGGCAACGTCGCCATGGACTCCGCCCGTTCGGCGTTAAGGTTGGGCGCAGAGAGGGTGTACATCATCTACAGGAGGGGAAGGGACGAGATGCCTGCTAGGCATGAGGAGATTGAGAACGCCGAGGAGGAGAATGTGGAGTTCGTCCTCCTCAGCAATCCGGTGCGCTTCATCGGCGATGAGAGGGGCTTCGTCAATCAGGTGGAGTGCATACGAATGGAGCTCGGTGCCCCGGACGACTCTGGGAGGCGCAGGCCCGAGCCCGTCGAGGGAAGTGAGTTCACTATCGACATGGACACCGTTGTTGTCGCCATAGGCCAGACACCCAACCCTCTCATACAGCAGACGACGGAGGGGCTCGAGACCACGAGGAGGAACACCATCGTGGTGGACGAGGAGACCGGTCAGACCAGCATTGAGGGCGTGTATGCCGGTGGGGACGTTGTCACGGGTACCGCAACCGTCATCAGCGCGATGGGGGCCGGTAAGAAGGCCGTGAAATCAATTCACGAATACGTGATGAAGAAGATAGCGGCTCGATAATCCCCATTATTCGAAAGGTTTTCTTCAGATTTCTCTTAAGATACTCCCCGTCCGACCTAATATTATTAAATACTGTATGGATCTAGATTATACGATCAAAATGGAGAAGGCACTGATCCTTCTGAAGATAGAATGCCTCGGGGGCAACTGCCTTGAGAACGTCCTGGAGAAGGTACAGGGCTTGCCAGGAGTTAGAGAGGCTGGCATGACCTTCGGGGAGTTTGACATCTACCTGATCTCCGAGGTCGATAAGTCCCTTGAGATCACGAGGCTCGTCATGGAGATAAGGAGCTATCCCTCGGTAATGTCCACGACGACCCTGCTCATAGTAGACTAGCCACCACTCATTTTTCCCGGCATTTTTAAGAAATCAGTTGATTGTGAAGCTGTGCCTATGTCAGGTCTGCTGGATGACGTTGCAGGTGACGGTAGACTTGATGCCCGGGGAGTTCCTGATGTTGAGGACGATCTGCCTGATCTCGCCCATTTCTTTTCCCTTCACCTTCACGTAAAGGTCATATTGTCCGTAGATGGGGTGCACCTCGGTGACGCCCGGTATCTTTCTCAATTCCTCTATCGATTCATATCTGAAAGATGACGCGAGAACGATGAGAATGAGAGCTTCTTCCATCTAGCATCTATTATTCCATCTTTTCAGATGATTTAAATTAACCGGCTTGAAAAAAAAGGAATATCAATCCTAATTAACGATTTTCACACTCTAATAAGACCTCAAATCCTTTAGTTACTGTCTACACAAAAGAAATGAAGTTGAAAAATACCTATTCTACCTCGGGGGTTATATTTATATTAAATATTGTAATTATAATATATGGTGATCATGGAGCGGGCATTAATTCTGATTAAAACGGAGTCGCCAAGCGAGACAAAGGTATTTGATCGCGTGAAATCTCATCCGAAGGTTGTTGAGGCCAACATGATCTATGGTCCGTACGATCTTTACACCGTCTGCGAGGACAACACGACCGTTGGTATAAAGAGGACTGTACTTGAGATCAGGAACATCCTGGGTGTGGTCTCCACCCTGACCTGCCTAATCGCCGATTAGAAACTTTTCTCAATAAATTTTATTTTTAAAAAATAGAAAATTAGGGGTAGGAGTAGGCTTCTCAGCCAGCTTCTTGGCCTCGTTCATCTTCACGATCTTGTCGACGAACATCTTAAACTCCAGTACCAGCCATGTGGGCATGCAGGCCGAGGTGAATACCGTGTCCAGCCTCTCGCTCCCGATGCCCATGACGTCGAGGACCTTCTTCATCACCTCGATCCTGTCGGTGGCCTTCAGGTTCCCGTCTATGTAGTTGCACTGATCGGGGAGGCACCCTGAGATTATCACCCCGTCCGCTCCCTCCCGGAAGGCCGTGAGGATGTGAAGCGCGTCGACCCTACCGGTGCACGGCACCCGTATGATTCGGATGTTCTCGGGGTACTCCATATTCATGGTCCCTGCGGCGTCGGCGGCGGCGTAGGAACACCACTGGCAGGCGAAGCACACAACCACCGGCTCATCCTTCGTCTCGTTGTCAGCCCACTTTGGCGATAAGAGCCCCTTTATCTTGGGGACCAGCTGGTCGTCCTTGTAGTGCCTCAGCTGCATCGCGCTCACCGGGCAGACGGCTGAGCAGATGCCGCAGCCCTCACATGCCGCCTCGATCACCTCGGGGCGGCCGAAAGCCTTCCACTCGATGGCGTTGTAGGGGCAGGAAGAGTAGCACGCGCCGCATCCCACGCAGGTGTCGTAGTCGACGCTCGCCTTGGCGAGGTCTATCTCGATCTCTCCCTTGATGAGGAGCGAAGCAGCCCTTGAGCTCGCGCCGAGGGCCTGTGTGATGCTCTCTTGGATGTCCTTGGGGCCATGGCAGGTCCCGCATATGAAGATTCCCTCCACGGAGGTGTCGAGGGGCTCGAGCTTGGGCCCCCGCTCACCGAAGAAGTTGTCTGAGGAGAGCTTGGCGCCAAGCTTCTCCGCGAGCTCCTTTGTTCCCTGTGAGGGCACCATGCCCGTTGAGAGTACGACGAGGTCTACGTTCAGGGGGACGGTCTCATTGAACTCGTCGGTGACGTCCAGCCTCATCGTCCCGTCGGGGTTCTGAATTATGGACTGGACCTCCCCCCTGAGCAGGTTGACCCCGAGCTCCTCAGCCCTGTAGTAGTAGTCCTCGTAATACTTGCCTGTCAGGCGTATGTCCTTGTGGATGATGGCGATACCCGAGTCCTCGATCTGCTCTGCGATCGAGACCGCGTGCTTGATGGCTATCGCGCAGCATATCTTTGAACAGTACTCGTTGTTCTTCGGGTCCCTCGATCCGACGCACTGGATCATGGCGATCCTGCTGGGCACTTCACTGTCGCTGGGTCTTATGACCTTGCCCTTGGTTGGCCCGGACATGTCTAGCATCCTTGCTAGCTCCAACTGGTTGATGACGTCAGGATACTCGCCGTACCCATACATCCCCTCTGCGTCGAAGAGCTCGAAGCCCGTCGCCACCAATACGGCGCCTACCTCCACCTCGACCTCCCTCGCCTCCTCGCTCAGGTTGATCGCCGATGTAGGGCACGCCTCGACACAGTTACCGCATTTAGTGCACGCCCCCATGTCTATTGCAAATGATCGTGGAAGCGCCTGATCAGAGAGCAGGTAGGCGGCCTTCCTCTTATCGAGGCCTAGGTTGAGCTCGTTCGGGACCTCGATGGGGCAGACCTCCTCGCACTTTCCGCAGTTCATACAGAGCTCCGGGTTCACGTATCTTGGTTTGACATCAAGGGTCGCCTTGAAACTCCCCACATGCCCCTGAAGCCTCTTCAGCTCCGTGGAGGTGAGCGTGTGGATGTAAGGATGGTAGGCAATGGGTGACCTGTAGAAACATCTGCGATGAAGCTCGTTCCCGCACGGCGAGATGCATGTTCCGCAGTCGTCTGTGGGGAAGACCGAGCCTAGCTGCAGGGCCTTGCCCCCAAGGAAGGGGGTCTTCTCGACGAGGAACACCTCCAGGCCCAGGTCTCCCAGCCTCTTCGCCGCCTCGGTGCCGGCAACGCCTCCACCTATGATGAGGGCTGACTGCTGGACCTTCACCTTCAAGGTGCCGATGGGCTCAAGGTTCTTGGCCCTCTCCACGGCGGCGTTCACCAGGCTCTTCGCCTTCTCCGTCGCCTTCAGTATCTGCCCGGGGTAGAGCATAGCGACGTGCTCCCTGATGTTCGCCATCTCGAGCAGGAACTTGTTGAGGCCCGCCATCTGCATCATCCTGTGGAACGTGGGCTCCTGGAGCCACGGGGAGCAACCGGCGATGACCACCCTGTTGATGCCGTTTTCCTTGATCGCCTCGGTGATGGCTCTCTTCCCCATCTCGGAGCAGGCGAACTCGCTCTCCTCTGCGTGGATGACCCCTGGCAGCTCCCTCGCGAACTCGACAAGGGAGGTCGTGTCGATGGATTTAGCTATGTTCAGCCCGCACCTGCAAACGAAGACGCCCACACGGGGATCTATCTCCTTCATCGCCTTGTCCTCCATCATTCCTCACCCACCTCCAGATCCTCGATGAAGCCCTCTAGGGTGTCCAGGAACTGTTGGAGCATCGAACCACAGGATTTCACGAACCGGACAGGTAGCTTCTCCCCGACGCTCCCGTAGAGCCTCTCCATGAGCTTGAGCTGCCCCTCGGCGTGTTCGACCCCCTTCTCGTAGTGGCAGCGGTCCTCCACGCAGCCGATGAGCATGACGCCGTCGGCCCCGTACTCGATTGCGTTCATTATGTTCCTCAGGGAGACGGTGCTCATACAGGGCACGTAGATAGGCACGAACCCGGATGAGTACTTGGCCCCGTAGAAGCCAGCCGTGTCCAGCAGGTTGTATCCGCAGTCGTTGCACAGGAAACCGATGACGTTCGTCTTGGCCGGGTCCCTGCTCTCGAGTATCGTCCTCGACTGGAGGTCGGTCATGTCGAAGCCGTAGTTGGGGTTGTCCAGGGCCCTCGTGGGACAGGAGCTGATGCAGAGGCCACAGGACTGGCACAGGGCGTTATCAATCTCGACCGGCCCCTCGGGGGGCATCGTAATCGCCTCGTATGGGCAGAGGGAGACGCAGATGCCGCACCTTCCACAGTTCTCCTCCGACACGATGGGCTTGAGGACCGGCTTCGAGGCGTCGACGGCCTTCATGAGGTGGAGACTCGCCATCGTGGCGGCCGCGCTGGCCTGGGCCACAGACTCCGGGATGTCCTTGGGGGAGTGGCATGTGCCACATATGTAGATTCCCGGCTTCTTTGTGGTGACGCTCGCTACCTTGGGGTCGACCTCAGCGAAGAAACCGAACTTGTCGACGCTTATGCCCAGCTTGTCCGCGAGCTCCCTCGTTCCAGCGCTGGGGACCATGCCCGTCGAGAGCGCTACCATGTCCCCGGTCAACGTGGACTTTACGCCCTTGCCGTTGACGTACTGCACTACGAACGTGCCGTCATCGAGCCTTGCGACCTGCTCCAGATTGCCGTGGACGAAGTTTATCCCCAGCCTCTGGACCCTGTTGTAGAACTCCTCATAGAACTTACCACCCGCACGGATGTCCTTGAAGAGGATCGAGACGTCGATGTCGGCTCCTTGATGGAGCTTGATATCCTCGGCGTGCTTCATGGCCGCCATGCAGCAGTACCTTGAGCACCACGGGTTGATCTCGGGGTCCCTGGAGCCCACGCACTGGATCATGATCACGCTCCCCGGCTTCTCGCCGTCGGAGGGCTTGAAGAGCTCCCCTGCGGTCGGCCCCTCGCCGTCCAGGAGGCGAGCGAGCTGATACTGGTCGAGGACGTTCTCGAACTGGACGCCGAACTTTGGCTGGGTCCTCGCATCGAAGTTCTCGAATCCCGTCGCAACAATGATGGAGCCCACGTAGATGTCGACGATCTCCTCCTCCTGGGAGAAGTCGACCGCGTCGTTGGGGCAGACACGCTCACAGAGGCGGCAGCTACCCTTGGTGAGGTATAGGCAGTTCTCGGCGTCTATCACATACTTCCTTGGGATCGCCTGGCCGTACGGGATGTAGGCAGCCTTCCTCATGCTCAACCGACCGTCGAGCTCGTTGGGGACCTCGACCGGGCACCTCTCGGTGCACTGGTTGCAGGCGACACACTTATCCATGTCGATATACCGCGGCTTCTTCTTCACCCTCACCTGGTAGCCGACGGGCAGAGGGATGACCTCCTCGACCTCGCTGTAGGCCATCAGGTTGATGTTGGGCTCGTTGGAGATGTCCGCCATCTTTGGGCCGCCGATACAGATGGCACAGGTATCCTCGGGGAAGGTCTTCCCCAGGAGGGGCATCATCCCGCCGATGGTGGGCTCCTTTTCCACGAGGTGGACCATGATCCCTTGCTTCGCCAGGTCGAGGGAGGCATGGATACCTGAGACCCCCCCTCCGACTACGAGAACCTCGTTGAACCTCTGGATGTTCTTCATCTCCAGGGGGGTCAGCATCTTCGCCTTCTCGATCGCCGCCTTCAGCATGCTGTCCGCCTTCGAAGTGGACTCTTCCCTGTCATCGTGAACTAGGGCGCACTGCTCCCGGACGTTGGCGACCACGAGGCGGTTGGGATCCAGCCCGGCCTCCTTCATCGCCATCCTGAAAGGCTCCTCTACCCTGGTTCTCGAGCCGGTGACAACGACGATGGCCTCGACGGCGTCGTCCCCTTTACTCTTCCTGAGAGACGCTATCTCGTTGTACAGGGACTTAAAGTTCAAGATCGGGGTCTGAGCCGTTGCCGTGACGCCCTCGATCTGGCTGACCTGCCTCTCCAGCGCGTCTATGTCAAGTTTCTCCTTCAAGGTGTCTCCGAAGGTCTCAAACACTACAAGTACTTTCATCTAGTTCTCCCTCCTTGTGGGCACATACGCCCCATCTATTGTTAGGTCTACATCGACGAGGTGAACGGAGCAGCTGAGGCAGGGATCGTACGCCCTGACGATCTTCTCGATGCCCCAGAGGGCCGTCTCCCTTGTGCCCTTTTCACTCAGGGAGTCGACGTTGGCCAAGGCGAATCGCTTGAGGTTGTTCTCGATGTTGAGGTGGTTGAACGTCGTCGGCGCGATGATGTTCACGCCCTTGATCAGCCCCCTCTCATCAATTTTATAGTTATGAAGTAAGACCCCCCTCGGTGCCTCGGTGATGGCCGTGCCGACTCCCGCCCTCGCCTTCACAGGGACCCTGGTTCGGTCCGAGGTGATCATGTCGTTGGAGAGCCCCTCGACGACCTCTTCGACGGCGGCGACGAACTCGACTGTCCTGGCGAGATTGTAGGCGGCTGTGTCGTGGCTCGGCCTGCCGAATATCTTCTCGTATGATCTAAGATACTCTTGGGAGATGGGCCACTTGAATGAGTCTATGACGTTGATCCTGCCCAATGGTCCGACCCGCCCGAGCCCCCCGGGGCATCCTTTCGACTTCATGTAGGGGATCTTGGTGTAGGAGTGATCGCTCGTTGTCTCCTCGATGTACTCCCTGTAGTCTTGGGGTTTGAACTGGCAGAGGATGTCTCCGTTTGGCTCCTTCGTCCGTAGTTCGCCATCGTAGATCTCATATTTCCCGTCGTTAACGAGGCCCATGTAGTTGGTCTCGGCGCCCTGGTACTCCTCTGGATCGTCCGACCGGTTCTCGAAGATCTGGAATACGGCGTCGGCGACCTTCCTGACATTGTTGATGGCGATCCTGCTCTCCCTGAGGAGCCTGTAACGGGCCTCCCCCGTTAGGCCGCTCGTCTGGCCTCCTGGGACCGCCGTGACAACGTGGACGACTCTCCCGCCGATCGCCTGCACGACGTTGTTCCCGAACTCGTGGAGCTTTATGCCGATGTCTGCGAGGGCGGGGTTGGCCTTAATGATCCCGATGAAGCTCCTGTCAGGGAGGTCCATCAGGTCGGGGAGGGCCAGGAAGGCGAGGTGCAATGCATGGCTTGTGACGAAGCTGGCGGCGTTGAGCGTCCTCCTCAGAATCTGAGCTACCTCGGGGGGCTCCACGCCCCAGGCATCCTCCACCGCTTTCACTGAGACGAGGTGATGGTTAACGTAGCATATTCCGCAGATCCTCTCTGTTATTCTGGGCGCCTCTTCAGCAGGCTTGTTGAGAAGTAGCTGCTCGAAGAACCTCGGGCCCGTCATGACTGAGAACTGGAGGTTCTTCAGGAAGCCTCCCTCGATGTCTATCTTGACTCTTCCGTTCCCCTCTAGCCTCGTCAGGGGCTCTAGGATGATCGTTTCACTCATTGCCATCCCTCCTCAAAATCTTCGCCAGTTTAGAACTCGCGTACGAGTACCTGTAGATGTACCCCATGTGCTGGGGGAGCGAGAACTCATCTTTCAGCGTCCCCGCCAGGCTCATCAGAGCGTCCAGCATGGTGAGGCCCTGATCGTCGCTCCTATCGGTTGGCCCACGGCAGCCGTCGCATGTAACTCCCGCCGTCGGGCAGGGGGCTCCACATCCTCCCCTCGTTGCCGGCCCCATGCAGATGTATCCTTGCTCCAACAGGCACCGGTCGGGGTCGGGGATCTCCTCGTGGATCCTCTTGAATGTCTCGGCATATTCACCGGTCCTCTCCTTTGGGCAGTCGTCGCAGACGTCCGTCTTCGAGAGCTCTGGGACCTCGCCCTTAAGGAGGGTCGTCAGGAAGTACGCGATGTCGGTGACTTCCGGGGGGCAGCCGGGGATCATGAAGTCGACCTTCACGACGGAGCTGACTGGCATCATCTGCTCGGTCACGACGGTGTGCTCGGGTATGGGCCCTGCGACGGTCCCCTCAAGGTCTGCGTAAACGTTCTTCAGGAGCTCTCCGCCTCCCTTCAAGTTCGCGAGACCGGGGATTCCACCGAAGCAGGCGCATGAGCCGATGGTGATGACCGCCTTCGATTTCCTACGGATCTCTTCGGCGATCTCCTTCTCGTGCTCGGTCCTTATTCCGCCCTCGATGATCGCGGCGTCCACGTCATCTGGGATCACCTTCGCGTCAATCAGAGTCGGCGCGTAGACGAGCTCGTTGGCTAGAATGATGTCCAGGAGCTTGTCATGGAGTGCGAGTGCGGCGACCTGGCAGCCCGAGTCGCCCGAGAGTCCAGCTAACAGGAGTTTAACCATACTTTGACAGACCTCAATTCACTTGTGGCGAGATCCTCCCTCCACTTACGGGGGACCTCAGTATATGTACTATTGACTTTATTTATTGTTTATCTTGGTATGTATTGTAATGATAGAATCCTATAGCTTCAGAATAAGGTATAATAATCCTCTCTATCAGACTGAAAATATGAATATAAGTTCAAATTTTTTACATTTGGATGACTAGTATTCTTATTGTTATTCAAATGATAAAATAAAGTGTAGAAGATATTACATTTGAGCTAGTACCACGTCGTCGTACTCGGCTTCGAGCCTGTGCTTGTGCTTTAGCTCCTCCTTGGCGAAGCTGGCCCACATCTCGCCGATGTTGTGCCCCTTGAACCGCTGGGCGAGAGCCATGTAGAAGTCGTGGGCGGTCTTCTCGCTCTTCGCTGCGAAGATGAGTATCTCCTGGTAGTCGGCGTCCGGTGAGAGCGATGTGTCCACCAGTCTGTCCGTCACCTTGAGGTCCATGATCTCGCGCTGGAGCCCCCCGGCGTCTACCACGATCTCCGGGTTCTGTAGGGCTTTCATGAAGAACTCTCTGTGCTTCTTCTCTTCTTCGGCAAGCTCCTTAAGCAGTTGCTTTGAGCCAGGGCTCTTGACCTTCGCCTGGGATTCCGTGTAGAGCTTGATGGCCCCCTCCTCCATCGTGACGCCGATGGTGAGTGCCTTCTCGATCGTCCAATCCGATAGGTCTGAATCCATACTCCCAATACTCTTTCGGGTCAATATAAGAATGTTGAAGGTTAGCTTACCGGAGTTTTTCAGGCTACTTGATATGACTTATATTGTCTCACCATTTTATGACCATCATATATATTTCCCTATGGTTCATAATTCTTTATAATGATATTATATTTACAATTACTAGATATTTACTGTTCTCTTTGATACTTTGCTAATTTTTTTTATACTATTATGTTAGAGCATATTAGACATGAGGGGTCGTCAACTGAAACTTCAACAGATCTCACCTATTTGGGAGGTACCCTCATCGACAGAATCTTCAAGCGTCTTAGCCGTCTCTCCTAGGGAGAGACAAGGCGTTCATGTTTAAGGCAGGTAACAGTGAAAGGTTAAGGTGATATCCCTTGGGCGGCACGGTTGAGGATAGAGAGGTCGAGATAGTCTCCCTGATGTTGCAGAGGGCCGTCAAAGAGATGGCCACGGAGGTCTGCGAACAGTGCGGAAAGTGCCCTTCGGCGTGCCCCGTGGCGGGGCACATCGAGACGTTCAACCCGAGGCATATCGTGGCGAAGGTCTCTCTGGGAAGGATGAGTGAGCTCCTGGAATCCGACGAGATATGGATGTGCACCTCCTGCCAGAAGTGCAAGGAACGATGCCCGGAGAACATCTCACCATACGACCTGATATTGATCCTGAGGAACCTCGCCGTCAGAGTGGGGTATCCGTACCCAGAGGGATATGACACCTTCATCGACACCGTGATCGAGAGTGGCTCATCCCAGGAACCAAGGGCCCAGAGGACGAGGGCTGATAAGGCCTGCGACCGTTCCGCATTGGGTCTCCCTGAGGTTAAGAAGCCCGAGGAAATGGAGGCGTTCAGGGATATCGTTCGAGGCTTCATACGGAGAGGTGGTAGCTCCTGAAGTATGCGCTATACCTCGGCTGCACTATCCAGGCTGAGCAGTTCGGATACGAGGCCTCGGTGAGGGAGGTCCTCCCCAGGCTGGACGTCGAGCTCGTCGATATGCCCGGCACGAGCTGCTGCGGTTTCCCGGCGTTTAGCAGCATCTCGAGCCTGGGATGGTACTACCTCTCGGCACGGAACATGGCGATTGCCGAGAAGCTGGGGTTAGACATGCTACCGCTGTGCAATGGCTGCTATCAGAGCTTCGTCGAGACGAAGCACGTGCTGTCTGAGAACTCCGATCTGATGAACTTGATCGGTGCAAAGCTTGAGAAAGAAAACTTGGAGTACCGGGGGACGGTGAAGCTGACTCACGTCATCGAGCTCCTCTACGACATAATAGGGGCCCGGAAGATAGGATCTGTCGTGGTGAACCCCCTGGAGAAACTGAAGCTGGCATCGCATCCAGGGTGTCACGCCATCAGGCCGAGTAGCCTGGGGATGCCTGATGACGCTGAGCACCCGCGCAAGCTGGATTATCTCATAGAGGCCTTGGGGGCCGACTCCATGGATTACCCTGAGAAGACCGACTGCTGCGGCTCGATGCTCGCCACGGCGAAGGGGCAGACGACCCTCACGATAGCGGCTGAGAAGCTGAGGAGCATCGGTGAGCTAGGTATCGACGGCCTCGTGACGACTTGCCCGTTCTGCTTCCAGATGTTCGACGGCAGGCAGTCAGAGATCAATGACATCATCGACTTCATCTTCGAGACCGATGACGGGGAGGTCGAGGTACCGGTGTTCTACTACACACAGCTCCTGGGGCTGGCCATGGGCATGGAGCCGGGGCGGCTGGGACTCGACCTCAACAAGAGCCCGATTGAGAGAGTTTTAGATAGGATCTAGGAGGCGTGAAACTATGAGTTCGGTGCTGGTGATCGGTGGAGGAATCGC
>Ga0307379_10003064_pt1 | contig 24377 bp, 25 predicted proteins | sample UN2MG_FD_202237 | JGI IMG/M metagenome (GOLD analysis project Ga0307379, IMG submission 202237) | Soil microbial communities from Risofladan, Vaasa, Finland - UN-2 | ecosystem: Environmental > Terrestrial > Soil > Coastal area > Acid sulfate soil | place: Finland: Risofladan, Vaasa | collected...
TGCCCTGCCGGTCGGCGATCAGGCGGGTGAACACGTCGATGCGGCCGATCGAGCTTTTCGGGTTGGCGAAGGCGGCGATGGTCGCGCGCAAATTCAGCTGCTCGATCAGGGGCACGAGATAGACGCAACCGGCTTCGAGCACGGCCCCGCGCGTCAGGTCGATCTCATGGAATTTCAGCTCGGCCAGCTTGTCGCGCACGGTGGCGTTCGGCCCGGGCAGGAAGCTCGCGCGGATGCGGTAAGCGACCTTGCCGAGCCTCAGATCGAGGCTGGCGGGCTGGATCTGGTCCGGCGTGATGTCGGGCGCCGCCATGATCTCGCCGGCGGCGATGAGCGACCGCAGCGCCTGGGAGGGCAAGATGCCGGTGCGGGCGAGCGAGCCTTTCATCGGCGCGGACGGCCCGGCGCGCGGCCCTTCGGCAAGGCCGTCAAACAGTCTGTCGCGCTCACCTGCCTGCTCCATGGATCAACTCTTGGCATTTCGCGGGGCTCCGGTCATCTTTACCTCGCTCTTCTCCCCCGGATTCACAAGGGGGTGGCCGCGTGGTGAAGGCTTGACGGATGCGCCTCTCCCCGACATTAATCCTCACTCGTGGTGATTTGGCCGGCCGGCTTGCAGCCACGTTAAACAAGTCGCTAAAAGGCCGCGCGAGCAATCCCGGTCTTTTGGCGACAGCCAGAGTCCGGGTTTTTTTGTGCCCGCGTCAGAGGGAGCTAAGCCCATGACGGCAAAGAAGAAGGACGATAACACGGACGCGAGCGCCTGGCGCCCGGCGACCAAGCTCGTGCATGAGGGCACGCTCAGAAGCCAGTTCGGCGAGACCTCCGAAGCGATCTTCCTCAACTCGGGTTATGTCTATACATCGGCCGAGCAGGCCGAGGCTCGCTTCAAGGGCGACGAGGAAGGCTTCGTCTACAGCCGCTATGCCAACCCCACGGTAGCCATGTTCGAGGCCCGCATGTGTGCGCTGGAGGGCGCGGAGGCGGCGCGCGGCACGGCAAGCGGCATGGCCGCCGTCGCTGCCTCATTGCTGTGCCACCTCAGAGCCGGCGACCACGTGGTCTCCGCCCGCGCCCTGTTCGGGAGCTGCCGCTATATTGTCGAGGATCTGCTCCCGCGCTATGGCATCGAGACCACGCTGATCGACGGACGCGATCTCGCCGCCTGGGACGCGGCGATGAAGCCGAATACCCGCGCCGTGTTCTTCGAGACGCCGACCAATCCGGTGCTCGAGCTCGTGGACATCGAGGGCGTGGCGGCGATCGCGCATCGAGCCGGGGCCCTCGTCGTGGTCGACAATGTGTTCGCCACCCCGCTGCGGCAACGGCCAATGCCGCTCGGCGCCGACATCGTCGTCTATTCGGCGACCAAGCATATCGACGGACAGGGGCGATGCCTCGGCGGCGTGGTGCTGGGCAAGAAGGACTTCATCGAGGAAACGCTGCACAATTACCTCAAACATACCGGTCCCTCGCTCAGCCCCTTCAATGCCTGGGTGCTGCTAAAGGGTCTCGAAACGCTGCCCTTGCGGGTGGAGCGGCATGAGACCTCCGCCGCGGCGATTGCCGACTTCCTCAGCCAGCGCAAAGAGGTCGTGCGCGTCCTCTACCCCGGCCGTGCCGATCATCCGCAACACGCGCTGGCCAAGCGGCAGATGGTCGGCGGTGGGCCCATGGTCGCCTTCGAGGTCAAAGGCGACAAGCAAACTGCCTTTCGCTTCCTGAACGCGCTGAAGCTTTTCAAGATCAGCAACAATCTCGGCGACGCCAAGAGCCTCGCCACGCATCCGGCGACGACGACGCATCAGCGGCTCAGTCCCGAGGCGCGCGCGGAGCTCGGCATCTCCGATCAGAGCGTTCGGCTCTCGATCGGGATCGAGGACGTCGAGGACCTCAAGACCGACCTCGATCAGGCGCTTCGCGCTTCCAAGTAGAATCGGCCCCCCTCACCCGGCTTGGACCCAATTGTGGGCGGGGGCTTCCTGCCGCAATCTTGCGCGCAAGTCGCATGGCGGGAAGGGTGAGGGTGGCCACCGCGTCTTGCTTGCGGCATAGCCCTGTGCCAGTTTTTCGCGAAACCTGCGTCCTCCGAGGGGATCGCCATGTGCCGAAACATCAGGACCCTGCATAATTTCGAGCCGCCGGCCACGGCCGAGGAAATTCACGCCTCGTCGCTGCAATTCGTACGCAAGCTGAGTGGCTTCACCCGGCCTTCCAAGGCCAATCAGTTGGCGTTCGATCGTGCCGTGGAGGACGTGTCGCGGGCCGCAACCGAGCTGCTTCTCGCGCTCGTCACCACCGCACCTTCTCGCGACCGTGAGGTGGAGACGGCCAAGGCTCGCGCCAGGTCGGCGGAGCGCTTCGGCTCACATGCCGGCGACCAGGCCTAGCTGGCGACGTGGCGGCAGCGCAAGAGCCATCGAGAACCACTGAGGTTCGGTTGCCGGCTTCGCCCTCGGCCGTGCATGAGCTGCTGACCAGGCTCGTCGCCTTCGACACGACGAGCGCCAAGTCGAATTTGAAGCTGGTCGACTTCGTCCGTGACTATCTCGCCAGTCATGGCGTGATTTCGACGCTGACGCCGTCGCCGGACGGCAAGAAGGCGAGCCTGTTCGCCACCATCGGGCCAGAGGGCGACGGCGGCGTCGGTCTTTCCGGTCACAGCGACTGCGTGCCGGTGGAGGGCCAGAATTGGACCGGCGACCCGTTCACGCTTGAGCTCCGCGACGGCAAGCTCTTTGGCCGCGGCAGTTGCGACATGAAGGGCTTCCTCGCCTGCGTCCTGGCCTCGGTGCCGCTGTTCCTGTCGCGCCCGCTCAAGCAGCCGATCCACATTCTGCTGTCATATGACGAGGAGGTGGGCTGCACGGGCGTGAGACCCTTGATCGCGCGGCTCGGCCACGATCTTCCGCGCCCAAGCGTCATCATCGTCGGCGAACCGACCATGATGTCGGTCATCGACGCACATAAGCGCATCGACGCCTATCGCACCGTGGTCACTGGCCGCGAAGCCCATTCGGCCATGCCGCGGCTTGGGGTCAACGCCATCTCCGTCGCGGCGGAGCTGATCGAGGAGCTCGACCGCATTAGCACTACCTATGCGGAGAGCGGCAGTGACGGCCGCTTCGATCCGCCCGTCTCCACCCTGCAGGTGGGAACGATCGAGGGCGGGACCGCGGCCAACATCGTGCCGAAGACGTGCCGCTTCCAGTGGCAGATCCGCAGCCTGCCCACCGCCGACCCCGAAATGGTGTCGGGCCGGCTCGGGGCCTTCGCCGCCGAGAAGCTCCTGCCCCGCATGCAGAGCGTGGCACCCACCACATCCATCGAGACGAGCCATCTCGGCAGCGTGCCGGCCTTTGTCGCCAAGAAGGATTCGGAGGCCGTGGCGCTGGCGCTGGCGCTGACCGGCGCCAATGGCACGGGCGGGGTGTCCTATGGGACCGAAGCGGGGCTGTTCGAGCAAGCCGGCTGCCCCACGGTGATCTGCGGTCCGGGCGACATCGAGCAGGCCCATGCGGCGGACGAGTTCGTCACCGTGGCGCAGCTCGAGGACTGCATGGCGTTTCTGGCCAAGCTCGCCAATCAACTTCGTTGAGGTCATGCAGGCGACGGCGGCATCCAGGAACCTGGCGCGACAAAGGTCGGGCTATTCGCCGACGCCGGCGAAGGTCTCGGGATCGAAGGGATAGCGGCTGTTGCAGAACTCGCAGGTGACCCACACCTCGCCATCCACCACCATGTCTTTCAGATCGTCGGGGCCGAAGCTCCTGAGCAGTTCCTCGACCCGCTCACGCGAGCAGCTGCAATAGGTCTCAAGCTCGACTGCCGGATAAGCGCGCACCTGCTCCTCGTGAAACAGCCGGTAGAGCAAGCGGTCGGGGGGGAGCAGCGGATCGAGCAATTCGTGATCCTCGACCGTTTCGGCCAGCGCCCGCGCCCGCAGCCAATCCTCCTCGGCCAAGTCCTCGTCACCTCCCGCCCCGTGCCCGCCCTCACGGGTGAGCTTTTGCAGGAGCAGACCGCCGGCGCGCCAGGTCCAAGCCCGCCCTCCCGCCTGTCCGGCGCGATAATGCTTGGCCACGGCGAGCCGGATGAAGGTCGGTAGCTGCTCCGATTGGCGGAAATAGGTGTCGGCGGCCTCGGTCAGGCTTTCACCTTCGAGCGGCACCACGCCCTGATAGCGCTCCGTGTCCACGCCCCGGTCGATGGTCATGGCGAAATGACCGTGGCCCAAGAGCTCAGACAGAGCGCGATCGCCGGTGCCAAGCGCCGCGACCCTTGCGGCCGAAAAGCGGGCATAGGCGCGCAATCCGCCCGGGACCTGATAGTCGGCGACGAGCAGGTCGACGGGGCCATCGGTCGAGGCTTGCAGGATGAATTTGCCCTCGGATTTGAGCGAGGCCCCGAGCAGTCCGGTGAGCGCCACGGCCTCCCCCAGGAGTTGCGACACGGGCTCGGGATAGTCGTGACGCGACAGGATGGTGTCGACGACGGGGCCGAGCTTGACCAGGCGGCCGAACACATCGGCCTGTTCCGCCTGGAAGGGCAGGATCAAATCATCCTCGGGGATGAAGAGTTCGATCCGGTCTGTGGACGACGATTCCGACGACATCATTTGGCCTCGGTCCGCTCGGTGCGGGGCCCCTTCGTGTCCGCACGCCCGGCTCCGGTCCCAGTTCCCGCCGTATCGAGACACCAGGCAAGGATGGCCTTTTGCACATGCAGACGGTTCTCGGCCTCGTCCCACACCACCGATTGCGGCCCGTCGATCACCTCCGCGCTCACTTCGTCGCCGCGATGGGCCGGCAAGCAATGCATGAAGATGGCGTCCGGCTTGGCCAGGCTCATGATCGCGCCATCGACCTGGAAGGGCTTCAGCAGATTCTTGCGCTTCTTCTTGTCCTCGCCGTCGGCCATGGAGACCCAGACATCGGTGACGACGCAATCGGCGCCGCTCGCGGCGGCGCGGGGATCGTGACCGACTTCGATGCGCGCGCCTTCGCTTTCCGCCCAGGCAAGCAGGTCTGGCGCCGGCTTGAATTTCTGCGGACAGGAGAGCCGGAGCGTGAAGCCGAAGCGCGCGGCGGCGTGGATCCAGGAGGCCGCGACATTGTTCGCGTCGCCGAGCCAGGTGACGATGCGGCCTTCGATCGGGCCCTTCGCCTCCTCGAAGGTCATGACGTCGGCCATGACCTGGCAGGGATGCGACCGCTGAGTGAGCCCGTTGATGATGGGCACGGTGGCGTGCTCGGCCAGTTCGAGCAGCGTCTCATGCGGGCCGGTGCGGAGCATGATGGCATCGACATAGCGCGACAGAACACGGGCGGTGTCGGCGATGGTCTCGCCGCGCCCGATCTGCATGTCGCCGCGACTGAGCATGATCGACGTGCCGCCCAGCTCGTGCATGGCCACCTCGAACGACACTCTGGTCCGGGTCGAGGGCTGCTCGAAGATCATGGCGAGCACGGCGCCGGGGCGGACTTTGACCTTGTCCGGCAAGCGGCCGCGGCCCATGGCCTTCATCGCCCGGGCATCATTCAGGATCGCGCGTAAAGTTTGGCGATCCAGGGTGTCGATATCGAGAAAATGCCGTGGCTGCATTGGGTTGACCATTGGCTTGCGGTTCAGGCTTGGACCGGCGCGCGGGCTTTCACCGCCACGCAGGCCGCATCGATCTTGGCGCAAGCCTCGTCGATTTCGGTTTCGCCGATGATAAGCGGTGGCAACAGCCGCACCACATTGTCGCCGGCCTGCACCGCCAGCATCCGCTCCGCGGTAAGCGACTGCATCAAGAGCTGGTTCGGCACCTTGCATTTCAGCCCCAGCATCAGGCCCTGACCCCTCACCTCGTCAATGATGTCGTGGTGCTCGTCCTTCAGCCCCGCCAAGCGCTGTTTCAGCCTGAGCCCCATGTCGCCCACATAAGCGAGAAAGCCCGGGGCGAGCACCACGTCGAGCACAGCATTGCCCACGGCCATGGCAAGAGGATTACCGCCAAAGGTGGAGCCGTGACTGCCTGCGGTCATTCCTGCCCCAACCTCCTCGGTGGTGAGGCAGGCGCCGACCGGAAAGCCGCCACCGAGCCCCTTGGCCGTGGCCAAGATGTCCGGCGTGATGCCGGCCCATTCATGCGCGAATAGCCGCCCGGTACGGCCCATGCCGGTCTGCACCTCGTCCAGCACGAGCAGGATGCCCTTCTCGTCGCAGAGGGCGCGCAAGGCGCGGAGAAAGGGCCAGGACACCTCGCGCACGCCGCCCTCGCCCAGGATCGGCTCGATCAGTACGCCCGCCGTGGCCTCGCCGATGGCGGCCTCAACCGCCTCGATGTCGCCCGCTTGGACCCGGTCGAAACCCTCGACCGGGGGACCGAAGCCCTCCAGATGCTTGGCCTGGCCGCCGGCGGCGATGGTGGCAAGGGTGCGGCCATGAAAGGCGCCCTCGAAGGTCACGAGACGGTAGCGCTCCGGCGCGCCGTTGGTGGCGTGATAGCGCCGTGCGACCTTGATCGCGCCCTCGACCGCCTCGGCGCCTGAATTGGCGAAGAAGGCGTAGTCGGCGAAACTCGCCTCGCACAGCCTTGCCGCGAGACGCTCCTGACCCGGGATGCGGTGCAAATTCGACACGTGCCAGAGTTTCTTCGCCTGCTCGCTCAGCGCCTCGACCAGATGCGGGTGGGAGTGACCAAGCGAGGTCACGGCGATGCCCGAAGCGAAGTCGAGATAACGTTCGCCGTCGGCCGTGAACAGATAGGCACCTTCGCCGCGCTCGAAGGCAAGGCCACTGCGGGCATAGGTCGGAAGGAGGGGCGACATAATTTTGTGGTGTCCCAAAATAAAATTGCCGCCGGATGGGCGGCAGCTGAGGGATTGCAGAGCTTTAGGTCCCGCGCCTGAGCGTGTCAATCGACGGCTATTCACCCTCTATCCAACGCTCGTCCACCCTTTCGTCCACTCCGCCGTTTGTGTTCTCGCAAAAGAAGTGGCAGACTCCAGCTGTCCGGTGGAAAAACGAGGACCAAGCACGGCGGACGCTTGCCGCGTTTTCCTGGATACAGTAGGGTGATTACCGCTCAGCCTCAATATCTCGTAGGTCCAGCGTTCGTCTGGGCGGTTATTTCTCAGCAGTAAATCAGCGTTTTTGAGCACCGTCTCGTGACGAGACGGGGGGATTCTGAGTCGCAAATGAGGAGGCAAAAATCATGGCTTGGAATGATGAAAGGGTCGAACTGCTGAAACGACTTTGGGCGGAGGGGTTGAGCGCCAGCCAGGTCGCCAGTCGCTTGGGCGGAGTGACTCGCAATGCGGTGATCGGCAAGGTGCATCGGCTCGGGCTTTCGGGGCGGGCGACGAGCTCGCGCTCGTCGAGTCCAAGACCGCGGCGGACGCAGGTGCCGCGGCAACACCGGACCACTTCGCTCGTGTTCGGGACGCGCGGCAATGTCGCGCTGAAGCCTAGCTTCGAAGAGGATGTCGAGCCCCTGCCAGCGGTGGTCCAGGAGCTGTACATCCCACCGGCGGAAAGGGCGACGATCCTCACCTTGAAAGAGGCGATGTGCCGCTGGCCGATCGGAGACCCGGGCGAGGAGGATTTCCATTTCTGCGGCCGCAAGACCGGTGCCTCGCCCTATTGCGAACATCACGCGCGGATCGCCTATCAGGCCGCGCCATCGCGACGGCGCGAGAGGCGCGTCGCTTAGAACCAATCGAGAGACAATCGGGGGGAAAGGAGGCGCTGGTCGAGGCGCCTTCTTTCTGTTCCGAAATGGATGGCCGAGGCCGAGACCTCAGGCCGGCTCTTCCAGCCTATCGGAGAAGGCATAGCCCGCGCCGCGCACGGTGCGCACGGGGTCGGTCTCGGTTCCCCGCATCATCGCCTTACGCAAGCGGCCAATATGAACGTCGACGGTGCGTTCATCGACATAGACGTTGCGGCCCCACACGCCGTCGAGCAGCTGCGCGCGGCTGAAGACCCGGCCGGGGCTCTGCATCAGAAATTCGAGCAGGCGGAATTCCGTCGGGCCAAGATGCACTTGGCGGCCGATCCTGGACACCCGGTGGGACTCCCGGTCGAGCTCGATGTCGCCCACGGACAAGACCGAGGCGATGCGCTCCGGATTGGTGCGCCGCAGGATGGCGCGCACCCTGGCCATCAGCTCGGGCAGCGAGAATGGCTTGACCACATAGTCGTCGGCGCCGGTGGTCAGGCCCCTGATGCGGTCGTTCTCCTCGCTTCTCGCGGTCAGCAGGATGATCGGGATGGTGCGGGAATCCTTGCCCGTCCGCAGACGCCGGCAGAGCTCGAGCCCCGAAATGCCAGGCAGCATCCAGTCCAGTACGATCAAATCCGGCGTGCCTTCGGCAATGGCGACCTCCGCCTCGTCGCCGCGATGGACGACATCGACGGCGTAGCCCTCGGCTTCCAGATTGTAGCGGAGCAAAAGCGCCAACGGCTCCTCGTCCTCGACGACGAGAACCTTGGCTCGGGAGTCGGCAACCTGTGCGTTCAACATCATCTTAGCTCGCCGATCTCATCGGCACCGGGGTCGAGCTCGTATGGTCGCCCTTGGGCCGCTGATCCGTGATGGCGCTGCCGTGAACCAGGAAAAACACGGTCTCGGCGATATTGGTGGCGTGGTCGCCGATGCGTTCGATGTTCTTGGCCCCGAACAGGAGATGGGTGCATAGCCCAATGTTACGGGGGTCCTCCATCATATAAGTCAGAAGCTCGCGGAACAGCGAGTTATACATGGCGTCGATTTCCTCATCCTTGTACCAGACCTTCAAAGCGCGGTCGGCGTCGCGCTCGATATAGGCGTCAAGAACCTCCTTCAGCTGGCCGAGCGCAAGCTCTCCCATATGCTTCAAGCCGAGCATCAGCTGCTTCGGCTGCTGCTCGCCAACGACGGCGAGGGCGCGCTTGGCGATGTTCTTGCCGAGATCGCCGATCCGCTCGAGATCCGTGGAGATGCGGAGCGCCGCCATGATCTGCCGAAGGTCGTAGGCCATCGGCTGGCGGCGCGCGATCATGACCACGGCCTGCTCCTCGATCTCCTTCTCCAGCTCGTCGATGACCTCGTCCTGCTGGATGGTGATCCCGGCGAGGTCGGGGTCGCGGCCATCGAGCGCATCGATGGACTGCCCGACAACCTGCTCGGCCAGACCGCCCATCTTGGCGATCTTGTTGTTGAGCGAGGACAGCTCCTCCTCATATGACTTAACGATGTGTTCGTGGGTGTCCATGTGGATCTCCTCGAAAGCGTTCTCGACCTCTTGCAGCCGTCCTAGCCGAAGCGGCCGGTAATGTAGTCTTGCGTCTTTTCGAGCTTCGGGTTGGTGAATATCTGGGTGGTGTCGCTGAACTCAACAAGCTCACCGAGATACATGAAAGCGGTGTAGTCGGACGTACGCGCCGCCTGCTGCATGTTGTGGGTGACGATGGCGATGGTGTATTCGCGCTTCAACACGTCAATCAGCTCCTCGATCTTGGCGGTCGAGATCGGATCGAGCGCAGAGCAAGGCTCGTCGAGCAGGATCACCTCCGGCCGGATGGCGACGGTGCGCGCGATGCACAACCGCTGCTGCTGTCCGCCGGATAGGCTCAAGCCGCTGGCGCCGAGCTTGTCCTTGACCTCGTCCCAAAGCGCGCCGCGCCGAAGCGCGTCCTCGACGCGGCCGTCGAGCTCGGACTTGGGCAGTTGCTCGTAGAGGCGAAGGCCGAAGGCGATGTTCTCGTAGATCGTCATGGGGAAGGGCGTCGGCTTTTGGAACACCATGCCCACCTTGGCGCGAAGCAAATTCACATCCTGAGTCGGTTTGAGGATGTTCTCGCCGTCGAGGAGAACCTCGCCCTCCGCGCGCTGGTTGGGATAGAGGTCGTAGATGCGGTTAAGGACGCGCAACAGCGTTGACTTGCCGCAGCCGGAGGGGCCGATGAACGCCGTCACCTTGTTGGCGTAGAGATTGACGTTGTTGTCCGCCAGCGCCCGGAATTCGCCGTAGTAGAAATTGAGGTGGCGCACCACGATTTTCTCTTCCAGGCCTTCGGCCGGAGTCTCTGTTCGCTCCTTCACATTGGTCTGGATGGCCAGGTTCATGTCAGCACCTTCTTGGAAGCAAGCATGCGCGCCAAGATGCTCAAGCCAAGCACCGCAGCAGTGATGAGGAGCGCTCCCGTCCAGGCCAGTTGTTGCCAATCCTCGTACGGACTCAGCGCAAACTGGAAGATGACGACGGGAAGGCTCGACATGGGACCGTTCAGATTCCAACTGAAGAACTGGTTGTTGAGCGCCGTGAACAAGAGCGGCGCGGTCTCGCCGGTGATGCGCGCGACGGCGAGCAAGATGCCCGTGGTGATGCCGGCGCGCGCCGCGCGATAGGCCACGTCGCGGATCACCAGCCATTGCGGAACGCCGAGCGCAGCGGAGGCCTCGCGCAGGGTGTTGGGCACGAGCAACAGCATGTCCTCGGTGGTGCGCACCACAACCGGGATGACCAGGATGGCAAGCGCCACCGCGCCGGCCCAGGCAGAGAAATGCCCCATCCGGGCGACCATCAATTCATAGACGAACAGGCCGATGACGATCGAGGGCGCGCTCAACAGGATGTCATTGATGAAGCGAACCACCATGGTGAGCTTCGAATAGCGGCCATATTCCGCCATATAGGTGCCGGCCAGGATCCCGAGCGGGGTGCCGAACAGGACAGCGAGCCCGGTGAGGATCAAGCTTCCGACGATGGGGTTCAGCAGGCCCCCAGCACCGCCGGGAGGCGGCGTCATTTCGGTGAAGACGGCCAGAGTTAGGCCGCCAACCCCCTTGACTACCAGGACCGTCAGGATCGAGGCCAGCCAGGCCAAGCCGAAGAATGCGGCTGCGATCGACAATACGGTCGCCATCAAGTTGCTGGCGCGGCGGCGGGAATAGCGTGCGTTTGTGCCTGGCGAGACCATGATTAAACTCCCGCCTTCTGGTCGATGCGAATCAGCATCAGCCGCGCGGCCGCAAGCACGGTAAAGGTGATGAAGAACAGGATAAGGCCGAGCGCAATCAGCGCGGAGGTATAGAGTTCGCCGGTGGCTTCCGTGAACTCATTGGCGATCGAGGCGGAGATCGTCGTGCCTGGCGCCATGATCGAGGGCATGATGCGGTGCGCGTTGCCGATGACGAAGGTCACGGCCATGGTCTCGCCAAGGGCGCGACCCAAGCCGAGCATCACCCCGCCGATCACACCGACGCGGGTGTAGGGAAGCACCACGCGGCGCATCACTTCCCAGCGCGTGCAGCCAATGCCGTAGGCTGCTTCCTTCAGCACCGGAGGAACGGTCTCGAACACCTCCCGCGTGATCGATGTGATGAAGGGGAGCACCATGATGGCGAGGATCAGGCCGGCAGTCAGGAGGCCAATGCCATAGGGGGGGCCGGCAAAGAGCTGATTGAGCACGGGAACGTTGGCGAAGGTGTCGATCAGGAGCGGCTGAAAATGCGCCTGAAAGAACGGCGCGAACACGAACAAACCCCAGATGCCGTAGATGATGCTCGGAATGCCGGCGAGCAGCTCGATGGCGGTGCTAATGGTCCGCCGCAAGCGATCCGGACAGATTTCGGTGAGGAAGATGGCGATGCCGAAGCTGACGGGGACGCCGATCAGCATGGCGATGGCGGAGGTTACGATCGTGCCGTAAATGGCCGGCAGTGCCCCGAATTTCTCAGTGACCGGATTCCAGCTTTCCGACGTGAAGAACTCAAAGCCGAAGGCGCGCCAGGTGGGCAGCGAGCCGATGACCAGCGAGAGCATGACACCGGCAAGGACCACCAAGACGGCGATGGCCGATGTCCGCGTCAGAGCCTTGAAGATTTGGTCGATGAGGCGGAAGCGCCGCAAGACCTGAGCGTGCTTCTCGGCGTCCCTGACCGGAATCTGAAGGGGCGCGGATCCGAGCGCCATATCCATCCTCGTTTGCCCTTCTTGTAAACCCGCCGGCCCAGATCCAGAGAGTAAAATCGAGGCGAGTAGCGAAGCTAGTTACCCCCGCCTCGATCTGAACCGGCTTAGTTCATTGCAAAAACGGGCTTTCCAGAAGAGTCCTTAATGTCCGCGGACCACATCTTCTCGACCGCGGAGACCACGTTCTCAGGCATCGGAACGTAACCAAGTTCCTCGGCCATCTTGGTGCCGCTCTTATAGGCCCAGGCGAAGAACTTGAGGGCCTCGGCGGTGGCTGCCGGATCCGACGGGTTCTTGTAGATCAGGATCCAAGTCGCGGCGGTCATCGGCCAGGAATCGTCGCCAGGCTGATTGGCCAAGATCACGCCGAAGCCGGGCTGGGAGGCCCAGTCGGCATGCGCGGCCGCCGCCGCAAAACTCGCCGCAGTCGGCTCGACGGTCTTGCCGTCCTTGTTGACCATCTTGGTGTGGGTCAGCTTGCTCTGCAGGGCGTAGGCGTATTCGACATAGCCGATCGAGCCCTTGGTGTTGCCGACATTGTTGGCGACTCCTTCATTGCCCTTGGCGCCAATGCCGACCGGCCATTCCACCGCCTTCTCGGTGCCGACCTTGGTCTTCCAGTCGTCGCTTACCGCGGAGAGGTAGTAGGTGAAATTGAAGGTCGTGCCGGAGCCGTCAGAGCGGTGAACCACGGCGATGGCCGAGGAAGGAAGGCTGACACCCTCGTTCAGCTTCTTGATGGTCGGATCATCCCATTTGGTGATCTCGCCGAGGAAGATCTTGGCAACGGTGGGACCGTCGAGAACGATCTCGCCGGGCTTGATGCCTTCAAGGTTCACGACGGGCACGATGCCGCCCATGACCATCGGAAACTGTGCCAGGCCCGAGGCATCGAGATCTTCACCGGTGAGCGGCGCATCGCTCGCGCCGAAGGTGACGGTCTTGGCCTTGATTTGCTTGATGCCGCCGCCCGATCCAATCGACTGGTAGTTCATCGCGATGCCGGTTTCCTTCTTATAGGCATCGGCCCATTTGCCGTAGACCGGATAGGGGAAGGTCGCGCCCGCGCCCGAAATGTCGGCGGCGTGGGCGGTGGTGACGGTGAACGCTGCGGCTAGGCACGCCGCGACCGCATAAGACATGAACCTCATAATCGCTCTCCCTGTGGGATGGAGACATCGGGCCCCGAACTGGGAGCCTCCGGCGGGAGCCCTCCCCCGACCGTCGCCGAGCGTTAGCGCCGCGCAATAACGCTACTATGTCACTTATGTGACAGTTCTATAACAATGCCGGAAAGGCCCGAAAATGGGCTGTGGAAAGCGGTCTATTCGGCCGCGGCCGCCTTGATCGGCAGGATCTCTCGCGCCGGGTCGAGCAGCACGGTGAAGGTCGATCCGCTGCCCGATTTGGAGGAAATGGTGAGCTCCCCGCGGTGGCGATTGAGGATGTGCTTGACGATGGCAAGCCCAAGACCGGTCCCGCCCTTCTCCCGGCTCGAGGTCACGTCGATGCGGTAGAAGCGCTCGGTCAGCCTCGGCAAATGCTCCGGCCCGATGCCGGGGCCCTGGTCGATGACGGCAATGGCATAACGGCCCAATTGGCGGCCAAGGGGTGGCGCCTGCTTTGGCTCCAGCCGGACTTCGCCGCCTTTCAGGCCATAGCGGAAGGCATTCTGCGCGAGGTTCTGAAGCACCTGGACGAGTTCGTCGCGGTCGCCGCGAACGATGGCCGGACGGGGAAAGCGCCCGATCTTCAGCCTGGCGCCGGACTCTCCCGCCAGCGGCTCGAGCGTATCGCGAACCAAGTCGAGCACATCGTTGAGGTCGACGAGCCCGCTCGGGGGAACATGGGCGTTCATCTCCACCCGGCTCAGCGATAGAAGCGCGTCGATGAGGCGGGTCATGCGCGAGGCCTGCTCGGCCATGATGGCAAGGAAGCGCTCGCGCGCCTTCGGATCGTCCTTGGCGGTGCCTTGCAGCGTCTCGATGAAACCACGCAAGGAGGCGAGCGGGGTCCGCAGCTCGTGGCTCGCATTGGCGATGAAATCGGCGCGCATTTGATTGATGCGCTCGATTTCGGTCAGATCCCGGAGCAGGACGAGGATGTTGCTGTCGCGCTCCGGTCCTCGCGTCAGCGGCGCCACGGTGACGGCCATGCGCCGCCCGACGGGAACGCGCTCGGCATAGGTGACGGTGACGGCGCGGCCGCGCAAGGGCGCTGTGCTCACCGCGTCCAGGAATTCGGGCGTCCGGATCACCGAAGAAATGTTGCTGCCCTCACGCATGGAGGCGAACAGGCCCCGCGCCGGCGTATTGCAGAAAAGCACCTGTCCCGCCGTATTGAGAAGAATGACCGGGTCCGGCAGGGCCTCGGCCATGATCTGCATCCTCGACACCGAACGGGCCGATACGGCTAGCCGCGCGAGGTCGGCACCCACGGTCTCATCGAGCTCTGGGCGCGGGAGAAGCGCCACCGAGGCGACGAACCCAAAGAAAGCGGCGACGGCGAAGGGAAGCGAAAGATGGGCAACGACGACGAGGGAGGCCATGATCACGGCGACGGCGACGATCAGCCAAAGCGAGGCGAACAGCCTCGCCAAAAACTCGTGCATGCCGCGCTTGAGCGCGAGCCCGGCCCGGGTCGGAAGACTGGCCTCGATCGAACTGGCCCCTCGATCTACTTGATCGCTCAATGCTACTTCCCCGGCTACTTCCCCGCGAAGCGAATCATTCAGGGATGCTTTTTCATGATTGCATCGGGATTGTCACCCTTTTGAGACGGACGATTGGACCTCTCGTGACAAAGCGATGACAGCCCCTCCCTGCTCCTTCTATACTTCGTGCAGGGCGAGGGAAGTTTCAAGCATGGCCGAAGATGCCGGCGTTCCATCCGGGGCCTCGCAGCCGGCGCCAACGAACCGCATCCCAAATCAGAACGAGAAGACCTGATCACGCCTGGGGGATTTGCATGAAGTACGGATTTGCTTGCGCCGGCGTCGTTGCCCTGGCCGCAATATCGGCAGCCTTTGCCGCCTCGCCGGTACCCGACTCTCCTTTGGGGTGTCCGCCCTCAAAGACGCTCACCATTAACCCTGCCAGAGACGCCGAATTGGTGCTCGCCGGGGGTCCCGCGCTCGAGCCCGTGCAGATCGCCGGTCCATTCGACTCGCCACGGTCGGCCGCCTTCCTGGCGGACGGCAGGTTTCTCGTGGCCGAGCGGCCAGGACGGCTGCAACTCGTCACTCCGGGAGCGCCGAACCGCGAGATAGCCGGTGTTCCAGCCGTGCTTACGCTCGGCCATGGCGGCCTGATCGATCTCGCGCTCGATCCCGAATTCGCGGCAAACGGCACGATCTACTTCTCTTACCTCCAGGGCGACGAGGCAGCCTCGACCATTCGCGTCATGAAGGCCCGGCTCGATCAGCACAACGACAAACTGACCGACCAGAAAATCATCTTCGAGAGCACACCGGGCGTCAGGCATGAGCAACTCGGCGGCCGCATGGCGCTGACGGCGGACGGCTATCTGTTCCTGTCGGTCGGCGACCGATGGGCCATGGAGCAAGCCCAGAGCCTCGCCGACGATCTCGGCGCCATCGTCCGCATTCGCACCGACGGTTCGATCCCCGACGACAATCCGTTCATTTCGACTCCAGGTGCAAGACCGGAAATCTGGAGCTACGGCCATCGCAATCCACAAGGTCTCGCCTTCGACCCGGTGAAGAGGCGGCTGTGGTCCGATGAACACGGTCCGCAAGGTGGCGACGAACTGAACCTGGTCGTTGCCGGCCTCAATTATGGCTGGCCCATCATCACCTATGGTGTCGACTATTCCGGCCGTCCAATCGGAACCGGCAATTCGCAAGCAGGACTGGAGCAGCCGGTGCGCACCTGGGTCCCGATCTCCATCGCGCCATCGGGGCTGGCGCTCGAGGCGGATCCCACGCACGAGGTGCTGTGAATCAGTTCCCTTGCCGGGCAAATGCTGGTGAAGTTACCGTCGGAGAGGATTGCGCTCTCAGCGAGGAGCATTTCCTCAAGGATCGTCTCGGCCGGTTGCGCGACGTCCGCATCGACCAAGCTGGCGCTCTCTACGTTCTTACCGATGGTTCCGAAGGCATGCTGTACCGTCTGGACCGCATCTCCGGCGGCAGCGATTCACAGCCAAGGGCGCATCTATGACCTTTGAACGGGGTCACCGGGTGAGGCCCTTGGCGGCAAGGTCCGAGAGATAGTCCTGCCAGCGTGCGGCCTTGGTTTCGCCCAGCGCCCGCAGATAGGTCCAGGTATAGAGCCCGGTATCATGGCCATCGTCGAACACGATGCGGGTGGCGTAGTTGCCGACAGGCTCGAGCCTGAGGATGCGCACGGCCTTCTTGCCCGGCACGGTGACACGTTCCGCCGGACTATGACCCTGTACCTCGGCGCTCGGGCTCAGCACGCGCAACAGCTCGGCCGCCAGCGCAAAGCTCGCGCCGTCGTCGAAAGTGACCGTGAGCGTCGCCCGCTCCTTGTCGACCTTGATTTCCGTGGGCCACGGATCAGCCATCGCCGCAGCCTAACTGAGGTCGATCTTGCCTTCGACCACATGATTGAGGCCGGTGCCTGGCGCCGTCAGCACCGCCTTCACCTTGAGGGCGCCCTTGCCCGCCAGCCCCTCTTCGCGCACCACGTCCTCGATCGCCTGCTGGGAGGTGACGCCGACCTCCTTCAGGAATTTCCGCATCGACATGTTGAAGCGCTGATCGTCCATTTTTTGGTCTCCTTGAGTGGGTACCCATGATGTGCAAAGGATCGATCCCCATATTAGAGTGGATTGACGGTTGCGGTCACGTTTGATGCGAGGCCAGCCACGAAACGCAAGAGTGTGAAAGCGCGAGCGATGCAGCCGAAGAAGACGGTTAGGCGCCGGGACAGATTCGCGGCCGCATTGGCGGATCCCCGTTATCGCATCCGCGCCGTCAAAAGCGCCAAGGCGTACCGCCGCAAGGCCAAAGCCCCGCCGGAGGACGAATCCGAGTAATGGTCCCGCCTGCTCAATCCATGGTCGACCCCTTCGGCCGGCACATTACTTATCTGCGCGTCTCGGTCACCGACCGTTGCGACTTCCGCTGCGTCTATTGCATGGCGGAGTCCATGACCTTCCTCCCGAGGACCGAGTTGCTCACGCTGGAGGAGCTCGACCGCCTCGTGAGCGCCTTCGTCGCCAAGGGCGTGCGCAAGGTCAGGCTCACCGGCGGCGAGCCGCTGATGCGCAAGAATCTGATCTGGCTGACCAAGTCGCTGTCCCGGCATCTCGGCGCGGATCTCGACGAGCTCACCCTCACCACCAATGGCAGTCAGCTTGCGCGTTACGCCGGGGCTCTTGCCGATTGCGGCATCGCCCGCATCAATGTTTCGCTCGACACGCTCGACCCGGCCAAGTTCACGGCGATCACCCGCCGGGGCGACCTGGCCCAGGTGCTGGCCGGCATCGATGCGGCCGAGCGCGCCGGTCTGAATATCAAGATCAACACGGTTGCGCTCAGAGGTGTGAACGAGGACGAGCTCGAGCAGATTTTGCGCTACTGCCACTCACGCGGCTTCGACCTCACCTTGATCGAGACGATGCCCATGGGCGAGACCGATGGCGACCGCACGGAGCACTATTTGCCGCTGTCGCTCGTGCGGGCGCGGCTGCAGGAGCGCTTCACGCTCGACGAGATTCCCTACCGCACCGGCGGCCCCGCCCGCTATGTCGGCGTGCGAGAGACCGGCGGCCGGCTCGGCTTCATCACGCCGCTGACCCATAATTTCTGCGAGGCCTGCAATCGCGTGCGGGTCACCTGCACCGGGACTCTCTATATGTGTCTTGGCCAGGAGGACGCGGCCGATCTCAGGGGACCCCTGAGGTCGAGCGAATCCGACCATCTGCTCAACGCGGCGATCGACGCTGCGATCGCGGCCAAGCCCAAGGGCCACGATTTCGTCATCGAGCGGGGCGGCAAACCGGCCGTTTCCCGTACCATGTCGACGACGGGCGGCTGAGCACTCCGCGCGCCTCGCTTAACGCATTGACGCAGATTTTAACAATTCGCGCCACGCGCGATAAGGACTGCCGGTCAATGGCGGCTCCAACTGCTTGATTTTGTTAAGCACGCCGCTTACGCCGTTATTAACCGACGCGCCCTAGAGCTCCTCTAGTATACTGACAAACCCGACGATGTTTCATGACTGGGTTGGCGTTGCTTAAGAGAAACTGGCTCTGGGTGGGAGTGGTGGTGCTGTGCGCACTGATCTCCTTTGCCGCCTTCGTGGGAGCCAGGAGCGCGAGATAGCTGAAGCGCGGATGCGCTATCTCCGAGACCACGACCCGCTTACGGGGCTCCCAAACCGTCAGGCGTTCAGCGATAGTTTGGCCGACGCGCTCCCGACCATGAACCGCAATCGCAAACACATCGCGGTGCTTTGTCTCGACGTGGACAAATTCAAGGACATCAACGACGCATCTGATATCGCCACAGGCGACGCGGTGCTGCGCGAAATGGGCGCCCGTATTCGGTCTATCCTTCGCAGCGGCGATTTCGTGGCGCGGCGCTCTGGCGACGAGTTCGCTATCGCGCTCGTTGACATCAATAATCTCGCCGAGGTGATGGCGTTCACCAACCGACTGATGGACACACTTCGCCCCTCGTTTCGCGTCGCCGACAAGGAGTTCCTATGCACGACGAGCGTCGGCATCGCGTTCGCGCCGAGTGATGGCGATACGGCGGCTGCGATTCTTCGTCATGCCGACATCGCACTGGCCCGCGCTAAGAGCGACGGCGGTCAGCGCGTGTGCTTTTTCGAGCCGAGCATGGAGAAGGCCCTGCAACGGCGCCGCATGATCGAGCACGAGCTTCGGCGCGCGCTGGCACGTGAGGAGTTCGAGGTCGCCTATCAGTCGCAATATGATCTCGCCACCGGCGCGCGCGTCGGCGTCGAAGCGCTGGTCCGCTGGCACCACCCCGTGCACGGCAAGATCGCACCGGCCCATTTCATCTCCGTGGCGGAGGAAACCGGGCTGATCGTGCCGCTCGGGGAATGGGTGCTGCGCCGCGCCTGTAGCGATGCCGTAGCCTGGCCCGAACACATCAGCGTGGCGGTCAATCTCTCGCCGGCGCAATTCCAACACGGCGATATTGCCGGAACGATCGCGACCGTGCTCGCCGAGACGGGGCTTCCGGCTCAGAGACTAGAGCTCGAAATCACCGAAAGCCTGCTGCTCAGCGACACGGAGGAGGTGCTCGGCAAGCTCAATCGGCTGCGCCAGCACGGGGTCAGGATTGCCATGGACGATTTTGGCACCGGCTATTCGAGCCTCAGCTATCTTGCCCGCTTCCCCTTCGACAAGATCAAGATCGACCGGCAATTCGTGCGCAACATGACGCGCGATTCGGCGATGCGGGCTATCGTCAAGACCATCATCGCCCTCGGCCAGTCTCTGGGCGTGAGCGTCACCGCCGAAGGTGTCGAGACGCAGGAGCAGGCGGCGATGTTGCGCGAATTCGGTTGCCCGCAGGTGCAGGGCTTTCTCTACGGCCATCCCGGCTCGCCCGAGCTGGAGGGCGACGGCTCGGGCAAGGTGAGGTCAATCAAGTCGAGAACCAGCGCCGCCTGAGCCCTCGCATCAACGCTGGATCGTGGACCGCCTCGAGGTTGCACGCGCCGGCGGCTCGGCGGCAGGGGCCTGCGGCGCGCCACCGAACAGCGATTGGAAGAGGCCGGTCTGAGCCACGGGCGCCTGCGCCCTCGCCGCCCGGCGCGTCCGGGACACGGCTCGCTTGGCCGTGGTGGCGGTTGACTTTTTTGGCACCGTGGGCTCGATCTCTTCGGCTGCCTTGGCCTTGGGCGCAGGCGCTGGCTCTCGATCCTCGACCGCCTCTGAGCTCAATTTCGGGGGCTCCGCCCGGGCAACCGGTGGTGGGGCCTCCTCGGGCTCGACCGCGACTGGCGGCGGCTGGTCGCTGGTGTCGGGGGCTGCATCCTCGATGGCGGACTCATCCGGAGGTTCCGTCGCCGCAATCGGCGTGGCGGGCATGTCTGCCTGCATGCTCCCGGGTGCGCTGCTGGGAAGCTCGGCGACCGGGTCGGGCCGCTCGGGCCCGCCATTCGGACCTCGGTGGCGGGATCCGTGCCTTCAGGCTCGGCGGCACGACCCTCGGTGACGGCATCAGCCGGAGGCTCGTGAGTCGGAGGCTCGCCAGCCGCAGGCTCGCCAGTCGCAGGCTCCTCGGCGACAGCGTCAGGCTCGGCCGGCCAAGGCTCCGCGGCGCCGGCTTTGGCTTCGTCGTCGGCTGACTGAGGCTCGGCGACTGCGTCAGGCTCGGGCGGTTCAAGCGACACCGGGCCAACCGTGGCGTCGGGAATCGACGCGGTCGTCTCGGGCTCGTCTGGCGCGGAATTTCCCGAGGCCACGGCGGTGGTGGACACCACTTCGACGTCGATGGCCTGCGGCACGGGCTGTCGCGTGGCACCGGGGCCGGGCAAAGTGATCAGCATCGGCAGCAGGGCCGCGACACAGACTGCGTGCACGGCTCCGGCGGCGAGCACGCAAAGTGGAAGGGTGATTGAACGTCGATCTGTCAAGGTGCGGCTTTTTCAGGGCGCGCTCGCGCACGCGTTCGCCCTACTGAATCCGCATAACTGAGTCGGCGCCTTACGCCAACCCTTAGCCTTCCATCACGATGCGTGGCGCCGCCCGCGCGACCCCCTTGTGACGTTCAAGCTCCGCCCAGGTGTTGCTTGCAATCTCGCGATAGGCGTCCGCCGCGGCCGACGCCGGCTCGCTCACCACCACCGGCTTGCCCGCGTCGGATGTTTCGCGGATGGCGAGGATGAGCGGCACCTCCCCGAGGAAGGGAACGCCCAACCGCGCGGCTTCCGATTTGGCGCCGCCATGGGCGAAGATGTCCGACCGACCGCCGCAATGAGGGCAGACGAAGGTGCTCATATTCTCGACGATACCGAGCACCGGCACGTCGACCTTGCGAAACATATTGAGACCCTTGCGAGCGTCGATCAGCGCGAGGTCCTGCGGGGTGGAGACGATCACGGCGCCGGCGAGCGGAACTTGCTGCGCCATGGTGAGCTGCGCATCTCCCGTCCCGGGCGGCATGTCGACGACAAGCACGTCGAGTTCGCCCCAGGCGACATCCTTCAGCATTTGCGACAGCGCCGACATCACCATCGGGCCGCGCCAGATCATCGGGGTCTCCTCATCGACGAGGAAGCCCATCGACATCACCTTCAGCCCGTAGGCTTCCATCGGCTGGAGCTTGTCTTCCTCGAGCTGCTGCGGACGACCATGGATGCCCAGGAGGCGTGGCATCGAGGGGCCGTAAATATCGGCGTCGAGAATGCCGACCTTGAGGCCGCGCGCCTTGAGCGCCAACGCCAGATTGACCGCCGTGGTCGATTTGCCGACGCCGCCCTTACCCGAGGCAACGGCGATGATGTGGGCCACGCCGGGGATGGCGCCGGTGCGATGCCGGGCGGCTTTCGCCGCGCCGGGCGCCACCGGCGATCCTGGCGCCGCCGCTTTTCCGGCCGCGCCATTGCCTGCGGCCGGCTTGCCGCCGGATTCGCGGTCGGCGGTGAGCGTGACGGCGACGGAATCGACGCCAGGCAGGTCCTGCACGATTTTCTCCGCCGCCTGGCGCAAGGCTTCGAACTCGCGCGCCTGAGCAGGATCGACCGAGATGGCGAAATAGACCTTGCCGCCCCGGATCACGATTTCCGATATGAGACCGAGCGAGACGATATCGTCGCTGAGATTTGGCCCTTTGACGCGCTTCAGCGCCTCGAGCACGCGTTCCTTGCTGATGAGATCTGACATGGAGCCCTTTGTATTCCTCACGAGCCGGAACACCAAATTCTCTATTGTCGCTGGGTATGGTCGCGTCGGTGCGGTCATGGCACCCAGCAGCTCGTCCCGGCACAGGATTTCAGCGTTTCCTGGAGAGCGCGGAGCGCGGTGAGGTCGCTGGCGTAAGCTGGATTGCGCGCTTCGTTGCCCAGCTCGGGCGGGTCGGCGGCAAGATCGAACAGCTCCTCAAAGCCGCCATCATATTTGACGTATTTCCGCGTCGGCGTGCGCACGCCGGCGTAGCGGTTCTCGACCTTCTCGAACCGGTTCGCCGGACTTTCGATCAGGAGCGCGCTCCGCCATGCCGCATTGGCGTCGGCGAAGAGCGGAACGAGCGAGCGCCCGTCGAGTGGGACGCCCGGCGTGGCGTGGGCGAGGTCGACGATAGTTGCGACCAGGTCGAGATTGTTGACGAGTTGGGAGCGCGTCTCGTTGGCGGGGATGCCAGGCCCCCGCATCAGAAGCGGCACCTTGATCGATTCCTCATAGGCAGCGGATTTGCCGATGAGCCGGTGCTCGCCGAAGAGATACCCATTGTCCGAGGTATAGATGACGACCGTATCGTCGAGCTTGCCCGCGCGGCCGAGGGCGCTCACCACCGCCTCGACCAAATCATCGACCGACTGAAGCGACTGGAGCGCGGCGCGGTAACTCAGCTCGAGCTCGTCCCTGCTTTTCTTCTTCACCCGTGGCGCCTTCACCGCCTTGCGGCGAATGTCCTTCTCGTCGAAGGCTGGCCCGGCAGGGAGGCTGGTTTCGGCGAAGGCCCCTTCATATTTTGGCGCGGGGATCGCGCGCTGACCCTGGGCGTGCGCAGCCTTCGGAGCGATGAACAAGAAGAAGGGTTGCGCCGTTTCCGACTGGTCCTGGATGTAGCGCACCGCCCGATCCGCGAGAACGTCGGTCGAATAGTCGGCCGGGCGGCTGCCGAAACTCAAAATCGCGCCGTTCTCGTTGATGGCATAGTCGAAATATCTCACGCGCGAGCCGGTGAACGCGTACCAGAGGTCCCAACCTTGAGGCACCCAATCTCTCGGATTGCCGATGGTGGCGCCCTTGAAGTCGATGTTGAAGGTGGCGCCAAACCAGGCGAGCCAGGCGCCGACCGTGTCCTGCTGGCCATAGCGATTGAGATATTTGCCGATGAGGGCAGTGTTGTAGCCGGCAGCGCTAAGCCAGACCGGCAGCGCGTTCGCTTCCCTGGGCTTGAACGCCTCCCAGCCCCCCTGGTCTAAAGGGCTGTTGGCCCTGATGCCATGATTGTGGGCGGCCTGCCCGGTCAGGAACGAGGCCCGGCTCGGGGCGCACAGGGGCAGATTGACGAAGCTATTGTCGAAGCTGATGCCCTGCTCGGCAATGAGCGCTTGCAGCTTCGGCATGTAGGCCAAGGAGCCGACGGCCTGATCGTCGGTCATGATGACGACGATGTTCGGTGCGGCGAAAGACGCCGCCGGCATGGGAAAGACAAGCAGGAGAAACACCAACAGGACTCGCATGGGGACCTGCGATTTTTGCGTCCGTCACTCTTCGGCGAAGAGACGAGGCAAGTCGCCGATCTTGCTCCAGCCTTCACCTTGCATCACCGGTTCGACCCGGAGGTCATGGAACTAGTCGTCGAGCACGGCGGCGCGCTCCTCCGCCAGGGGAGGCTGGCAATAATCCTCCTCTTCCCACACGGCAACGCCATCCCGGCGGATACGCGCCTGCGTGAGCGAAGCGGAGAGCGTCGGGCCGAAAGGCCGCAACGCCATGAACTCCGCCCGCGCCAGCCGCTCGCCAAGCTCGTCGAGACGGCCGTGTTTCGGCACCGCCGACACCAGATAAAACGCCATGATGCCTCCTGAGGCCGCCCGGCTTTGGCCTGTCTCAAATTCTGTTGAAACCCAGGGCCACCGCGGGCTGAGACAGGTCTTTTAGATTGTACACCGAGCCTCGACTACACGCCTTGGTCCGACTGTACACGACGAAATTGGCGTCGGTCACGAAAGTGCCTTCTTTGCCGGTGAGCCTCGGGTCAGAGGGAAGTAAACGGGGATCGGCGGCTTCGGGGGGCGGACGGCCGGTCGGCATGTCCGGAGTATGATCGTCTATGTTTGTCCCCCCTGTGGTGCCGCAGCCTAGTGGTGCGCGGTTCGACTGTGGCATCGACTTTATCGAGTCCTATTTCCAGCGGCTCGATGATCTCCGGACTCTCTCCCTCAACTCCAGGCGATGTTGTCTGCCCGGACCGCTCCCGTCCGAGCCCGAAGTTCATACGGCGCAGGGCATCAGTACCGAGTCTCGCCTGCGCGAGCCCCCTCACTCCAACCCGCTGGCTCAAGGCGAATGGGTGCCTAGTCGTACCGCGTTTGCCCCTCTCGTCGAGGGTCAGAGGCGCGGGGTGAGGGGGAAGCGCGCGAAAAATGCCATGACCGAGCGGTCTAATACCAACTCCCGATGATCATGACCGATAGGCCCAATCGCGCATGCCGATGGACATGATCGTCCAGGGCCGATCGACGAGCTTGTTCCAAGCCTCGCAGCAGTGGTCGACGATGTCGTCATAGG
>Ga0307379_10003065_pt1 | contig 24366 bp, 22 predicted proteins | sample UN2MG_FD_202237 | JGI IMG/M metagenome (GOLD analysis project Ga0307379, IMG submission 202237) | Soil microbial communities from Risofladan, Vaasa, Finland - UN-2 | ecosystem: Environmental > Terrestrial > Soil > Coastal area > Acid sulfate soil | place: Finland: Risofladan, Vaasa | collected...
TTACGAGCGAGGCGATAGACCTCTACCGGCAGGACTTCAACATCGACCCGCTACCGTACTGGCGAGACGGCGAGCCGGACGACCGGCAGGGGATAACCGAGAACCATCACGTGACGGGCTACTTCGCATTCTGGGACGAACTCGTGCGACGTCATCCGGGACTGGTGATCGATACTTGCGCGAGCGGAGGCCGCCGGAATGACCTGGAGACTCTCAGGCGGGCGGTGCCGGTTCTGCGAAGCGACTACCAGTTCGAGCCGGTCGGCAACCAGGCTCAGACATATGGGCTCTCGATGTGGCTGCCCTACTATGGAAGCGGGAACTACCAGGATACACTCTACGTCCATCACAGCTGCCTGAGCCCAATCTACGGCCTCGCCGCGGACATACGCAAGCCCGATGTGGACTTCGGCATGATCCGAAAGGTCATGGCCGATTGGCGCGAGGTAGCGGAGTTGTTCCTGGGCGACTTCTACCCACTGACTCCGTGGACACTGGACAAAAAGGAATGGATTGGATTTCAGTTTGACAAGCCCGAGGCCGGACGGGGCTTCGTGCAGGTGTTCCGCAGGCCGGAGAACCCGCAGGACTCGATCCTCGTGAAACTGCACGGCCTCGACCTGGGAAGCACCTATCATCTTCGGGATCTCAGCTCGGACTGGAAAGCCGACTATACGGGACAGAAGCTGATGGGCGAAGGGCTGCTGGTCACGCTTCGGGAGCGCCCAGAGGATGCCTTGATCGTGTATGGCAATCGGGGGAAGTGAGGGCTGCATTCGCACGCGTGGGGACCAGCCTGGAGCATACTTGTCACCGCGCTGGCGATCTTCACGTTCATCAGCTCGCGGAACGACTTCGCGTGGCCGCTCATCATTACGAACGACATCGCGATGTGCGGGGATTACGGGATAGATGCCTGGGAATCGAATCCCCAGGCTACAAGTAGAACCAAAGCAGGCTAAAGCTTGCTTCTTTCGAATTGTAGACTCGCCATTCGACGGCGAGGGGAAGGAAACAGCGATGATCAATACCTCTATTGTCGTTCTTGTTGCCATTCTGCTTTTCGCCGTATCGGCGGAGGCAGCGCCTAAGCCGGCCGCAAAGCACCTGCTCACCGAGTACCTGGAGAACCCGCTGGGGATTGATGTCACTCAGCCTCGGTTTTCATGGCAATTCGAGCAGGTCACCCGAGGGGCGACTCAGAGCGCATATCAGATCCAGGTCGCGGACAACCCGTTTGGCGAGCCGAACGTATGGGACAGCGGCAAGGTGATGTCCGCCGAGACAGTGAATATCCCTCTCCCCGACAAGCATCTTGCGAGCGGAATGAGGTACTACTGGCGGGTGAAGGCCTGGGACGGCGAGGGCGTCGAGAGCGAATGGTCCGAGCCGGCCTGGTTCGAGATGGGGCTGCTCGATAAGGCGGATTGGAAGGCGACGTGGCTCGTGTCCCCCGAATCCGGCAATGGCTATCATTCCCAATTCTCCGACAAGGAAGATTCGATCAAGTGGGTGCAGATTGACCTCGGTGAGCCAATGGAGATTGGCGCAGTGAGGCTTCATCCGGCAAAGCCATACAACTGGAAAGAAGAAGTTCCCGGTTTTGGATTTCCGATTCGATACCGGGTCGAGGCATCGGACGACCCTTCGTTTGCCAAGAGTGTAGTACTTGTTGACCGGACGGATGAGGATCAGCCGAATCCAAAGGAGGATCCGGCAACTCTCAGCTTCGCCGAGACAAAGGTACGGTATGTCCGATTGACCGCCACCAAACTATTCAGCCGCCAGGATGGGCAGAAGTGCCTGGCGCTGGCCGAGATGGAAGTGCTAAACAAGCTCTACCAGAGCCTTTCACTGGGCAAGGCAGTCACGGCATCCGACAGCACCGAGGAGCTCGGTTGGAATGCGGCTAAGCTCACCGATGGGTCGCTCAAGTCGGTCGAAGTTTCCAAATCAGCGCCGGCTTTCCGGCATGAATTTGAGGTCGGTAAACAGGTTAAACGTGCGAGGGCGTATGTCGCGGGCCTGGGCTATTGTGAACTGCGTCTGAATGGTCGGAAAGTCGGCGATAAGGTCCTGGATCCGGCGTATACGGCCTTCGGGAAACGGGTGCTCTACAGCACTTACGATGTCACCGACATGCTCGAGCAGGGTCGGAACGCGGTCGGAGCTATCCTTGGCAAGGGTTGGTGGGGGAAATCGCCGAGGTTCATTCTTCAGCTTAACGTTGATTATGCCGACGGCACGCACGCCGACATAGTCTCCGGGCCGGGGTGGAAGCGCGGGGAAAGCCCCATTCTGGAGAATTCGCTCTATCACGGTGAGACGTATGATGCTCGGAAGGAGCAGCCGGGATGGGATGAGCCCGGATTCGACGACTCCAGGTGGGACGCCGCCGACAGTGCTCAATCCCCGACCGAAACCTTGTCCGCTGAGATGATTCAGCCTATCCGGGTCTGCGAGAGCATGAAGCCTAAGAAGATCGCCAACCCCAAGCCGGGAGTCTGGGTCTATGATTTCGGGCAGAACTTCTCCGGCTGGTGCCGGCTCACAGTCTCAGGGCCGGCGGGAACGGAGATCAGCCTGAAGCATGCGGAAGTCCTGTACAAGGATGGCACGGTCAATCAGGAAAACCTCAGGAGCGCGCAGGCCACCGACCGGTATATCCTGAAGGGCGACGGCACGGAGACATACGAGCCGAGGTTCACCTACCATGGCTTCCGGTATGTCCAGGTGGAAGGCTTCCCCGGCAAGCCGAGCCTGAAGACCCTCGAAGGCCGGGTGGTCCACACCGACTTCGCCCCTCGGGCATCGTTCGAGTGCTCGAACCGGCTCATCAATCAGATCTGGAAGAACGCCTGGTGGGGGTTCAAGACCAACTTCCACAGCATCCCGACCGACTGCCCCCAGCGTGATGAGCGCCAGGGGTGGATGGGCGACGCTCAGGTCGCCGCTGAGCTCGGGCTGTTTGACTTCGACATGGCCCCCGCATATACCAAGTTCCTGCAGGACATGCATGACGCCCAGGGGGAAGACGGCGCTGTCCCGGATACCGTGCCGCATGTGTGGGGATCTCAACCCGGTGATCCCATGTGGGCGATCGCCTACCCCTCGATCGCGTGGGATGTCTACCGGCATACGGGCGATAAGCGGCTTCTCGAACAGCATTATGACGGCCTGAAGCACTACGTGGATATGCTCGCTCGGGAGGCAAAGGGCTACATCATCAGCCGAAACAACTATGGCGACTGGGTCGGCGTTGTGGATACGCCGAAGGACCTGATCTCCACCGGGGCGTTCTACCGCTCGGCGTGGATTGTGGCGCAGGCGGCAGAGGTCTTAGGCAAGTCGAAGGATGCAAGGGAATACGAGTCCCTTTGCCGGAAAATCGCCGACGCCTTCAATAGGAAGTTCCTCCATCCCGAGACCAACACCTATGGGAACAACAGCCAGTACTCGAATGTCTGGCCGCTCTACCTGGGCATAGTGCCGAAGGGAAGCGAAGCGGGCGTTCTGGGAAGTATTGTTAGTGACGTGGCTGGTCGCAAGGGCCATCTCAGCACGGGCTTCCTGGGAACTCGGTATCTCTTCGATGTCCTCTGCGACAGCGGCCAATCGGATGTGGCATACACCATCGTCACCCGAAAGGATTATCCAGGCTGGGGCTACATGATCGCCAATGACGCGACCACCGTTTGGGAGCTTTGGAAGCTGGAGACCGGTAAGGGGATGAACTCCCACAACCATCCGGCGTATGGGGCGATCGGAGGGTGGTTCTACCGCATGATCGCGGGGATCGTGCCTGATGCCGATAACCCCGGCTTCGAGCATTTCGACATCAAGCCCTTCATGATGGGCGGCCTGAAAGAGGCAAAGGCATCGGTGGAAACGATCCGGGGGAGGGTTTCCTCTCACTGGGTCAAGGATGACAAGGGGATCACTCTTAAGGTCGAGGTCCCGGCGAACACCAGGGCGTCCGTCTACGTCCCCAGAGTTGGGAAGTCAACCCTCACTGAGGGGTCGAAACTGGTTTTCGATTGGAAGTTTCACCCGGGCGTGAATGGAATAGATGGAGCATCCCGCGCGGGCGAGTGGATAAAGGTGGAAGTCGGGTCGGGGAAGTATGAATTCAGGTTTTAGGTTATAGGTTTTGGGTGTTAGGGCACCCCAGAACCCAGAACCTACAACCTATAACCTTGAGAGGAACAACATGTTAAGGGCAGGCACTGGGTGGGAGATCATTAATCCTCCGGCGGGAATCTCGCTCGGCGGGTATTTCCACGAGCGGATATGGACGAATGTTCACGATGACATCATGGTCAAGGCGCTCGTCCTGGATGACGGCAAGACCAGGGTCGCGATCGCCGTGTGCGACTTGCAGGCGATCATGGGTGAGGAAGTCAAGAAAGCTCGAGAAGTGGCTTCCCAGGCGACCGGCATCCCGACCGGCAATATCCTGATCTCGGCAACCCACACCCATACCGGGCCGCAGGTTCGGCGGAACAGGTCCGTCCCCACGAGCGAGGAGTATCTCGATAAGCTGCCGGGGATGATCGCTGAAGCCATCATTCAAGCGCATGCGGGTTTACGACCTGCGACCTTGAGGCTGGGTGAGGAGTACGAGGATCGGCTTGCCTTCAACCGCCGATTTTGGATGAAGGATGGGCGGGTAGTCTTCAATCCGAGGAAGCAGGATCCCGACATCCTCGGCCCCGCCGGGCCGATCGACCCGCAAATCAATGTGCTGAGGGTTGATGAGGAGGAGGGTCTGCCGATCGCGATCCTTGCGAACTATGCCTGCCATCCCGATGTTATGAGCAGCAACGAGGTCTCAGCCGATTTCCCCGGCGAGTCGTCGAGGATTGTCAGTTCGGTTTACGAGAGCAAGCCGCTGGTGATCTACATGCAGGGCACGGCGGGGAACATCAATCATCGGGACATCAACAATCCCGACCCCCAGAAAGGCCCTGCCGAGGTGAAGAGGATTGCCCGGGTACTGGCAGGCAAGATCCTGGCGGCGAGTGAATTATCCGAGTCCATCGAGGGAACGCCTCTGACCGCTTCGAGCGCCATATTGGATATCGCCTATCACCCACTCACTGACGAGCTTCGAGAGAAAGCGGCTCAGACTCGGAAGAATCCCGACCCTCATCCGTTCGATGCGTCCCAGGCCGATCAGATAGAGCACTATCAGCTTGACGGCAAGAAGGCGGCGGTGGAGGTCCAGGCGATTAGGATCGGGGAGACGGCGGTCGTTGGGATCCCGGGGGAGTACTTCGTCGAGCACGGGCTGAGCATAAAGGAGTTCTCGCCGTTCGATCAGACCTTCGTGGTCGAGCTGGCGAACAACGCCTTCGGGTACATCCCGACCCTGGACGCTTTCTATCCGGGGACTTACGAGACGATGCCGATTGTCTCGGCGACCCTCGAGCCGTCGGCAGGGGTCCAAATCGCCAACGCGGCAGGCAAACTATTAAGAGAATTGAGGAGCGCATGATGAAATCTGGAGCAGGCACACAGGTTATCACACCGCCGGTGGGGACTTCGCTGGCAGGATACTTCCACGACCGGGTCTCGACCGGCGTCCATGACGATCTACTCGCCAAGGCACTTGTCCTCGATAACGGCAAGAAGAAGGTCGCCATTGTCGTATGCGATATCCTCTGGCTTCAGGGGGAGCAAGTGGCCCGAGTGAGGGAGCTCGCACTTCAGGCGACCGGTATCCCGCCCGAGAACATCATGATATCCTGCACGCATACCCACACAGGCCCGGAGACGAGGGTCAAGAGGCCGATGGTTCCCATTAACGAAGCCTATATCGAGCGCCTGCCCCAGTTAATCGCCGACTCGATCATTCGGGCGGAGGCGAATCTTCAGCCCGCGGTCCTTCGGCTGGGGGAGGAGTTCGAGGACCGCCTTTCCTTCAACCGGCGATTCCTGATGAAAGACGGGAGAGTCGCTTTCAACCCCGGCAAGATGAACCCCGATATCATCGGCCCCGTCGGTCCCACCGACCCCCAACTCAACGTGCTTCGCGTGGATCATGAGGACGGCTCGCCCATGGCGATCATCACCAACTTTTCCATGCACCCGGACGTCATGACCGGCTGCGAGATCTCCGCCGATTTCCCCGGCGAGTCGTCGAGGATCGTGAGCTCGCTCTACGAGAGCAAGCCGCTGGTGATCTACATGCAGGGGGCGTGCGGCAACCTGAATCAGCTCGACGTGAGCACCTCCGCGAATCAGAATGGGCCAAAGGAGGTCACGCGCATATCGAGGATTCTGGCGGGGAAGACTTTGGCGGCGTCCGAGTTCTCCCAACCGATGGACTGCGACGACCTCGGCGCGATCAGCCGAAAACTGCCCATCAAGTATCATCCGCTGACTGACGAGTTGAAGGCGAAGGCTGAGGAGACTCGCAGGAAGGCCAAGCCCAATGACTTCGAGAAGGCCCAGGCGGAATTGATCGCCAGTTATGAGCTCGATGGAAAGTCGGCGGCGGTGGAGGTTCAGGCCATTCGAATCGGGGACACGGCGGTCGTGGGAGTCCCGGGCGAGTACTTCGTGGAATATGCGCTCAGCATCAAGGAGTGGTCGCCGTTCGATCAGACCTTCATCGCCGAACTCGCGAATGCCGCCTTTGGCTACATCCCGACCCTGGATGCGTTCTACCCGGGGACTTACGAGACGATGCCGATCCTCTCGGCGACCCTGGAGCCATCGGCGGGAGTGCAGATCGCTAATGAGGCGGGGAAGATGCTTCGGGAGTTAGCGGACTAGGGAGCTTCGAAGACGCCGTAGTATTCTGTGGGCACGGGGCCAATTCTGAACGGAAGCGGCCCCCAGGTGTCCGAGAAGAAGCCCGCGCCTGCCTCTTTCACCATCGTCGCCAGCTTCAGAGGCGAGTCGACGGGCAACACCTCGAGCGGCGGCACACCCGGGTCTTCGACGAGCACATTTGTGTTGTTCGACGGGATGACGACTATGTCGCCGCTCTTCGGGTTGAAACTCTTGAAGACGATAGGCTTGCCGCCCTTCGACTCCATGTAGTACTGGAACCCCCAGTGACCTTCGCAACCAGATGTCCCGGCCTTCGCTGCCATAGGATTCGGCGATCTGGTTAGCAGCCTTTCGAGCACTTCCCGCAAGCTGGTAGTCGGCGGAAGCGATTAGGACCGAGGCGAGGGCGGCCAATGCGAGCGGGATGTAGATATGCCAAGAGATGTTTTTCCTCTTCTCGATCTGTCGCATAATCAGGATTCCCGCCGCGGGCGCCATCGGCAGGATGGAGCGACCGTTGACCGACCAGTTCAGCACACTGGCAAAGATGAAGGTCCCTATTATCCAGAGAAGCAGAGTCAGCGAGAGGGCATCCCGGCGTTTGATGAAATCCTGAACCGCGAGGGTCAGAACCCCTGTGCCCGCGGTGAAGAGCAAGGCCAATTGCAATGTCGCACATCCCTCCGCTTCATGAAACAAGCGAAGAGGCATGAAGACGCCATAGGCCAGTCCGGCGATGACTAAGCCGATTATCAGACCCGCGCGCTTCCACAGCAGCGGGGCGCAGAAGAGCGCCGTAAGGATGCAGCCGCCGGTGAATGCCAGCCCGGTCATGAACTTGGGCAATCCACCGGTACTCGCCTGTGAACGATACCATGCGCCGTATTGCCCTGCATCCGAGAGCAGTCCATGGCCGTAGAGTGACTTGGTGGCGAACTGATAAGCCGCGAGGACCACGATTGGTATCAGCAGGTGGATCGCCCACAAAGGCCGCTTCTTCGAGGCAATCGAGTAGGCCGCGAGCAAGGGAATCAGAGCTATGCCGAAGTACTTGGTGAGCGCGCTGAGGGTCACCAGGACCATTGAGAGGGCCAGCAGCCCATGACGATTCTCCTCCGTTCCCCGAATCCACAGGTACGCCGCCCATACCCAGAATGTCAGCATCAGCACGTCGCACATCACCATCGTTCCTGAAAGTAGGAATACCGGCGTCAGAATTGCCGCAAGCGCCGCCTCAAAGGGCCTGGAGCAGAACTTGGCGGCAAGAAAGTAAATCCCCAGGGTGCATGCGATCGCGGGGATTAGGAATGCCAGATGCAGCGCCAGTTCGCTCCAGCCCACTACGAATGCCCACAGGGCGATGTAGTAGCAGATCAGCGGAGGATTCTTCGTCACCTTCCACATCGGCTGGAGCTTGCCATACCAGTTGACATCGAAGCCGTAGGGATCGGCGAAATGACTCTGGATGTGCTTGGCCGACCAGATAAAGAGCGGGTCGTCCATGTTGAAGGCCTTGCCTGCGAATGGGAGCAACAGCACTATGGTGATGCCGACGAGTATCAGGGCGGAAGCCCGGGGCGAGAGGCTGATCCTGGGTCGCCGGCTCTCTGGGGCCGCTTTGCCTTTTGCCCTTGCTTTTTTCATAAGCAGAGTATAAAGGATGAGCCGAGTACCGTCAACGCTGACTATCGAAAGGCTTCCGATAGTATAACTGATCGTACGATCGCGGTATCCCAAATCCCTCCAAAGGCAGAAAGCCTTTTCGCTGAAGCAAGGTTTGGACTCGGCGGTTCTTTAGGTGGGTGTTCGTCCACCCAATAAACCCCACTACGGTTTGTCCCTGAAGCGCGACAAAGACATGCCTGCGCTCGATCTGCCTCCGAAGCCTCTCAGTCCAACCAGAACGAGCGCTTTGCGGGTCTGCATCGGGAACGGCGTCTTGCTCCTCGGTCATGAACCGCTCCCAAAGCTCGACAACTCTGGGGATGTCTTCTTCGATGGCCGCTCGGACAAGGATGCTGGTCATATTCCCAATACCTGAAGCAGAACCTTCGCATAGTCGGACGGCTCGAAGCCGTCCTTGGGTAGTTCGAGGGTGATCATCGGCACTCGTCCCTCGCCGCCATAGTAAGTCCCCATGGAGCCTGGGCACGGGTAGCCGATGTCGCCTTTCGCCGGGAGGCCCGTGGCCCTGGAGATCCGCCGGGCCATTCGCACGCAAGCGCCGTTGTAGTTCACGCACGCCAGTGAGGCGTGGAGCGAGATGATCAGGCGGGGCTTGTACTCCTTCACCACTCCCATGATCGCCTGGGTCTCGGGCTCGGAGGCGGCGACCTTTCCGCCGAAGAACCTCTTTTTCCTCGGGCGGGCGCCGAAATCCTTGGTGGGGAAGTTGCGGTTGATGTCAATGCCGTTGGCATTCTGGCGGGTGCCTGCCTCGTAGCCGTCCGGGTTTACGAGGGGCATGATCACAATCCGGTCCGACAAGTCAGACAGGCCCGACACGTCTGACACGAGTGATCTCACCACTCCCACTCCCGAGGTCTCATCGCCGTGTACCCCAGCCATGACGAGCACGGTCTTCGGGCCGGAGCCGAACACATGCACCTCGATTGGGCGGTCTTGGACGGAACGGTAGCTATCCATCATCAGTCTCTCCGTCCAATCTGAGCTTCAGCGCCTTCAAGCCTCTCCCATGGGCGCCTGCCCATTCGGCAGGGTAAGGTGAATGCACGCCCTTGGCCGAGTTCCAGATGATGCGGTTCAGCGTGTCATCGTCAATCCTGTCCGGCTGATCAAAGCGCATGCTCAAGGTCTGATTCGCCATCTCCAACCGGCGGCCATCCAATCCGACAGTCGTGGGATTCGTCTGGTCGAGCGGGATCAGATTCGGTAAACAGGTGTACGGCCGCAGGTCGGGCGTGCTTGTGAAGCAGTCGCTCATCACCGGGGCCATGGCATCCATCTGATTCATCGGCGGGATTCCCAGGATAAGCTCCATTGTATGCAGCACCGACGTCTGGTTGTAGAACTCGCTGACCACCTTGCCATGCTTCGTGTAAGGGCTGATCACCAGGCAGATTGACCGATGCCCGTCCACATGATCGAAGCCCGCCTGAGGGTCGTCTTCCACAACGAAGATGCACGTCTTCGGCCAGAATTGGCTTTTCGAAATTGCTTCCACTATCTGCCCGAGAGCGAGATCGTTGGCGGCCAGATATCCCTTGGGAGTCGGCAGTCCGGGTGACGCGCCACTCGTATGGTCGTTTGGCAGATACACTATAGTGAAGTCCGGCCATTCGCCCTTCCTCTCATAATCCCTGAACTCGCGCAGGAAGGAACCGGCCCTGGCGGAGTCGGGTATCCGCATGTTCCATCCCGGATAATCCGGACAACTGTAACTCTTGAGCGTCTCGACCCGGTACTCAGATGAGAGCTCGGCTTTGCCTTTCTCGATGTCTTCATAAGAGAGATCCTTTGGATCGGTCCTGCCTGCGCCCATTTCACCATAATTGCGGAACGAAAGCCCGTGGAGGAGCACGTTGTCCCAAATGAACCCCGAGGACGCGAATGCCAGCGCGTCATCCCCTTCATACGGATAGCTGCGTCCCCAGCCCCCGAACTGCTTCTCGATGTAATCGGTCGTGTATCCCTGCGTCGCCCACTGATGACCGTCCGCTGAGACGACGCCGTTGCAGTAGAAGTTGTCCAGCAAGGCGAACTGCTCCGCGAGGGCATGGTGGTTCGGGGTGACTTCCTTCCCGAAAACGCACAGGCTCGGATCGTTGTTTCCCCTAGGCATGTCCCCGAATAGCTGATCGTAAGTGCGGTTTTCCTTGATGACATAAACAACATGCTCGATGGTCGAGGGCTCGCCGACATTCGAGGGTACCGGCACGGGCTTCACTCCCGACTGAGCCTTCTCCATGGCGCGAAGGACCTGCGGCAGTCGGGCGTCGGATTTCACCTGGGCGGTATAACGCTCGAGAGTCGTTGAATCGGGAATTGCCACCTTATTCAGGCAGCCAAGGGCCCAGTAGACCGACCATCCGTGGGCATCCTTGGGCTTGTTTCGAGATCTGAAGCCCTTAACATTGGCAATGTAAAGGTTCATGCCGTCGGTCGCTAACGCTCCGGGGTACCAGCCGGCGGGAATGAAACCGTTGATCGCGTTCTGCCGCCCCAATGACACAACGGCTACTGCATTATTGCCGCCATTCGCGACGTAAAGCTCCTTGCCATCCTTGCTCAAGGCAAGGGAGTTAGGCGCACTGCCGAATGGGAGTGAGGAAACAGGTCGGACTTCAATCGTATCTGTAACCTGCTTAGCTTTCACATTAATGACGCTGACCGTGTCTGAGTTCGCATTGGCGACATAGAGCGTCCTGCCGTCGGCGCTCATTACCATGCCAGACGGGTGAAGGCCGGTGATGATCTCTGCCTCCTCATTGCCCTCTTTGAGATCAACGACCGAAACCGTTCCGCTGCATCCGACGCCGCGCTCATCTACCAGAGCTGGAGTACCTGAGGAACCGGCGGTGCGTTCGCCAGCCCTGGCCTGACGGCCTCCCCAGTTGGAGACGTAGGCTATGGTACCGTCCGCCGAGAGGATCACTTCATAGGGCGCGACGCCGACCGGGATCTCCTTCACCAATCGGCCCAGGGTCAGATCCACCAGGCCGAGTGAGTTGTTGCGAGACAGGCAGACGAGTGCAGATGCTCCATCCGGGGATACGGCGATTCCGCATGGCGTCGAACGGTCTTTGCCTCCAGGGCCCGGCAATATAATCTTGCGTCCCCAGGTGACAGTGCCGTCTTCCCCCACATCGGCCTGCAAGAGTTGATCCGGCACAGTCGTCACGTAAACGTGAGAGCCATCTCTGCTCACTGCGATGCCGTGCATGGAGTTGGCCCCGGCCTCGTATGGCAGCTCCTTGCGAATCTTCCAGCTTTTCGCGTCAACCGCCAGCAGCGACCGGTTGGTCTTGGCATAGAGGGCTGACCCATCCGGTGAGAGCGCCATGTCCACAGGCCGGCCTCCAAATTCGAGGACCTGCCCGGCGGGGCGGACGAGCTGTTTCGTGGGAATGACATATCCATTAGGGGATGGGCCTACGCTCACCAACGCATGAGCAACGGACGTTTGCAGAAGAACCAGAAGGAGCACTATGTATCTCACATTATCACCACCAGGGAAATTTGGCCGAACTCGGGGACTCGGACCTTGTATCCACCCTCGATCGGCTCGGCCTTCAATTGTTTTCCACTTACTGCCTCGAATATCCTGTCCGGCAGCTTGCCCTTGATTATGATCTCCACACCATCAATCGGCGAAGGAGGCGGGTTGTAGCTGGGGAAGTCATCCGTCTGCTTTGGCTTGTACATCTGCACCCTCGAACCAGTCGGGGAGCTCATACGGGTTGGTCGCCTTATCCCACCCAAGGCGGAAAAAGTCGGGTTGAGTGGCAAGACAAGCGGCGAAGGCAATGATCGCAAGGAAAACTATGGATGTCCGGCGTATATGGTGCATGTGACTTTCCACCCTAGTATACCTGAGACGGAGGGATTGAGCGAATGTTCGATGCATTTGACCCCGAAGAGGTAGAATGGTATATTGGCGGTAACCCTTGAAGGCTGGTGAGATCAATGGCGGAATACAAACTGTCCGCGCTTATAAAAGAAGACGATTGGCCCAATACTCCGTCACTCCAGTACTCCATCACTCCACCTTGGGTGAAGCGGCAGCATGAGTAAGAGTATGAGTATAAGATTGAGGACGAGGACGTGAACCCATTATTCAAGCCCAGGCGGATTGAGTATCACGGCAAGAACGTGCCGCTGTTCGATGGCGGGAGGCCGTCATATCAGATCGTAGTTGCCGAGGGCGCAGACCCGCTCATCCTCGAGGCCGCAGAGATCGTTCGCCGAGCGATCAATTATCCTGCCGACGCCGTTGTCTCCGAGAACGAAGTCACCACGCTCGCGGGAATCTTCCTCTGCACTCCCAAAGGCCCGGCCCTCTTCGCCCGGTTGGTGGAACGCGGACGAATTGCCGGGAAGCAGATAAACCAGGAACAGGCCTACGAGATCGAATTCCTGGGGAATGACATCGTCCTCCTTGGCAGGACTCCCCAGGCACTGGTATATGCCGCTCGCACGCTCGCCGGAATAGTGGAGACCGAGGGCGAAGATGCAGTAATCCCCGAGGTCACGGTCTATGACTATCCGGACATGGCCTATCGGGGTATCTATGTCGAGTGCCGCTGGGGGCCGGACAACATGACCCTCGATGAGTGGAAACAGGCGATTGATACTCTCGCGGCCATGCGCATGAACATCATCAGCATCGGCCTCTATAATAACTGGCCCGCCCAGTACGACGGCAAGATCTCCGAGTGGATGCTCGTCCCGATCAAGAAATATCCCAAGCTCAAGACCCCCAAGCTGGTGAATTACTATTCGCCCTCGAAGAAGAAGGATATCCGTCTAGAGTACGTCCCGCGGATGTATGAAGAGGACCTGTTCGGCGAGATCATCAAGTACGCGAAGTCCAAGGGGGTCATCGTTCGCCCGCACTTCAATACGCCCGGGCACAATACCCAGATCCCCAGGAACTACCCCGAGACATCGGCGAAGTTCGCGGACGGTACTCCGAAGAAGTACGGCTTCTGCATGAGCAGCCCGGCGACATTCGAGGTCATGTTCGGCATCTTCGATGAGATATGCGACCGGTATCTGCTGCCGAACGGAATTGACATGTTCCACATCGGCTTGGACGAGGTCTACCCGCTCGTGGGGATGAATGAGGACACGCCCCTGCTGCGGATCGATCCCTGGTGTGAGTGCCCCGACTGCAAGAAGACGACTCCCGAAGACCGATTTGTGGAGTATGCCGTCCGATTGGCGACCCACCTCAAGGAAAAGGGAATCAACAACATCGGCATGTGGCACGATCACTTTGCTCGCGGCGGGAAGATGAACCAGGAACTCGTTCGCCGGTTCGAGGAAGCCGGGCTCAAGGAGAACGTCATCCTCCACTGGTGGCAGTATGCCGACTTCTTCAGCACGACGATGCCCGAGCTGGGGCTCCGGCGCTGGGTCACGCCGATGACGGGATACTTCTACTGGGTCAACTACCAGAATTATCTCAATAACTGCTTCCTGGCGGTCGAGAAGGGCGTCGAGGAGCGGGCCGAGGGCACGGAGGCTTATGGGGTCTGGCATCCCTCGTTCCATCAGCACTATGCGCTGCTGGCGGCGAAATCCTGGAACTCGGAGAATTGGCCGGATGTAGGCACTTTCCGGGCAAGGTACGCCCGCCTGCTGTTCGGCGCTCGGTATCGGGAGGGCTTGAAGGCATTCGGCTACTTCGATGATCTCACCGCCGGGCCGGGGATGCTCAACTTCCTTACCAGGCTGTTCGACTACGTGTACCTGTATGCCAACTGGGAGGGGGACGCGAATCATCGGGCGAACTACCCTCAACTTCTCATTTCGCAGCTTGCCGGCAACCCGCTGAACATCCTGGGCTTCCTGAACATGATCGCGGGCTATACTCAGAAGGCGCTCGATATCTTCTCTCGCCCGGGCTTATGGGTGCCAGGGACGGAGAAGATGCGCGACCTCTACATCACCGAATGCCTGCGCATCAAGGCCGTCCTGTGCCTCTTCCCGAAGCTGGTGAATGCGGTGAACGCGCATAAGAATGGCGGAAATCTCGCGGAGTCGGCGGATGCAGTGGACAAGGCTGTGGAGGACCTCGATTCGGCGATGCTGGCGATCGAGGAAAACTGGGATCCACCGTTCATTCCTCAGGCGCTCAGGGAGCTTACGCTCATGAGGCAGTTCGCGGTGAATCTCTCAATCGAGCTCCGGTCAGACCCGTCTGATGAGTTGGAAGTGATGAAGATCACGCCGGTTGATTGGCCGAATGATTAGTAGACCGTTCACCGTTCAGCGTTCAGCGTTCACTATTCGGAATGCTTGCATTGCCTTGTCCTTGCCGGCCATTATCCTGGCTGCGAGGGTTCTCCCCTGGGATAGTCTTCCGGCGATATGTATCTTCAATCATGTCACCGGTCTGCCATGCCCCACTTGCGGAATGACGAGATCAATGGTGTCGCTCACGCATATGGACTTCCGCAATGCCATGCTCTTCAACCCCCTCCTCCCGCTTTTCATGGGAATCTTCATCCTTTGGTGGGTATTATCCGTCTATCAGATGGCGACGGGTCGGCAAGTCCGCCTGCTGGAATGGGCCGAGTCCCGCCTGGGCCTGATCGCCATTGTGGGAACGGTGATCCTGTTCTTATTCGGGGGGATGAGGATACTGCTGCTGGTTCGCTAGGCTTGCTCAGCTTCAGCTTTGCTAAGTATGCAGTCGAATTCCCCTGTCAGGTCTCGGTCTTCCATGATCTGAGCAAAGGCTTCCAGCCATTTCCTAACATAGTCAGGGTCAAGATGCTGACATTGGCGGACTAGAATCCGCTCGGCATCCTCTAGATCGCGAGGGCGGCCGGCCAGAATCTTGTGAACTATGAGGTCTTCGGCGCTGATGATCTTGAATGGACGCGAGCCGTTTACTGAGCCTGTAACTGCCCTCCTGAGAACCTCTTCCTCGTAGCCTGGAATACCAAGCGATATGTCAGCCGGGGTCCCATCGGAGGCTTCAAGCAGAAGCACCCTGTTTTGCTTGGCGAAGGACACGGCATCAGCTATCCTTGGATGGAATCTACCCGCCGCACGCTCAAGGAAACGGTCTGTCTTATCCGGAGGAACCAAAACGACTATATCCACATCTCTTGTGGTCCGCGATTCACCCCAATACTGGACCGCAAGTCCGCCGATAACCGCATAAGGTATTCCCTCGGCCTCCAGAAACTCGGCTAGTTCGGCAACCGCATCCAGGAGGCTCATAGGGATTTCTCCTTGCTCTCGGCGTATTTCTTTAGGACCTTGCGGACGGCCATGAGCATCGGGGAAGGGCCGGCATGAGGATCATCGGGGCTGATCTCCTTAAGCGAGAGGTAGATTCGCCAGGATTCTTCGGGAGTAAGGTTCCGGAGATAGCGAGCGCGTTCACGTGCGATCTCCCGCTCTGCTGCCTTCTGGCCTTCGAGCCACTTTCGGACTTCGTTCTTGTCTAATCTGGGCGCGGCCATATAGAACAGTTCGCCACCCAGGCCCATTTTTCCTATCGGCATGTCAAGAAGGACATCATATACTGTTGGACGAATAATAAGCAAACGTTTTCAGGGGGACGCCATGAGCGGAACTACCGATAGGATTCCCTGCCCGCAGTGCGGGGCGAGCAACTTTCCGACGAGTGCCACATGCTGGCAATGCGGACGCGCGCTTCGTGCGGAGGCACAGCCGCCGCCGGGCGGGACACCGATTCCGCCGCCTGCACCTGGCCAGCCGCCACTATATCCGCCGGCTCGGCTGCCCGATAGCGGGTCAAACGTGCTGGTGATCCTGGGGTTCATCTTTGCGGTGCTCGGATTGTTCTGCTGCCCTATTTTTGGGATTGTGGCGATCATCATGGGGATAATTGTTCTGCAGAGGGGCAATCCCATCGGCACATGGATCATTGTGCTGGCGGTTGTGATGCTGATCGTCTTTGGCATCGCTATGGCCTATTACATAAGCTTCATGGCGAAGCATCCGGAGATATTTGCGCCGGGGAACCAGCCAAAGTTCCCGTTCCCTGTCCCCGCGCCGAAATAAGGAGCGTTTATGGAAGAGGAGAAAAAACCAGAAGAGCAGCCGGTCGAGCCCGAGCAGCCTGAGCAGTCGCCGATCACGCCGGAGCCTACTCCGCCGCCTGAGGCGGTCCAACCGCCGATGCCTGAACCCGGCCCGCCGCCGCCCTCGGATACCAATACCAATACTCTCATCATCCTGGGGTGGGTGTTCGCCGGCCTTAGTTTACTGAGCTGCTGCTGTTGCGCATGGATCTTCGGGCCGGTCGCAGCTATCCTCGGTGGAATCGCATATTCCAGAGGCGACCAGCGGGGACTTCCAATCCTTATAGTTGGCATCATATTGTTCCTTTTCGGCGGTGGATTCTGGGCCGTCTCCAGGTATACCCACTATCCTGCGCCCTGGGACCGTTTCCCGGATATCCCCGGCCCATGGCGGAGAGCATAGGCAAGCAGCCGAATGGTCAATGGTCAAGGGTCCATGGCCGATGAAGTATGGCCGGCCTCCTTGACCATTGACCATCTGCGTCCATTCGTGCTATACTGCAACGTCTGAGCCGCCAGAGGCGACCAGGCGAATACACACCCTCTCTGACTTCAGTTCAGGTGTCCCGATGAATATCGGGATCAGGCTGAGGGATGAAGAGGGGGGACGAACCAAAACCTGAAAGGAGAATCGCAAATTGAGTTCGTTGACGATGAAGGAACTCCTCGAGGCGGGAGTTCACTTCGGCCACCAGACCCGCAAATGGAACCCCAAGATGAAGAGGTACATATATGGCGGCCGAAATGGAATCTACATCATTGACCTCCACCAGACCCTAAAGCTCTTCGAAGAGGCCCGTGAATTCGTCCAGAATGCGGTTACCGAGGGAGAGATTATCCTCTTTGTAGGTACGAAGAAGCAGGCTCAGGACTCCATCATGGAGAGCGCAAAGCAATGCGGCATGTACTGGGTAAATCAGCGCTGGCTTGGCGGAATGCTGACTAACTGGAAGACCATCCAGGGACGGATCGGACGCCTGAATGAACTCGGAAAGATGGAGGCGGACGGCATATTCGAGCAGCTCCCCAAGAAAGAGACTGCCAAGCTTCGGGATGAGATGGACAAGTTGGAGCGAAACCTCGGGGGCATCAAGGAGATGCCGAAGCTCCCGGGCGTCGTGTACATCGTGGACCTGAAGAAAGAGCGGATTGCCCTTCTGGAAGCCAGGAAGCTCGATATTCCGATTGTCGCGATCGTGGATACAAACTGCGACCCGGACGAGATTGACTATCCCATCCCCGGCAATGACGACGCCATCCGAGCCATCAAGCTCATCACGAGCAAGATCGCCGAGGCAGTGGTCGAGGTAAGACAGGTCGAAACCGAAGGCGAGGTCGAGGAAGGCGAGGTGGAGGAAGGCGAAGGCGCTGAGGAAGAGGAAGAGGAGAAGCCCGAGGGCATCGAAGCCATCGCAGATGAGGACCTCGTGATGCTTGACGGGGAACTCGAATTGGCTGCGGAAGAGCCGGAGATCGAGGACGCCGAAGACATCGCCAAGAAATTCGGGGTCGAACCAGACGAAGAGGAGGAGAAGTAGAACGATGGCTGTCACGGCGGGTACTGTCAAGGAATTGAGAGAAAAAACAGGCGCCGGCATGATGGATTGCAAGAGGGCGCTGGAGCAGGCCGGCGGCGACATAGAGAAAGCCACCGCGATTCTGCGCGAGAAAGGCGCGGCTGTCCTTTCGAAGCGTGAGGCCAAGGCGACGACCGAAGGCACTATCTCAAGCTACATCCATACCGGCGGCAAGATCGGTGTTTTGGTGGAGCTCGACTGTGAGACCGATTTCGTGGCGAACACGGGTGAATTCAAGGAAATGGCGCGAGACATCGCAATGCAGGTATCCTGGAGCCAGCCGGAATACGTTACCAGGGAAGACATCCCTGAGGACAGGGTGGAGCAGGAGCGAGCGATCCACAAGCAGTGGGCGCTGAATCAGGGCAAGCCCGAGACCGCGCTCCCCAAGATCGTCGAGGGGCGAATGGAGAAGTTCTTCTCCACGGTCGTGCTGATGGACCAGCCGTTCATCAAGAACGAGGACGTAACGATCGGCGATCTCATCAAGGAGAAGGCCGCGAAGCTCGGAGAGAAGATAGTGGTCAGGCGCTTCGCCAGGTATCGGGTAGGAGAGACTTCGTAAATACGTAATCAGAGGTGTTGGGTGATAGGTGAGGGCGAAGACTAGTGAGTGCAGGGAAGCCAAAATGGAAACGGGTTCTGCTCAAGCTGAGCGGTGAGGCGTTTGCCGGCGACGGCGCTTTCGGAATAGATCCGCAGGTCGTCTCGAGGATTGCCTCGGACATCAAGGAGGCATTCGACGCCGGCGTCGAGATAGCCGTGATCGTGGGCGGCGGGAACATCATGCGAGGCGCGACTGCCTCCAGAGCCGGGATGGATCGGGCGAGCGGCGACTACATGGGCATGCTGGCCACAGTCATCAATGCGCTGGCTCTTCAGGACGCGCTCGAGAAGAAAGATGTCACCACTCGTGTCCAGACTGCCTTCGAGGTAACCGCTGTCGCTGAGCCGTTCATCCGTCGGCGGGCAATTCGCCATCTGGAGAAGGGGCGGGTCGTCATACTGGCGGCCGGGACCGGCAACCCGTACTTCAGCACCGACACCGCAGCCGCCCTTCGAGCGCTGGAGATCCACGCCGAGGCGGTCCTCAAGGGCACGAACGTTGACGGCATCTATGACAGTGACCCCAAGCTCAATCCTTCTGCGAAGAAGTTGGAGCACGTGGAGTATATGTATGCCATCAGGCAGAGCCTGGGGATCATGGACCTCACGGCCTTCACGCTTTGCAAAGAGAATAACCTGCCGATAGTGGTTTTCGACATCCGTAAGCCGGGGAATGTGAAACGTGCGGCCCTCGGGGAGAAGATAGGCACTTATGTTGGGAGGGATTCCGATGATCGCTGATGTGATGAAAGATTCCGAACGCAGGATGGCCAAGGCCGTCGAAGCGGCTCAGCATGATTACCAAACCATACGCACGGGCCGGGCGAATCCGCTGCTGCTGGAGCGCATAAATGTGGACGTCTACGGCACGAGCATGCCGATCAACCAGGTCGCCAATATCTCAGTTCCCGAGCCCAGGATGTTGGTGATCGCCCCCTGGGACAAGAGCGCCATGCAGAACATCGAACGCGCGATTATCAAGTCCGACCTCGGCCTGACTCCCATGAGCGATGGAAACGTCATCCGGCTGAACATCCCTCAGCTCACCGAGGAGCGGCGACGCGATCTCATCAAGACGCTTCATAAGAAAGCGGAGGAGCACCGGGTTGCCATCCGCAATATTCGCCGGGATGCGAATGAGGAGTTGAAGGGGCTGGAGAAATCCCATCAGACGGCGGAGGACGAAACCCACCGCGCCCAGGAGCAGATTCAGAAGCTCACCGACAAGTATATTGACCAGATAGATGACCTCACCAAGGCCAAAGAAGCCGAGTTGATGGAAGTATGAGACTTTAGACTTCAGACTTTAGAGTCAGAGGGTTCTTCTAAGATCTCATCCCTAAAGTCTAAAGTCCCTCTATTGTTCCCCAAGGATGATGCATTGGCTGAAATCGAGAAGCTGCAGCGAGAGACCGGTATTGTCCTCGACCCGGAGAGGATTCCGCGTCATGTCGCCATCATCATGGATGGGAACGGCCGGTGGGCGACTGGGCAGGGGCTCCCGCGGATCATGGGCCATGCGAGGGGCTATGAAACCGTGCGCGAGATCGTCCGTGCCTCGGGCGAACTTGGCCTCCAAGCCCTGACCCTCTACACCTTCTCCACCGAAAACTGGCGTCGTCCGAAGGACGAGACGGACGCCATCATGAGCCTTATCGAGCAAGCAACCATCAATGAGCTTCCCGAGTTGATGGAGAATCAGGTGCGCCTGCGATGCTCGGGGCGGTTCTCGGAGCTGCCGGCATCCCTTCAGAAAGCTCTCACTGACAGCATGGCTGCCACCGCGAACAACACCGGCCTCATCCTCAATCTGGCGATCAACTACGGCGGTCGTCAGGAATTGCTGGATGCCGTGCGTGAGGCCACTCGGCGAATCATTGAGGGCAAGATCAAGCCCGAAGACATCACCGAGGAATACTTCTCCGGTCTCCTGTATACCGCGGGTTTGCCCGATCCGGATTTGCTTATTCGAACTGCAGGCGAGATGAGGGTCAGCAACTTCCTCCTCTGGCAGATTGCATACGCGGAGATACGGGTGACTCCCACTTTCTGGCCGGACTTCACGAAGAAAGACCTGATGCTCGCCATCGCCGACTACCAGAAACGAGTTCGGAAGTTTGGCGCGGTTATCCCATGAGATCAATCGCTCTTCTCGGTTCAACAGGCTCAATCGGCCGGCAGGTGCTGGATGTCGTTTCCAGGCTGCCCGAACGCCTGCGCGTTGTTAGTCTGGCTGCCAACCGAAATGTGGAGCTGCTCAACGAGCAGGCAAAGATCTTCCGCCCATTGGTGGTCTCGGTCGGCGCGGATGAGCTCACTCGGGCCGCGACCGTCCCCGAAGCCGACATCGTCGTTGTCGCGGTCGCCGGAACGGTCGGCCTCGCGCCGACCATCGAGGCCATCAAGGCCGGGAAGGACATCGCACTCGCGAGCAAGGAGGTCCTGGTGGCGGCGGGGAGCATCGTCACTCGCCTGGTTAAGAAGAAGGGAATTCAGCTCCTCCCGATTGACAGCGAACATTCTGCGATCTTTCAGTGTCTTACAGGTGAGGATAGGGGCAATATCCGCCGACTGATACTGACGGCATCCGGCGGCGCGTTTGCCAATTACCCGTTGGAGGGCCTCGCCGATGTGACGGTCGAGCAGGCCCTGGCGCACCCCACGTGGAGCATGGGCCGAAAGATAACCATTGATTCGGCGACTCTTATGAACAAGGCCCTGGAGATCGTCGAGGCTCACTGGCTCTTTGGAGTGGATGCTTCTCAGATAGAGGTTGTTATACATCCTCAAAGTATAGTACACTCAATGGTGGAGTTCGAGGACGGCTCGGTCATGGCGCAGATGGGAGTTCCTGATATGCGCCTGCCGATCCAGTACGCGCTCCTTTATCCGGAGCGGATAGATACGGGCCTTCCGAGGCTGGATATAGCGGCTCAGGGGACGCTGACTTTCGCGAAGCCCGATCCGCAGCGTTATCCGGCGCTGAGGCTGGCATACCAGGCGATGGAAGCCGGCGGCGCCATGCCGGCAGTCCTGAATGCGGCGAACGAGACAGCCGTCGCCTTGTTTCTGGACGGGAAGATTCGCTTTCCGGGTATATATGACATTGTACGCCGTGTCACTGAGCGTCATGAGCCGATTCATGACCCTGACCTGAGTCAGATCCTGGAGGCGGACGCATGGGCTCGGCAAACGGCGATAACTATTATGGAGGAAGTTCTTGCCTGAAGTATTGATGACCGCCCTTGCGGCGATAGTGCTCCTTGGCACGCTGGTATTCTTCCACGAGCTAGGCCACTTCACGATGGCCAAGGCCCTCAAGATCCGCGTCGAGGAGTTTGCCTGGGGCTTCGGCCCTAAGTGGATACGACTCTTCAAGCGAGGAGATACGGAATATACCATTCATCCCGTGCCGCTCGGGGGGTTTGTAAAGCTTGCCGGCGCAGAACCCGGCGAAGTGGGGCTGCCGAACGGCTTCCAAAGCAAGCCGTGGTGGAGCCGCTTCCTCGTCTATCTCGCCGGCCCGTTCGCAAGTTTCCTACTCGGCTATGTCATCTTCTGCACCATGGGCTTCACAGTGGGCCTGCCGATCTCTCGAAATGTGGAGAACAGGGTGGACCTGGTCATGCCCGGCTCCGAGGCCGAGCGAGTTGGGCTGAGAACCGGCGACGAGATAATGAAGATCAACGGCAAGACGATCAAGAGCGGCGAGGACATGCTCACCATCGTCCATGACAGCGCGAACAAGCGCCTGCATATCGTCATACGGCGTGAGGGGCGGCTTGTCTCTGTTGACGCGACCCCGAAGCCCAGGAAGGTCGGCGGGAAGGTTATCGGCCTGCTGGGATTCGCGCCAAAACAAGAGCTCGAGAGGGTGGGCCTGCGCGATTCGTTCCGCTATGGAAACCAGGCGACACTGGCATTCGCGGCCGTGATGGTCAAGGTGCTGTCGTCTCGTGAGGTGAAGGATGCCGTCGGCGGGCCGCTTTCGATTGTGGATGCCACGTACACTAGTCTGAAGCGAGGGCCTAACGGCTACCTACAACTCATGGGCATTCTGAGCCTCAGCTTTGCGTTTGTGAACATGCTTCCCATCTTTGTGGTGGATGGCGGTCAGATGGTGCTTCTGCTGGTGGAAGGGCTGAAGAGGCGGCGCCTCTCCCCCAAGACCTGGGAAGTCACCCAGAAGATTGGCCTGACGATGATCGCCATAATCATCATTTTGATCATGTATCTGGACCTCAACCGGCTTGTGGACAATAAGCTGTTCAGGTAGACTATGATCCTTCGAAGGCTGACGAGGCAGGTGTGGGTTGGTGGGCTGATGATCGGCGGGGATGCGCCGATCTCGGTCCAGTCGATGACGAATACTGCCACGGAGGACGTTGCCGCGACCGTCGCCCAGATTCACGAGCTTGAGAGGGCCGGATGCGATCTGGTTCGGGTGGCGGTCCCGGATCAAGCTGGTGCCGACGCGCTCCGTCGGATCAAGACCGAGATTCACATCCCCCTCGCCGCCGACATCCATTTCGACTACCGACTTGCCGTTGCCGCCATCGAGCAGGGAGTGGATAAGCTCCGCCTGAACCCGGGGAACATCACCGACCCGGACAAGATCGGGCTGATCGCCGACAAGGCCCGAGAGCGCGGGATTCCGATCCGAATCGGCGTGAACTCGGGCTCGATTGACCGCAAGCGATACGGCCCTCCGAACCCTCAGGCCCTGGTTCAAAGTGCGCTCGATGAGGTCGCCCTACTCGAAGCGAGGGGTTTCTGGGACATCGTGATCTCGCTGAAGTCGTTCGACGTGCCCACGACTATCGAGGCATACCGGCTGGCGTCCGAGAAGGTGGACTATCCGCTTCACATTGGAGTCACCGAGGCCGGGCTCATGTGGCAGGGGACTATTCGCTCGGCGGTCGGGATCGGCGCGCTGCTGGCGGAGGGCATCGGCGACACGCTGAGGGTCTCGCTCACCGCCGACCCGGTTGAGGAGGTCAGGGCGGGGATCGAGATTCTTAAGTCGCTCGACCTGAAGGAGCATGGGTTTACGCTGGTCTCATGCCCAACCTGCGCGCGCTGCGGCCTCGATCTGGTGGAGATGGTCACGGAGGTCGAGCGGCGGCTGAGGGAATTGAAGGACCTCCCGCCCGTACGGGTGGCGGTCATGGGGTGCGTGGTCAACGGCCCGGGCGAGGCTCGGGACGCGGATGTGGGAGTCGCAGGCTCTAAGGACGGGGCGGTGATCTTTTCAGGCGGCCGGGCATTGAGAAAGGTCTCGGCCGAAAAGATGGTGGATGAGCTCATGAAAGAGGTTATTAGCGTCTCCAAACAGAAAATGAGCGTGAGATGATCAGAAAAGCCAAGATAAGAGATGTAGTTGAGATGCAGAAGCTGATCAACTTTTTTGCGGATCGGGGCGAACTCTTGCCCCGGTCGCTGAATCAGCTCTATGAAGACATCCGCGATTTCCTCGTCATCGAGGAGGACGGCCGGATACTAGGCACCTGCGCCCTTCATGTGAGTTGGGGCGACCTGGCCGAGGTCAAAGCTCTCACGGTTGACCTATCCCTCCAGGGCCGGGGAATGGGTCGAGAGCTCGTCCAGAGCTGCCTGAGTGAGGCCGCGGAATTGGGCATCACGAGGGTGTTCTGCCT
>Ga0307379_10003066_pt1 | contig 24357 bp, 22 predicted proteins | sample UN2MG_FD_202237 | JGI IMG/M metagenome (GOLD analysis project Ga0307379, IMG submission 202237) | Soil microbial communities from Risofladan, Vaasa, Finland - UN-2 | ecosystem: Environmental > Terrestrial > Soil > Coastal area > Acid sulfate soil | place: Finland: Risofladan, Vaasa | collected...
TGATGAATTCGCTCATCTTGCTTCGGATTTCGCTGCCCGATTCCTGGACGAACTTGCTGATCCCTTCAGTGGATTCAAGCGGAACAATCGTTGCAGCGAGGCTGTTGCCGGCGCTCGGGATGAGGATCACGCCCAGAGTCCAGAGCAGCAGCGCCAGCGCGAGGGCCACCGAGGATCTGCTCGCCAGCGCCGAACAGATCATTCCCAGGCCGATGAACACGGCTCCGTACAATAATCCCAGGACAGTGATGAGGCTTATCGCCGTCCATTGAGTTGCGCTGAACCTGATTCCATGGACGAATTGCAGGACAAGCAGGGCGCTGATCAGACTTAAAAGGAAGGGCACGGCCAGGATGACAGCACCTCCGGCGAACTTGGCTGTGAAAATCACTCCCCTCTTGGTGGTGTTGGAACAGAGCATTTTCAGGGTGCCGCGCTCGCGCTCGCCGCAGATTGAGTCATAACTGAGCAGTATTCCGAAAAGGCTGATCGCGAAAACAAAGATAGTAAGCAAATCGAAGGATGGGATCGAGTGCAGCAGCTCATTAACCGTCAGGTAATCGTCGGCGTCCATGGGGACGGACCACCTGCTGATCCGCACTGCGTTACCCAGGTGCTCGTCCTCCCCCTTTGCGAAAATACTCAGAGGGGAGAGCGGCCGCAGAACCACCGGTGCGATCTGCGAGGGTACATAGACCTTCCCGTTCTCTTCCGAGAACGACTCCGACATGCGGTTGAAATTGTTGTTCCTGACGACGAAGTCCTCACCCAGCACCCAGACGCTGACAATCACCAGCACGAAAGTGGTGATCAGCGCGGCGCCGAAGCGGAACGTCATCAGGTGCTCGCGAATCTCTTTCCAGAATAGTGAACCAAACACGGCCGTCTCCCGGTAAGAGCTATCGATTAGCATACGAGCCAAGCTGTTTCGCGCCCTAGCTCAAATCTACTATCTAATGTAACGAGCAATAGCCATGCCAGCTTTCGCGCTAATCGTAATAGACCGATAAAGTCTTGAAAAAGTTGGCTTTATGGAAAAGGGGAACAAGAAACCTGCGAAAGCATGTTCCGCGGTTGGACCAGCGATGTGTTCCGCCAATGGGGCATTTTAGTGAGGAAGGCAACCTCGGGCAAGGCATCTCCAATACGCAGAATCAGGATCGTTTGAATAGAGCCGGTTATTGATTCTTGCGGAACTCGCCGATGAAGAATCTTCCTAGCAGGAAGGCTCTTCCCTCGCTCGAGGCGGTCTTTCTCAGATCCGCGCTTGCCATCAGGTCGATGATCTCCGCCGCCTGCATGCCGTGTCTGCCGCTTGTCGGTTCGCGGATGTATAGCACACCGCCGGGTTTAAGCGCTTCTGATAGAGCATTTACGGCTTCCTGCCGTTGTGCCTTGTCGATATCATGGAGCATGAAGTGGATGGTAATCACGTCGAAGCCGGCTTTCATTTGAGATAGTGTGTTCTGGTCTCCGGCGATGAACTCGATGTTCCGATATCTCCTCAGCCTTTTCGCGCCGGTTTCAATCCACCCCACTGAAGCGTCGAGAACCACAACGCTTCCTCCATCCCGTAGGCGTTCGGCCACGTGGCGGCTCAGCGCTCCGGTGCCTCCGCCGAAGTCCAGAACCTTTTCGCTCCCCTTCAGATCGAATGTGTCCGCGAATTTCTTATACGCGCCTTTCATCAGGCCATGCATGAAAACAGCGTCGACGAACCTGTGCAGCCGGGATGAATGTGCGAAACTCAAGTCTCTGTCTCCCTGGAATTGATAGAATCCCTTTCAAACGGTTTTCCTTGATCAATATCATCCAGGTACACGAAACAGGGGGCAGTGAAGTTCACTGCCCCCCTATTTCTCACCAAAGTTATAACAGTTAGGTTTTTCAACCTTTAGGCGTTTTAATCCGTCGAACGCTGTTGCTACGGCACTTGGGGCATGTCCGCTCCTTGACCGGTTCACCCATCAGCGAGGGATCGGTGAACTCGTGGCCGCAGCGCAGGCACTTGAGATAGCCCTCCTTATCAGCCATTTTCGGCTCTCCAGGTTTATTAGGTCGAAGCCACAGCCGTGGCGTCTTTCTTCGCCGCCCGCTCCTGCTTCTTTCGCTCCTCTTCCTCGAGGATCTTGACCGTCTCGGCCACCTCCGCGGGCTTGACCTGCTTCAGCATCTCGTCGAGCTCGCGCATCACTTTGGCAAACTTCTGGCCCTCCGCAGCGCTGATCCATTCGAGCTGCAGCCTCTCCGGCCGAATGCCGAGGCGCTCCATCTTGTCCCACACCTTGTCGATGCGGCGTTGAGTCCAGGTGACGGCGTTGATGTAGTGGCAGTCGGTGAAGTGGCAGCCGGAAACAAGCACCACCGGTGCGCCCTTGCGGAAGGCGTGCCAGATGAACTTGTCGTCGACGCGGCCGCTGCACATGGTGCGGATCAGCCGCTGGCTGGCTGGGTACTGCAGGCGCGCTGTGCCGGCGGTGTCGCCGCCGACGTAGGAGCACCAGTTACATGCGAAGGTGACTATCACCTTCATCGGATCCTCGCAGTCGAGTATGGCGTCGATCTGCGAGATTATCTGGTTATCGGTGAAGTGGCGCATGGTGATCGCGTCGGTGGGGCATTCGGCGCCGCAGGTTCCGCAACCGGCGCAGGCCGCCTCGATCACAACAGGCAGCTTCTTTGCCTTGCGGTCGGGCGGGATGATTGCGTTGTAAGGGCAAACCTTGGCGCACATACCGCAGTAGGTGCACAGATCCTCGTCGATCGTCGAGGTGATCGCCTCGATGGTTACCTTGCCGGTGTTGAGCAGGATGCTCGCCCTCGCTGCTGCCGCGCCCGCCTGAGCAACGCAGTCCTTGACGTCTTTGGGCGACTCTGCGCAGCCGGCGATGTAGATGCCGCGCGTGGGCGCGTCGACGGGGCGCAGCTTCGGATGGGCCTCCATCAGGAAGCCGTCCGCCGTCTTCGACAGCGTGAGCTTCTGGCGCAGTTCGGGGCTGTCGCCGCGCGGGATGACGCCTTGCGCGAGCACCAGCATGTCGAGCTCGTAATCCTCGAGCCGTCCCGTGGTTGTGTTCTCCACCGTCAGCTTGAGGTTCTTGGAGCCGGGATCCTCGACCACTTCTCCGGGTATGCCGCGGATGTAGCGGACGCCCTCCCCCTTGCTGCGCATGTAGAGGTCTTCGAACTGCTTCCCGGAGGCGCGGATGTCCATGTAGAAGACGTAGCTCTGGATCTCCGGGTAGTGGTCCTTGAGTAGCAGCGAACTCTTGATCGTCACCATGCAGCAGACATTGCTGCAGTAGGGATTACCCCGCTTCTGCGAGCGCGAGCCGACGCATTGAATGAAGCCGATGCGCTTTGGCAGCTTGCGGTCGGAGGGCCGCATGAAGTGTCCTTCGGTGGGACCTCCGGCGCAGATCAACCGCTCGAACTCCATCGCGGTGATCACATTGTCGTAGCGCGTGTAGCCGTACTCGTCCAGCTCGGTGGGATCGTAGACGTCCATGCCGGTCGCGACAATGACCGTGCCGATGTCCAGATCGAGGAGGCGATCTTGATCGTCATAGTTGATGCACTTCTTCTCGCAAACCGCCTCGCACTTGCCACAGGCGATCGGATTGTTGCCCAGGCAGTTGTTCATGTTGAGGACGTAGGAGGACGGTACCGCCTGCGGGAACGGCAGGTGGATCGCCTTGCGCGAAGAGAATCCTTGCTGGTACTCGTCCGGCACCGCCACCGGGCAGACAATGGCGCACTCGCCGCACGCGTTGCACTCGTTTGGATCCACGTAGCGGGCCTTCTTGCGCACTGTCACCTTGAAGTTGCCGGCGAATCCACTGACCCGCTCGACTTCGCTGTTCGTCATCAACTCGATCCGGGGATGCCGACCGGCATCCATCATTTTAGGACCGAGTATTCATATGGAGCAGTCCATCGTCGGGTAGGTCTTGTCTAGAGCGGCCATGATGCCGCCGATAGTCGGTTCCCTCTCGACGAGGTAGACCTGGTGGCCGCCGTCGGCGAGATCGAGCGCCGCCTGGATGCCTGTCACCCCGCCGCCGATCACAAGGCAGCTGTCGGTCACCGGCACTACCTGCTCGTCCTGGGCCTGCAGATTGCGCGCGCGCGCAACGGCGCTGCGGACCAGGTCCTTGGCCTTTTCCGTCGCTTCTGCTTTCTGTCTTTGGTGGACCCAGCTGCAGTGCTCGCGGATGTTGGCCATCTCGAAGAGGTAGGGATTCAGCCCTGCGTCGGCGACGCACTGGCGGAACGTCGGCTCGTGGATCTTCGGCGTGCACGAGGCCACCACCACGCGGTTGAGCTTGTGCTCCTTGATTGCTTTCTGGATCTCGTTCTGGCCGGGGTCGGCGCAGGTGTACTTGTTCTGGACGACGCAGGCGACGTCGTCGAGCGTCTCGGCGTATTCCGAAACGGCGCAGCAGTCAATTGTACCCGCGATGTTGAGTCCGCATTCGCAGACGAACACCCCGATGCGCAGTTCATCGGTGCTCAAGTGGATCACCTCCTTTCGCTCTCTGGCCCGGCCCCCGGTCGCGCGGGCGCCCGGCTCGGTTAATTCTCTACTTCTATTTGGCCTCCAAACTCTCGGCCAGCAGGACGCAAAGGTCCTGAACTTCCATTTCCACGGACGGCCTGTCATTCTTCTCGTTGGTGGCGCAGGAGAAGTGGATGTAGCACTTCGGGCAACTGGTGATCACCGTCTCCGCGCCGGCTTGCTTCGCCTCGTTCAGCCGGTTCACCTGGATTTTTTTCGAGTACATATCGCAGTTGATCCAAGCGCTCGTGCCGCAGCAGACGGCTGCCTCGCCGCTATGCGGCATCTCTCTAACTTTTAGGCCGGGTATCTTGTCGAGCAGCTCGCGCGGCGGATTGTAGACGCCCATGTGCCTGCCAAGACGGCAGGGATCCTGGAAGGAAACAGCTTTGTTCACCTTTTTCTTGAGTTTCTTCTCGAGTTCGGGCAGGCGCTCCGCAAGGTACTGCGAAATATGCTGCACCTCGAAGTCGATGCCGTCGGCATAGCGCGGGTAATCGCGCGCCAGCGTGCGGTAGCACTCGGCGCAGGCGGTCACGACTTTCTTCGCGCCTGTCTTCTTTATCTCCTTGATGTTGTGTTTCATCAGCGCGAGGAATCCTTCCTCGTCGCCCATCCAGAGCAGATCGTGGCCGCAGCAGCGCTCGTTCGGCATCACAACAGGCTTCTCGCCCAGCGCGTTGAGGAGCCGGATCGCGCTGCGCCCGATTTTTACCGCCTCAACGCCGATGTCGGTGAAGACGGCATCGAAGTAGGGCAGGCAGCCTGCGAAGTAAAGCAATTCGCCTTTCTCCGTGGTTTTCAGCTCGCTGTCCAGCAGGGCGCCGCGGTCCTGCTTCAGCTTCTCCGCGGAGTGGATCTTCATCACTTCCTGAAGCACGCCGCCGTGAGAGAGATTGGCGACATGACCGGTTTTATATGCTTCGATCCTGGCCATCTGCATCAGTTCCGTGTAGCGGACGTCGGAGGGGCAGCGGACAGAGCACATGCCGCAGGTCAGGCAGGTGTAAAGCTTGTCGTCGGTGATCAGGTCGTCGAGCGAGCCGCTGAGCAGGCGGCTTAGCTGCATCCTTGGGGAGAACTCGTGATTGACCCTTGAGACGGGGCAGTTGGCTGTGCACTTGCCGCACTCGAGGCAGAAGAGCGCGCGCGTTTCCCTGTTAATCGCGTGTTCGTTCGCGTTCATGGCCTCTTGCCGTTGTGCAGGGGGCTCGGCCCCAGTTTTTTAACCTGCTCCACGAACTCGTCTATCACCTTGCCGAAGCGGACTCCCTCGGCGGCGGATATCCACTCCAGCCCGATGCGACCTTCCTCGATGCCGAGCAGCTTTGTCAGATTCTTGGTAGTCTCGAACTTCTCCACAGCCTTGTAGTTGCCGAAGATGTAATGGCAATCGCCAAAGTGGCAGCCGGTGACCAGCACGCCGTCGGCACCCAGCCTGAAAGCCTTTACTACAAAGCTCGGGTGCACACGGCCGCTGCACATCGTGCGGATCACGCGGAAGTGCGGGCTGTACTGGATGCGGTTGATCCCAGCGTTATCAGCACCCGCGTAGCTGCACCAATTGCAGGCGAACACGACTATCCGCGGGATGAACTCCTTATCCTGTTTCGCCTTCCGTTTAGCCACTGGTAACTGTCTCCTCGAAGAGCGCATCCATCATCGAATTTATCTGCTCATCGGTGAAATGCCGCGCGACAATTGCGTTGGTGGGGCACCAGGCGGCGCAGGTGCCGCAGCCCGTGCAGAGCGCCTCGTTGATCTCCGCCACGACACTTCCGTCGGGGCGCGTAACCATCTTTGGCGCGCCGAAAAGGCAAATTTCGGCGCAGGTTCCGCAGCCGCGGCAGAGCTTTTCTTTGACCGTCGCGGTGGTCGGATCGATCTTGATCGTCTCGCGGCAGATCAGCGTCATCGCCTTGCCGGCGGTAGCCCCCGCCTGTGAGAGCGTGGCGGGGATGTCCTTTGGGCCCTGAACGCAGCCGGCGAGGAAGATGCCCGCCGTGTTGGTCTCCACCGGCCCGAGCTTCGGGTGGCGCTCCATCATGAAGCCGTCCTCCGAAGCGGGTACCTTCAGCATCTCCTTTAAGCGCGCCACCTCTTCAGTATTCGGCTTCATCGCTACGCCGAGCACCACCGCATCGACGCCGACTCTGACATAATCACCGAGCAGGTTCTCGTAGACTTTCACCGACTCCGCGTATTTCTTGCCCTCGACCTTTGGCGCGTCGGGAAGCTCGAAACGGACGAAGACCACGCCCTTCTTGCGCGCTTCGCGGTAGACCTCCTCGGCGCCGTGGCCGACTGTGCGTATGTCGCGGTAGAACACGACCACGTTGAGATCGCGTTCGCGCAGTTCCATCGCCTGCTTGATCGTCGTCGGGCAGCAGTAACGCGAGCAGTTGATGTTCTTCTCGGGATCGCGCGAGCCCACGCACTGGATGAATGCAACGGTCTTAAGCGCCTTGCCGTTTAGCTTTAATTCCTTGCCGCTTTCGTTTAGCAGATGCTCGAAATCCTGGCTGGTGATCACGTTCGTGTATTTGCCGAAGCCGTACTCGCCCTCCTCCGGCGTGTAGAGCTCGGAACCGACGGCGAGGATGATCGCGCCCACATCGAGCTTGCCGGCGGTGGTTTTCGCCTGGAACTTGCCGACGAAACCGCCGACTTCCTCGACTTGCGTGCTTGTGTGCACTTTGACCTTGGAGCGTTTGAGCGCATCAAGCTTTTCGTCGAGCACCTCCTTGGCGTCGCAGCCCGAGGGGAAGAGCCTGTGCAGTTGGCGCAGCCGGCCGCCGAGGGAATCGCTTTTTTCGACGAGATGGACTTCGTAGCCCTGGGCGTCGATGTCGAGCGCGGCCTGGATTCCGGCGATACCGCCGCCGATAACCAAAGCCGACTGGTTCATCGGGCTTTCCCGCGCCGTCAGCGGCTCCAGCCGGTGCGCCCGCGCGACGGCCATCTTCAGCAGTTCCTTGGCCTTCTGAGTCGCCGCTCCCGGTTCCCTCGTGTGAACCCAGGAACACTGATCGCGCACGTTGCACATCTCGAACAGATAGGGATTAAGACCGATACGCTCCATCGTCTCGCGGAAGATAGGCTCGTGCGTGCGCGGCGTGCAGGCCGCGGCGACGATGCGGTTGAGCTTGTGTTCTATGATTTTTTCCTGGATGCCGCGTTGGCTGAAATCGGAACAGGCAAATAGGTCCTGCTGAACGTGCACAATCCCCGGCAGGTTGCGAACGTACTCCTCCATTTCATCCACGTCTAGCACGCCCGCGATGTTGATACCGCAGTGGCAGAGGAATACTCCGATGCGCGGCGGGCCGCTGACATCGAGCTGCGGGATTTCTTCTTTTACTTCTTCCAGCAGATAGCCGCCCATATATGCGGCTGCGGCTGAGGCGGATCCTGTAGCCTGCGCGACGCAGTCGGGGATGTCGTCGGGACCCTTGCAGCAACCGCTGAGGAAAACGCCGTCGCGTGTCGATTCCAACACGTGGCTGTTGCTGTGTTTCGTTCTGAAGAAGCCCGATTCGTCGGTCTCGGCGCCCAGCACTTCGGCGAGCGCTGAGTTATCGGCGTTTGGCACGCCGGCGGTGGCCAGCACCACCATGTCGGCGTCGATCACCTCCGCCTCGCGCGTGAGTGTGTTTTCGACGAATAGGTGCAGGTTGCGGGTCTTGGGATCCTCCAGAATTTTCGATGGCTTGGCGCGATAGAACTCGACCTCTTCCATCTGCTGCGAGCGCTGCAGGAACTCCTCGTAGCCCTTGCCGAAGGCGCGCATATCAAAATAGAAGACCGTCATCTTTTCGATGTCGGGCTCGTGGTCCTTGGCCAGCAGCGTGTCCTTGACGCTGTTCATGCAGCAGAAGCTCGAGCAGTGGTAGCAACCGTGCTCGCCGCGTACGCCGACGCACTGCACGAAAGCGATTCTCTTCGGTACCTTCATGTCGGTCGGCCGCACCACGTGCCCCTGCGTGGGGCCCGATGAGTTGAGCAGGCGCTCGAACTCCAGCCCCGTCAGGATATTGGGCGAGGCGCCGTAGCCGTAGATCTTCATGGTGTAGGGATCGAACGGCTCGAAGCCGGTGGCGACGATGATTGAACCGACGTCGAGCTCGACGTCCCGCGGTTGCATGTCGAGGTCCACCGCCTTGGTCTTGCACGCTCTGGCGCAGGATTCGCAGACGAGAATGCGCCGGTCGCCGTTGAGGCAGGTTTCGGTGTCGATCGTGTATGCCGCGGGCACGGCCTGCGGGAAGGGCGTGTAAATCGCCTTGCGCGCACCCAGCCCCGCGTCGAAGAGGTTCGGCACAACGACGGGACAGACCTCGGCGCAGTCGCCGCACGCCGTGCAGGCGTCCTCGTCGACATAGCGGGGGTGCCTCCTCACCGTCACGGTGAAGTTCCCCGCCTTCCCCTTGACTGCCGCCACCTCGGAGTTTGTCAGAACCTCGATATTGGGATGCCGACCGGCATCCATCATCTTAGGTCCGAGGATTCATATCGAACAGTCCATCGTGGGGAAGGTTTTGTCGAGCTGGGCCATCCTACCGCCCAGGGAGGGGGATTTCTCGACCAGGTAAACCTGGATCCTGGACTCCGCCAGGTCGAGGGCCGCCTGGATACCGGCGATCCCGCCTCCGATGACAAGTACTCCCTTGTTCATCCTGCAGAAACCTCTGCTTTGCCGTTAAGTTCCAGTTTGGCCAGCAACTCAGTCGCTTTGACCTTGTGGAACTGGAATCCCAGCTGTTGCGGCGTGAAACCTTGCGCCAGACCGAGAAGCTGGAAGTAATAGATGATCGGAACGTTGAACTTCTTATTGAAAAGCCTGGCCAGCTTGATCTGCCCGAGGTCGTACTCGTCGAAGCAGGTCGGACAGATAAGGCCGAGGCAATCCACCTCGAGTTTCTCGACCGAGAGAAGAATATCGAGCAGCATGCGGGGCGGAATCTGGTCGTCCATGCAGGCCTTGCCGCAGCAGAGCACCTTTTCGTGGTGCTCGATCGGCTCGGCCCCCGTAGCTCGCACGAGGTTTTCGAGGATCTGGGGGCGATCGGGATCATCGACCTGCATGATGCGACTCGGTTTGAGCAGATGGCAGCCATAGTGGATGCCGACCCTCAGCCCTTGCAAAGGATTGACTATCGTCTTAGCCACGCCTTCGATGCCGATGTCGTCGCGCACCACCGTCACGATATGCCGCACTTTGGAAGTGCCTTTGTATTGCTTGCCGATCTTCTTGAGCTTTTTGTTCACCTGCTTGCGGAGGTCGGGATCATTGCCGAGGTAGTGGACCGTTTCGGCGAGCGTCGCCGTGCAGCCGGAGCAGCAGGTGATCAGGTCGAGCCCCTGTTCCTCCGCCAGGCAGAGATTGCGGGCGGCGATGGTCAGCCACTTCAGCTTGTCGTAGGATTTGTAGAAGATTGGGTCGGGGCAACAGGTAAAGCCATCCACGTCGACAAGTTCGACGCCGAGGCGGTTCATCGTCAGCCGCACAGCGGCTTCAAACTGCGGGTACTTGGTAGAAATCATGCAGCCGAAGAAGGGGATATATCTCGGTTTCTCAGCCATCGTCGACTCCGATCTCCTTCAGCAGGGCCGTGAAGTCTTCCGGGATCTCCTTTTTCACCGGCTTTAGCCCCAGGCTCTCGCGGCGCCGGTCGGTTGCCGAGGTGAGGATGACAGTGCGGCTGTCGCGGTTGATGCTGCTGACCAGTTCCTGTACCTTTTCAGGATTATTTGCGCGCCGAGTGGCGAGGTTTTTAAGCGCCATGATTACTTCCACCGGCCGGACGTCCTGCGGGCAGCGCTCGTAGCAGTTGTAGCAATTGGTGCAGAGCCAGATAATGGAGTCCTTTCGTGTCAGCTCTTCCTCCTGGCCGAAGATGGAGCGCAGGACAATCAGGCGCGGATTGAAGAGGCCGGAATAGCGAGCAGTTGGGCAGTCTCCGACGCAAGCGCCGCACTGGAAGCAGTAGCTATGATGATCGCCACCGATCGTGGCGTTCAGTTTCTCCCGGAAGTCTAAGCTGAGTTCGATCATTTCGCCTTGGCCGCGGCTTTCTTCTTTTTACCGCCGGCCTTCGTCCCCCCCGTCTTCCCCATTAGCTCGACACCGTACTGGTAACCCTTCTCGAAAGCCTGAAGGTTCTTCTTCTCCGTCCCTTCCGGCACGCTGGCCTCAACCGCTTTGCGCATCGAGTCGGCGTCGATCAGCCCCGTCACGCCGGTGAAGAAGCCAAGCATGACGATGTTGAGCACAATCTTCAGCCCCAGCTCTTCGGCGAACCTGGTCGCCGGGACGGCGTAGACTTCCACACCCTCTTTGACCTTCTCCGGTTTCACCAGATCCTTCTCGACCAGCATGATTCCCTTTTTGGCGATCTCCGGGCTGAACTTCGAGTAGGCTTCCTGGCTCATCAGGATCATGATCTCGGGGAGGGTGACGTAGGGGTAGAGTATCGGGTCGGGTGAGATTATCACCTGCGAGCTGCAGGCGCTGCCGCGTGCCTCGGGGCCGAAGGCCTGGGTCATGGTGGCATGACCGCCGGCATAGATGGAGGCCGCCCTGCCGATGACGTATCCCATCATGATTACGCCCTGGCCGCCGAAACCGCCTATCTTAATCTCCGTCGTCTTCACAGCGTTCTCCGTATTTAACGTATTTGTCTCCCAGGACCATGCTGTGCCGTCGGTCGAGGCATTCGAGGTAGCTTGGCCGGTCGCGATCGACGAATTTGCCGCAGATGATCTTTTCCTGGAAGGCTATACCCACATCCCTGGTATCGGCGCCGTGCCTGATCTCGGCGTTCTCGTGGTAGAACTTCATCAGGCTGAGGCCGTCGCCCAACTTGTTACGGCGGGCGTAGAGGGTGGGGCAGGGAGTGATCACCTCGACCACTGAAAAGCCTGGCTTGTTGAGCGCCTCGACCATCGCCTTGGTTTGCCGCCGGATATGCAGCGCCGTCCAGCGCGCCACGTAGACCGCGCCGCAGGCATCGGCGAGGTAGGGAATGTTGAACGGGTGTTCGTAGCAGCCGTAGGGCGACGTGGACGTCTTGGCTGTCTCCGGCGTGGTCGGTGCCACCTGCCCGCCGGTCATCGCGTAGTTGAAGTTATTGATGCAGATCACAGTGATGTCCATGTTGCGGCGCGCGGCGTGGATGAAGTGGTTGCCGCCGATGGCAATCAGGTCGCCGTCGCCGCTGATGACGACCACCTTGAGCTTTGGGTTTGCCAGCTTGAGCCCGGTGGCGAAGGGGATCGGCCTGCCGTGTGTGGTGTGAAAGGAGTCGAGCTTGATGTAGCCGGCCACTCTGCCGGCGCAGCCGATGCCCGAGACCACGCAGACGTCGTCGAGCGGGGTGTCGATCTGCTCGAGGGCGCTGATGAAGCAGGAGACCGTGGTGCCGATGCCGCACGTGGGGCACCAGATGTGCGGGATGCGGTCCATCCGCAGCAGGTCCTCCATCGGGTGGATCTCTGCCTTTGCCGTCTTCGCACTCATTTCGCAGCCTCCACTATTGCGTCGCAGATTACTTTCGGATCGTGCACCGTTCCGCCTCCATGGGGGAGCAGCACAACCTTCGTGGTACTGCCCACAAGCCGATCTACCTCGTAGTAGATCTGGCCGTAGTTCATCTCGACCACGACTACGGCCTTGACCTTCTTTGCCAACTCCTTGAGGCGTTTCTCCGGGAACGGCCAGACGACGACAGGGCGGAACATGCCGGTCTTCACGCCTTTCTCTCTCGCCATCGCCATCCCGCGCAGTGAGACGCGCGAACTGATGCCGTAGGAGAGCACCATCACCTCGGCGCCCTCCAGTTCCCACTCGATGTTCTGATAAATCTTGTCAGCGTTCTTGTTGATCTTGTCGAGCAAGCGGTGCACCAGCTTTTCCTGGCAGTCGGCGCTCATCACCGGGTAGCCCTGCTCGTCGTGTGTCAGGCCGGTGATGTGGAAGTGATAGCCGTCGCCCGCCTTGACCATCGAGGGCACCAGGTCCTCGTCCGGCTCGTAGGGCAGGTACTCGCCCGGCGGCTTGGTGGTGTAGCGGCGGGGATAGATTTCGATCTCGTCGGCCTCGGGGATGATCACCTTCTCGGTCATGTGTCCGACGCACTCATCCATCATGAAGAACACCGGCACTCGGAACTGCTCGCTGAGGTTGAATGCGTCGATCATCAGATCGAAGCACTCCTGCGGTGAGTTGGGCGAGATTGCGATGATCTCGTAATCGCCGTGCGAGCCCCAGCGGGCTTGCATCATATCGGCCTGGCCGGGCAGCGTGGGCAGGCCGGTGGACGGCCCGCCGCGTTGGACGTTGACGAAGACGCACGGCGTCTCCAGCATCACCGCCAAGCCGACGTGCTCCATCATCAGCGATATCCCCGGCCCGGATGTGACGGTCATCGCCTTCTTGCCGGCCCAGACAGCACCCTGGATGGCGATCGAGGAGGCGATTTCGTCCTCCATCTGGATGAACATGCCCCCCACCAGCGGTATGCGCGAAGAGAAGCGCTCGACAACCTCCGTCGACGGCGTGATGGGGTAGCCGGCGACGAAGCGGCAGCCTGCGGCCAGCGCACCTTCGCAGCAGGCGTGGTCGCCATCGAGGTAGTGAGCTCCGGTCAGCACACCTTTTGGATTGGCTTTTTTCAACCTAACTTTTTTTGTGGCTTTCGCCATGGGTACTCCCCCTATGAAGAGGCTTGCTTCGCCGGCTCCTTGGCCAGCGAGAAGATCGCGAACTCCGGGCAGATCATTTCGCAGAGCCCGCAGTTGACGCATTGCTCCTCGCGCACCGCAACCGGCGGGTGGTAACCCTTGACGTTGAACTCTTCCGATAGCTCAAGCACGTCCCGGGGGCAGTACTCCACGCAGAAGCCGCACCCTTTGCAGCGGTCCTTAATGATGTGGATTTCGCCGTGGGGTATCTCAAGCTTGTCGGCGTCAAGAGGCGTTCTCCAAAACTTCATCTCATATCTCCGTCGCAGGCGGCCGGTGGAGGCTCAGAGTTTCATACCCATCAGGATGAGGTTGTGCTCCCGCCCCTTGAGGTCGTTTACGAAGCCCTCAAGAATCCCCTCCTGCACAAACCCAAGCCTCTCCAGCATCCGCTTCGCACCGACCTGCGTTTCCATCACGCAGGATTCGAGTTTTTTAAGGTCTTTCCTTACGGCCAGGATGAACAACTCCCTGGCCAGTATCGTCCCCAATCCAAGGCCGCGGTAATCGGGGTGCACAAGCAGCCTTACCTCTCCTGTACGGCGCGAGCAGCCGTGTGGCATGACGAACAGCAGCGCGTCGCCGACGATCCGTTCTCCGGCCACTGCCACGATCCCCGTTGCCAAGCCCCGCTCGATCTCCCCGATCCGCTCCTCAACGATCTCACGTTTAGTCACGTTTCTGCGCAGGTAAAGCCTCTCCTCCATCGGCAGGCTGCGGAAGAACTCCAGCGAGGCCTCGAAGTCCTCGCGGCCCGTATACTTGAGCCCCAGCACCTGTTCGTTCCTGAGCGTGGGCTCCTTGAAAAATCCGGCCATCGATTCCCGCGCTATTCGTGCCTTAATAATATGTATCCAGCGGCGAAGTGTCGGCCTCGCCGATTGCATCCTCCATCTTCCGCCACATTTCCTTCAGGCTGAACGTCAGCAGGTGGACATCGTGCATCTTGCCGTCGGCGTCGCAGGCATGGTCTTTTTGCGTTGCGGCGTGCTTGAAGTGCAGATCGCTGAGAATCGCGTATGTCTTTTGCTGCATGTCCATCACGCGCGCAATCAGGTTATTGAGTCCGAGCCTGGCTCCCAGCAGGAAGATCTCACGCGCCATGAGCCTCTCAAGGCCGAGGTCGCACAATGCTGGCAGGATTAGCAGCCGCACCTCGCCCGATTTGCGGAGCCAGCCGTAGCGCATCGTTTCCAGCGTCGCCTCGCCGACCAATTGGCCATGACACTCGGCGATCAGGCGGATCGCCTTCCCTAGCTCGATTTGGTGGTAGCGGTCTCTGACAATTTCCTTGTTGCAGACATCGATTCGCAGATACTGCCGCTCTTCGTCTGACATCGCTTGGAAGAAGTCGAATGACTTGTCGAGGTCGTCGATCGTCGTATCGCGAACGGTAACCTGCGAGCCGTCTTTCAACGAGACAGTCTCTGAGTACTCATACATCTTCCACCCCTGGAACCCCGCTGCGATGCAGAGCCGATATCCCTGGTATATCAAAAAGCCGCACGGGAGTCAGAGTCTCCCCAGCGGCTGTTACCGGCTTCTAACTAAGTCTTCCGCAGCACCGACGGCGCGCCAAGTTTGCCGTCAGAAATAAGGCAAAGAGACAGCCCAAAATATTGAATTATATATTTGTATATATTTCGTATAATTCATTTCTTATTTCTCTCGTAAAACCCCTTCCGGACTTGTTACCAAATTTTCACAAATATGATTCCAATATAGTTCATATATACTGTGTTAGGCAGGCATTGTCAAGTGGATTATTCATTGAAGGCAGAAGAATTTTAGCCGTTGCGCGCGGCGTGTTATAAGCGATGCCGCGAATGTTGATAAATATGTAATACATTGACCAAACAAGCAAATTCGGTATTGCTATTAACGCCTGATTAATGGTTAAAAGCGACACGTGGCCGGCATGGGTATAAAGTACTGCGATCGAGGGTGTTATGCAGTTGCTTGGCGGCCGTGACAAGTGTGGCAGACGTTCGCTCTCCGAATGGAGAAAAGAAATTACGAACAAGTGATTATTGATTTGTGATCAGAAGCAGGTTATTCAAAGCATTTTTCTCAATTGTCTGTGGCTATTGATCACAAGGGGTAGTTTCAGGCGGCCTAATTTCCCTTGTCATGATATTGTGAAAGAGCGCAGTCCGCACAGTGTCAGCCGTATCCTCCACAAAACCAGCGTCGGGATCAGTGCTGTTTCCTCTTTGCGGGGTGTTGGGTGGGCTGAATTTTAAGCAATTAAAGCCGGAAGCGGTTTATTCACTTCGCCCCCGATGCTTCCATAAGTAATAGAACGGAATTCCCACCAGTGTCAGTGCGATGCCCGCCAGCGACTCGATTGGCTTCTCTATAAGTGTGTTTATCAGTATTCCAGCGGATGCGACGATGAAGACCAGGGGCACAACGGGATAACCCCAAGTCTTGTAGGGTCGGGGCATTTCGGGGCGCTTTTTACGCAAGGTGAAAACCGATGCAGCCGCAGCGATCCAGAACATGATTGAAACGAACATCGCGAAGGTGATGATCTGCTCGAAGGTGCCGCTGAGGGCGATCAACGCCGACCAGACCGCTTGAATTAGAATCGCAAATCCCGGTGTTCTGAAACGGGGGTGGACCTCGGCCATGCGCTTGAAGAAGAGGTTGTCCCTGGCCATCGCAAAGTAAACCCGCGGGCCGACGATTATCGATCCATTCATGGCTCCGAAAGCCGACACAACGACTGCCGCTGATACGACCGCCGCCGCAGTTCCGCCGAAGAGCGCCGTCGATGCCTTCTCCGCGATCCTGACCACTCCGACTACCTCTTCTATCGGAAGGGCCCAGAGATAGAGGTAATTGACGAGCGCATAGAGGACGGTGGCCATAATGGTTCCCGTGACGAGCGACAGCGGGACGTTGCGATGCGGTCTTTTGACCTCCCCAGCGACAAAAATGACATTGTTCCAGCCGTCGAATGCCCACGAGACAGCAACCAGCGCTACCCCGAAGCCGACGATGAGCTGACCCAGGCCGAGATTCGCAGGAGCAAAATCGAGTTCGAAAGGCTGTCCCGTACCGACAACAAAGCCAAACACGATGAAGACCAGGAGGATTCCAATCTTGAGAACCGTAAGAGAATTTTGAACAATCTTACCCAGAGCCAGTCCGAAGAAATTAATTATTGAAAGCAGAATGATTGCAGCGACGGCCACAAGTTGCCCGGCCGAGAGCGCGTAACTGCCTTGCGGAACGAGAAAACCCAGGTCGATCCTGAGCAAGTAGTTATCGGTGGAAAGTGCGGGGAAAAAATACCCCAGGTACTCTGCGAACGCTGCCCCGAGCGCAGCGATGCCTCCGGTCATGTAGACGGCGAAGAGCACCCAGCCGTAAAGGAATCCCGGCAGGGGTCCGTAGGCCTCGCGCATGTAGACGTACTGGCCGCCGGCCTCCGGCATTGCGGCGCCCAGTTCGGCATAGGTAAGGGCTCCGGCAAGCGTCAGCAGTCCCCCGAAAATCCACGCGAGCAGAATCCAGCCGGGAGATGGAATGAAGCGGGCCATGATCCCTGTTGTGACGAAAATGCCGGATCCGATAATGATGCCGAGCATAATCATCGTGGAGTCGAAGAATCCGAGCTGCCGGACTAATGAAGGCTTACCGTCTGATTGCTGGTCGTGCGGCATTTTCCTCGATCCGGTCGAAGTCGTTTATAGACGTTTCTGCCAAACCTGCTGTCTGTACGTAGGTGCTTTCTGAACGAATACTCCCTGGAACTGGGCAAGTATTATGCCCGGTTTGGACATTATGCAACAGGAACAAAAAAAATCGTCGCCTCAAGCGTATTCGAATCGGCAGTGGATACACCACGGTTGATCAGGCTAGTTAAGCGTTATTTGTTTCAGGGAGGCGATAGTGTTGTTATTTCGTTGCGGATCGTTCAGTTTGCCCTCTTCATCAATAATCCCGATCAGATAATACGCCCCGCTGCTGATCCCGCCCGGGAGATTATTTTCCATGCGCACGGTTGTCTTGCCGCCGGCCTTGATGGAGGTTAGTTTTTTTCTGGCAATGAGGATGGCGTCTTCTCTCAGCTTTTTCGTTCTGGACAGGTAGAACTTCACAAATGTTTTATTCGATGGGTGCGGGCTGAGATTCTTAATTCTCAAGGAGGCTTTGAGTTTGCCTGCGGTTGTCATCGTCAATGGCGTCATCTGAACTCTCGCTGCTTCGAGATCATTCACCATATCGAGTTTGAAGTGCTTCTTTATGTCGTATTGCCTGCCGGGACAGACATCCACGTGGCCATCCGTAATGTCGTAGATCACGGACCAGCATGTGTATGTATAGCGCCCATTGCCGCGCGGCACATGCCAGACAGACACCGATGAAAGGATGTCCATCCCCTTTTTTCTGTTAATGATGCCATTGGATGACTCCAAAACGTTGTAGACCGTGTCGTACCTCCAGCACACGTCGAGGAAGGAGTCCGGAGCAGCACCTTTGATCATGAAATTAGTGACGACCTGCCACCGTTCGACGTTCCGAGTGGCGTTGACCTTGCCGTCGTAATACTCGATGACCGCGGAGTTGCCGAGCGCATCGGCCACCTGATAGTGGGTGTTCTCAGATTCGATGTTGTTGTATTCACCGAAGAGTTTGATCGCCTCATCCACGTTTTTCGCATAGTCCAGAACCAAACGCTTCACTTCGAAAGTATTGATATTAATTTTGCCGGGATCATAGACCTCCTCGCCTTCTATGTAAAAGGGAGTGATCGCCACTCCGTATTCATTCATCCCATCAAGGGTCAAATAAGGGTACTCTAGCACATCCCTGATATTCTGCTTCGACGGATCGTCCAAGTACCTGTCTATGGAGTCCGCGATATTCAAGGAGACCGATGCATAACCGTTTGGCGGATCGGTGAACATCACGAGAACAGGGTAGATAGAGAGATCAAAGTTTCTTCCGAATAACTTATTGCCCTTCTTGGGCAAGGTGCTGAAGCCGGAGCAACCCTCCTCATGGTATCTCGCGGCATAGGATCGCGGATGCCCGGCCTTCAGAAAATCATCGAAACCGTAGTCGCCGTAAAAGGTCATCACATAGATGGGGTATTCATGGATTTTTACAATCGACTCCAGGGTTTTCTTTTCGTCATCACTCAATCCCTTCAGCTCGGCTCTACGAGGTATACCCACTCTGCTGTACGCAGCTCCGCTCTCACCAAACAAATCTTCCAGTAATCTCCTAGGCTCCTCTTGCGCGAATGCCATCTGTGAGCACTGGATAGTGAGAAGACAAACGATGAGACAAACCGGTCTGATAGCAGGGGCGGTATTCATAACAGTAACACCACGTCATTATTGGAAAAACTTATTTGGGTGTTTCATGGTAACCGGTGTTCGTGTTGTTCGCGAAGCGGTTACTGATTTCTTGAGAATCGAAAGGCTGACGCTGTGCTCTATCAGGTTGTCTGTTTGAAAGAGAAGCAATAACTTAGAACTTTTTCGGGATCGTTCTCGAGCCAGAGGCGACCTCCATGAAGCTCTATGATTCTTCCCGCGCTCGCCAGTCCGAACTCATCGCCATTCTCGTCAGAAACGTCAGGAGCTTTGGCTGATGCGCCTTCGCTGCCATCTTCCTGGCCGGCAACCATTATGGATACTCGGAAAGTCGTTTCAGAACCGCGGCCGGTTTTTTCAAGTTTGATGGAAGAGGACGGCGCTTTACCGGCATGCCTGAATGCCCTCTCCAAAATGCTCTCAACCGCCAGGCTCAACAACTCTCTGTCGCCCCGGACCATCAAGTTTTCGGCTATAACGAAGTCGACATCGCTATCCGGGTAAGAGTCACACAGTTCTTCCGCTGTGCGCTTTGCAATCTTGGTGATGTTGACGTCGGCTGTGCGCATTCTGATGCCATCAGAATCTGCCAGTCTCAGAGTCGACTTGACGATCTGCTTCATGCGCCTGCCGGAAATGGCAATCCTTTTGATGGCCTGCTTGCCCCTCCCGTTCAGCTTTTCTGCGAAGCCCTTTAGCAGTTCTTCTCCGCAGTCCTCGATGTTTTCAAGCGGATCATTAAGCTCGTCCGCCAGGGTCTCGCTGAGCAATCTCAATCCCTCGTTCAGCGATTCGAGTTCCCGCGCCTGCTGCTTCAACTGCTCACGCGACAGTTTGAGTTCGTTTTCCCTCTCCACATGCTTCGTTATGTCACGGCTGATTCCTCTGAAGCCGGAAAAACTCCCATGTGAATCGGAGATCGGGAAGCCGGCGGATTCCAGAATGATCAGCCTGCCGTTCTTGTGTCTGCTGACGTGTTCAAGGCTGTCGAAGGGCTCTCTCGATTTCAAGATCGAACTGAAGATAGCCACCGCGCTTGCGGCTTCCTCGCGGGGGGAGAAATCGAAAGGCGTGTGACCGACGATCTCTAACGGCTCGTATCCGAGGAGGTTGCAGACCTTTTGATTTGAGTATGTATAGACACCCTTGCTGTCGACCTCCCAGATCCAGTCCTTGGCCTGTTCTATCAGGCTGTTGAACCTGTTTTCGCTTACCCGCTTGGCATCCTCGGTCAATCTCTGCTCTGTGATATTCTCCACCGAGAAGTCGAATTGTTCGAAATCGCCGTTTTGTTCAATAGGGCTGCGAGTCTTCAGCCTGACCCATATTTCCGCGCCCTTCATGGTGATCAGTTTGGCATCCAAATCTATAGCGGAGGGATTGTTCACAGCGGTTTGGTAGAGTTTTTCAAACTGCAGAGGATCATCAAAGAGATCCCTGAACGATTTATTGACGGCACCATCGACGCTCTCGAATCCCATCATCAGAGCAAAAGACTGGTTGGCGAAAGTAATATAGCCTCCGCGGTCGGTTCTTAGAACACCCATCGGGAGTTGCCTCGCCAGTAACTGATATTTCTCCTCGCTGGCTTGGAGGGCCAATTGGGCTTGTTTGATGGTGGTGATGTTTCTACAGAGTCCTTCGATCGCGACCAACCGCTCGCCGTCATAAACGGGGCAGTTTGACTGGATAATCCATCTTTCGTTACCGGTGGGATCGATAATTTTATACTCATATGTCGGCGGCACCGAGCCGTCCATCAAATCGTTCCAAAGCCGCTTGAATCGCCTCCTGAAGTCAGGATGGATGACGTCCTGGATGAAGCGATGCCGTTTCATCATTTCTTCGGCTTCGTAGCCGAACACCTTTTTCGCAGCAGGGCTGATGTACTCGAAAACACCTTCGGGAATCGACATTCGGTAGACGATCTCATCAAGCCCTTCGATCAACGCGCGGAATTTGTCCTCGCTTTCGCGCAAAGCCTTGGCCGTGCGAACTTGTTCGGTGGTTTCGCGAGCCAGGGCAGCAATAGCCTCTATCTCTCCGTTGCTTCCCTGAACGGGGTAGTAGGAGATTTCGAATACCCGTCCCTCCTGTGCATCCTCGACGCGGAGCGGTCGACCTGTCCTGAGTATCTTCTCGATCCTCGATTTCCCGCGATCCGCAACCTCGGGGGAAAAGAGATCAGAGGCCGATTTACCGATGATCTCTTCCAGTGGAATTTGAAGAATTGCTGCTACTGCCGGATTGGCGTGAATTATCCTGCCATCTGTGTCCAACAGAAACGCCAGATCATTTGTTGCGTTTAGAAATGCCTTTGCAGTCTTCTCAGTAATTCCCGCAGTCGAGTTCAATTCAGAGCTCCATGTTCTTTAGATCAACACCAACACTCGCGGCAGTTCGATTTCCGATTTTAGCCGAGACGGCGCATTGGCCGCCTCCCTGTCCCTCAGTCGGATCTGCTAACTAATTGATTTTGCCAGTCCTCGGTTTTCCAAACTTCTCATGCGTTAATACTAATTATTGTGTACGCCGTTCTGCTGCCTCTTTGCCTGTCGGCATCGTTTTGCAGCACGTGTTGTGCCGCCAGGCGATAATCAGTGGGATTTGTTGCGTAATATTCTTTTGATCCCTTTCATCCGGATAGTCTGACGTTGGGGTGGTGTCCGGTGTAAGCCTTTCAGGCTCGGGCAAACCATCCCCCTTGTAAATACGATTGTAGTAAGAAGAAAGTTCGAAGAATGTAATGACTTTAACAGGATTCCAGGTTTTTTCCTGTTGTGAAACAATTGTTAGTCGAATAAATGAATCAATTATCAACGTGGCTGATAATCATTACACCAGAGTGTTCATCAGCGTTCCCAACCGTTCCACTTCGATCTCTACCGAATCGCCGGCTTGCAGCCAGTCTTGGTCGCCGGTTGTTCCCAAAGCGGCCAGGCTGCCACCCGCCGGGCCGCCGGAGAAAATATCGCCAGGCTGTAGCGAGACTCCGCGGCTGGCATAAGAAACCATCTCGGCGAAAGAGTGATTTGCATTCTTCCAGTTGCCGCGCCAGATCTCTTTGCCGTTGATCCTCGCGATCATTTCCAGGTCAAAGCCCTTTCCGTCGACTCGCTCGACCAGCTCATCAGGTGTAACCAGATACGGCCCGAGGCTGGTGGCGAAGTCCCTGCATTTCGCAGAGCGGCATCCCGCCGCATAGTCTTTTTCTTCCAGATCTCTTAAGCACCAGTCGTTGAGGATACAAAATCCGGCGATGTAGGCGTCGGCTTCCTCCACCGGGATATCCCGTCCGCCGTGACCAATGATGGCGGCGATCTGCGGTTCCAAGTCGAGCTGCCTGCCGAAATCCGGGATCGCCAGTGCAGCCCCGTGCCCAAGCAAGCCACCGGGATTGGCGTAGTGGTAGGCGGGTGAATCGTTACGCGTTTGAGAAAGAGATTTACCCAGCTTGGCTGAGGTTGTCTTTGCCGGCTCCTCGAAAGACGAGAAAACGCGAACACACCCAGGGTGAGCTACGGGCGGATGGAAGATGACCTTATGCGGATTCAAGGCAGGGACTATCTCCATCCTGTTCGGGTCGGGATCTTTCAGCTCCTCCAACCATAGAGGAAGCTCATTAATATTGTTTGTATCGCCGATACGGAAACCGAGCGGCAACGGCACTCCCCCCTGAAGTCTCAGAGCGATCGGGTTTCGCAGCATAATCGCGAGAGGCAGGATCCCGTCTTCGAGTTCGACACCCGCTTGGACAGGTTCCACGCCGCATAATTCATTTTCCGATGAATAATTACATAATCGCATGGTTGCCCTTTCCCTTCCTTCCTGGAATGCGGCAATGACTGAGAAGAATAGCACAGAGACTAGGCTGGCGCCCGGTTGAAGCGCCTGCCGAGCTCTTTGCCTATTGAGTGTGGCCGTCCATTCCTCGCTGGAGTACAATAAACAGGACCAGAGCGGATGAATTAAACACAAAGAAGTAATTTAAATTACGGATATTCTGATCGTAAGAGGTGATATTACCGTTATGCCACCGATAGTATATTCCCTAAACATCTTGATGGTATTCGGCTTAATGATATGGGGGGGGAATGTTCCAAACCCGCAGGAGGACGCCATGGAGTTGGCCGGCTTCGTCCCGGAAGAAATCGGCGGCTGGCATGCCGAGAGCGAGGGAAAATATTTCGATAACGAAACCATTTTTCAATACATGAACGGTTCCGGAGAGATCTATCTCTCTTACGATTACCGCCGCATGTTCGTGTGCACTTTCACCTCAGGCGAGAGCGAGCCGATCTATGTTGAGCTTTTCGACATGGGTTCCCCGGCAGATGCATTCGGTGTCTTCACGCGCAACCGGCAAGGCCTCGATGCCGGCGTCGGGCAAGGGTCGGAGTACGAATCGGGTTATCTGATGTTCTGGCGGGATCGATACTTCTGCTCGGTGTATTCAATCCTGGAGAACGAGGAGTCGAAGAAGGTGGTTTTCGATCTTGGCCGCGCGATATCGAATTCAATCGGCAGGGACGGCCAACTACCCGGCCTGCTGAGCCTTCTGCCCGAGAAGAGCCGCAAGGAGAACAGCGAGCGCTATTTTCACAAGTACACCTGTCTCAACCATCATTATTTCGTAGCTGACGAGAACATCCTTGGCCTGGATTCCGACACCGATGTCGCGATGTCCGATTATTTTTCCGATTCCGGCTTGTATCACCTTCTGGTCATTCGCTATCCCGATGAAGCCAGGGCGCAGAGCGCGGCGGCGGGTTTTTGCCAAACCTATCTTCAAAAAACAGCGGTTGGCGCGGTAGCAGTGTTGGAGAACGAGAAGTGGACCGGCGCACGTGCACTCGGGCGGCATCTGGCCGTGGTTTTCGACGCGCCGTCAGGTGAGTCAGCGGATGCAGCGTTGCGGCAAATACTGGGAAATGCAGGGAGGAAGGGCGATGAGCGATGATTACGTTTCAACGCGCAGGGATTTCATTCGCGGCACCACTTTCGGCGCTCTAGGGGTGGCTCTGGGCCTGAAGACCGTTGGCGCCCATGCCGCCGTCGGCCGAATCAACGGCAGGGCGAAGGTGGTGCTGATCCGGCACCCGGAAGTGGTTGATGATTCCGGAAACACCAACGCGGATATCATCTCCGGAATGCTCGACGATGCGGTCGTCGAGCTTTTCGGCGCCGCGAGCGCGGCAGCAGCGTGGCAGGGCATCCTCAAGCCGGATGACGTCCTCGGCATTAAAACCAATATCTGGAACTTCTTGCATACGCCGAAAGCTCTGGAGCAGGCGATCAAGAGCCGCGCCATGGAAGTAGGCATCTCCGAGTCGAACATCTCGATCAACGATCGCAGCATCCGGACCGATCCCGTATTTCAGAGAGCGACGGCGTTGATCAACACGCGGCCCGTGCGCATTCACCACTGGTCAGGCATCGGCGGCTGCATCAAGAATTACATCACGTTCCTCGAGCAGCCGTTCACCATCCACGGCGATTCCTGCGCCGACCTCGGCCGCGTCTGGAAGATGCCGCAGGCTGCCGGAAAGACTCGTTTGAATGTCCTCGTAGCGTTGACTCCCCAGTATTGGGGCCTCGGGCCGCACAGCTTCAGTCCAAAGCACGTCTGGCCCTACAAGGGATTGATCGTCAGCACCGATCCGGTGGCCGTCGATTCGGTCGGCGTAAGACTGATCAGGGAGATGCAGCTCTCGAAGTTCGGCG
>Ga0307379_10003068_pt1 | contig 24352 bp, 19 predicted proteins | sample UN2MG_FD_202237 | JGI IMG/M metagenome (GOLD analysis project Ga0307379, IMG submission 202237) | Soil microbial communities from Risofladan, Vaasa, Finland - UN-2 | ecosystem: Environmental > Terrestrial > Soil > Coastal area > Acid sulfate soil | place: Finland: Risofladan, Vaasa | collected...
AACCGGCAGCGAGATCGCCATGCCGATCGCGCCCACCAGGGCCAGGGCGGCCGCACGTCCTGCGTTTGTCGGTTCAACCATCTTGCGCCTTTTTCTCGTTCGACACGTCCCACGTGGTCCTGTGCCCGCGACCGTCGCGGGCCGTTATCCGTGATTGTATCGCGCCGCGAGTCTCTGGCAAGCCGGCTCCCGCTCCGGTGACGCTCGAGCTGACTGGCACCGGGGGCGCGACTCGGGGTCTGTTCATGTGGCTCCACGACGTGCTATCGCACGCGAATTGGGGTTTCCATCCGGGGAATGCGGGTTTAGAATCTACGCCGCACCAGGACGCGGGAGGAAACCGATGAGGTTCCTGGCAGTGGACATCGGCGCATCGAGCGGCCGCACCATCGTCGGCACCGTTGAGGCGGGCACGATCGATCTCCAGGAGAGTTACCGCTTCGAGAACGGGATGCAGGACTCCGGCGGCACCAAACGCTGGAACATCGCGGCGCTGGTCGAGGAGGTCAAGAAGGGCATCCGCGCCTCGGGCGACCTCGACGGCATCGGCATCGACACCTGGGGCGTGGACTACGGCCTGATCGACTCGGGCGGCCGTCTGATGGACCTGCCCTTTGCCTACCGCGACCCGCGCCACGCCGACGCCATGCCCGAGGTCTACCGTCTCGTTCCCAAGCCGCGGCTCTACCAGATCGCCGGCATGCAGGAGATGACCTTCAACACCATCTTTCAACTCGTGGCCGAGAAGATGAAGCGCCCCGAGATGCTGGACCGCGCGGCCCGCATGCTGATGATCCCGGAACTCATCACGTATCTCCTCACCGGCGAGGCCGTCAGCGAGTACAGCGCGTGCAGCACCACGGGCCTGTTGAACGCCAAGGCCCGCGACTGGGACATGGACCTCGTGCGGACGCTCGGTCTGCCGGAGCGGATCTTCGGCCCGGTCAATATGCCGGGCGCTCAGGCGGGGACCTGCGACGGCACGCCCGTCTACCTGCCGGCCATGCACGACACCGGCAGCGCCGTCGCCGCCGTCCCGGCGGTCGGGGAAGGCGAGTGGGCGTACCTCAGTTCCGGCACGTGGTCGCTCATCGGGGCCGAACTCGACGAGCCCGTCCTCACGCAGGAGGCCCTCGAGGCCAACTTCACCAACGAAGGCGGCGCCGAGGGCAAGATCCGGTTCCTCAAGAACATCAACGGACTCTGGCTCATCCAGGAGTGCCGCCGCATCTGGGCCGAGCGGGGCAAGCCGATGGAGTTCTCCGAGATCGCCGCGGCGGCCGAGGCGTCCGACTATAGCGCCACGATCGACCCCAACGACCCGTGCTACCTCGCCCCTGACAACATGGTCGAAGAAATCCTCGCCGATCTGACCGCGCGCGGCGAGCCCCTGCCGCAGACCGAGGGCGACCTGGCACGCTGCTGCTACCTGAGCCTCGCCAAGGCCTACAAGCGCGAACTCGACCGCCTCCAGAAGGTCACCGGAAAACGGTTCGACCGTCTTCACGTGGTGGGCGGCGGGGTCCGGGCGGAACTGCTGAACCGGATGGCCGCCGACGCGGTGGGCATTCCCGTTTACGCCGGACCCGCCGAAGCCACCGCCATCGGCAACCTGTGTGTCCAGGCCCAGGCGTGCGGCCTGTTCGCCGACCTTCAGGAAGCCCGCCAAGCCATCGCCGAGGCGCTGCCGGTCACGGTGTACGAGCCGTCCGGAGGGGGCGGTCGGTAGAACGGGCCGCTACAGCAGGAATCCCTTCCCCAGCACGTCGTCGGGATGGATGAGAAACTCGTGCCGCCCGGTGATGAAGGCCCTGCCGGAAACCTCCGGCACGACCGCCTCATACGGGCCGACCTCGGCGAGGCCGACAACGCGTCCCTCGAACACGCTCTCGGCGCCGAGGACGCTCTCGATCACCATCGTTTCGCCTTCGCTTATCTCCCCCTTCGCGTAATGCAGGGCGAGGCGGGCCGATACACCGGTGCCCGTGGGCGACCGGTCCACCTCCGAGTCGGCGAACACGCAAAGGTTGCGGCTGTGGTGCGAGGGGTCCTCGGGACCGTCGGTCAGGATCACGCCGTACAGAAAGCCGAGGTCGTCTTCCACCGGATGCTCAATCGGGACGGCGGCGGCGACAGCACTCTTGACGGCCGCGGCGGCGCGGACGAGCGGCGGCAGGTGATCGACCTCGACTCGCAGACCAAGGGCATCCGCCGGAAGAATGGCGTAAAACGCGCCGCCGAAGGCGATGTCGAGCGTCACCGGGCCGAGATCACCAACATCGACCGCCACGTCGCGCTGGAGGACGAAACTCGGCACGTTCCGGAACGAGACCCGTTCGACGCTGCCTCCGGCGCCCAGATGCGCGGTGGCCCGCACGAGACCGGCCGGCGTGTCGATGGCGACGGGCGTCTGCTCGCCCGCCGCCGGCACCGCGCCCGTCTCCACCAGCGCGGTCACCAGGGCGATGATGCCGTGGCCGCACATCGTGCTATAGCCGGAGTTGTGGAGGAACAGGACGCCCAGGTCGGCCTCGGGCGAGACGGGCGGCGTGACCACGCAGCCGTACATGTCGCGGTGACCGCGCGGCTCGTGCATGAGGGCGCGGCGAATGTGGTCGGCGTTGTCGCGCATCCAGCGTCGGCGCTCGAGCATCGTGGCCCCGGGCACCTCGGGCAGGCCGCTCGTGATGATCCGCAGGGGTTCGCCTGCGGCGTGGACGTCGACGGCTGTGATGACGGACTTGCCGTCTCGGATATCCCTGCGGCTCCAGTCCAGGCCCATGCGTCGCCTCCTGGTGAGCGTACCCTTGCCACCGGCTTCGAGGATTCTACCAGAGCCGCAGGTCTCCGTCTGCAACAAGCCGCCTGACATGAGGTGTCTGGCAACGTGGCGCCCGCTGGTGTATACTCGGCGGCCCGGTCATTGATTGGCGGATGGAACGCTCTCGTGCGGAGGGTCCTGTCATGGCGCGTCGAACGCTCACGGGGCTTGCGACACTGGCTCTCCTGACGGCGGGCGCTGTCGCGCTTTGCGCGGCGGGTACGGAGACCCGCCGCGCAATGGCCGAAGCGTACGCCGACATCGTGGGCAAGACGCCCGGCCTGGTCGCCTGGTGGCGCTTCGAAGGCGACTTGGAGGATGCCAAAGGTTCGGCGAATGGCCGTGCCGTCGCCGGCGAGGCGACGTTCGTGCCCGGCCCCGGGGGCGGCAAGGCCGTGCAGTTGACGGGCAAACGTTTCGTCACGATGGGCACCGCGCCCCACCTCGACACGCCCCAGACCACCGTGGAGTTGTGGTTCAAGCCGACCTTCAACGCAGCACGGTACAACCCCTGTATCGTGGCCAAGCGGGTGGCGGGGGACCACACCAAGACGCGTTTCAGCGTCCACGTCTGGGGCGACTACTCCTGCCTGGCCGTCTGGAACGGCCGCCAGGTCGTCCGGTTCGAGCCCGCGCTGGGCGAGATCAAGCGGGGCGAGTGGCATTACCTGGTCGTTACCAGCACGGACGGCCTCATGCGGATGTACCTCGACGGTGTGCCATGCGCGCCGGAGAGTAGCGAGGCCGTCTTCGCCGCCGCCAACAAGGACCTTCCCCTCCAGATTGCCTCTTCGACGCCTGAGGGACAGGAGTGGCTGGACGTTGAGATCGACGAACTGGCCGTTTACTCGCGCGTGCTGACGCCCGAGGAAATCGCCCGGCACGCCGACGCCATGGGCTGGAAGGACAAGCGCCGGGCCGTCGCGGCCGAGTTGGCTCGCCGCAAGGACCAGGCCGAAGCCCGCCGGAGGAACCGCATGGCACAACTGACCGACGCGACGCGCCTCTTCGCACCGGGCGAGCGGACCACCTACCGCGGCGAGCACCTGACCGGCATCCGCTTCCCGGTCGGGGGCATCGGGACGGGACTGATCCAGATGGACGGCGGGGCGCGGCCGGCGGTCTGGCAGATCTTCGGCAACCATCCGTACGTGCGCGTGCCGCACAGTTTCCTGGCCGTCCGCGCGGCGGCAGGCGAGGCCGAGCCCGTCGTGCGGGCACTCCAGACCGAGGCCGTCGGACCGTTCCAGGCCATGAAGGGGCTCTCCTTCCAGGGCGAGTACCCGTTTGCCTGGTATGCCTTCGAGGATCCCGCCCTGCCGGTCGAGGTCCGCCTGGAAGTGTTCAACCCGCTCATCCCGCTGGATGCGAAAAACTCCGGCATCCCGTGCGCGCTGTTCAACGTCACGGTGCGGAATACGGGCAAGCAGGATGCGGCGGTCGGCCTCCTGTACGCGCAGCAGAATGCCGTCGGCTACACGGGCCGGACCCCCATTGCCGAACGCTCCTGCAAGGAATACGGCAAGAACGTGAACGCGGTGCTGGCGGAGAACGGCGCGACGGTCGTTCACATGACCCGGGAGTCCGGAACGCAGGCTCCCGGTCCCGGCGACATGGCCGTCTCGGTGCCAGCCGAGTCGGCATCCGCCGCGCCGGCTTGGTCTACGCTCGAGGAACTGGCCGCCGACTTCGCGGCCGACGGCGCGCTTGCCGGCGGGAAACGGGCCGGTCCCAGCCCCGACGGCCAGACCCTGGACGCCGCCGTCGCCGTTCCGATTGTGCTGCGCCCCGGCGAAGCGAAGACGGTCACGTTTATCCTGACGTGGCACTTCCCCAACCAGCGGGGAGGTAAAGGCGAATGGGGCGGCGACGGCAGCATGCATGAGAACTGGTGGTCGTCGGCCCTGGACGTGGCACGCTACGTCCGCGCGAATCTGGCCGACCTGACCGCCAGGACCCGGCTGTACCACCAAGCGCTCTATGACTCGAACCTGCCGCGGTGGCTCCTCGACCGGATCGGCTCGCAGGTAGCGGTCTTGAGAAGCATGACCTGCTTCTGGACGAAGGACGGGTACTTCGGCGGGTGGGAGGGCTGCTGCCCCGACAGCGGTTGCTGTCACGGCAACTGCAACCACGTGTGGCACTACGCCCAGTCTCACGCCAGGCTGTTCCCGGAGATCGCCCGGCGGATGCGGGAGCAGGAGTTTTCGTGCCAGGAGCCGAGCGGTTCGATCCCGTTTCGCCAGCCCAAGCACGGCCCCGCCACCGACGGGCAGTGCGGGGCGGTTCTGAACGCTTACCGCGAGCATCTGATGAGCGCCGACGGCGAATGGCTCAAGGCCAACTGGCCCGCCATCGAGAAGGCCATGGACTTCATCATCGCCACCTGGGACGCCGACGAGGACGGCGTCATGGACGGGCGGCAGTGGAACACCCTCGACTGCGCCATCGACGGGAGCAGTTCCTGGCTGGGGTCGCTGTACCTGGCGGCGCTGGGCGCGGCCGAGAAGATGGCGGTGCTCCAGGGCCGGGAGGCGCCCGCCGCGCGGTATCGCGCCATCCGCGTCTCCGGCATGACGAAGCAGGACGAGACGCTTTTCAACGGGGAGTACTACTTCCAGTTGCCGGGCAAGACGCGCCTTCGCGATTACCTGGCGGGTTGCCATATCGACCAGGTGCTCGGGCAGTGGTGGGCGCACCAACTGGACCTGGGCTGGCTGTATCCGCGCGGGCGCGTGCGAACGGCCCTCGGGTCGCTGGTGACACACAACTTCCGGTACGACTTCCACGGCGTGCGACAGGCGCCGCGCAAGTTCGTCGCCGATGAGGACGCCGGCATGCAGATGATCACGTGGCCCAAGGGGGGCCGGCCCCCGGCAGACAAGTGCATGCTCTACGGCGACGAGGTGATGACCGGCTTCGAGTATGCCGCCGCCGCGGCCATGGTCCAGGCCGGGCTGCTGAAAGAAGGATTTCTGGTCACCCGGGCCATCCACGACCGCTACGACGGGCGGGAGCGAACCGACGTCAGCAAGGGCCGGACCGCCTCGTGGGGATGGACCGGCAACCCCTTCGGCGATGACGAGTGCGGCAAGTTCTACGCCCGTGCGATGAGCAACTGGTCGATCCTGCTGGCCTGCCAGGGCTACGTCTACGACGGCCCGGCGGGGGTGATCGGTTTCCGGCCCGTCTGGAAGCCCGAGGACCACCGCTCCTTCTTCACGGCGGCCGAGGGTTGGGGACGCTACGAGCAGCGCCGAACCGACCGCAGGCAGACGCACTGCATCGCGGTCCGATTAGGAAAACTGCGCGTCCGTTCGCTTGTCTTTGAGTTGCCCGAGGGCGCCGAGGTCGGGCAGGCGACCGTGTCGGTTGCCGGCAAGGAAGTCCGTGCTGCGGCCACCCAGGACGGCCCCCGCGTTACGCTCACTTTGCCCGGCCCTGCGGTGGTGACGCAGGGCGAGTCGATTGAAACGGTCCTGACCTGGTAAGGCCGCATTGGCAACTTCCTGCCGATGCAGGCAAATGGTAGCGCGGCGGCCAATCCTGGCCGCCGCCGAGCGGCTCGGCCGCGCGGTGGGCAGGATTGCCCACCGCGCTATCCCCGTGTGGGGACACGCGAACTTGACAAAGTAGCACTGAGTCACCAGGCACGAGAAAGGGGAAGGTGATGTCCAAGTCAATCGAATCGGCGGCGGCCAGGCGGGCGTCGCGGCGGACGTTCCTCAAGACGTCGGCCACGGCGGCCTGCGGCGCGGCGCTGAGCAGTCTGGCCATGGAGCAGGTCGCCCATGCGGCGGGCAGCGACGTCATCCGAATCGGCATGGTCGGCGCCGGAGGGCGCTGCACCGGCGCGGCCGGCGACTCCATGAGCGTTGACCCCGGCGTTCGCCTCGTGGCCATGTGCGACATCTTTCTCGACCGCGTCCACCAGCGCCGCAAGCAACTGAAGGCCAAGTGGGGCGACCAGGTGGCCGTCGATGACGACCGCTGCTTCGCCGGCTTCGACGCCTACGAGAAGGTGGTCGCGTGCGCCGACGTGGTGCTCATCGCCAACGCCGCCAAGTTCCACCCGCTCCACATGCGGGCGGCGATTGAGGCCGGCAAGCACGTCTTTGTCGAGAAGCCTCACGCCATTGACCCGCTGGGCGTCAAGGAGACAATCGCCGCGTGCAAGTTGGCCGAACAGAAGAAACTGAGCGTCGTCTCGGGCCTCCAGAGCCGTTTCCACACGGGGTACCAGGAGGCGATCAAGCGGATCCACGACGGGGCCATCGGCGAGGTCGTCGCCATCGAGGAAAACTTCCTCCGGCCCCCGTACGGTCTGGTCGCCCGCGCCAAGGGGCTGAACGAGGTCCAGTACCAGTGCAGCAACCAGTACCACTTCACGTGGCTCTCCGGCGACGACGTGCCCCAGTCGCTCGTCCACAACGTGGACCGCTCGATCTGGGCGATGCGCGACGAGGTGCCCGTGAAGTGCCACGGCCTGGCCGGACGCTCCGCCATGTTCGACGAGATCTACGGCAACGTCTTCGACCACCACTCGGTCGTCTACGAGTTCGCGAACGGGACCAAACTCTATGCCTTCTGCCGCACGACAAAGGGGTGCTACAACGAGGTTTCCAGTCTCGTCCTCGGCACCAAGGGGCGCTGCAACCTGTTGGCCCAACGCATCGAGGGGGAAACGACGTGGCAGTACAAGGGCCCGCGCTGCAACCCCTACCAGGAAGAGCACCGGGCTCTTCTGAAGGCGGTCCGCTCCGGGGAGCCGATCAACAGCGGCTACCACATGGCCAAGAGCACCCTGGCCACGGTCATGGGGCAACTGAGTTGCTACACCGGCAAGGAGGTGACGTGGGACCAGGCGGTGAAGTCCGATTTCCACTATCCGCCGAAGCCGGCAGACTGCACCATCGACATGGACCCGCCCGTCCAACTCGGCCCCGACGGACGGTATCCGGTTTACGTCCCCGGCCAGACGACGTTGCTGTAGGGTCAGCCTGAGAATGCGGCCGCATGGGCGGCGGGCTGAGTGTCGGCCTTCTGGATCGTCTCGCCCCTTGACGGGGCCTTGGGCGGCGTCTAGGATGCCCGCCACAGCGAACACGAGGAGAGGCAGGGTGGCCGAGGGACGACTCACGCGACGCGACTTCGTCCGTCAGACGGCCGGCATGGTCGCCGGGGCGACGCTGGCCGCAGGTTCGGGACGGGCCGGGGCCAAGGCCGACGCCGGCAAGATCCTCCACTACAACCCCAAGATGGGGTACCGCCGGTTCGGACGCACGGGGACGATGCTGTCGGAGGTGGGCCTCGGCGGCCATTGGAAGACGCCCTCGGGCGGCCGGTACTGGGCGAGTTTCCCGAACGACAACCCGCCACCCGAGGTTCAGAAGAACCGCAACGAGGTCTGGGCCAAGTGCGCCGAGGTGGGGATCAACTACCTCGACATCACCACCGCGGGCGAAGCCGCCATCTACGGACGCTGCATGAAGCAGACCGGCATCACGATGCACGTCGGGTACTCCGACCACGTCCTGTGCATCCGCAACCCCAAGAACCGCACCGCCGAGAAGATGATGCTCGAGATCGACGAGGGCCTGAGACGCCTGATGATCGAGCGGATGTGGCTCTGGCGTCCGCAGGCCCTGATGGGCGGGGGCCACACCGACGAGGAACTGGAGCGCGTCGTCGAAACGTACGAGAAGGCGAAGAAGCAGGGCAAGGTCGAGTTCCTCGGCATGTCGGCCCACAACCACGACTTCGTCCGCCAGGTCCTTGAGAAATACGGCGACCATTTTCACGGGTTCGTGTTCATGTATTCGGTCAGCCACGAGCGCAAGAGCTCAAGCAGCATGTTCGACGTCATCCGCAGCAAGGACTGCGGCGCGGTGGGCCTGAAGCCGTTTCACGGCAACTCGTACTTCGCCAAGATCATCAAGGAGGCCAAGAAGGAAGGCCGCGAGCCCGACCTCAACGGCATGGCCATCAAGGGCCTCAAGCAGATCCTCGACGTGCCGGAACTGACCTGCACCATCCCCGGCCTGACGACCGTGGCCGAGGTCGAAAACGACGTCAAGGCCTCCTACGAGCGTGCGAAGAAACTGACGGCGGCCGAGCGGCGGGACGTCCGGCGGCTGGCGGCCGCGTCGCTCGACGATCTGCCGCTCGATTACGCCTGGTTCCGCGATACGGTGTACGTCTAGGAAGAAAGGAAACGACACAGTGAGAACGTTTGCGCTTGCTGCGATCATGTTGGCTGCTGCGCCGGCGGCCGCCCTTTGCGCTGCCGACAGCGGCTCGGGCGAGACGGGGGCGGCGGCCTGGACGCCGCTCTTGAACGGCAAGGACCTCACGGGGTGGAAGAAACCGACCGGCGAGGCCATCGTCACGGTGGAGGACGGCATGCTCGTCGGCACGCAGACCACCGGCAAAGGCGGCGACGTCTTCACCGAGAAGGAGTTCGACAACTTTGAGTTGCGGTTCACCTACAAGGTCGTCTGGCCGGCCAACAGCGGCGTCTGGTTCCGCGGCAAGTACCAGTTCGACATCCTGAAGTACACGAACCCCGTCGCGTTCAGCGGCACGCTCTACTGCCCCGGCAAGATGTTCATCACGAAGAACCTCAAGGAGGAACTCGAGAACCGGGACGGTTGGAACGAAGGCCAGATCTATGCGAACGGCGACCATCTCATCCTGTGGCTCAACGGGACGAAGGTCGGCGAGTGCCACGACAAGACCCTCAAGAAGGGCCCCATCGGCATCCAGGTGCACGGGGGCGGGAACTTCAAGGGCATGAAGATTACGATCAAGAAGATGGAGTTGCGGCCCCTGAAGCCGGGCGACAAGCCGACCGAACCCAAACCTGCCAGGGCGAAGAAGTAGTACCCCCGGGAACAGGCAACCTGCCCATGACCGTCCGCCGAATCCCCCTCCTCATGCTGTGCGTCCTGATGGCCGCCTCCGCCCTTCCTCTGGCCTGTCGCCTCATGGGCGGCGGGGTGGTCGATGCCAAGGTGGCGAATGCCGTCTGCTACGAGTGCCACATCGACTTTCAGGGCGAGAAACTCGTCCGCGAGCACGAGCAACATCAGGTCGCGTGCGTCCGCTGCCACGGCCCGAGCCAGGCCCACATGGAGGACGAGGTCCGAAAGACGAAGCCCGACTTCATCGCCCGCGGCAAGGCGATGACGATCTTCTGCCTGACCTGCCACAGTCCCGCCAAACACGCCCGCGTTGGGGACCACGCCGACGAGGCCAGGAAGCCTGCCGACCAGCGGCGCACGTGCACCCAGTGTCACGGCGAGCACAAACTGGTCGAAGTGGAAGACATCAAGCCGAAGTGACCCGCGCCCGAGCGGCTCTGGCTCGTATAAGAGGCCGACGTGTTCGCGTGCGCCCTTTGAGCCGCGTTCCTTGTTGACACCAAGCCCTGACGGGCATACAGTGACCTGGTACGGTGTACAATCCGAGGCGGGATCGGACAAAAAAGGAGAGCAAGTCATGGCGGATCGGAAAGTGACGCGGCGCAAGTTCGTGCAGACGGGTGCGGCGGCGGCGGCCGGTGTGGTGGCGGTGGGCGCGGCATCCAAACTATCGGCGGCGGACAAGAGCAAAATCCGCAGCTACAATCCTGAAATGGAGTACCGGCCCTGCGGCAAGACGGGCATGATGGTCTCGGCCGTCGCCCTGGGCGGACACTGGAAACGCGTGGACAAGATGGTGCCGGGCGTGTTCAAGGGCAAAGGCTGGCTGAGCGCCGACCTGAACGACGCCGGCTTCCAGAAAAACCGCTACGACGTGGTCACCCAGTGCATCGAGCGCGGCATCAACTGGATCGACGCCTGCACGGTCCAGGAGGTCAAGGCCTACAGCAAGGCCCTCGAAGGACGCCGCGACAAGATGCACCTGGCCTTCTCCTGGTATCAGGAGGAGATGCGCAGCCTGGGCGGCCAATGGCAGAAGGCCAAGAAGGCGGGCAAGCCGATGCCGGCCGGCTGGATGACCCAGAAACTCATGGACGCCCTGGACAAGGGCTTCAAGGAGACCGGACTGGAGTACGTGGACCTGTGGCGCCCGACGATGCACGAGCAGAGCATCAAGCACGGCAACGACGAAGTTGAGGAGATGATGAGGGCCCTTGAGAAGGCCAAGAAACAGGGCAAGGCCCGCTTCACGGGCTTCTCCTCCCATCATCGCGAGCACATCAAGTGGATGATCGAGACCTACCCCGATATCGTGGACATCGTCGTCACCCCCTACACCGCCAAGACCAAGGAAATGCCCGGCGACAGCCTCTTCAAGACGCTGGCGGAGCACAAGGTGGGCTTCTTCGGCATCAAGCCGTTCGCGGGCACGTCGCTCTTCGATGGCGACTCGTCTCCCCAGAGCCCCCACGCCGAGGCCGACGACCGGCTGGCACGACTCGCCATCCGTTACATCCTGTGCAACCCGACCATCACGGCGCCGATTCCGGGCATCATCAATCCCCACCAGGTGGACAACGTGGCCAAGGCCGTGGCGGAACGGCGGAAACTCGACGTGGCCGAGGCCAGGGAACTCGAGCAGGCCATGGACGAGGCCTGGGCCAAACTGCCCGAAGACTACCAGTGGCTCAAAGACTGGGAATACGTGTAATCGTCGATGGCGTCTGAAGCCGCAGCAGCGAGCCTTGTAGGGGCGAGGCATGCCTCGCCCCTACGAAGAAGGTGGGACTTCGATCCGTTTCGCGCGGAGAAAGGAGAGCGTGTGATGGCAGGCAAAGGGGTGACGCGTCGTCAATTCGTACAGACCAGCGCCGTTGCGGCCGCAGGCGTGGCCGCCGGCATCTCCGCATCTCAACTTTCAGCGGCCGACAAGAAGAAGATCCTCAACTGCAACGAGAACATGGAGTACCGGCTCTGCGGCAAGACCGGCCTGATGGTCTCGGCCGCGTGCCTGGGCGGCCACTGGAAACGCATCGACAAGATGGTGCCGGGCGTCTTCGAGGATAAACGCAAGTGGCTGAGCGCCAAACTCGACATGCCCGGCTTCCAGAAGAACCGCTACGAGGTCGTCACCCGCTGCATGGAGGTGGGCATCAACTACATCGACGCCTGCACCTGGCAGGAGTGCATGGCCTACAGCAAGGCCCTCGAAGGACGCCGCGACAAGATGTACCTTGGCTTCTCCTGGTACCAGGAAGAAATGCGCAAGCCGGAGTTCCGCACCGAGAAGGCGCTTCTCGGGACCCTCGACAAGGGCATGGGCCAGGCCGGGCTCGAGTACGTGGACCTCTGGCGCATCACGATGCTTTCCAAGAGCGGCCAGCACACCGAGGCCGAGGTCGAGCAGATGATGAAGGCCCTCCAGACCGCCAAGAAACAGGGCAAGGCACGGTTTGTCGGGTTCTCGTCCCACGACCGGAACCACATCAAGTGGATGATCGAGACCTACCCCGACGTGGTGGACGCCTTCTGCACGCCGTACACCGCCAAGACCAAGGAGATGCCCGAGGACAGCCTGTTCGAAACGGTCAAGAAGCACAACGTGGGCTGGTTCGGCATCAAGCCGTTTGCAGGCAACTCGCTGTTCGCGGGCGACGCCACGCCCGACGGCGAGCACGCCCAGGCGGACGATCGCCTGGCACGCCTCGCCATCCGTTACATCCTGTGCAACCCGACCATCACGGCGCCGATTCCCGGCATGATCAACACCGACCAGGTGGACAACGTGGCCAAGGCCGTCGCGGAGCGGCGAAAACTCGACGTGGCCGAGGCCAAGGAACTCGAGCAGGCTATGGACGAGGCCTGGGCCAGACTGCCCGAAGACTACCAGTGGCTCAAAGATTGGGAGTACGTGTAGGCCGCCCGTAGCAGCGCCGCTGGAGCCACGTCAGCCGTTGTAGGGGCGAGGCATGCCTCGCCCCTACGAAGAAGGTGGGGCTTCGATCCGTTTCGCGCGAAGAAAGGAGAGCGTGTGATGGCAGGCAAAGGGGTAACGCGTCGTCAGTTCGTGCAGACCAGCGCCGTTGCGGCCGCAGGCGTGGCTGCCGGCATCGTCAAGGCCGGGGCCGCCAACGTGGACAAGGCGAAGATCCTCAATTACAACGAGAATATGGAGTACCGCCGCTGCGGCAAGACGAACCTGATGATCTCGGCGGTGTCGCTGGGCGGGCACTGGAAACGCATCGACAAGATGGTGGGGCGGACCGGCGGCGGCGGGTGGATGGACCACGACATCGGCTCCTCCCCGTTCCTGAAGAACCGCACGGAGGTCGTCAGCCGGTGCATCGACGTCGGCATCAACTACCTCGACGCCTGCTGCCGCGCCGAGGTCTGCGCCTACAGCAAGGCACTCAAGGGCCGACGCGACAAGATGTACCTGGCCCTGTCGTACTGCGGCAAGGAGACGCGCAACCCGGAGTACCGCACCGCCAAGAAACTGCTCGAGTGTTTCGACGAACTGCTCAAGGAATCCGGGCAGGAGTACACCGACCTCTGGCGGATCACGTGCTTCGAGCCGGGCGGGCGGCACACGTTCGACACCTCGTGCGAACTCGTCGCGGCGCTCGAGAAGGCCAAGAAGCAGGGCAAGGCACGCTTCATCGGTTTCTCGTCGCACGACCGGCGGTGGATCAAGATGATGATCGAGTACTTCCCGCAGATCGAGGCCGTCTGCACGCCCTACACCGCCAAGACCAAGCAGTTGCCCGAGGACAGCCTCTTCGACGCCCTGAAGAAATGCGACGTGGGGTTCTTCGGCATCAAGCCGTTCGCCTCGAACTCGATATTCAAAGGCGACTCGTCGCCCGACAGCGAGCACGCCGAAGCAGACGATCGTGTGGCACGCCTCGCCATCCGCTACATCCTGTGCAACCCCATCATCACGGCCCCGATACCGGGGCTCGTCAGCATCCACCAGGTGGATAACATGGTCAAGGCCGTGATGGAGCGCCGCCAACTCGACCTGGCCGAACGCAGGGAACTCGAGCAGGTCATGGACAAGGCGTGGGCCAACCTCCCGCCGGGCTACGAGTGGCTCAAGGACTGGGAATACGTGTAACACGGGCTTGCCTGACAGCGTAGGGGCGTAGCATGCTACGCCCCTACGAGCAAAACGCGGGAGAACCCGCGATGGCCGAAAACAAGGTGACGCGTCGCCAGTTCGTCTGCACGGGCGCTGCCGCGGCGGCCGGCCTGGCTGCCGGCGCCGCCGGTGCGGCCGGCCAACCGAAGAGCAAGATCCTCAACTACAACGAGAAGATGGAGTACCGGAGGCTGGGCAAGACGAACCTGATGGTCTCGGCCATCAGCCTGGGCGGCCACTGGAAACGCCTCGACAAGCAGGTCACGCTGGCGAAAAAGGCCGGCCCCGGCTGGATGGGGGCCTTCCTGGCCGACCCCGCCTTCAGAAAGAACCGCCACGAGATCGTCAGCCGCTGCATCGACGTCGGCATCAACTACGTGGACGCCTGTTCCGGTGCCGAGGTCCTGGCCTATGCCGAAGCCCTGCGCGGCCGCCGCGACAAGATGTACTTCGGCTACTCGTGGTACGAGTACGAGATGCGTTTCCATCCGTGGCGAGACTCGCTCGATAAGATGATGGAGGGGCTCGACTCGGGGCTCCGGCAGGCCAAACTCGACTACGTGGACTTCTGGCGCATCAGCATGGAGATGCCCACCGCCAGGAACCAGACCGCCAAGGAAGTCGAAACGGCCATGGAGGCCCTGCGGCTGGCGAAGAAACAGGGCAAGGCACGCTTCACCGGCGTCTCCTCGCACGACCGCCTCTGGCTCAAAGAGGCCATCGAAACGTACCCCGCGCAGATGGAGGCCATCTGCACGCCGTACACCGCCGACAGCAAGGTCCTGCCGGAAGACAGCCTCTTCGATGCGGCCGGGAAGTGCGACGTCGGTATCTTCGGCATCAAGCCGTTTGCCTCGAACTCGCTCTTCAAGGGCGATTCGTCGCCCGACAGCCCGCACGCCGCCGAAGACGACAGGCTCGCGCGTCTGGCCATCCGCTACATCCTGTGCAACCCCGCCGTCACCTCGCCGATGCCGGGCCTCGTGAGCATTCACCAAGTGGACAATGTGGTGAAGGCCCTGGCGGAACGCCGCCAACTCGACCTCGCCGAGGCTGCCGAACTCCAAGAGGCCATGGACGAGGCCTGGGCCAAACTGCCTCCCGACTACCAGTGGCTCAAGGACTGGGAGTACGTCTAGTAACGATAACGTTAGGTCAGTCTCTTGCGAGGTGGGTCTCTGCACCCACCGCGCAAAGTGGCGTTGTAGGCTGGGGGGATGCCGACGGTTCCTGCTCAACGCTGTCGCGTAGGCCGCTCGTATCGAGATGCCGAAAGAAGGCGTCCGATGGGCCGTCTCGGACGAGGAACTCGGACTGAAGAAGAAATGACATGCACGTGGCCGCGCCGCGGCGAAAGGAGGTAACGTGAGGCAGTTGCTCTGGGCATCCCTGATGGTGGCAAGCATCCTGGCGTTGGGGTGTGACGCGACGCAGGACGAGAAGCCGCCGCTGAAGGCCACCGGCAACGAGGCGGCGCCGCCGAATCCCGGCGGCAGCAAGCCGGCGCCGCTGAAACTCGACAACGACGAGCCGCCGCTTCTTCTCGACGACGCCGAACCGCTTCTCCTTCTGGATAATCCCGGGCCGGTGCTCCTGTTGCGCGGCAGCGGCGACCTGGGCGACCTCCCGCCCGCAGAGGGACCGGTGGCCGACAACACACGCTGCTTCGTCTGCCACATGAACTACTCGCAAGAGAGGCTGGCTGTGGGTCACGCGCGGGCCGACGTCGGCTGCGAGAAATGTCACGGCGCGTGCGACGAGCACTGCGGCGACGAGAACAACATCACCCCGCCCACCATCATGTTCCCGAAGGACCAGGTCGACCCGGCCTGCAAGGTGTGTCACGATCCGGCGAAGGTCATCGAGGGGCATATCTGGTGCATGCGAGAAGTCAAGCCCTCCGACGCGGGAAAGTACTGCACCGACTGCCACGGCAAGCACGTCGTGCCCGTCCGCACCGTCCGTTGGGACAAGAAAACGGGCAAACTCCTCGAGAAGATTGAGAAGAAGGCCGAAGGCGAGTAGCACAAGCCGCCGGCTGCACGCTGCAAACGAAAGCGCGGTGGGCAATCCTGCCCACCGCGCTTCATGCGCTTCGCACGCGCGTACGCTACGGACGCCCGAGGGTGTCCCGCCGCTTCCGCGGTGGGCTCGATCGCCTAGTCCTGCGGCACGTCCACCCACGCGCCCTTCTTCGCCGACTCCAGGACCGCCTCGCATACCTTCTGCGTCGCCAGGCCCTCGCGGAAGGACGGCGAACACGGCTCGCCCTTGTCCACGGCGGTCATGAAATCGGCCACCTGGTGGACAAACGTCTCGGCGTAGCCGATCTGGAGGCCGGGCACCCACCAGTGGTCCATGTACGGATGGCCGCCGCCGTGGTCGGTGACGTGGATCGACCGCCAGCCGCGCAGACGGCCCGCGTCGCGATGGTCGAACCACTCCAGGCGGTGCAGGTCGTGCAGGTCCCAACGGATCGAGGCGTGTTCGCCGTTGATCTCGAACGTGTACAGCGCCTTGTGGCCGCGCGCGTACCGCGTCGATTCGAAGTTGCCCAGCGACTCGTTCTCGAATCGGCAGAAGAAGGTGCAGGCGTCGTCGATGCCCACGGGCTCGACTTTGCCGGTCTCGGCGTGCGTCCGCTCCTTGATGAAGGTCTCGGTCATGGCGTTGACGCGCGTGATGGGCCCGTTGTGCCACATGGCCGTATCGATGCAGTGGGCCAGGAGGTCGCCGGTGACGCCGCTGCCGGCGGCCTTGACGTCGAGCCGCCACGTGGCCATGCCGCCCTGCGGCACGTCGGCCGAGATGGTCCAGTCCTGCAAGAAGACGGAGCGGTAGTGGAAGATGCGCCCCAAGAGGCCCTCGTCGATCAGCGATTTGGCCAACGTGACGGCGGGGACGCGGCGGTAGTTGAACGAGACGAGGTTCGCCACGCCGGCCTTCTCGACGGCCGCGACCATCTTGCGGGCCTGGGCCACGTTCAGCGCCAGGGGCTTCTCGCACACGATCATCTTCCCGGTCTCGGCGGCCGCCATGGCGATCTCGGCGTGTACGTTGTTCGGCACGCAGATGTCCACCACGTCGATGTCAGGGTCCTCGATGACCTGACGCCAGTCGGTGCAGTGCGACTCGTAGCCCCACTGCTTGGCGAAGGCCTTGGCCTCCTTCTCCACCAGGCCGCACGCCACCTTCAGGACCGGCTCGTACGGCACGTCGAAGAAGTGGGTGACCTTGCGGTAGGCGTTCGAGTGCGTCCGCCCCATGAATCCGTAACCGATCATTCCGACGTTCAGTGTCTTGGCCATGACTTGCGCTCCTGTTGCTTGAGGTTCGCGTTTTCCTGGTGCCCGGCACGGCGAAGGGCACCTTCAGCCTGAAGCAGCGCGGCGGGCAAGCCCGCCGGCTAAATGGTTCACTGCCCGCGCGCGTGTCGCGCCTACTCGCTCCAACCGTGTGCGTCGCGGACGGCGACCATCGCGGCGAGGATGTCGTTCCACGTCTGAGGCTGCATCATGACGTCGTTGGGGAACATGCACCCGTCCCAGCAGACGTGGCGGCATGCCTTGGTGAGTTCGCCGCCCTCGTTGCGGAGCCAGAAACCGGCGTGGCGCGGGATGTCGAGTTTGCCGTTCGGGTCGTTCGGCAGGCAGTGCCGGCCGGTCTTGTCGTGCGACCCGGACCCGTGCACCGTCCCGTCGTTCTGAGCGACGTGGAAATCGATGGTCCACGGCCGAAGCGCTGCCGCAAGGGTCTTCAGGCCGGTGTCGAGGACGGCCGTGTCCGAGAGGTCGGCGTCCTCGGGCAGGATCCGATCGTCCGGAGCGTTGTAGCCCATCAGGTACAGCATCGTGTGGGCCATGTCGCACTGGAAACCGAGCGTCTGCGGCCGGTCAACCAGTTCGAGCAACTTGACCATTTCTTTCCAGGAGTGCATGCCGCCCCAGCAGATTTCGCCCTCGGCGGCGAGGCGCTCGCCGTACTCCTCGGCCACGTCGCAGGCCTGGCTGAAGGTGTCGGCGATTCTCTGCGTGTTGCCTTCGGGGTCTTCGGCCCAGGAGGCCACGTCGCACGCCGAGTCGATGCGGATATTGCCGTTGGGGCGGACGCCCAGTTCGCGAAGTGTCCGGCCGATGCGGCACCCCTTGTGGAGTTGGGCGAAGAACTTCTCGCGCTGGGCATCGTCGCCCATGGCCGTTCCGCCGCCCGTGGGCGGCCAGACGGGCGCGACCACCGTGCCGATGACCAAGTTCCGCGCCCGGACCTTGTCGGCCAGGGCCTTCAGGTCGTCGTCGGTCGAGTCGATGTCCACGTGCGGCGCAAACAGGAACAGGTCCACGCCATCGAACTTGATGCCGTCCACCTCGGCCGCCGCCGTCAGGTCCAGCATCGTGTCGAGGTCGATGGGCGGTTCGCCGCCGTCGCCTTTGCCCACGACGCCGGGCCACCCCGCATTGTGCAGTTTCGGGAGGTTGTTGGGTTCGCTCATCGTCTAGTCACTCCTTTTGCTGGAGATGCGCGGCGGCCGAAGTCGCCCGCCAACACTGGCGCCTGTGTGGCCGGGCTGGCTTGCCCAGCCCGGAGTCCTGACAGCCCGGCTGGACGAGCCAGCCGGGCCACACGCCCAGGCACGGCGTCGCGCTACTGCTTTGCCGCGTCGCCGACGTCCGGGGCGTCGGGGTTGACTTCCGGCCCGAAGTACCGCAGGACGACGAGCGGCTCGGTGGCGGAGGTGTTCTCGTACACCACGCCGGCCTTCGCCGCGTCCTCGGTCACGAAGACCTCGTCCTCCGTCAGGTCGTGGAAGCGGATCAGTTTCGGACAGTTCAATCGCAGGTTGTTGATCTTGCCCTCGCCCTGCACGGTGATGAGACCGTAGGCGCCGGTGTCGGGGACCGTCACCTTGACGCCCGCTTCGACCGTGAGTTCCTTCGCCGTGAACAGTTGCTTGCCGTCCACGCGGCCGTAATCGATCCACAGGTCCAGGTAGCCTTCGCTCGCGGTGTCCGCGACGGGGATCGGCTCCAGGTAATGGTTCGCCTTGAAGTCCGGGTCGGTGTTCTGCTCCCAGTCGAGTTGCTCGACGAGGTAGTCGAGGTCCTGATGCTTGTCGGGCGGCACGTCCTTCGTGAGGAGCGACCACGGCACCTCGCGGCCTTCCACGAGGTTCTGGTACATGCCGAACACGTCGGAGCCCCATTGCGGCTCCCAGGTGCAGAGCGACCCCGGCGCGTGCAGAACGCACGGCGGCACGAGCCAGCCGGTGCCGGGTTTCAGGCGGTACGCCTGGGCCAGGTCGAGGATGCCGTTGTCGCCCTTGTTCCAGTCCTCAAGGCACTTGCGGACCTGGGCCTTCGTCGTGCCGGGCGCCAGGCCGAAGAAGGTGTACGGAAAGTTGTTGCCGACGTTGTTGTGCTGCTTGGGGTAGTAGTAGCACTCGGGCTTGCCTTCCTGTCCGACCTTGGCGGCCTGCTCGCCGTTCTGGTGCATGTGATGCGGGATGGGGCCCATGTTGTCGAAGAACTTGCTGTAGACGGGCCAGCGCTTGTACTTCTTCCAGATGGCCTCCCCGACGATGGCCGCGCCCGCTTCCTCGACGGCGTCGCGCAGAAGGACCCGTTTGCCGTCGCAGACGACGTACGAAAGGCCCTCGTCGGGCACGCGGCCTTCGTTGGCGGCCTCGGTCGTGGAGGCGAACCACCGCTCGTCGATGCCGCCGCGGTCCAGCCCGTACGCGTAGAGGTCGTCGGGATGGAGTTTCAGCCGCTGGCCCGGGTGCAGAAACGACCGGGGCACCCAGTTGGGCGCGAGCCTCAGGCACCCCGCGCCCTGCTCGATGGCCGCCTCGACGACGGGCCTGACGTTCTTGCTGACGGTTTTGAGTTCTTTGACCGATTTGGCTGGCATGGTTACCTCCCTGCAATGGAATGCACGGGGCCCACCTTCGCGAATCAGCGATTCGCTTCGGCGGGTCTTCGACAAGCCCCGCGGCTAACAAGTCATCGTCGCGCGAAAACTGAAGCGCACGGCACACGCAATGTACGCTAGGCCGCACGACGTACGCGACGTACGCTAGGCCGTGACGAGTTCGATCTTGCTCATGTCGGCCGGGCCGAGACCCTTCTCGGCCGCCGTGAAGACGCACTTGGCGCTGCCGCTTTCCTCGAGCCCCTCCAGGCCCATCTTTTTTCGCTGGGCGTCGAGCATCTTCAGGCCGACGTAGTCGATGGCGACCGGATTGACGGCCGCCATGATGGCCTTCTCGGCATACGTGAACTGGGGCTGGACCATGGGCCCCTTGTTTGCCACCGGCAGGAGGGCGTCGCCCACGATCAGCCGCTCCTTCTTCCGGATGACGTCCAGGGCGGTGAGTTCCGCGATGAAGGGGTCGCACGTTCCGCCGTGCACGGCCGGCTTGCCGCGCCCGGCGTGCGCGTTACCCGCATTGTGGAAACTGCCGTAGTGGTTCTTCATCGCAAACGTGATGCCCGACCGGACATGCGTCTTGAGGATCGGCACGTTGATGAGCGCCGTGCACCGGCGCGTCAGGATCTTCGCAAATCGCCCCTCGCACGTGTGGAACCGGGTCGGCTCCTCTTCCCAGTCGCCGTCCACGGCGGTATAGGTGACGCCGTCGATCTTGCCGACCTGGTAGCCGGCCTTCTGGAGGTCCTTGCTCCCGCGGTCCCAGACGATGATCTTCTCGGCCGGGACGCCGGCCATCCGGATGCCCTCGACCACCGCGCTCGTCACGTACGGATGGGTGCTCGCGCCCCTGCCGAAGAGGCAGTTGATCTTGACGGCCACGACGTCGTCGGGCTTGACGTAGCATTTCCAGGCGTCGGCCGGGCTCGACTTGCCCGACAGTTTCATGACCACGGCGTGGACCATCTCGCGGACGACCTTGGGGTCGGGCTTGCTGTCCACGACGGCGTTGTCGCGGACGGCCTTGACGACGACCGCCTTCGGCTTGGCCGCCTGGGCAAGGGCCTCCTGGCGTCCGAGGACGGCCGCGCCCACCCCGGCGGCGATGGTGCCCCCAAGGAAATCACGACGAGCCATCTTTGTGCCCATAACACTCTCCCGCGTGCTCGATTCGGCTGCCTCGCCGGTCTGAACTGCGCGTCCCATCCTGTCCCGGCCACCGCGCGGTGCGGTGGCGCTAGGCCGTGACGAGTTCGATCTTGCTCATGTCGGCCGGGCCGAGACCCTTCTCGGCCGCCGTGAAGACGCACTTGGCGCTGCCGCTTTCCTCGAGCCCCTCCAGGCCCATCTTTTTTCGCTGGGCGTCGAGCATCTTCAGGCCGACGTAGTCGATGGCGACCGGATTGACGGCCGCCAGGATCGCCTTCTCGGGGTAGGTGGCGTCGGGGCGTGCTTGCGGTCCCTTGTTGGCCACCGGCAGCAGGGCATCGCCCACGATGAGCCGGGTCTTGTTGCGGATCACGTCGAGGCTGTTGAGTTCCGCGATGAACGGGTCGCACATGCCGCCGTGGACCTTGCGATCCTTCTTGTCACCGTGGGCGGCCCCCGCGTTGTGGAAACTTCCGAAGTGGTTCTTCATCGAGAACGTGATGCCGGCCAGGCTGTGGGTCTTGAGGACCGGGACGTTCACGAGGGCCGTGCACTTCTGCGTCAGGATCTTCGCGAATCGCCCGTCGCAGGTGTGGAACCGGGTCGGCTCCTCTTCCCAGTCGCCGTCCACGGCCGTGTACGCGACGCCGTCGATCTTGCCGACCTGGTAGCCGCACTTCTCAAGGTCTTTGGTCGTGCGGTCCCAGACGATGATCTTGTCGGCCGGGACGCCGGCCATTCGGATACCCTCGACCACCGCGCTGGTGACGCACGGATGGGTGCACGCGCCCTTGCCGAAGAGGCAGTTGATCTTGACGGCCACGACGTCGTCGGGCTTGACGTAGCATTTCCAGGCGTCGGCCGGGCTCGACTTGCCCGACAGTTTCATGACCACGGCGTGGACCATCTCGCTGACGACCTTGGGGTCGGGTTTGCTGTCCACGACGGCGTTGTCGCGGACGGCCCTGACGACGACCGCCTTGCCGCCCGCCGCCTGCGCCGTGGCAGCCTTCTGACCGAGGACGGCCGCGCCCACGCCCGTGGCGACGGTGCGCCCGATGAATTCGCGTCTTCCGAGTCTACCACTCATACCCTCTCTCCTTAATCGGACCCGCCTCAAGCGGTGCTAGCCATTTCCTTCAGGAACTTGAGGCCGTCCTTCGCCAGGCCGTCGGCCGACTCGTAGATCGGCCGCCAGATGGACGCCGCCGCGCACAGGTCCAGGATGCCGATGGCGAAACTCTCGATCGTGACCCACTTATCGTAGCCGACGTCGCGAAGAGCCGCGAAGGCGTCTTCCCAGGCCACCTGGCCCGTGCCGGGGGTGCCGCGGTCGCTCTCGGAGGCGTGGAAGTGCCCCAGGTGCTTCTTGCCAACGGCGCGGATCGCCGCCGCCGTGTCCTTCTCCTCGATGTTGGCGTGGAACGTGTCAACCTGGATGGTCAGGTAGTCGCTGCCGACCGTCTTAACCATCTTCAGCGCCTGGTCCACCGTGTTGATGATGTAGGTCTCGAAGCGGTTGAGTGGTTCGATGGCCATCGGGATCTTCGCCTTCTCGGCGTGCTGGGCGGCGGCCGAGAGGCACTCGGCGCACCACTTCAACTCCTCCTCGGTGGGCGCCTTCCCGGTCAGATAACCGCACGGGGAGTAAAGCGGGCCGGCCACGGCCTCTCCGCCCATCTCGCCGGTGATGTCGATCATCTGTTTGAGTCGGGCCGTGGCCTTCGTGCGTTCGTCGGCGTCCGGGCTGCACGGGTTGGTGCCCGGCATCATGACGCAGCAAGCGGTCATGCCCATCTTCGCCTTCTCAAGTGCCGCCCGGGTCGCCTTCGCGTCGAGCAGGCTCAGGTCGTTGAACGGAATCTCAACGCCGTCGAATCCGAACTCGGCCACCTTGGGAATCAGGTCGAGTTGGTCCTTCGTAAACGCCGCCGTGTACACCAGCAGGTTGAGGCCATATCGCACGTTCAAGGGCGTACCCCCTTTCGTATCGGGTGCTTGGGTTTCACAACCGGCAAGGGCCGCCGCCCCGGTGGCCAGCGCTGCCTTGCCCAGAAAGCCACGTCTCGTTAAGCCGTCTCGTGACATTGCCTGTCCTCCACCATCATGCCGGAACGGGTGCACCGAACGGATACGAGGGGGGCCGGCGCACACCCCCGCCTCGTGTCAGACCAGTCTACGGGGCGGGACGGGTACAGGTCAAGTAAATGGTAGGTGAGCCCTTGGCGCGGTCGTGGGACGGGCAGCGGTCGCCGGGGCTACCGCACGGCGGCCACCTCGCGGTCCATCCGCCCGAGGAGAGCGTCGTAGGCTTCCACCGCGCCGGGAATCGTGAGGAAGACGGCCGCCATGTACCGGCGCTGGCGGTCGGTCTGCCCGGGTTGCGGCCGGGTGGCCTGGGTGAGTTCGGCGGCCAGGTTGTGCCGGTCGATTTCGAAGTTCACGTCGTCCAGGGCCCGGGCCCGCTCGTAGATTCGGGCGACCTGCTCCCGGACACCGGCCTTGCGCTGCTGGTCGGCGCCGGGCGTGATGGCGACGGCGATCTCCTCGGCCTGCGCGAGGACCCGGTCGCGAACGGTCGGCCACAGGAAGTCGGGTATCTTGCGGACCCGTCGCAGGATCTCGACGGCCTGCTCGCCGCTCTCGGCCTGCCCGAACCGCATACCGGTCATGCTCCTGGGCGGCGTGATGCAGCAGGAGAAGTCGGTCAGGCCCTCCTTCTGGGCCGACGTGAGGATACGGTCCACCTTCTCGGCCGCCGTCGCCACCGCCCATACGCCGCGCTTCCCGAAGACGCCTTCCTGGTGCGCGAGGAAGATGACCTTGCGCCGGGCGGCGCTCCGGTCGGTCTGACCGACCTTGCTGGCGTAGGGCCGGGCGCCGAGCGTACGCACGTCGCTTGCCTCGGGCGGCTGATGGCACTGCGCGCAGCCGGTGCGGCCGGCGTCCATCTCCGTGATGGACAGGCGGACGACGGCCGACTCGGTCTTGCGGGCGTCGGCCACGCGCCGGCGGAGCGCGTCGTCAATCTCCTCGGCGGCAAGCAGGCGGCGGCGGACCTCCAGGTACGCGTCGCGGACCTCGCCCAGATCGGGCCGGAATGCGCCGGTCATGGTCGGCACGGCCGGCGAGGCGGCTTCGACCTTCCGCGCGATGTCGCGCAGCGCCACCACCTGTTCGCGCGTCAGGTTCAGCCCGTTGATGAGGTTGATACTGGAGAGATGGAGGATCAGGTACCCCATCGTCCGGTTCTGTTCGTCCCATGGGACCTCGCCGCCGGCGGCCGAGGCCGACAGTGCAACGGCCGTAGCGAGTGCGAGCACAAGCGCCGTTCGCATGGCATTCCCTCCGAAGGGGCGCGCCCTTGAGTCCTTCATCATCGGTACCAATGCG
>Ga0307379_10003069_pt1 | contig 24350 bp, 25 predicted proteins | sample UN2MG_FD_202237 | JGI IMG/M metagenome (GOLD analysis project Ga0307379, IMG submission 202237) | Soil microbial communities from Risofladan, Vaasa, Finland - UN-2 | ecosystem: Environmental > Terrestrial > Soil > Coastal area > Acid sulfate soil | place: Finland: Risofladan, Vaasa | collected...
CAAGAGTGCTCTACTTTAAGACCTGATTAGGCAACATGCTCGGAATTACCAGAGAATGTGAACAGAAATGCCTACGCCTTAGCCCATCTTCATACTTTTTTGCAACTTTATGGTGTTTTCTTCAAAGCACTGGAAGTCGATTTCAATCTTACCCGCGGAGCAACATCCGGCATATTCTCCGCCTATATGTTGCTCTGTTCCGTTTTTGCCGTTTTGGGAGGCTGGGCCTTGGATCGATTCGGGCCCAGAAGAGTGTGCCTTCTGATGGGTTCATTCACCGGATTGAGCTTGCTGCTCACCAGCCAGACCACTTTTTCCTGGCAACTGTACATCAGCTATGCCCTGTTGTTATCTCTGGGAACCGGTCCGCTGTATTCAGTGGTCAACGCAACGGTTTTGAGGTGGTTTGATAAGAAGCGAGGCCTCGCCTTAAGCATTACTTCCTCGGGAGCGAGTTTCGGTCCTATTGTCACGGCTCCTTTTGCTACCTGCCTTATCTCGATCTTCGATTGGAGTATGGCGTTTATAGTATTGGGAATAATTTCATGGCTCCTCATTGGCTCAATGTCCTTGCTATTAAGAAAGGACCCCGCTGCTATGAGGCTCTTACCTGACGGTGAGAGGTCTCATACGAACCAAGGTCCTATTTCAATTGAGGAGCGGAAGGTTCAATCAGCTGGTACCCATCTCCTCCAGGCATTGAAAACCCAGCAGTTCTGGCTTCTGGGGTCCATCTGGTTGCTTATGTCCTTCTGCCTCCACCTCCTATACGTCCACATCATACCCTATGCCGTCGATATGGGATATTCACCAATGGATGCGGCTCTTGTCCTCAGTCTAATAGGCGGGGCAAACATTATTGGTCGTCTCACGATCGGGCCGTTATCAGATGCGATAGGCAGAAGGTCCCCGGCCATTGCCTCCGCCTCGCTTCAGGTTGCAACCTTGCTATGGCTCATGTGGGCCAGGGAATTGTGGATGCTTTACGGGATTGCGATAGTCTTTGGTCTCGGCTTCGGAGGGCTTGACCTTCTCGTAACAGCCCTCATTGGTGACGTATTTGGAACCCGGCGCATCGGAACGATAATGGGTCTGATGTCTGCTTGTTGGGGAATCGGGGCCGCAGCCGGTCCTGCAGTAGGGGGCTTGACCTTTGATGTCACTGGAAGTTATTTCATCGCCTTCGGAGCAGGGGCGGCGGCTATGGTGATAGCAACCCTGTTTGCGGGTCTCATCAAGGGAATTAGGTAGTTCTTTTAAGATAGCTCCAGCAAGACAATTCTCAACAATCTGGCCCCATCAGATTTCACAAGCCATCCGTTGCGCGTTTTGAATCTCTCCGGAGAAGAACATGCCATCACTCGCCGCCAGCACTATCTATCCCTCAGAGCAAACAAATCAGGCCTCCCCAAAACCGCGACCTTGAATCCCAAAAACGACGACCAGTCATACTGCTTGACTTATAATCCTCATATTTTTATATTCTTTTATCTTAATAGGGACCTCCTCTCGGCAAAGAAGGGCTCGCGCCTCAAATCCCAATGAGATGAAATCCCGGGGGGATAACGATGGCAGACGGAAAAACGAAAATCGTTACCATTGGTGGCGGAAGCGGGCAGTTCGCGCTGCTCTCGGGCTTGCGGATCCTGGAGGAGATCGAGATTACTGCGGTGGTCTCCATGGTTGACAGCGGCGGAAGCACCGGCAGGCTTCGGGATGAACTCGGCATCTTGCCCCCCGGCGACGTTCTGAAATGCATTCTCGCACTCTCACCGCATCACGATATCGTTCGAAAGATCTTGCTGAAACGGTTTACCGAAGACAGCCGCTTAAAGGGCCACAATGCAGGAAACATGCTCCTGACCATGCTTTCACAGTATGCGGGCAGCTTTCCTGCAGGTGTACAGGCCCTTGCAGAAATCCTTGAAGCCCGTGGCACTATTCTGCCGGTCACGATTGACAGGGCAACGCTTGTTGCCGAATTGACCGACGGGAGCCATATCTATGGAGAAACGGCAATCGACATACCGCGGGGAACGCAGCGAGAAAAGATTCGCAATGTTTTCCTTGTTCCCCATCACAGCGACTGTATTTCTGTATACCCTCCAGTAGTTGAGGCCATCAGATCTGTGGACTACATCATTATCGGGCCGGGTGATCTCTTTACAAGCATAATTCCCAACCTTATTGTTCCCGGCGTTAAGGAAGCGATCAAACAAACAAGTGCAACTCTCTTATATGTTATCAATATCATGACCAAGTTCGGCGAAACGCACAATTTTGCCGGCGTTGATTTTGTCAAGAAACTCGAGGACTGTATTGAACGGCAGGTTGACGGAGTGATTTATAACACCGAAAGGCCTGATGAACATCTCTTGGACCAGTACCAAAAGCAGAAGGCGGAATTCGTTGAGATTGACGTGAATGATGCTTGGTGGGGAGATCGAAGGGTCTATACCGCCCAGATGCTCGACATCTCCGGCGGCATTGTACGGCATGACTCGAAAAAGCTGGCATCGCTGATCCAGGAAATCAATTCGCCGTAAGTCCAGGGATTCAGTATTCCAGCGCAAGACTAATCCAGAAGATACACTCCAGCCAACGGTCTTTTGCGCGAACAACTGTCCTGGAAGGACGCCGCCGCCTTAAAGAAAGTGATCGCCAAGAAAGAACAAAAGTCCGTCAGCTGGAGGGGCTCACAAAGACCATCCTTCATGTTTTGTCCGCAGTCGGCTCGGTTTGAACTCAGTCGGAACGAGCCTATGAAAACCGGGTGCTAAGCAGGATGAATGTCCTCTTCCTATGCAGTGGAAATATTAGTAGAAGCTATCTGGCCGAGATGCTGCTCAAGCATGAGGTTGCAATCCGTAAGGTGAGTAACGTCTCTGTATCGTCTGCTGGCATCTACGCTTGCCCGGGCAATCCCCCTGATCCAGTCATGGTGGACCATCTCGAAAAACAGGGTATCCCTGTTGCAACCCACGAGTCGAGGCAGGTTAGCATGGAGGATATAACCTGGGCAGACCTGATCCTTGTGATGGAGCAAGCGCATGCACGGGATCTCGAGGTTCGGTGGCCTGAAAGCAAAGGAAAGACCGAATTTTTGGGTCAGTATATCTCAGAAGGGCGCGATGCGGACGATATCGTTGATCCCTACGGCAAGCCGCCATACTATTACCGCCTTGCTCAGTCGCAAATCACCCTCGCCCTCCGTACCTTGATCGAAAGGGTCCTCGTGGGTCCTCAACCAGAGGGCAACTGTGCTACTTCATGAGAAAAAATACCGGCTGCCTTTTTGCTCAGCGTGGAGTTCGTGCGCCTTGTCTCAGGCACTACAATCCTTTTCGGGGCGGCAAACACCGCAACAGTGATCGTACGTAGCGTGAGCCGGAAGATGCTCGAACGGATTAGATCCCAGCGCCCTTTCTGAAAAGAAAACTCCCCGCATCCGCATCTATTTCCCTTTGGATCAGCCCCTGCTCCTCGAGGTATTTCAGGTGAGCGATCGCTTCACCGGTGGCAAACCATTTCTGTGTCAACGGAAAGAGGTCCCACGAGTCATAGGTAATATCCCAGCTCATATTTGCTGCCACCTGAAAGGCGTTCTGCGGCCCCTCCGCCAAAATAGCGACGATCTCTTCAGCTCTCATCTCGTGGTGCTTTTTTAACTCCCGAATCCTTTTCTTGGGATTTCCGAGAAGGCTCCTGTGGCCGGGCAGAACAAGTTCAACGTCGTACTTGCTTACCTTATCCAAACTCGACAAGTATTCCTTGAGCGGATTTCTATCATAGGACCACAAGGTAATGTTTGGCGTTATCTCGCCGAGGATGTGATCCCCCGCTATCAGGACTCTCTTTTCAGGTTCGTACAGGCATATGTGCCCCGCCGTATGACCTGGTGTCTCAATACACACAAACTGATACTCCCCTGTTACGATGGTATCGTTCTCCTTTACAATACTGAAAGGCAGGTTATACTCAGGTGGGCCTTGAGGCCCTTTTTGAAGCTCATCTTCCGGAAACCCGTTCAACCGCGCAAAGTCAAGAAATCTCCCCCAGCGGGCAGCGTTTTGAAGCCATTCCGTGTCAGGCCGTTTGAAATAGATGCGCGAGGTATCAGTGGCGAGACCGGGGACAAGTCCGAGGTGATCTCCATGCCCGTGGGTGATAAAGAAGTCTGCATTCCTTAAGTCAATGTCCAGACGTGCTAGACCGCCTGCATTGCCAGCATGCACTCTTCACGATTCCACCCTGTGTCTATAATCAGACTCCGCTCTCGTCCTTTAATCGCATAGGAATTGAGTACTTTCAAGGGGCTATCGAGAAGCGGGATTTCCAGTTTGTATAGACGGGGGAGTATCTCTTCAATCATCAATGCATTCCTCACAGATGGTGTCACGATTTCTCCCGATTCATCTCCTATTCATGTTGTCTAACGCTGCCTGGTCATTCTTTGCCAGTCCTGGGTAGAGCCGATGTTGGGGTTAAACCCGGGATCCTCGCTGATAACATAGTCGGAACCGTTCGTCCACGCGTTATCATACCCGGTAGGCAATTCGACCTTCCAGTTATTGATGGGGTCAGTATATGAATCAACGCCCCGTATTGCCTGACTGTAATTGTCGAATATACGGTCATATGCCTGATTGCGTTTCTGATAGGAATCCATAATCATATCGCCGATCTCTGATTGGGTTCGGCTGAGCTGTTGCATGCGGTTGAAGATGGCCTGCTGATGACGGAGTTGGTCGCGGGTAATCATTGCTGAAAGCTTGAGCACATTTTCACCCCAGACAGGATTATCCTTGCGAGAGTCCATGATAATCTTGAAGATCTTTATGGTTTCATTGATTCCGGTCGCAGGGGCCTTAAAACTCGTTGTAATGGGAATCCAGGTGACTCCCGTGATGGTCCCATACATAGTGGGCGTGTAGCTGATCATGTAGGTGACAGCAACGGTGACATCTTCGACAAACTTTTTACCTCTCTCCGAGTACTCCAGCTTGCACCTGCCGGCGTCTGCACGGAGCTCGTACTGAAATTGAAATGGCGATATTTGTCCAAAGATATTCAGTTGAAATTGCGCCATATCCCTGGTCTGCTGCGCCAGATCCGGAATATTTTGGGTCTGAACGACCTTGAGGCCCGAAGCGTTTGCCCTGAAACGGGGGATATAAAAACTATTTATGAACTCTGTGGCTCCCATTGGTTGCATTATCTCGGCACCGCCTTGGGCATAGGAATATTGCAGGTTACGGTCCTGTGACCAGAATAGATTCAGGTGTCGAAACTGTTCGAATACCGAGTCCCCATCTGGACTGGTAATCGTGAATGCGGTGCTGGCTTCAGGTGGAAATCTATTATGATCCCACGATACGCCTCCCCGAAAATGCCAGCCTTTCGGTACAAGCAAACGGAACGCCTCATACCCGAACCCGTTTCGATCAATAACGATATGTTTCCTGAAGGAGAGACTATTGCCCTGAGCAGATGTCGCCTTCCCTGCTGCACATGGCAACGCAAGAGAGAAAACAACGACCAAGCATAAGAATCTTTTCATGATTACCTTCCTTTCCACACTGACCCTTGCAAATAGGGCTCAGCTAAATTGCTTGTAGAAACCCGATCACTCGCAGGTAGGCTGGCAGACACGCAAGTATGTCATCCAAACAGAAGACAGTCAAGCCTGTTATGGGAGCATACAAGGACCACGCATAGTTAAACTCCAGCTATTGAGTTTTAGGCTTGTCGATGGGTATGGGATGGTTATGAGGGGGAAAAACCTCGCTTTTGCCGTGTGACTTTCTATGCGGTATGCAGAATGTAACTTCGACAAAAACCTAAACAGGTGCTATAGTAGCAGCTTAGCGCAGTGAAAAAGAGACTGCTCCATTGCGGGGGCAGGTGCGTCTCTTGGGTTGTTGCTGCAGCTCGCTATGACAACTTGAGAGAAGAGAGGGAGCCATGAGGGTGAAAGACATCAAAATATCGGCTGGCGATATTACTGTTCTCGCTGAATTAGGGGAAAGCCTTACGGCCCGGAAGATATGGGAAGTTCTTCCCGTAGACCGCGCAGTGAATAGGTGGGGTGATGAAATCTATTTCGGGATTCCGGTGAAAATCGAGGAAGAGCCTGATGCCCAGGACGATGTTCAGGTAGGCGATCTCGGATACTGGCCGCCTGGCCGTGCCTTTTGTATCTTCTTCGGTCCAACCCCTGCAAGCACTGACGAGCACCCCCGCGCAGCCAGTCCGGTCAACGTTTTCGGGCATATAAAGGGCGATGCGGTCATTTTTCGGGCAGTACAGAGTGGTTCAACCGTTCGAGTTGAGCGTTCCGGTGCACCTCAGTGACAGGGGGTGAATCAGAAGCCTCTTTCAGGTATTAGGTGCTTGACAACAGTGAGACCCCAGGTTTGATCCTTGCTCTTGAATCACCGTTTCACCATCTATCCGCCTCTTGCACCGTTAGACAAGCAAATAACAACCGAGATGCGGGGACCTCTTGGATCACTGATCCCTTTCGTTTGCGGCGCCCGAAATACCCGCTCACAACCCCCTGATGGGAATCATGCCAGCTTGAAAGGAGAAATTTCACGTGGGCAAACCGATCACAGATTACAGACAACCTCCCTATGAAATGGTTGAAAAACTTCCGGATCTTCGCCGGATAGCCAAACACCTCCAGACGGGGGGGATAATCGGTGTGGACCTAGAGGCTGATTCGATGTTTCATTACCAGGAAAAGGTCTGCCTGGTTCAGATGGCGTCAAATGATCAGACCTTTCTGATCGATCCGCTTGCCCTCAAGGATCTCTCACCCCTTGCGCCGGTTTTCGCTGACCCAGGCGTCAGAAAGGTTTTCCACGGGGCCGATTATGATATCCGTTCGTTATACAGGGATTTCGGTATTGAGGTCCGTTCTCTTTTCGACACCCAGATTGCGGCCCGGTTTCTCGGCTTCAGGGAGACCAGCCTCGCAAGCCTGTTAAAGGATCTGTCCGGTTTAGTCATTGAAAAAAAGTATCAAAAAAAAGACTGGTCGCAGAGACCCCTGCCTTCTGCAATGTGCGTCTACGCTGCCCGGGATGCCTGCCACCTTATGGAATTGAGCAAGGTCTTTGAGGAAAGATTAAGGGCTAAAGGCCTGCTCTTCTGCGTGGACGAAGAGTGCGAGATGCTCAGCAAGGTGCGTCCTGCCCCGATGGAGGACTCCCCATTTTTCCTGAGGTTCAAAGGCGCCGGGAACTTAGATTCCCGGAGCCTCGCGGTCTTGGAGGCACTTCTGCAATTCCGTCACGAATTGGCCAGAAAGCAGGATCGACCACCCTTCAAGATATTGGGGAACATACCTCTCATGGAGATGGCTCAGAAAAAGCCGGTGAACGAGAGTGAACTCAAATCCGTCGGAAGGTTGAGTGCTAGACAGTTAAAATCCCTAGGCCGCCCTCTCTTGCAAAGAATATCCGAGGCCCTCAGCCTCCCGGAAGAAGCATTGCCCAGTTATCCCCACAAGCCCAGATCGGCGTATGATCCAAAGGTGGCGAGACGGATCAGGGCGCTCAGGGAATGGCGGGTGCAACGATCCAAGCGTCTTGGTGTCGATTCAGCCCTCACCTTGAGCAATGCTCAAATCCGTTCCTTGGTCGACGCACCCCCTCAGGACCTGGGAGATTTTCAACGGATTGGTGAGTTGAGGAATTGGCAGAAGCGACTCTTCGGTAACGAGATCTGTAGGCTCCTCGACACGGTCGCCTGACCGGATGTTCCAAAGATAATGACGTAGGCCCCAAATGTTACCGTTTAAAGCGATTTCATCGCCCTGAAAGGGGTTTGTGTGTACGGGTGGTCGGTTATTTTGTACCCAAGATATCCAAATCCCTCTCGTACTTAGAAGGTTTCTTTTACCTCCGACTTCCTTTTCTCGACGGTGAATTCAAGCTCTGTCAGTGTTAACCCGAAAACACGGATCTCATCATAATAGGAAAGGCTAATGGTCACGTTGTTCTTTTCATCCTTTGTAATCTTGAAGTCGTCTCCGGTAAAACTGCGCCCTGCCTCCTTCATCTTTCTGATCAAAAACCCTCTCGTATCCGCAACAGGGTTTTTGGTTCCGAATATGGCAGCAGCCTCAATATCTTGCCCGATCCAGTACTTGTGCCAGTAAGGCCGTGCTATGCCAACCACGATCCAAATCAAGGCAATTAAAACTACAAAGCTCACAATCTTCCTGAACATCGTCACATACCCCCGTTCTTAAGTCATTTTTTTGCAAACCATGGGCTCCGCCCCGATCAAAACAATAGACGGCATGTATCGATCATTACAAGAGGTGCCTGATTTCGAGGATTTCCGCCTTTTCAGCCGATCCTCACTACTACTATCAGAAAAGGGAAAGCAAGTCAAAAGGAGAGCCACGTACTGGACAGAATTCTTGATTTTGAGAATAAAGCACTTGCGAGGCAGTATTCCGGTAAAACTGGGAGGTGAGGCAAGAAAGACGAGCGATAGTATGCATTGTGCATTTCTCAGGTTCCAGTCTTTGTAGGCCTGATGATAGAGAATTCGAAAGGTGGAGTCACAAAACCAAAATCCCTCTAAAAGCCGGGCATTGAGCGGCTCCGGCAACCACAGCTTAAGCTTATTTTTTTCAGCGGTTTACGGTGCGGAGCAGAGGTGGATAGACTTGGATCGCAGGGCCTACCATGCCTGACGTGCGAATCGGAGTATGCCGGCATTTTCGCGAATCAACTATCCCTTACTTCACCGCACAGTCAGAACCCTATGAATTCAATTTATTCTCCCACTCGAACTCCCGCCCTGTTACATGATCTTCCATGCGCCGTATTCGGCGCTCGAGATTTTCATATCTCCGTTTGACCCGGTCAGTCGCTCCTCTGTGCGAATGAACATAGCTGTCGTAAAACTCCTGCTCTTCGTCGGTTTCTATAGGTATTACCGGTTCCGGCTTCATTAGGAGTGCCGCAACAAAGTACAGTATCATGACAGGCCAAAATCCCGCAAAAAAGAGCAATACCAGGGTGATGACCCGCGCCCAAAACACGGAAAAATCAAAATAATCGGCTATGCCCCTACACACACCGAGTATGATCCCATTGCGGGAACGGTAGAGTCCACCTCGAAGAATCTTTTCAAATCGTCTCATGATTCACGGTCCTTTCTTTCACGGTCCAGGATAATGGTCTCCAGCGCCTCAACCCGTGCTTCCATCCGTGATAGCCCCTGATATATCTCTTGAATCATCCTGGCTTCCTCAGTCTGAACCTTCTGGCCTTTCCGGGATAGCCCTCCTTTCAGGATCTTGATGGCCATGAGGATCGTGCTGCCGATAATGGCCAGTACCAGCACACTCCCTCCGAAAACAATAGCTACAATCAGGACTCCATGCATGACAGAATTAACTCCCTTTCATCTATAATTGAATCGATTATTGCCTTAGCTCCGCAGCAGAATGATGAGCATTTGTTCTGCTTGACTCGGCAATAGTGAGGGATATGGATATCTTTTTTTGCACCGAACTAGGCAGGTGCTTTGAGCCTGCTCTTTCCCGATGATCCAGGCGGGCGCCCGTCTCCACTGCAGACTTCTAGATGCAGAGAAGTTGGAGTCACCTGTGCGGCAGCTCGCCCCTGGCCCAGACCTGGCACGATAGGACTTTGTTTAGAGCCACGTATACCCATGAAGTTGCGAAACAGGATCATATTCCCGTGTCGTCGCGCCAGGGCAGGCCGCCTTCATCTGCAACGGTAGCGAGCATAACAGCATGGACTTCTTCGGTGTCAAAAAAAGACATCCATATCCCTGGTACCATAGTGGTTTCGGAACAAAAGCAATAATCGATAATTGAACACTCGCATCTGTGGCAGTAACAAGACAAACCAAACCCCCTGCAGTATTCGTGTCCCTTTCCCTTGCTAAAGAGGCTATCACCGATTGCAAACACGCTATGCGGTTGATGCGCCCTCATTTTCCTTTTTAGAGGAAGATTTCAGTGTTTGCAATTCTTTTTCGATTTCATCGTCGACTAACAGGCTTTCCCATTCCGCATCCACGGCGGGTTTTTTCCCGAAGTTAACCAGATCGGCCTCAGCTTCCATTCGCTCAATACGGTTTTCAAGATCCTCGAACTTGAGAATAGCCTCGGAACTATCAAAGCGCCGGATCTCCTCCTGAGCCCGTCTCTTTCTGTTGGCACGGATATGCCGTTGCACAAGGATACGTTGTTTCTCGCGGGCCCCTCCCAGCTTTTCCTCAAGTTGCCGAATGTCGTCCTGGTACTGTTCAACGATGGCATTGAGCCTCATAGATTCCTGTAAAAGGGCCTCTGCCCGGTCCGTGTACCTCCTTCTTTCAACCAGCGCCTCTCGGGCCAGATCATCTCTGCCCTTGCTCACCGCAAGCTCTGCCCTCTCCTCCCACTGTTTAGCACGGGACTGAACTTCCTCTATTTCGCGCTGTACCTTTTTATTACCTGCCATCACACCGGCACAGGATGCCTTGATTTCGACCAGCGTGTCTTCCATTTCACGGATCATCAGCTTGATCAACTTTTCCGGGTCTTCTGCCTTATCCAGCATGACGTTGATATTCGAGCTGACGATATCCCGAAATCGTGAAAAAATACCCATAACAACACCTCCACTTTCTTGAACGTTTACACCCTTTGAAGCAGGAACTATGCCAATGAAGCAGTTTGAAAAAAATGTATTGTTTTCAATAGGTTGCGGGCTTGACACACACAGCAGGTTTGTGGTATTTTATGCCATAGACTAGTAGTGATACCCAATATATAGGATTTTTGGCCATGAAAAGAAAAACGCTTCCCATAGGTGAGCAAGCACAAACAGAATCTGGTGTCGGCATGGGGGAGGCCCTAGGGCAGTCCGAGGTCTTTCTGGAATTTCAGGATCGCCTGTCCCGGGTTGCCCGGATCAACCGCCCAGTACTTTTAATCGGCGAACGGGGTACAGGAAAAGAGCTGGCAGCTTCGAGATTGCATTTTCTCTCTGAGCGCTGGAAAGGTCCGCTGGTCGCGCTCAATTGCTCGGCCCTCAGCCCAACGCTTATCGAATCGGAATTGTTCGGCTATGAAAAGGGCGCATTTACCGGGGCTGAACGCCGTCGGATCGGAAGATTTGAAGTCGCACACGAGGGTACTCTTTTTCTCGATGAAATAGGCACCGTTCCCGTGGAAGTTCAGGAGAAAATCTTACGAGTTGTAGAATACGGAACCTTTGAGCGGGTTGGAAGTTCGGAGAGGGTCGAGGTGGACGTGCGTATCATCGCAGCAACCAACGCAGACCTTGTGGCCCTAGCAACAGAGGGCCGATTCAAACAGGATCTGCTTGATCGACTTTCCTTTGAGGTGCTCTTTTTGCCGCCGCTCAGAGAACGGAAAGAGGACATTCTCTTGCTGGCAAATCACTTCGCAGCCCGAATGGCCTTTGAACTGGGTCGCGAGGAGATACCTCAATTCAGCGACGAAAGCGTTTCAGCGCTTGAAAACCATCCCTGGCCCGGGAATGTTCGTGAACTGAAAAATGTGGTTGAACGGGCGGTTTATCGTTCCGATTCCCCCCTGATCACCGAGATCGTTTTCGACCCATTCTATTACCCTCGCGGTGAACACCGAATCCCAAAACAGGAAGACCTCTCACAGGAGACTGATCGTCTCTCCATAGAGGAACTCCTCAACAAACCAATCAAAGAGGCCATTCGCGAATTGGAGATCGTTCTGCTCAGGAAGGCACTCAAAGAAAGCAGATTCAACCAAAGAAAGGCAGCCCAGAGGTTGGGGTTAACATACGATCAATTTCGGGGATTGTATAGAAAACATCATGAAGAATTCCACTGATCCATTCTCGAAATAGCCTGAAATGCCCCGGCCTTCATCTCATCGCCCCCGGAGAAACCAAGACAAGTCTCATAAATCAAGGTCTCAGGGAACAAAAGCCACCTACAGAGAGAAGCCCGGGCTTGTCTCGAACTGTGGAGTTTATTGAAGCCCTCAAGGCCTTAGGTGCTTGAGGAGTTTCAATCCTATGGAATGAATGACTATATGAAACGGTAATCCGGGATGGGATTGAGGTTGGTCTCTTTTAACCCTACCTGCTCACTCTTGCGGTAGAAACACCCTTTGGCGATAGTATCGCAGCTCGTTGATCGATTCTTTGATGTCTTTCAATGCAAGATGGGTCTCCCCTTTTTTGTAGATAGGAAGGGATGGATACCATCTCCTGACGAGCTCTTTAACGGTGCTTACATCGATATTTCTGTAGTGTAGAAATTCCTCTAGAGTGGGCATATATCTTTTCAAGAATCTACGATCCTGTCCGACGGAATTGCCGCAGAGGGGAGATTCGCGTTTCCCGCAATATCGAGAGAGGAATTCAAGGCTCTCTCGCTCAGCACCCCGGCAGTCAAGAGCCGATTTCTTGACCCGATCGAGGAGACCCGACCTTTTGTGATTGGCCAGACTCCATTCCTCCATCGCCGAAAGGGCCTCCTCAGGCTGGCTTACTGCTATATTCGGTCCCTGAGCCACCAAATCCAGCCGATCATCGGTTATGACCGTTGCGATCTCGAGAATGACATGCCGGTCAGGGTCAAGGCCGGTCATTTCCAAGTCTATCCAGATCAATCTGTCTTGCAACTTCCAACCCCTACTGCGTAGTTCTTGGTCATAAATCCCGGGGAGAAATGTTACGTGTTGAAATATATTGAAAATAGTCCTCTCTGTCAAAAGAAAAGATGTCACTACCCTCGCTGCCTGCTCCTTTTTTCATTACAAGTCATCCTTCAACACCCGGTCCAGCGCACGGCTGAGTGCAAGCATATGCTCAAAGCTCGGCTGGGCTTTCGACTCCGGAGACGGATCGGGCCATATCCGAAGAAAGTACCTTCCTTGCCTAAACAGGATGATATAATTGTCCGTCCATGCCGATTCTCCTAGTTCCTCAATCCCTGATCCGCCCTCCTCTGTGTATCTCTCATAAACGCCATGCGCCCCTTCATAAGTACCCATATCGTACGCGTCGACCACAACCAAGGCGCCTGTCTGCATCACCCGGTAGCTCTGATTAAAGAGTCGCTGAAAGCCAAAGGGAAAGTAGAGCTCGGCCTCGCCATCGATATAATCAAAAAGGTTCTTTGGGTTGTATATGGCAAGGGGGCCTGCTCGTTCGAACCCCTTCAGATTCATTCCGTTCTGGAATACGCTCGTATTATGCAAGAAACAGCCTACCACCAAAGGCATCACGCTCAATAAAACAAAGCTTACATACCTGGCTAGACGCTTTCCCCTTATTTGCTCAGCTCTGATGACCACCATCATCTCCTCCACAGTGATCGAAAACGGCCCTCCTTGCCCACACCCATCTCTCAAACTGAACCTTAGTGCTTCGATTCGCAAATATAGTCACATATCTAAACGAGAAATATCTTAACAAATGCTCACTCCATTCGGCCCGAGCCTCTCGGCCATGAGCTCGAGGCCGAATGGCTCATGGCCGAGGGCAGCACTTAATCCCGAGTGAATAAATACGTTACCGTATTTATGAATCGAGGGACTTAGTTCTTAGCAGGCCTTCACCAGTCTTCCTTCATCCGGCAGGTCATTTTCACTGTACCCGAAATCAACCAGCATTCGCCGGGTTGCCTCCATATTGGGCTGCCACCCCATCATTTCGCCACGGAATTTGGTGGCCAACTGATAGTCAACGATCGGTGACATAGCCCCCATGGCAATGAAATTCGGCTGATGGCTCGGATTACCCCCGGGGCCGCCTCTGCTTGCCCAGAGAGCATCAACGAGACAGAGTTGCTGCCGGGGGAAGAGGACCTGACCAGTCCTTTTGTCCATGGAACCCAGGATTTCCGGTGTCTGGTTAATGGCTATGAGGTAATCCTCGCTTCCCCTCTGATGGCCAGGCTTTGGAGAAAAGGTACCGAAATGGTTTTTCATAGTCATGGTGAACCCGCCAAATCTCTGGCTGTGTCCCTTGCACAGGGCTATGTTGATCAAGATATCCACCGATCCGTCTACCAGATGTTTCAGGCATTTGGCTTTGCCTCCGGTGCCTTTCCATGGTCCCGGTATTTCTGTGATTGTGGTGCTTCCACCCCACGCGTCCTCAATCCTGCATCCTTTCGAGATGCCGGCAAATGGTGTGTATCTACCCATTTCGTAGCCGTGACAAGCGTCGTAGATGTGTACGTTAGAAGCTTTCACTCCGAGGCACTCCGTAAGCACGTTTGCGACTTTTGCCATGACAGCGCTCCTGGTATGCTGCTGGGAGATATTGTTGGTTTTTATGGCCACCACAGTATCAGACCATGATTTGCGAGGGGGTTTTATGAAAATCGTCCGCCAGGCCTCCCTGCTATTGCGGGTTTGAGCGAGTGTACAGGCCAACTTATCGATGTTTTCCCACACGACTCCCTCCACCACAAGCTCGTTCTGCCGTGCCCATGGTATGCCTGTTTCCATAACCTTCGTCATTCCGGTATCGGTGATGCCGACAACCCGAAGATTATCAACATTGGGGTGAACGGGGGTCTTTCTGGCCCACGAACCCCTCGCCTTCGGTATGAGCACTGTCGGGAATACCGTAATTCCAGTGCCCATGACAATTGCCCGTTTCATAAAGCATCGTCGATTCATTTTACTTATGGCTGTTCCCTATTTCTAACGGCTACCAAAAATCTATGAAGAATGGTAACACTTTACCTCTTTGAAATTAATCTTAACCCGAGCATGGAGATATCTTTTTTTGACTCTGTCCCTGGCCCAGACCTGGCTCATACGGCATGAGTAAGGAGAGTAGAGATGTGAAATACTCTCCTATCCATACACAACTCCGGAAGCTAAGCGCCAGGGCAGGCCTCCCATCGTTCAGAGGAGTGGGCGTTTCAAAACGGCGCACACAGGCTGCTACCTTAGTGCTAAGGCTTATGGGAGGTGCGTCGGTTTGAAACGGCCCTGTACGGGGCCTTGTTTAGAGGGCAGAGCAAAAAAAGATATCCCCATGCTCGGTTCCCTGGGTTCCGTTACGAATAGCCACCGGGCATTAGCAAATGGACAGGAGCGCTTTTCAAAGAGCTAAAGTGTTACTAAGAATGTTGTTGGCTACCTGGATTTACATCTTCTATGTCCATCTCCCTTATCTCCAACTCCCTCCCACCTATCATCTCCACTTCGGTGCTCTGGCATAGAGGGCATATCAAAAAGGGCTCATCTACCGTACCGGCTGTCTTACATGTGTGACAATATATCTCTAATGGTACCTCTTCGATGAGCAGGGATGCTCCCTCTGTAATCCCTCCCTTGCTGAGCACCTCAAAGGCAAATCTCAGGGCATCTGGAACCACCCCGCTCAATTTTCCGATCCGTAACCTGACAGTAACCACCTTTGCCCTGCCGTAAGGCATGACTTCCTTCTCGATAATCTCGATGAGGCTTTTGCATATAGAGAATTCGTGCATCAACAACCCATTCTGCGCGCCCAACACTCAATGGAACATAAGGGCCCTACTGATTCCACCTCAAGCAGTATCATATCTCCCCACAATCGTCGGCAATGCCGCTCTTTTCGATCGCCAGGGGATTCTCTCAGGCAGAGAAAGGATATCGGTTCGCCTCATATACCCCGGCATAATCATACACGATAGGTACCACACCCGGGGCCCCTGGAGAATCGTTTTGTTTGCTGCGCAAGGGAATAGCTCTGGCTGGAAGGACGGATACTAGACTAGCCAGAAACTCTGTTGGGAGGTTTTTCAGAAGGAGTATCCCCTTCTGTTGCGTGGTATTACGCCTTTGGTCTGGGAAGCAGCCCTGCCATCTCAACAATCTCGTGCACTCTGTGCTCCCATTCAATCGCCATGAGGTGAATTCCGGCTATGCCCTCTATTTCCCTCACCTCCTGAATCTGTTCACAGAGGATTTTTATGCCTTCGGCGGCAACATTTCCCTTGCCCGCTCCCTTGAGCCGCTCTACAATCTCCTCGGGGATGATAATACCGCTGACATTGGCGGCCATATACCGGGCCATACCTACCGATTTTAGAGGGGTAACACCGGCCAAGATCTTGCACTTCTCGTGCAAGCCCATATCCACCACCTGCTTCATGAATTCCTTGAACCGTTTCATATCGTAGATGCACTGGGTCTGTATGAAATCAACACCAGCTACCACCTTCTTGGCAAGCCTGTGAACCCTGTATTGAAATGGGTCGGCAAAGGGATTGGATGCTGCCCCGATGAACATCTTGAACTCGCCCTCTATCTCGTCTCCACAAATAACCTTGTGCTCATCTCTCATGTCTTTGACCATACGGATCATCTGAATGGAATCTATATCAAACACATTCTTTGCTTCGGGGTGATTACCGAATGTCTGATGGTCGCCAGAGAGGCAGAGCATATTCTTGATTCCCAGCGCGACTGCCCCAAATAGATCGGACATCATAGCAAGCCTATTGCGATCCCTTGCCACCATCTGCATGGTCGGCTCCAGACCCTCGTCGATCAGTATCTTGGAGGTAGCGATCGACGACATTCTCACTATGGCGGTCTGATTATCCGTAATATTGACAGCATCCACATTACCCTTGAGCATGGCTGCCTTCTGTTTGACCGCTTCTACATCGGTGCCCTTGGGGGGGCCTAGCTCTCCGGTGACGACAAATTCTTCCTTTTCCAAAAGCTTTTCCAGATTACTACCAGATTTCATAGCCTCAGATCCTCCCTGACTCTCTTTCTTGGGCCACCGCTGTGACTCGGTCTCCAATCCTTATACATTTCAACCGGCTTAATTCTATCCAGTTCTCCCATTACCTCGAGTCGTTCGATGATGAGATGCCAGGCACAGTCGGTATCCGGATTGATTTCGCATTTTCCATTAGAAGATCCCCCGCATGGACCATTGAGCAGGCTTTTGGAGCACCGGGTTATGGGACAGATGCCCCCTGTCCTTTCCAGAACGCAATCCCCACACCCAAGGCAGCGTTCCTCCCATAGGCCAACATCTATGTTGGCACCCATAAAGGTAGTATTTAGCCCTGGAATTACTCGGGTAGGTTTCTCAGTGATGGTACGATTAAAAAAGTTACAGGCGTGTTGAACTCCTACCCCGCAGGCAATGGATAGTATGATATCCGTTTCTTTTACCTTTTCCAGAAACGCCGGATCAGCCATAAACTCATCATCACATTGGCGAATTACGTGTTCGTCATTGACTTCGACCTTTTTCCCCTCGTTGCCAAAGGCCAGCCTCAACTCCGATGCCAGAATTTCCGCCTCTTTTTCGCCCCCTGCCTGGCAGATAGCCACACAGGTTTCGCAGCCCAAAACCATGATCTTGTCATAATCCTTTACCGACGCTTTGATCTCCTCAAAAGGCTTTCTATCTGCTGTGATCATAGATTACTCCTCGTCTTTTTCGCCCGCTTGCTGAAGCTGCATCCTGTATGGATTGGGTCCCAGCTTTTGGGCACGCTCTGTCATCTCCTTTGCTTTTTCTGCAATCAGCGGCGCTTCAGAGGCTGCGATATGAAAGAACTCGAGCCGCTCACTCCCTATCCCAACCTCGTCCAGAAGTTTCTTAGTATATTCAACCCTTTTCAGAGCCCTCAGATTTCCTTCCAGGAAATTACACGTGCCAGGCTCTCACCCTCCTACAAATATGGCATCTGCCCCCGCCTCAAAGGCCTTTAAGATGTGAACAATCTCCACCTTGCCCGTACAGAGATAGTAGACTATGCGCACATTAGTCGGGTACTGGATCCTTCCGACACCTGCTAGATCGGCAGCACTGTAGGCACAATAATTACAGAGCATGGCCACTACTCTTGGTTCGTAATCCTCCATCTGTTATTCCCCTTCTGAATTGACGATTTTCGATTGACGATTGGCAATCTGAAGAAAAAGCTCTTGATCCTTAAATCGAAAACTGAAAATCGAAAATTAAACCCCCCTAGTATATGGCCATCAATTTAGCAATCATCTGGATGTCCTCATAATGCTTTACCTGGATTGCGTCATTCGGGCACATGGATGCGCAAATACCACATCCCTGACAGGCTCCCGGATCTATCTTTGCTACGGCATTTTCAAAATCGATTTGGGGGACTCCAAAGGGACACACTCTGATGCAGGTCAAACAAATAGCACAAAGATCAGGGTTTACCTCGGCAACAGCTCCACCTCCCATCCTCTCCTTGTGAGAGAGAATCATACACGCCCTGGAGACCGCCGCTTTTGCCTGGGAAATGGCTTCATCAATGGCCTTGGGCCCATGGGCCAATCCGCACACAAACAACCCTCCGGAAGCGAAATCCACAGGCCTCAGCTTTGCGTGAGCCTCCATGAAAAAACCATCCTGATTCATAGCCACCTTAAAGAGCCGTGCAAACACACCATTATCATGCCGAGGCGCAATAGCCGAAGCCAGAGTTATCATATCCGTATCTATTACCACCGGCCTCTTGATTACCTGATCGGTAACGGTCACCCTGAGCCTACCATCCTTTTTTTCAACTACAGGCTTATCATCCAATTCATACCGAATAAATCGCACACCCTTGAGCCGTGCCTCTCTATACAGATCCTCCCTTTCCCCGTAGGTTCTTATATCCCTGTATAGAATATAGATATTCATGTCAGGATTTAATTCCTTGAGGGTCACCGCACTGTGGATGGAATGAGTACAGCAGACCTTGCTGCAATAGGGTCTGTTCGGCTCTCTGGAGCCGACGCACTGGATAAAAAGAGCCGTATTTACGTTTTTGAACCTGTCAGAATTCTGTATGATCTCCTGATCCAGGTCAAGGGAGAGTAAGATATTAGGGTCTTCTCCATAGAGATATTCTTCAGGGGCGTAACCATCCCCCCCATTTGCAATGATCGCTGCACCAAAGCTTACTTCTGCCTCTTCGCCCTCTGCATCGGCCAGTTTTGAACGAAAACTTCCTATAGTGCCATGCACCTCCTTGATCTGGGTCTGCAAACGCACATCAATAAGTGGATGCTCGCTAACCCTTTGTATCAATCCCTCAACATACGGTGACACGCCTTCGTTCTTCCATGTAGTATGCAACCTAAGGGCCTGTCCCCCTAATCTGCCCTCCTTCTCAACCAGATGGGACTTAAACCCTTGTTCGGCCAATCCCAAGGCTGCTGTCATACCTGCCACACCACCCCCGACTACCAGAGCTTCCTGACACACCGGCTGGGGGATTTCATAAAGCTGTTTCAGTGTAGCCGCCCTGGCTATTGCCATGCGCACAAGATCTTTCGCCTTTTCCGTAGCCTTTTCCGGTTCTCCCATGTGAACCCACGTGCATTGATCCCGGATATTGGCCATCTCAAACAGGTACTGGTTAAGACCAGCTTCCCTGCATGTCTCTCTGAATAGTGCCTGATGTGTTCTGGGTGTACATGAGGCAACCACCACCCTGTTCAGTTGCCTTTCTGCAATGACCTCTTTCATCTTGGCTTGAGTATCTTCCGAACAGGTGAACAGGTTAGCTTCTGCATAATCCACATGGGGAAGAGTTTTGGCATACTCCACAATCGCCGGAACGTCAGCTACCCCGCCTATGTTTATGCCGCAATGACAGATAAAGACACCAATTCTTATCGGTTCATTGGTGACATCTCGCTCAAGCGGATACTCCTTTGTCTTAACCAGGGTACCTCTTACTTCTGCGAGTTCAGAGGTGGCCGAGGCTGCAGCAGCACTGGCTTGGGTGACAGTATCAGGGATATCCTTGGGCGCCTCAAACACGCCACAGGCATAGACCCCTGGTCTTGATGTTGCAACCGGATCAAAACTACCGGTGTTCACAAAATTGTAGTGATCCAGATCAAGGCCGAGTTTCTGAGCCAAATCAATTGATTCCTGGGAAATATCCAGCCCTACAGATAACACCACTATGTCAAAGTCCTCTTGAACCAGTCTTCCCCCGTCATCTGTGTATCTGATCTTGAGGCCTCCAGGCTCATCACCAGGCAACACATTATTGATCTTCGCCTTTACGAAACGAATCCCTATTTCATCTTTGGCCCGATTATAGTATCGCTCGAAGTCTTTGCCGTGGGTACGAACATCGATATAGAAGATAGCGGTATCAACTGGCTTCGGGGAATGCTCTTTCGCTATCATAGCCTGCTTTATGGCATAGGTACAACAGACAGCCGAGCAATAGCCTTTATCTCCTACCTGGGTGTTCCTTGAGCCAACACACTGGATCCAGGCGATCTTTTCCGGTTCCTTATGATCCGCAGAGGGCCTGACCAAATGACCTTTGAAGGGACCTGAGGCCGAAAGCATTCGCTCGAACTCGAGACTGGTAACCACGTTAGGATGTTTACAATACGCATAGGTATCATGCCGGCTTGGATCAAATGGGGTAAAACCGGGAGCAACTATGATAGACCCTACTTCGATGGTGTGCTCTCGTGGGATCATGGAATGGTCTATGGCATCGGCCAGGCAGGCAGACACACACTGATAACATTCAGAACAGATCCCACATTTCATGCACCGCTGTGCCTCAGCCCGTGCCTCCTGTTCGGTGAATCCCAAAGCGATCTCTTTGAAGGTGCCCTCTCGCTCCTCAACGGATATCTTCCGCATGGGTGTCCTGCGCAGATGTGATTCCCCTTCTGTATCCGGTTTTTCATAGGACCAATCCTGCTCTCTTCCCTCCTTGAGATCTCTCCCGTTCAGATACCGGTCAATGCTCTCAGCTGCTTCTTTCCCGCAAGCCACAGCCTCTACGACGGACTTGGGTCCATAAAAGACATCCCCACCTGCAAAGACCCATTCAATGGGGGTCTGCAAGGTGATGGGATCGGCCTCAAGCCCTCTTGTAGCTGCTATACCCTCCTTTTCGGCAAAAGAGAGATCAGCGGCCTGCCCGATGGCAACAATCACCGTATCGGCCTCCATTTCGCTCAGGTCGGTCTCGTCATATTCGGGGCAGAAGACTCCATTTTCGTCAAATACGCACGTGCAACACTTGAATTCTATGCCCGAGAAATCCCCATTCCTTTTAAGAAAGCGGCTGGGTCCTGAGCTGTTGACGATGGTTACCCCCTCTTCAAGGGCCTCTTCAATCTCATAATCCCAGGCGGGCATCTCCTCTCGTCTCTCAAGACAGACCAGGGTTACGTTCTGAGCCCCTACACGCTTTGCCGTAAGGGCCACATCGATGGCCACATTTCCTCCCCCAATGACAACCACCCTTTTGCCCACACTGACTGGATTTCCAAGGGCCACATCCCTCAAAAACTCAATCCCCTTGATCACTCCGGGCAGGTCTTCCCCCTCCACATTCAACTCGAGACTGCGATGAAGACCGGTTGCCAGAAACAGGGCCTGAAATCCATCCTTCTTAAGGCTTTCAAGCGTTATATCTTCGCCAAACGCGACCCCTGTTTTGATCTGAACTCCCATATCCTGAATCACCTGGATCTCAGCAGCGATGATGTCTCTCGGCAGGCGATATTCCGGGATGCCCACAACCATCATGCCACCTGCAACAGGAAGTTTTTCAAAGACGGTCACCTGGTACCCCCCTTTGGTAAGATAATAGGCTGCAGTCAAACCGGCAGGCCCTGAACCGATAATGGCCACCTTCTCGTCTCTTTGTTCCTTTACCTCAGGAATGTACCGATTCTCGCTGGCCAGGTCCAGATCTGCCAAGAACCGATGGAGATACTGTATGGCAAGGGGTTCATCCACATCGGCTCGCGTGCAGATCCCCTCGCAGGGGTGATGGCATACGCGGCCGCATATGGCGGGAAAGGGATGGGCCTCTTTGAAAAGCGCTAGGGCTTCCTGGTACTTTCCTTGATTTATCAGTGCGATATACCCCTGGACGCTCACGTGGGCGGGGCATGTTGCCTTGCAGGGCGCCGTGCCCCGTTTCTCAATTGCAAATGCGCCGGGCACGGCTTGAGGATAAAGCTTAAATGCAGCCTTTCGATCGCACAGCCCTTGATCAAACAGGGAAGGTATGCTGATAGGGCATGCCGTTTGGCAATCACCGCAGGCCGTACACTTGGCCATATCAACATATCGAGGTCGTTCCAGGAGTTTTGCCTGGAAGTGTCCCGGCTCGCCGGTGACCTCCACCACCTCTGTCATGGTTAATATCTCGATATTCAGGTGCCGGCCACACTCCACCAGCTTTGGCCCCATAATACACATGGAGCAGTCATTGGTGGGGAAGGTTTTGTCCAGTTGTGCCATGCGGCCGCCGATCGCTGAATCCTTCTCGACCAGATACACCAAATAACCTGATTCGGCGAGATCGAGCGCTGCCTGCATACCGCCGATACCACCCCCAATAACCATAACTGATCCAATCTTATCGTTTGCCATTTCTTCCTCTATTGCCATCTATGTCACCATCCGAAAGAGATATCTCACCGCAAGGGCGCAACGGATGCTGAGTTCAATGCTCTTTAATTCGTTTACCATTCAAGTTACTACGCGGAGCACAAAACAGTTTGCATTCAAACAAGCGCATGCCATGAAATCCTTTCTTTCGTTCCGAGGCTCACGGGCTGGTTTTTTCAGCGACTTGTTTACGGGGGAGTCTTGCCCCCTCCGCATTCTCCGCCTTCGGCGGAGCTGCGGTTTCCCCCATACCCAAGTCGCGAAAAGAACGGCGCCCTCCCGCCAGTCTCTTCAAAAAGGATTTCATGGCGGCAACAGTCAGGAGAATTCTCAGTGGATGCAAATAATTAAATGCTCCTCCCGGTATGTCATTTCTCGCAACGGCCATATAAAGATTCAAACGCATGCTTCGATCAAGAGCCGGCCATTGCAGCCAAATCTTTCTCCCCCCTATACTCCCTATGGTACGTCCCTTCTACTGATACCGGTCGAGGATTTCCAAGATGTTCTTTTTGCCTATCTGAGCATAGGTATCATCATCCACCACCATGGCAGGGGCCATGCCACAGGCGCCCAGACAGCGGACCGAATCTAAGGAAAACCTGAGATCGCTCGTGGTGCCCTTTACCTCAACACCGAGCTCCCGGCGCAGGAAATCTAAGTTAGCCTTGCCGCCACGCACATAACATGCCGTCCCTAAACAGATCTTGATGGTGTGTCTGCCCCGTGGAACCATAGTAAAGAAGGAATAGAAGGTGACCACACCGTAGACTGTACTGGCAGGGATATTGAGGCCTTGTGAGATTCGATCCTGTACCTCCATGGGCAGATATCCGGTAACGTTCTGGCATTCCCCCAGGACAGGGATGAGGGAGCCCGGCCTTCCCCGGTAGTTGTCGATGATCGCATCAATCTCAGCCCACATCTCTTGGGTAATCGGTTTCGTCACTATTTCCCGATCGGGTTTGCCCATACGTTCCATGCTCCCTAAACCCTCTTCAGCAGCTTGATCAGAGTCAAACGGGTGTTTTTACCCGATGCCATCTCGCCCCTCGAAAGACCCAGCAGGCTGGATTGTCGTCCGATCATGGTTGATTGACAGCAACTGCATAACCGTCCCCTCTTATCCTGTTTCATGTTCCCTTCAGTATCACATCTCAAAACCAGTTTACTCCCCCAAAAACCCCACAACCCCGGTGATATCCAACTGATTCATCCCCAACCCGAGGCTCTCACCGTCCATACCCATGCTCAGGCCCAAAAGCTGGGGATAGAGGACGGGGGCGAGGGTGTGATTGGTGTTATTTTTTATACTCATCATCTTCTGCACGGTATCAAACTGCATATGACAGTACGGACAGGCCACGGCCACATACTGTGCCCCTGCCCCCCGGGCACTGGTGATCTTCTTCTCCATCAGGGAGAAGGCCAGGGCATCGTTACTGCCAAAAAGCGGTGCCCCGCAGCACTCCAGCCGCGCCTCCCAGGCGATGCTCTCGGCACCGGTCACTTCCACCAGCTCATCGAACAGGGTGGGGTTGACCGGATCATCGAAGGAGACGATCTCGCTGGGCCGCAAGGCATGGCAGCCGTAGTGGGTGGCGATCTTGAGCCCGGTGAAGGGTGTTGTGACCGTTTCTTTGATGGCCTCGATGCCGATATCGTGGTAGAGCACGGACAGGAGGTGTTTGATCTCGGTTGCTCCCGTATAGGTAAGGCCCTCTTTTCCCAGGGTTTGATTCAGCTGGGCTTTCAGGGTGGGCTCTTCGGTGAGCAGGTGTGCCGCGTATCTGAGCTGGCCGTAGCCGCACTTGCAGAGCACCAGCAGGGGCAGGTGGTGCTTTTGGGCCAGGGCCAGGTTTCTCCCGGCGGCCAGAAGCGATGCGGTTAGATCCGTATTTCTCACGGGGTAGCCACAGC
>Ga0307379_10003071_pt1 | contig 24340 bp, 22 predicted proteins | sample UN2MG_FD_202237 | JGI IMG/M metagenome (GOLD analysis project Ga0307379, IMG submission 202237) | Soil microbial communities from Risofladan, Vaasa, Finland - UN-2 | ecosystem: Environmental > Terrestrial > Soil > Coastal area > Acid sulfate soil | place: Finland: Risofladan, Vaasa | collected...
GCTGCTGCTTCGCCAGCGGGAACTGGCGGAGGCCGGCAGGATCATCATGGCCGGCCGAGACATCGGCACCGTCGTCCTACCCGACGCGGACCTCAAGATCTTCCTCGACGCCTCTGTGGAGGAGCGGTCCAGGCGACGCGCCGAGGAACGCGACCTCGACCCGGCCGGCCCGGAGGCGGCAGCGATCCTCGAAGCGCTCCGGCGGCGCGATGAGCTCGACTCCACCCGCGCGGTCGCACCGCTTCGGGCGGCTGACGACGCCCGGATCATCTCGACCGATGGAAACCGTTTCGAGGATTCGGTCGATGCCGTCGTCGGCGCCATCCGCGACGTCGAGGCGCGGTCCGCCGACGAGCGCGGGTCTGGGTCCCGTTGACATGACTGAGGAGCCGATCGAGAACTCGGTCACGCCATTGATCTCGGGCCTCGCCCTGGGCGGCCGGATCTTCGCCCAGGTCGTAACCCGGATCACCTTCGAGGGCGCGATCGCCGAGATCCCGCGCAGCGGCCCAGTGATCCTCGCGGCCAACCACGCGTCGAACCTCGATGCGGTCGTGCTCGGCTCATGGCTCGTGCCGACCCTCGGCCGGCGGATCCACTGGCTCGGCAAGAAGGAGTTGTTCGCATGGCCGGTGGTCGGCTGGGCGGCGGCCAGCGGCGGGGTGCACCCCGTTGATCGCGGCGCCGCCGATGTCGAAGCCTTCCGACTGGCTCGTCGGATCCTCGATGAGGGCAACATCCTGTTCGTCTTCCCGGAAGGTACGCGCAGCCCGGACGGATCGCTCCAGGCGGCTCAGGACGGGGTCGCGGTGCTGGCCATCCGGACCGGCGCCCCGGTCGTGCCTCTGGCGATCGCCGGTTCACACCGCGTCTGGCCGAGGGGCCAGAAGCTGCCACGCCCGGGCGGCCGCGTGACGGCTCGCGTCGGAAGCCCGTTTCTGCCCGCCGACTCGCTTCCTCCGGGCACGGACCGACGGGCCGCGAAGCCCCTGGTCACGGATCTCATCATGCGCCGCATCGCTGCCCTCCTGCCGCCCGACCAGCGAGGCTTTTACGGGGATCAGCCGGACCCCGTGCGATAATCCTGTCGTGGGAATGGTCGAAGAGGTCCGGATCGCGAAGCGCACAGGCTTTTGCTATGGCGTGCGTGAAGCGATCGACAAAGCCAAGGAAGCCTCGGCTGCGGGGAAGGCGACCCACACGCTCGGACAGGTCGTTCACAACGAGGGGGTCGTCCGCGACCTTCAGGACCTGGGTATCCAGACCGTCGACACGCTCGATGATGTCGACCACGGAGCGGCCGTCGTCATCCGTGCCCACGGCGTTCGGCCGGACGTCATGGAGCGGGCGGAGGAGCGCGGTCTGGAGGTCATCGATGGCACGTGCACCTGGGTGATCCAGGAGCAGCGTGAGTTGGTGCGCCTTGTCGAGGACGGCTACACGATCGTGCTGCTGGGGACCCCCAAGCATCCCGAAGTCGTCGGCCTGCTGGGGTTCGCACCGGACGCCATCGTGGTCGACGAGGAGGAAGAGTGGGAATCGGCCGTTCCGCGGCGCAAGCGAATGGCCCTCATCTCACAATCGACCCAGCCGCCCTGGAAGTTCGAGCGATTGGCCGCCTTCATGGTCTCGAGGGCGCACGAGCTCAAGATCGTCAATACCGTGTGCCCGGTCACGATCCGTCGACAGCAGGACACGCTCGAGGCTGCCGGTGAGGTGGACCTGATGGTCATCGTCGGCGGGCGGTCGAGCGCGAACACGAAAGAACTGACCCGCCTGTGCGAGATCGCCGGCACGGCGGCCATCCAGATCGAGGGTGCCCGAGACCTCGACGACGCCGCGGTCTTTGGCGATGCTCTGATCGTCGGGGTCACCGGCGGGACATCGACCCCGATCGAGGACCTCCGCGACGTCACGGAACGCATCCTCGCCATGGCTGGGACGGCGGAAGCGTCAGCCCATGCTGCGGACCTTGCCCGCGCAGCGCTCGAGCGTGCCGCCACGCCGGCGGGCCGCACGACCTCGCTCCCGTCCCACACAAAAGCGACGGATCCGGTCATCACCTCCGGCGCAGCCTGACCGGTGGCCAGCGCATCACGGGGTGGGCTCCCGATCGTGGCCATCGTCGGCCGCCCGAATGTGGGCAAGAGCACCCTCTTCAACCGATTCGTCGGCGGCAGGACGGCGATCGTCGAGGATCGGGCGCGCACGACCCGCGACCGCCAATACGGTGACAGCGAGTGGAACGGGCGTCGCTTCGTCATCGTCGATACGGGCGGGCTCGAGCTCGATCCGGACGATCCGATCGAGGCCCGCGTCCAGGAGCAGGCCCGCCTGGCCATCGCCGAGGCGGATGTCATCCTTTTCGTGGTCGATGCGGTCAGCGGAACGACGCCGGCGGACCTCGAGGCAGCCAGGATCCTGCGTCGCGCCACGGCTCCCGTCGTGGTCGTCGTCAACAAGGCCGACAACGAGAAGCGCGAGCTGGACGGTGCCGAGTTCCATCGACTCGGCTGGGACGAGACCTATGCGATCTCGGCCACGCACGGACGCGGGACCGGCGACCTGCTCGATGCCATCGTTTGGGCCCTGCCCCCGGAGAGTGAGGCGGAGCTGGCGCGCAAGGCACGCGAGTTGGAGGCCGAGGCCTGGGCCGAGGAGATCGCATCGGGCGAGCTCGAACCGTTCGTCGTCGGTGACCCGGAAGCGGGTGATGGCCCCGACGACGATGGCGGGGAGGACCCGGACCTGGATGGGGTCGATGCCGAAGCTGCCCGCTGGGACGCCGCCATGGCCGCGGAGAAGGATGGCGAGCCGGCAGCGATCGCCTTCGTCGGGCGTCCCAACGTCGGCAAGTCGAGCTTGCTCAATGCGTTGCTCGGCGAGGACCGGGCGATCGTGTCCGAGATCCCGGGAACGACCCGAGACGCGATCGATACGCGGCTCGAGTGGGGTCGGAGCGAGATCGTGCTCATCGATACCGCTGGGATCCGGCGCCGCGGCAAGGTCGCGGGCGGAGCCGCAGCGGAACGCTATTCGACCCTCCGCGCGCTGCACGCGCTCACTCGAGCCGATGTCGCAGTCCTCGTGATCGATGCCGTCGAAGGTCTGACCAACCAGGATGCGCACGTCGCGGGATACGTCGTCGAGGAGGGCAAAGGTCTCGTCATCGCGGTCAACAAGTGGGATCTCGTCGAGGACAAGAACGACCGGACCTTCGACCAATACGTCGAATGGATCCGGAACGAGGTCCCGTTCCTCGATTTCGCGCCGATCGTCTCGATCAGCGCCAAGACCGGCCAGCGCGTGGGACGCGTCCTTGAAGCGGCCATCGAGATCTGGGGCGAGCGGCGCAAGCGCATCTCGACGGGTGAGCTGAACCGGGTCCTGAGCGCCGCAACGGAACGGACGCCACCGCCGCCGGTTCGCGGCCACCGACCAAAGCTCTTCTACGTGACCCAGGCCGCGGTCGCCCCACCGACATTCGTGTTCTTCGCCTCGGATGCGTCGTCCGTCCACTTCAGCTATCGGCGCTACCTCGAGAACCAGCTCCGCGAGCGTTTCGGGTTCGATGGCACCCCCGTCAAGCTCGTGTTCCGCGATCGATCGTCGGTAAAGTTGCCGCGCAAACGGAAGTCGCGTAGCGCTCCGGTGAAGTCTGCGGGTGGCCGAAGCAAGTCTTCGCCTCGCAAGGGCGCGTCGGCCCCCCGGGGTTCGAAGACCCCCTGATGGTCGCGCCGCGCGTCGCGGTCGTCGGAGCTGGTGCCTGGGGGACGACCCTGGCGAGAGTGGTTGCCCGGGTCGAGCCGGTCATCCTCCTGTGTCACTCCCCGGAGACCGCTGCCCGGATCGTTGCGACCGGCCGGAACGAGGCGCGCCTGCCGGGCATCGATCTGCCGACGAACCTCACCGCTACAGCGGACCTCGGCACGCTCCGGGACGCCACAGAGCTGGTCATCCTCGCCACCCCCTCCGCGCATCTGCGGGCCACCGTGGAGTCCCTCGCGCCGACCCTCGTGCGGGACGCAGATCTGCTGTCGGTCGTCAAGGGTCTCGAGCGCGGCACACTCCTACGAATGAGCGAGGTCATCTCGGAGGCCGCCGGTGTGCCGATCGTCAGGATCGCAGCGCTGTCCGGTCCGAACCTCGCGGCCGAGGTGGCCCGCAATCTGCCGGCATCGGCCGTGGTTGCAGCCACGGACCTGGATCTGGCGGCGCGCATCGCCGAGCGCCTGGCGCGGCGACGGTTCCGGCTCTACGTCAACGAGGACATTCTCGGCGTCGAGCTGTGCGGGGCGCTCAAGAACGTCGTCGCCATCGCCGCCGGCGCGGCCGAGGCGCTGGGTTTTGGCGACAACGGCAAGGCCGGGCTGCTGACCCGCGGCCTGGCCGAGATGACCCGGCTCGGCATCGCAGCCGGTGCAAACCCGATGACCTTCGCCGGCTTGGCCGGCATGGGCGACCTCATCGCGACTGCCGGATCGCCGCTCTCGCGCAACCATCGCCTGGGAGAGGAGCTCGCCAGGGGCCGAACCTGGGCGGAGATCGAAGCGACGCTCCCGGGAACGGCTGAGGGAGCCTATACGGTCCAGGCTGCGCTCGGGTATGCAGAACGGCTGGGTGTCGAGATGCCTATCGCTCGCGAGGTGTCACGGGCCCTCTTCGAGGGCAAGAGCGTGCAGCGCTGCCTCGTGGACTTGCTCGCCCGCGAGTCCAAGGACGAGTTGGCGGACTACAGCCGCTGGATGGCTCAGCTCAGTGATCGGACGGAGTAGGGGAGGACGATCGGGGCGACCGGAACGGCACGTGGGAGCCGCGACGGGCGGCCGCGCGCCTGGGCATCAGGTCTGACAGGGGCGTTCCGGCGGCCTGAAGTGCCAGGAACGCAACGGAACCACCGTGAAACGCGTATCCCTGCGCCTTCGACGCGTCAGTCGGGATGCGGCCTCCCGTGCCCATTCCGGGTGGGTGCTAGACTCCCACCCTGTCGGGGCGTGGCGCAGTCTGGTAGCGCACCAGTCTGGGGGACTGGTGGTCGTGGGTTCAAATCCCGCCGCCCCGACCATATCCTGAGCACGAAAAGGCCCGGCCGGTCGGGCCTCTAGGCGCTCCTGAGTCGGGCTGTGAGCGTCGCCGCTCGCATCGCCGCCTCAACGGCACGGATCTCGTTTCGAACCTCTTTCGTGGTCCGGCGCGCCTCGGCTGGGGTGATCCGGCCGTCGGCGACGTGGCGATCATCGAACGGGCGAGCACAGCTGTGCACGGCCTTCTCGACGATCGGCGAGCGAAGGCTCGAGCGTGACTGGTAAACCGCCAGCTAAGCGGCCCTCGCTAGCCTGACCTCGCCCCGGCTCCGGGTCATCGTCGCGATCCCGCCACAAGCGGCCAGCCCGTCCGGCCCACATGGGCCCCTTCGTGACCGACGGCTCTAGACAGGCGTGATAGCCCCGATGAGACTCGCCGCAGCCGCTTGGGGCGATGCGGTGCGGCCGACGGCGTTGACGCACGGCGGCGAGTTCGCGACGTAACAGCAGGCGCGCCCGAACGTCTCTACTGGTACACCGTCCGAAGGGACATGAGATGCGCTCGTCGCTCTCGCGACTCGGAACAATGATCATCGTGGCCCTGTTCGTCGCGGTCGCCTGCTCGTCTTCCGCGACGCCGGCACCGGTCGCGTCGCCGACCCCGGCCACGAGTCCGACATTGCCCTCGCCGGCCACCACCGCACCCCCGACATCGCCGACCCCGGCCACGAGTCCGACGCCGACGCCGGCCAGCACCACGCCAGCTCTAACGATGTGGCGCCGGGTGGACGACGCCCCGGACGCGCTGGCCGTCGCGAGCACCGGCTCGGGCTGGGTGAGCGTCGGGAGCGTGAGGGTAGCTCAGCGCATGCCGGCGGCATGGACCTCGCCGGACGGCGTCAGCTGGACGCAGGCTTCGATGGTGCCCCTGCCTGAGGGGGCGCAGTATGGTGAGATGTTCGCGGTCACTGGCGGGCCGCAGGGCCTTGTCGCGATCGGCAGCGAGGGCCGGTCCGATGGGCGGGAGCACGGGGTCGTCTGGCGGTCGCGGGACGGTGAGGCGTGGGAGATCATCGGCTCCGGGGACCTGTTCGACCTCGGGGAGTGCATTGAGGGATGCGCCAGCCTGAGCTCGGTTGGCGCAGGCCCCGCCGGCATCGTCGTGACCGGCAACCGTGTCGTGAAGGTGAAGGAGAGCGAGGCCCTGGTGGAGTGGGACGTCTGGTTCTCACCCGATGGCGGCGCGTGGACGCGGCTGCAGCTGCCGACACCCAAGGGGAGCCCGGCTGCGCACGCGTCGGAAGTTGCTGTGGCGGCCACGCTGGACGGCTTCGTCACGATCGGCTGGCTCGACGGTGGGTACACCTGGAGCTCGCCCGACGGCCGCACCTGGTCGCGTCCGGTCAAGCTTCCCGGCGGTCCCGAGGCCCTTCCGTTCGATATCGTGGTCGGTCTGGGGCGCACCGTGCTCGTGGGCGGACGGTGCGACCAGGACGACTGCGTCGGGCTCGCCTGGTCGCAGGGGACCGATGGCGAGTGGAGGACCGCCGAGCTCGACTCCCGGCCCCAGCTCCTCGCGCTGTCCGGGTCGAGTGTCGTGGGGCTGGGTCGTGACGCCGGAGGGCTGTTCTTGCTGATCTCGCAGGACGGCCTGGTCTGGGACAAGCGCGTGCTGCCGAGCGACGCCTTCCCGCCGCAGACTGACAACCTGTGGGACATCGCCGGGGCTCCGGGCAGCGTGATCGTGGTGGGCGAGATCGAGGAAGGGTCTGGGTCAAACGTCTGGGTCAGCCCCTGAGCGTCGTCGTGCGGCGTGTACCGCGTTCGTACCCCCATGGCATCCCGGGTCTGGCCCGCCCCCCCAGTTGCCTCTCGCTACGCCCCCGGCTGGCCCGGACCGACCGGCCGCCCGCGGCTAGGCCCCGCTGACCCCGGTCCCGGACTCACAATCCGCCTCGAGCGGCCAGCCCCGACTCGGTGGTGGCGAAGCGTTCGCAGACGACAATGACTGGGGCTACGGCTCTTTCCTCTACGACCATCCGACTGACACTGGTTGGACGGTTCAGTGGTACCACGGAAACCAGATCAGGGTCCCTCCCCGCGGCAGCCGTGCCGGCCGGCTACCTCCCGCGTTACGCGTCACGGCAGCGCAGGAGGGCCGCTGGGCGGTCGATGTCGTGCCTTCGCTGCCGGCGCCCGAAACGCGGCCCGCTCGAGTTGCATCGGAAGGCTTGAGGACGACGCGGCTGGGAGTGCGCCTAGCGCTGGTGGCGTCCCGGCTCCACCATCGGCGGATGCTGCCTGCTGGAATTAGTGGATCTTTGTACATCGGACTCGTGATGCAGCACGTTTCCCAAGGCCTCGCGTGCGATGCGCTCGCGCCTCAATTGAAGATCTGATCGGCCACGACCACTCCGAAACTGAGAACCAGGTAGGCGAGCGCCGCGAGGCCAAGCGCGACCGGAACGATCGCGAAACGGTGCCCCTCGCGTCGTGCCGTTCGCCCAAACAGTACGGCGAGCGCTGCCGGGATCATCGCGGCCAGGAACACCGCCACGCTGATGATCATGGCGGGGAGAAGCGGAACCGTCTCCCCATCTCGGTAGCCAAGGACGGCGAACAGTCCCTCCCCGAGGAACAACGCGCCGATGAGGACCTCCGGGATCAGGATCGCGGCAAGCCACGCCCGGAGGTTGTTTGCGGAGCCGAGCGTCGTGGTGGGTCGCGTTTGCGGATGGCGCACCAACTGTCCGGACATCACGGACCTCCTGATGCGAACGAGGGTTTCAGCGTACGCACGGCGGCTACCGATCACAAGAGGCGAATGGCACGAATCGCGGGCGACCGCCATCGTCCGGCCCGAGGATGCACAAGATCTGGCGACACCGTGCCGATGGCGAGATCGTGTCCGGTCTGCCTCGACCCGCGCTGCCACTCGAATCGCGACGACAAGGTCACCATCCGCGACGGGTCGGGCCTTGCCGATCCGTCGCCTGATTCGATAGGGCCATCCGGCACTTACTTGTGAGGATCGCGACGTGCGACCGTCGGCGCCAACGAGCCACATCGTCGGTGTGGGGGCCGGTCGCGACCGCGGTCGATCGTGGTTCAGCCGGTGGGAGTCTTAGCGATGGCCGAGTTGGAACCTCTCCTCGCGTGCCGCGACTTGCGCAAGCGGTACGGGCAGCGGACCGCCGTCGACGGCATCAGCTTCGTGATCGCTCCTGGCGAGACGTATGGCCTCCTCGGCCCCAACGGCGCGGGCAAGACCACGACGATCTCCATGATCTGCGGGTTGCTCCGTCGCGACGGCGGCGAAGTGTTCGTGGCCGGCCGACCCGTCGACGTCGGGGCGACCGAGGCCAAGGCGTCGATCGGTTACGTGCCCCAGGATCTGGCGATCTATCCGGACCTCACCGCACGCGAGAATCTGCGGTTCTTCGGCCGCTTGCAGCGGCTGGGTGGCCGGGAGTTGGACCAACGTGTCGACGAGATCCTGGCCATGACCGACCTTGCCGACCGGGCAAAGGACCGCGTCGACAGCTTCTCCGGCGGGATGAAGCGTCGACTCAACATCGGAATCGGGCTCCTCCATCGGCCGGCGCTCCTCGTGCTGGACGAGCCGACCGTCGGGGTGGATCCGCAAAGCAGGAATGCCATCCTGTCGAACGTCGCGGATCTGTCCCGCGAGGGGATGGCGGTCCTGTATACAACGCATTACATGGAGGAAGCGGAGCGGCTCTGCGACCGGATCGGGATCATCGACGAAGGCGTGATCAAGGCGGAAGGAACCCGCCGCGAACTGGTCGCCCTGGTCGGCAAGAAGGACCGGATCGAACTGGTGGCGAGCGGAGCCGTGGGACCGGCCACGGAGGCCCTGGCGGGACTGGACCTAGTCGAGGAGGCGACCAGCGCTGACGGGCGGATCGAGCTCGTCGTCGACCAGGCGCGCAACCTGCTCCCCCACATCCTTGAAACGGCAGCGGCACACGGCGCGGTGATCAAGAGCGTCGAAGTGATCGAACCCGACCTCGAGGCGGTCTTCCTCCATCTGACTGGGAAGGCCCTGCGGGACTGACCGATGCGCGCTGCGATGGTCATCGCTGCCAAGGACCTGCGCCAGAAGATCGGTGATCGATCGGCGCTGATGGTGGCGGTCCTGGCGCCCCTCGGGCTGGCGTTCTTGTTCTCGGTCATGATCCCGAGCGAGGAAGGCTTCCACACGCACTATGCGATCGTGGACCTTGACGGCGGGCCGATCGCTCAGGGTCTGCGCGCTGGTCCGCTGCAGGGCCTGGCGGATGCCGGGGTGGCGACGATCACCGCGGCTGATTCCGAAGCAGCGGCCCGCGCACAAGTGGACGCCGGCGACGTCGAGGCCGCCATCGTCATCCCGACCGGCTTCTCGGAAGCGATCCAGACCGGCCAACCCGCACAGCTGCTCGTCATCGGCGGTCCTTCCGCCCTGTCAACGGAGATCGCGCGCACTGTGCTGACCGGCTTCGGCAGCGAGGTCACTGCGGTGCAGGTCGGTGTCCGCGCCGCGTTGGGCGCCACCGGATCGGCGCCCGAGCCCGCCCTCCTTGGACGCCTCGCACAGGACGCGCTGGCCCTCCCGCCGCCGATCGTCGTGGCCTCCGACCCGACAGCCGACCGCCAGGCCTCCTCGACGACCTACTACGGAGCCTCCATGGCCGTGCTGTTTGTCTTCTTCGCCGCCCAGTTCGGCGTCGTGGGCCTACTGGCCGAACGTCGAACGGGCACGCTGGCCCGAATGCTCGCATCGCCGGTCGGACCGGGAGCCATCCTCCTGGGTAAAGTGCTCGTCAGTCTGATCCTGGCGGTCGTGTCCATGAGCGTGATGGTGCTCGCGACCACGGTCCTTCTGGGAGCGAGCTGGGGTGATCCCGTGGCGGTCACCGGGCTCGTGCTGGCGGTCTCGATCGCCGCCACGGGCATCGCGACGCTGGTCGTGGGGTTCGCCAGGACCGAAGAACAGGCCGGAGGGGCCATCGCCATCGTGGCCCTGACCTTGGCGGTACTCGGCGGGTCGTTCTTCCCGCTCTCCCAGGCACCCGAAGGTCTCGCATCGCTGAGCCTCATCACACCGCACTCCTGGTTCATCCGCGGCATCAACGATCTCGCGGCCGGCGGTGGCATCCAGACCGTCGCCGGCTCCATCCTGGTGCTGCTTGCCGTCGGCCTGGTCAGCGGGGCGCTCGGGTTGGCCAGGGCCCGGCGCGTGGTGACGCCGTGAGGGCGCTGGCGATCGCCGGGGTCAACCTGCGGCGCCTGTTCCGCGACCGGATGGGCCTGTTCTTCATCTTTGTCCTGCCGGTCGTCCTTATCATCGTGCTGGGCACGGTCTTCGGTGGTCGCACGGCGCCCCGGCTTGGGGTGGTGGTCATGAATGGTGGAGCGCTCGCCAGTGAGCTAGTGGACGGGATCCGCGACGGCGAGGTCAGCCTCGAGATCACCATGCCGCCCGACGAGGCCCAGCTGCGGGCTGCGGTCGAGGAAGGCTCGCTGGAACTCGGGCTCGTCGTGCCCGCCGGCTACGACGCCGCCCTTCGGGAGGGGCGTCGCACCGAGGTGACGGTGATCGGTGCCCGCACCACGGTGCTGTCGGCACTCCGCAGTGCGGTCGACACTGCCGTTGCCGCGCAGGCGACCCGGATCCGGGCGGCTCGGTTGGTGCAGGCGGAAACCGGGATCTCCTTCGAACAGGCGATCGGCGTCGCGGCCGATGTCCAGGCCCAGACGCCTGGGGTCGAGGTGGCCGTCGAGCGGATCGGAGAGGGGATCTTCCCCGAGGGCACGGTGGCCTTTGCACCGGGCGCACAGAGCCAGCTCGTGCTGTTCATGTTCCTGACATCGATGACCGCCGCCACCCAGATCATCCTGAGCCGGCAGCTGGGCGTGTCGCGGCGGATGCTGGCCGCGCCGATCGGGATGACCACCATCGTGGTCGGTGAGGTTCTCGGGCGGTTCGGCGTGGCGATGGTCCAGGGCCTCTTCATCGTGTTCCTCTCGGCCCTGGCCTTTGGCGTGCCATGGGGCGATCCGCTCGCCGCAGGGCTGGTCGTGGTCACGTTCGCGCTGGTCGGGACCGGCGCGGCGATGGTCGTCGGGGTCTTTGCGAACGACGTGGACCAGGCCGGCGCTCTGGGCGTCATGGCCGGCATGCTGCTCGGGGCACTAGGTGGCGCGATGGTGCCGCTCGAGATCTTCCCCGAGCCCATGCATTCGATCGCCTACGTCACGCCCCATGCCTGGGCCATCCAGGGGCTTCGCAGCGTCGGCCTGCACGAGAGTGGTGTGGCCGACATCGTGCCCGAACTCGCCGTGCTCGGCCTGTTTGCCGTGAGCCTGGTGGCGCTCGGGTCGTGGCGGTTCCGTCGGGTCCTCTCGCGCTGACGGGTCTGCGATCGCGCCCTGATCAGGGCGCAGACTTGGCTCACCGGCGTCGGTCTGCTCATGACGATCTGGGGTCTCGCTTCCTGCTAGTCCGGGACCGGCCGGGGCCACTACAATCACCGTCGCTCTCGGGTGTGGTTCTTTCGATGTTCCTCACCCGCTCCGAACGCGACGCCCGTCCAGATGCTTGATCCCCTTCTTTGGATCCGGACCCGTTGCACCATGGCCTGATAGCGGGCCGGAGACGCCGATACAGCCGTATGGTCGCCATCATCGCGCACAGGGCCGGAGGGAGTCTCGCACCGGAGAACACCCTCGTCGCGGCCCGCAAGGCACATGCGGTTGGCGCCGATCTGTGGGAGGCCGACCTCGCGGTTACCGCAGACGATCGACTCGTTCTGATGCACGACGATGCGATGATGCGGACGACCGACGTCGCCGACAAGTTCCCAGACCGCGTTCCGGCGCCGTACTCGATGTACACCCTGGCCGAGATCCGATCACTCGACGCCGGGTCCTGGTTCGAACGCGATGATCCCTTCGGACAGGTCGCCGCCGGCGCCATCGAGCGCAGCGATCTGTCCAGCTACATCGGCGAGAAGGTCCCAACGCTGCGTGAAGCCTTCGAACTGACGCTTGAGTTGGACTGGTTCCTCAACCTCGAGCTCAAGGCTCAACCCAAACCCAAGGATGCCTTCGATGTGGTCGGCGCCGCCCTCTCGTTGGCAGACGAGGTGGGGATCGGGCCCGATCATCTTCTGTTTTCGTCGTCCCGGCACGCGTGGCTGAAGGCCGTGAAGCGACGCAGGCCCGACTTCGAGGTACAGGCCGTCCTGGGCCTCTTCCCCGAAGACCCGATCGACTTCAGCGACCCGTTCTTCGACACGTTCAATCCTCGAATCACGCGTCTCTCGATCGAACAGATCGAGGGGCAGCTCGCCCTTGGGACCAAGATCAACCCCTACGCCGTCAACGATCACGAAACCATCTCACGGCTCGTCGAGATCGGCATCACCGGTCTCATCACCGACTTCCCGCAGCGAGGAGCAGGATGACGACTTCGCCCACCACCTTGGCGCCGCACCGATTCTGTATCGTCAACTGCTATCCGGCGGCCAGCCGCGAGAACTTCGACCGGTTCGACGTCGGTCACGCACACGATCTCTTCAAGGGCTTCCTGCGCAGAGAAGCCCCCAACGCAACCACCGAGATTGTCTACGTCGCCGACCCAGACTTCACGCTGCCACCCGGCACTTCCATCGACGAGTTCGATGGATTCATCTGGACTTGACTTGATCGGATCTCACCGTCGCAGATCCTCGTCGCGGGGGCGCTCATGCGCGAAGGAGCGGCCAGTTGGGGGAGTTGCTGGGGGATCCAACTTGCGTACTGGTGGCGGGAGGCGAAGCGGCCGTGAATCCGCGAGGCCGTGAGTGGGGCATCGCTCGCGACATCCAGCTGACCGATGCCGCGCGAACATCGCCGATGCTGGAGGAAAAGCCTGCGGTGTTCGATGCCTTCATCATGCATCTGGATGAGGTCACGAGTCTGCCTGAAGGCACATCGTTACTTGCCACCAACACCAACTCGCCTGTCCAGACCGCCGTCATCGAAGACGGGGCCGCCTCGTTCTGGAGCACCCAATACCATCCCGAGTACAACCTGCCCGAAATGGCGCGTCTGATCGCGGCGAGGGCCAGAGCCCTGGTGAGGGACGGTCTATTCCCCGATGAATCGGCTGTCGCGGCCTATGCAGCCAAGATGATGGAACTCTTTGCCAACCCGGATTCGGCAGAGCTGCGAGCGGAACTCGACGCGGGCGACGACATCATCGACCCGCAGATCCGGGAGGTCGAGTTGCGCAACTGGCTGCGGTTCATCGACTCACGGGTGGGGTATCGCCGATAGCGGTGCCAAGGATTGCCCGAACGGACGTTGACTGCCGATGGTGACAGTCCGTATCGTTGGTTCGAATGACCGACCGCACAGGGGGGCGCGCCCACACGGACCGGTCGCCCGCGCGCAGCGAGCTGCGCAACGCTTCTGTCCAACAGGAAGCGCTCGTCAACGCGCCTCTCGGATCCGGGGATCCGGTCACGCAACTCCAGCGCACGGCCGGCAATCAAGCTGTGGCAGGGATGTTCGAGGCCCATCGGGTCACGGGTCGCTCAGCGCCATTGGTGACCATCGTTGCGCAGCGCGCACCCGGCGCCGGTTCCCGCCCTGCATCTGCCTCGTCCGCCACCCAGGCTGATCTCTCTGCCGCGGAGGCCTGGCTCTTCTTCATCGCGCTTCGCGGCAACGCGCCGGCACCGTCCGTGGCCGTTCCGCCGTCCTACCGTGGGACGCTCGCGTCAGTCCAGAGCGCGGCCGGCGGCCCCGGTCCGATCCCGGCGCGCGAGCTCGTCGTGGACGACCTCGCATTCGGGGAGGCGCGAGTTCTTCTGCGCCGGCTTCGTGCGGATCACGACCGCCTGACGCCGAGGGCCGGCTACGACGTGTTCGACTTGGCAGAGGTCGCGATCGAGCGCGGCCAGGCGAACTTCCGCGGCGGCGGCAGCTCCTTCGAGGGCGGCGCGACACAGCTCGATCAGGCTCAGATCCTCATTGGCATCGTATCGGCGGCGGGGGATGAGATCAAGGCCGCCGGAGAAGCGGGATACGCGATCCCGATGCCGCTGGCCGTATTGCCATCGGAGGCACAGGCGCAACTTGACGCTGCGCTGGCGGGATGGGATCGGCGGTCGCCGAGCCAAACGAAACGTACGACACCGACTGATGAAATCGACTTGATCGACTTCAGCGATCACGCTTTGAAGACCATCAACGGCGTACGGCGTCGCCGGGTAGCCGACATGGCCCGAGCGCGCCGGCGCGAGGCCGACCTGATCGCTTCCGCCGCCGAGAGGCAGCTCATCCAGCTCCAGGCCCTGCTCGCTGAGAAGCGGCGAGCGGCCTTCATGGCCGGCGAGGAGGGCACGCTCAGGAAGATCCATGCAGCGATCGGACAGGTCGTATCGGCCATCGATGAGACGAAGGCAGCAGCCAGCCTCATAACGGACCAGGTCGACCGGCTCAACGCAGTCACCAAGCTTGCAAGCAAAGAGGGAACCGCGCTCATCAACGTGCCCTCGATGCCGCGAGGCATCAGCGAGGCAGCCGGCAGGCTGGCATCCGCCAACGAGAAACTCGGCAAAGTGATCGAGCTCCTCGATCTCGTCGGTCCGGCGAAGACAGAACTCGATGTCGGCCTCAAGTACCTGAAGGCCGCGGACATGGCGCTCGAGCACTTTGGGGGCACCAAGACCAATCCATTCCTGTCCGTCTACATCAACAGCTATCTCTCGCCGGGGATCAAGAACTGCATGCGGTCGATCGGGACGATCGCGGGCATCATGTCTCGTCAGAATCGCGCGATCATCGGATCCGGTGACCCGAGGGTCATGGCGGGCGTCGAGTGGGAGGTCGAGCCCGGCGGCGCGGCGGCGTACATCTTCCTGGCCCGGATCTTCAAGGTCGGGGCGGCGGCATCGATCAGCGATGCTGCTTGGGGGTACTTCTCGGACCACCGAGACGACCTCGCAGCGGCGGTCGGTAAAGCGATGCCGAGCGAGCGGCGGGCGGTTTCAGCGTGGGCCTCGCGACACCGGCTGGCCCTCTGGCAGTCGTTCTACGGTGGGACGCAGCCGCCCCGTTAGCGCGAGGTTAGGCATCCCCCTTCGCGTATCGGACGTTCTGGACGAGGTCACGGGGTTGACTCCCACATATCGCGCGTGCAGGCTGTGGAGACAGGTACTCAGGAGCCGCGAAATGATTGGTGATCGGTCGCGTCGAGGAGTCGACGTTCGGCTGCGCGCTGGCGCTCCGTTGTTCGCGGCAGTGATGCTTGTCGTCGCAGCGTGCGGAGGGGGCGATCCAAGCGCCGTGCCCGCGACGAATCAGCCGGTGGCTAGCGCTACGTCTCAACCGGGCGCGTCCGAGGCTCCCGAAGGTGGGCTTGCAGACCAGACCTTCGCGGTCGGCGAGCACTTCTGGCACAGCGGGTTTCGTGTAGAGGTCGAGGACGGCGAGATCTTGTCTACGACGGCGGCGCTGACCGGCAAGGTCACGACGACGCTCACGCTCGCGGCGACGCTGGAAAATCTGGGTGTCGACACGGGGTTCTTCGGACCATCGGTCGCGATCGTGACCAACAACAACAGCTACCCAGCCGGCGTCACCTCGAATGACATCCCGAACGTTCCCGGAGGGCTCAAGAGCCAAGCCACCTTCGGCTTCCGGATCGACGAGGACTTCGATCTGGCCAGCGCCGAGTTAGTCATCGGCGATGCAGACGAGAATCAAGCACGGATCCCGCTCAGCGGCAGCGGGGAGGCAGTTCGGCTCCAGCCAAGTGAACCGGATATTGCCGGCACCTTGTCGATGGACCTCGTCGACCTGGTGATCACGTCGGCCGCCCTGCAGTACGACAATCTTGATCGCCACCAGGAGATCGACAAAGGCAAGCAGGCTCTGGTCCTCAACTTCGATGTCGTGAATCGCAAGAGTGGCAACTGGAGCCTCTTCGCCAAGGACCTCGCGCTCATCATGCCTGATGGGACTGCGAGCCCCCCTGAGGGAGCTGACCTTGGATCCGTACCGGGCACGGACGAGGGCGTCACGACTGCTGGAAAGTCCGCCTGGTTCCTGGTAGATGAGATGCCGGCCGGTGCGTACACGCTGCGGTTCACCCCTGGCTCGTGGTTCGTCGGAGCCGACGGAGTGACCGAGGCCGCGGTCGATTTCACCATCGAATAGTCGACCCGCCAGTCGGGCAGATGTCGTCATACGGACGTTCTCCGGCGGCACCCGGGGATCACGGCCTTACGCATGGCGGCCGTTGGCGGGCCGCACCGCAGAACTTGCGCGGCACCCCAGTTCGGGTTCCATTTGCCGTGTGATACGCCTACCCTGCGACGACGAACAGGGTGGCAATGGACCGAAAGGTCCGACCGGCGCGGCGTCGAACACGGTCGCCAATCGACGCGCAGGGCCAATGGCGAGACCGACCCTTCGGGTAGATGGACATCGCTCATGACTGACCATTACGCGACCCTGGGGGTTCCGCGATCCGCGGATCCGCACACGATCCGAGCGGCCTATCGAGCGCACGCGCGCCGGAATCATCCCGATGCGGGCGGTGACGCCACGACGATGGTCCAGCTCAATGGCGCCTGGGACGTGCTGAGTCAAGCCGAGCGGCGGGCCAGCTACGACGCCGAACTTCGGGCCCAGGAGCGGGCCCTGGCGGTGCCATCCGCCACATCGAGGCGTGCTCGGGACGGCCACACGATCCTCGACTTCGGGCGGTACGCGGGCTGGTCGTTGCTCGACGTTGGTGGCGTTGACGATGACTACCTCGTATGGCTGTCCCGGACGCCGACGGGCCGTGCGCTGAGGCGCGAGATCGCCGAGATCCTCGACCAGCGCGCGAAAGCCATCCAGGCGATCCGTCCGGTCGCCGGGACGACCAAGCGGCGAGGTTGGCTGGGCTAGACGAGGCGGTCGCGGGCGTTCGTCAGGCGGCGACCGATACGCCGTTCGAGCCACCCATATCGACGGGGACGGCCTCCGCGTCCAAACCCATAGCGGAGGCCCTGACGGGTCCAAACTCCGTTCCTGGTGATGACAGCCAGCCAAAGACAGGACGAACCGCGCCGCCGTCTCGAGGAGCTTCCGCTACGTTGGCCCCACCACCGGCTCGTCTGGGTCGCCCTCGATCGTGACCCGCGGGATCCAATCGAGGAACCGCGGCATCCACCAGTTCCAGTCGCCGAGCAGGGTCATCGACGCCGGCAGCAGGATGCTTCGGATCACGGTCGCATCGAGGAACACGGCGACGGCGAGCCCCAGGCCGAGCTGTTGGAGGAAAGTGAACGGGAGTGTCACGAAGACGGCGAATACCACGACCATGATCGAGGCCGCGCTAGTGATCGTGCCCGAGGTCGTGGAGATCCCGGTTGCGACCGAGGCCCGCGATCCCAGCCCATGATCCCGGGCCTCCTTGATCCGGGTCAGGATGAACAAGTGGTAGTCCATCGACAGCCCGAACAGGATCGTGAAGATGAAGAGCGGGACCCAGCTTTCGATGACACTGCCGGGGACGATCCCAAGGGGCCCGGCCAGCCAACCTTCCTGGAAGACGAGGACCAGGACGCCGTAGGCGGCCGCTGTGGAGAGCAGGTTCAAGAGGATCGCCTTGATCGGGATGACGATCGAGTGGAAGGCGACGAGCATCAGAAGGAAGGACAGTCCGAGCACGAATAGAAAGATCTTTGGAGTTCCGTCCGCGTAGATCTGGGTCGTGTCGACGGTGTATGCCGCGCCGCCGGTGACGTATTGTCGGACCTCCGGAAGGCTGCCAAAGACGGACGGGTTGAGGTCGGCCCGGACCGACCGGACCAGGTCGCGGTTGGCCTCGTCATTCTGGCCGCCGGCCATGGTGAACGAGACAAGGGCGGCCTTGCCGTCGCGGGATGCCGTGACATCGACGGGCCCGTTCAGCCCGTCCAGCTTCAGGCCTTCGACCTTGAGGCGTTCGATGGCGGCCTGCGTGTCTGGTTCGTCGGCCTTCGTCACCACGATCCCGAGCTGGAGCTGGGTTCCGGTCGGCCATTTCTCGGTGAGGAGCTTGACCCCGGCGACCCCGTCGATCGAGTCCGGGAAGCCGGTGATGTCGGTGACCCCGGTCCGCAGCTGGAGGACCGGCGCGGCCAGGACCAGCAGGAACGCGGCGGACAGGATCGTCATCGGGATGGGGCGGGCCATGACCCAGGTCACCAGCCCGCCCCAGAAGCCGCTGCCCTCCTGCCGTGCCGCCCGGCGGTCAAGCCAGGCGAGGGCTGATCGTCCCCAGCGACTGACCGGACCAAGGGGCACGAAGACGGCAAGGTGTGGGAGCCAGGTCGCCGGGCGACCGAGATCGACCCGATCGCCCAGAATCGCCAGCGTTGCCGGCAGGAACGTCAGGCTGCCGACGACAGAGATGAGGACTACGGAAACGGTCGCGACGGCCATCGAGGTGAAGAAGGCGACGCCGAGCGTGATGAGACTCGCAAGCGAGATCATGACGGCCATGCCGGAGAAGAAGACCGCACGGCCGGCTGTACTGCTCGACACCTCGATCGCCTTGGCCCGGTCGCGGCCGACCCGCCGCTCCACCCTGAAGCGCGTGATCATGAACAGCGAATAGTCGATCGCGACCGCCAGACCGATGAGCACGACGAGCTGGGTCGCATTGGGGCTGACCGGACCCACGATCTGACTGTAGATGCCGAGGATCCCGAACGCCGCCACGAGGGACGTGATCGCCAGGACGAGCGGGATGACAGAGGCCACGATCGCCCCGAACGCGAAGAGCAGGATCAGGAACGTCAGCGGGATCGTGAGCCTCAGCGACTCGTCCAGGCCCTTCGAGATCAGTTCGTTGATGTCGTCGTTGATGAATGTGTTGCCGATGATGTGGATCGCAAGCTCCGGATGAGCTGCGCGCGTGGCGTCCACGATGGGGAGCACCGGTTCGAGGAGATCGCGGACTCGTTCTCTCTCGCCCGGGACTCGGCCCTCGATACGTACGGTCGTCTCATCGGGCGAGATGAAGCCGGCCTGAGGCGGAGCCTCGTACGGGTCGACGAGCTGCTCGAACGTCGTCGTCGACTCCCCGTCGACGACGACCGCAGAGCCGCGAAGAGCAGTGACAAGCTCGCTGACGGTCGACCGGAAGGGTGGATCGGTGGCCGCGCCTTGGCCGCCGGAAATGACCACGTAGAGTTGTTCGTACGGCTCGTTCTCACCGCCCGCGTTGAGGACGTCGATCGCCTCGGCCGCCTCGAGGTTCTGGTCGTTCGGATTGGCGTTCGCGTCGCCGGTGTCGATGCCGCCCATGTTCATGCTGGCGACGAAGAGCCCGATCGTGAGGACGAACCACAGGCCGAACACAGGCCAGCGGTGACGCGCGCTCCACATCGCGACCCGGACGGTGGCGGGTTCTCTATTCGAGGGCTGGCCGGCCTGATTCGCTCCCAACGTGGGGCCTCCCTTCAGTTGTCGACGGCCTGCGTTCTTCAGGGTGCAGCCGACGACAGGACCGGCGTTTTGGACGAGCCGACGCGAGATGCGCGGAGACTATTCGCGTGCCCGGCTCTCGAGGAGCGCGCGTCCGAGCACGATCACGCCCAGCCCGATGAGGACGACCCACCAGTAGTCGAGAAGGTCGACCGCCTGCCCCCCGATCAGCAGCACCGCGCCGATCGTGGCGAGGATGCCGCCGGGGATGAATGGCCACCAGTGGTGCTCGTCGACGTGCACGATCACGCCGATCACCCAGATCGCCAGGAACCCGAGGCCGAGGCCGAGGAGGACGACGCCACCGGCCTCATCGTCGGTGAGCGTGAGGCTCTGCGAGGCGATGATCCCCGCGCCGAGGCCGGTCATGATCGCGCCCGGGACCAGGAAGCCGTACTGGCGGGTGTACGCAAACGCCCCCAGGAACGCGAGGCCGATGATCAGGACGATCCAGCCACCGATATCGGGCGGCGCCTCGGTGTTCTGCAGCACCAGGCCTCCGATGCCGACCGCGATGAGGACGACCGCGAAGACGATCAGATTGCTGGGATTTGCCTTCGATCCGTGAGTCATGTCGGACATACCGCTGCCTCCTTCGCGAGCCTCGCGCGACGCGAATGTCGGCGTCGTGGCGGCGACGTTACGATCACCAGTTACCCACGGGCCTTCGACGCATGGGTAGTGCCAGACGGCACCAGCTCCGCATGCCGATCGGACTGCAACAGCTTGATATGTGCGGCGAGCCAGACCCGGGTCAGCCAAGCTTGCAGCGCTTGATGGAGTCGAGATCCCAGAGCAGACGCTCGGTGAGGATCAGGTTCGCCCGGTCGGTCTCAAGCAAGACAGCGGCCGGGCCTTCACGACGAATGGCCCTAGCCGACGGCAGCCGGGTGGTATCACCCTTGAACCCGCCGCTGGGGAAGACGCACGGCGATGGCCACGCGCGCTCGGACCGTGTCGAACAGCCAGGCGGTCGACGCTCAGCCAGGAGGTGGTGGTCATGTTGACCTGTGCGATCGTCTCTCTTGACACGCAACCTGCGGCCGTCGTCCGCGGCAGACTCCCGATGGACGAACTGCCCGACTTCTTCGGTCGGGCGTTCGGGGCCGTCATTGAAACTCTGACCGCGCAGGGCGTGTCGCCGTCGGGGCCGCCGTTCGGCTTCTATCCGTCCCCGCCGGGCGAAGTGGTCGAGGTCCAGGCCGGCTTCCCGATCGCGGCGCCACTCGAACCAACGGGCGAGGTCGAAGTGATCGAATTGCCCGGCGGCCGGGCGGTGACCACGATGCACGTCGGCCCGTACGACGCCCTCGACCACACCTACCACGAGCTGATGGCCTGGATGACCAGTCAGGCCGTCACCCCGGCGACCGCGATGTGGGAGAGCTACCTATCGGACCCTGGCCTGGAGCCGCCGGATCAGTGGCGCACGGAGATCGTCTGGCCGATCGCGGACTAGACCGAACGCGACTGCCACGAGCTGCTGCTCAGGCCCCCGAACGGACCTGTGGGTGCGGCGCGATCGGACACGCCGTGAACATGGCGAAATCGTTGTGACGCCATGCGCGTCGCGGTAGGCTCCCCCTGGAAACCATCGCGCTCAATGGGCGCCAAGGAGCAGCAGCATGAAGAGCCAAGCGTCCGTCACCATTGATCGACCCGCGGAAGTCGTTTTCCAGTTCGTGGCCGTGGAGCACGTCCAAAATCACCCAAGGTGGGACCACCAGATGGAGCTGGAGCAGGTCACCCCGGGGCCCGTCGGCGTCGGCACCGTGATCCGGCGGCGGCACACGCGAGCGGGTGCCCCGATCGAGGGTTCCATGGAGTGCGTGGAATTTGATCCGCCCCGAGCGATCGCCTTCCAGATCGCGGATGGGCCTGTCCTGATCCACGGCCGTCAGGCCATCGAGCCGATCGACCAGAACGCGAGCCGGCTGACGATCAGTATCGACATCCCGGGTGTTCCCAACCCGCTCGATCCTCTGCCGATCCAGCGGAGCGCTGATCGGATCAAGGAGCTGATCGAGTCGGAGCGCTGAGCGCTTGGAAGGAACCCGGGAACCGAGCCTCAGGACCAAGCCCTCGACTTGGCTCGTGAACACACGGACCGCCATCGTTCGATTGCGATCACCGTTGTCAACGAAACATCGTCGAGGGTGCCGCTAGGTCGGTGAGGTCCGGCCCCCGCGGCATCCTGTGTCCACGGTTACATCGGGATGGTCGGCGGGTGGGAGAGTATCTGCGGGTCCACCGCGATACCGCATCGGAGACTGCCCCATGGACATCGACCCTGGAACGACGGCGCTCGTGCTCACCGATCCGCAGAACGACTTCCTCAGCCCCGATGGTGTCACGTGGAGTCTAGTCGGTGGCAGCGTGACCTCGAATCGGACCGTTGAGCACATCGAGGAGCTGCTCCAGGCCGCGAAAGATAACGATATCGATGTCTTCGTCTCCCCCCACTACTACTACCCGACCGACAGCGGCTGGCAGTTCGGTGGAACGATGGAACAGGTCATGCACGATATCGACATGTTCTCGCGGACGGGGCCATTGAGCCTCGATGGCTTCGCTGGCTCGGGCGCCGATTGGTTGGAGAGGTTGAAGCCTTATCTCGAGGATGGTCGGACGATCGTGGCCTCGCCGCACAAGGTCTACGGACCGGAGAACAATGACCTCGCGCTCCAGCTCAGGAAGCGGAAGATCTCGCGTGTGATCCTGGGCGGGATGTCGGCAAATCTGTGCGTGGAGTCGCACATGCGCGGCCTACTTGAGAGTGGCTTTGACGTGACCGTGGTCAAAGACGCGACAGCGGGCGCTCTCCATCCCGAACTCGGCGATGGCTACGCAAGCGCGCTGATCAACTTCGGGTACATCGCCAATGCGGTTGTGGCCACGTCCGAAGCCGTCGAGGCCATGCGCCCGAGCCAGCTCACCGCGGTCTAACCCACACGGGCACCCGGGCGTCTCGTCTCCCCGGCCGTTTCCTGGACGCACCACCCGCCAGAGGCAGAGCTAGACGCCACCGAACTGCGTCGGCTACGCTCCCGACTTCTATTGTTGCGCCCCACGGGTGACGACCACGCTCGAGGACGGAGGGACACTTGATGGATCTGCCCAAGCTGCGCCGGACCGGTGCCCTACTCGCATCCGCGGCAATGCTCGCATCCCTGATGGTCGCGACGATCGTCGCACCGGCGTCCGCGGCCCTGACCTGCGACGGCCTCGCCGCGACGATCACCGACAACGATGGAACCGATACCGACCCGACTGTCGGGTTCATCGGGGGCACGAACGGACCGGACGTCATCGTCGGCACAGCGGACTCCGACGTGATCAACGGGTACGGGGGGAGGGATCACATCTGCGGCGGTCTGGGCGGGGACTTCATCTTTGGCGGCGATGGGCATGATCGGCTGTTCGGAGGCAGCGGCGATGACTGGATGGCCGGCGAGGGTGGTCGCGATGACCTCTTTGGCTTCACCGGAGACGACCATCTGTGGGGCGGAGATTCGCCAGCTTCGCTCGGGGTGGGAGCGCCCGACAAGAAGGACTTCCTCAAGGGTGGGGCCGGCGACGATGTCCTCAAGGGTCAGCGGGGAGACGATGTCCTCAAGGGCAACGGCGGCAACGACGAGCTCAAGGGTGGCCCCGGCGACGACAATCTGGACGGTGGACCCGCGGACGACGATTGTCGCCAAGGCTCCGGGTCCGGCCCGATCAAGCACTGCGAGACGGCCGATCTCAGGGTCACGATCATCGGCCCCGCATCACCAGCTCATGAGGGATTGAATACATTCAAGGTCAAGGTCAAGAACCTCGGTCCGCAGGCCGCCACCTACTCCCTCGAGGTGGGTGAGGACCACCGCCACGCCAACTGCGACGGTCCGTGGGAGGACGTCGTCAAGGAGTTCGCGGAGCTCCGTCCGGGTTCTACGCGCACCCGTACGTATCAAGTGGATTGCGAGATCGAAGACCCCGATTCGTGGGTCCAGATCTTCGCTGAAGTCTATAACGATGCGCGGGATCCAAGGCCTGGGAACAATGACGACCATACGAGGCGCATAGACATCCAATAGACCCTTCGCTTCACATCAGATAGCGACGAAGGCCCGTCCCGCGAGGGGCGGGCCCCTTACAACAAGAGGGGCAGCGATAGCCTCCGGTCGAATCTGACTGGCAGGGTCAAGAAGAGCACCACGCGTGAGGCATTCATCGAGATGGCCAGACGAGCCTCCAGGTTCTCCGAGCTTGACGAGAGTGTCATCGTCGACAACTTCTATCTCGACGCCGACGGTCGGTATTGGGAGGAAGAAGTCTTCACCGACGAGGCCGGCTTCTCTTCCCACGTCGGACCGGCGACCGAGGCCGGGATCATGGCGGAGCACCTGGCATCGTCGATTTGGAGAGCGTCATCGTCCTCGATCCAGTAAACGATGAGGTGAAGGCGGCGCTGGACGCGTGGGGCGCGACCTACTACACATTGGAGGCTGGTTTCTAGGCGCCCAGGCCGACGAGATAACGCATCGATACGTCACTTCTTGTGGCATGATCGCCCTGACGCGACCTCCACCTGCTGTGCCCAGCCAAAAGGAGTCCCGATGCGTGCGCGACGTTTTCGCTTTGCCTTGATCGCGGTGCCTGCCCTGATCGTCGGGTCGTTCGGGGTCGCGAGTCCGGTGCTGGCTGCTCCGTGCGATGCCTCGACAGACACCCTTGGCAACGGCGGATTCGAGTTGCCGGCCGTCAGTGCCAACACGTTCACCTTGTTCCCGGCCGCCTCCGTTCCGTCATGG